>Ga0210384_10000122_pt1 | contig 118350 bp, 115 predicted proteins | sample IncBWH2MmetaG_FD_160574 | JGI IMG/M metagenome (GOLD analysis project Ga0210384, IMG submission 160574) | Forest soil microbial communities from Barre Woods Harvard Forest LTER site, Petersham, Massachusetts, United States - Inc-BW-H-2-M | ecosystem: Environmental > Terrestrial > Soil >... | reverse complement strand
TGACAAGAAAGATAACATCAACGTGCCGTAAAAAAGGGCATGGCCGTGGAAAAGGCATCGAAGGAGGGCCGAACCATGAAGGATATGTCGAGAAGAACGATGCTGGGCATGCTGGGAATGGCCCCTTTCGCCGGCGGCTTGATCACTGCCGCCGGCGCCACCCACCCTGTCGCCACTACCAAACTAACGTTGTCGGAACAAGCGCGGAGGCGTATCCAGGCGCAACACTTGCCCAATCTCCCTCTTATTACGCACGAGGGCAAGCACGTGCGCTTCTACGATGACTTGATCAAGGACAAGATCGTCAGCCTGAACTTCTTCTTTGCCAATTGTGACGAGGTTTGTCCCCTGGTTATGGCCAACCTGTCCAAAGTACAGACGTTACTGGGCGGCCAAGTCGGCCGGGACATCTTCATGTACTCGTTCACCCTGAAACCGGAAGAGGACACGCTGGACGTGATCCAGCGGCACCGCGAGATTTATCACGCCAAGCCGGGCTGGACATTTCTCACAGCCAAGCCGGAAGACATGGAGAAGCTTCGGAAGGCCATTGGGTTCACCTATCCGGAACCAGCCATCGACAAGGACAAGACGCAGCACATCGGCAATATTCGTTACGGCAACGAACCACTCATGCTGTGGTCCGCTTGTCCCGGGATGGCCCACGCGAAGTGGATTGCCGAAACACTGGAGTGGGCCATCCATCCTGAAACCAACAGGGTGCAGGCGTCCTGAGACGCCATGATCCGAAGGCTTAGTTGTTAGGAAAGTTCTCAATTCCGGGGCAGGGTTATTCCCGCAGTTGCCGGAGGAAGGATCAAAAGTGATGAAAAGCGCACTAAAATATACCTCACGGTTGGTTTACATTTTGGCGTTGGTAGGGCTAGTGTTCTTCGCCGCTCCCAAGGCTGTAGCCCAACAGGACTCGCCCCCCATTATTGGGGACGCAGACGACAACTTTAACCCTCCGCCATGCGATTACAACGATACCTTCTACAAGGATAATGGCCTCGACCCGAACAGTGCCTTTAACGTCGGTCGTTTCGGCAGCTTCCGGCAGACGGGGCCGCCGGCAACCGGCAACCAGAAAAACTGGGTGGCGGACAGCACCTGCGTCACCAGAGATCCGAACCGCAGAAACTTCCGCATCCTGGCGACCACGGGAGGCAACGCAGACGATGGCAACAGTCCCTTCACCAATAACATGCCGGAAACCTTTGAGTTCATCTCCATCCTTTCTTTCGTTACCAAGCAGGATGCCTTTGAGAGCAGCTACTCGCGGACGGTTGGAGCCATCAACGGCGGACTGGACGGTGATCAGCACAATGCCGGGACGACCATTTCGCTCGTCCAAGGCACAGACCCGAACGGGAACCTCACAGGCCTTAATCCCCGCGGAATCAGCATGGAGCAGATCGTGAGCAATTTCGAGGCTTACGCCGCGGTCAAACAAACCCTTGCGGACGGCACGTTTGCGACGAATCCGTGCGCCTCGGACATGCAGAGCCCCTTGGCGCCGCCGACGCCTTGCTTCCTTGTGAACAACGTGAACACAGTCTTTACCCCAAACCTCAGGCAGGATTGGCGGTTCGCCACCAACCGCAACGCCATGGATGGCAGCGATAACAACTGCATCAATACGACGACATGCGCGGCTATCAGCGATAGCCCGTATGGCTATTTCTGCGACGACCTGCTCGGTATGTGGATCCTCACCTATTTCTGGTTCGTAAAACCGCCCAATACCACTGATCCGACCTGTAGCCAGGTATTCGCGAACATCGGTGCAAAAAACGGCTTTAACCTGGATGGAACTCCCATTATCCTGACCGCCTTTGAACTCAACCAACAGATAGAGGCGAACAACTGCGGGGCGGAAGGCAAGGAGGCGGTAAACGGCGCGGACGGGGGAGCTGTCTGGCTCGTTTGTCCCGCCCTTCCCGATCCGCGCGCCGGCGCCATCGCCCCCGACGCGTTCCTGGATCAGGTGCACCTTGCCAACGGCTTTCCTCAGAACTTGAACTTAACCATTGACTTCTTGAGCCTGCAGATCTTCGGTCTGTTCCCCAACGAACTCACAGCGAAGCAACTCTCGCAGGTGACTTCACAGGCCTCCACTGCTGCGCAGTAGCAGCTGACTGGAGGTTGAGTAGCGCACCCCTGGTAGTGCCTCGGCGCTGCCAGGGGTAGTTGCGTTCTAAAGGGGCCGCCATCAAGATGACCACTCCGAAGGGAAAGCGGATTCCTCGCCGGGATTTCATCCATTGGACAATAGGTACGGCGGCCGTCGGACCATTCTTCCTCTTTCCCTCCCGCGCTCTCGCCAGTCAGAAAACGCTGAAGATCGCAAAATGGGCGCATTTCCTGCCGGAATTTGACTCGTGGTTCGAGAGCATGGCCACGGATTGGGGCAGGCAGCACGACACTGCCGTAACGGTAGACGAAATCCCGGTGGAAAAGATCAGCGCCACGGCCAACGCTGAGATCAAGGCTGGCAAGGGGCACGACGTGTTCATGTTTCCCTGGCCTCCCGCCGAGTATTACCAACACGCGATCGATCATAGCGAGGTGTATCAAACCGTGGCGTCCAAGTACGGCGCCATCCAACAGCTCGCCCACAGGTCAACGTTCAATCTTAAGAACAAGACCTACTTCGCTTTTGCCGACTTCTGGGCTCCCTCTCCACTGCACTTTTTTCAGGACTACTGGGCCCAGGTGGGCATGCCTTACGGTCCCGTACATTACGGCAGCCTGCGTGGTGGCGGAAAAGAGCTGCGCGACAAGCTCGGCATACCCTGCGGTCTGGCGTTTACGCCAACCTTGGAAGGCAACGTTACGTTGCACACCATTCTGTACGCTTTTCGCGCCTGGATACTGGATGGAGACGGACATATACTTTTCAACAAAAACGGGTTCGCCGTCGGGGTTTTGAAGTACATCCAAGCGCTGTACCAGGAATCGGGCACGCCCGATCAGCTTGGCTGGGGACCAGGAGGTAACATGCAGGCCATGTTGGCGCGCAAGACCTCGTCCACAAGCAATGCCATCAGCCTCTTGCGCGCTGCGGAAAAGCAAGATCCGCAGATGGCAAGCAAGATCTTGCTCCAGCCGCCATTGATCGGAACGAACGGCGTGGGCGTGACCGCTCTCCCACACATCACCAACTGCTCTGTGGTCTGGAACTTCTCCCAAAACCAAGAAGGCGCCAAGCAGTTTCTGGGCGATCTGGTCGACAGTTCCAGGACCGGCTACGAGAAAAGTTTAGGTTGCAACTTTCCTGTTTATCCGAAGACTGTTCCTGACATCATTGTACGGCTCTCCAAGGATCCGCAGGCCAATCCAGCCTTTAAGTACACGGCGCTGAAAGATGCGTTACATTGGACCCCAAACCTGGGCGTTCCTGGATTCGCGACGCCCGCCTACATGGAGATTTTCAACAGTTCTCTTGTGCCCAGGATGGTGCAAAGTGTTCTCAAAGGCGAAAGCAGTGCGGAAGATGCTGCCGCAGCTGCGGCGGCAGAAATCCAGCGCATCGTCGAGAAGTGGAACGAGATCGCCTAGTTGGTTGAAGGGTTGAAGTATGCGAATGCGAAGACTCGCACTCTCAATTGGTTTCTTGACGTTTAGCGTTTCGATGCTGATCGCTACCACGGCGGCTCCCCGCAAGTCTCCCGAATTCAACTTCTCCGAGCCGTCGGGCCAACAAACAGCTCTCTCAAGCTTTAGGGGCAAGGTAGTGGTCGTCGAGTTCTTGCTTACTAATTGTCCGCACTGCATGCGCGTGGCGAAGATGATCGGCAAGGTTCAGGAAGAACTGGGTCAGCGGGGCCTCCAGACGATTGGCATAGCGTTTGACAACAACATCAGCGGAAAAATGGTCTCAAGATTTTCACAAGACCTCGGCGTGACTTATTTGGTCGGCTACAGTTCCTCTGCGGAAGTGGATGCCTACCTGGGTCGCGCGCCAGCGGAGCGTCTCATGGTTCCGCAGATCGTGGTGATCGATCGTGCGGGTGTGATTCGCGCCCAGAGCCTGCCTGTGCGTGAGGCGAACCTCGAGGACGAAACTTATCTGCGTAATCTGCTCGATGGCTTGCTGAAAGAAAGCGCTCCGGGAACAGGTACAAAGAGGGTGTCGTCTCCGGCTAAGAAGTAAGTCCGCCAGGCTAACTCTCGCACTCGATTCACTGGGGCTCGGACTACCTAGTCTTCCGTGAAACTCACCTCTCTTCCCTGCTATCCTTAATTCCAGTGAGCGGTCGCCCACTCCTCTATCAATTCCGTTGGCAAGGAGCGCCATGCAGTCGCTTCGGCTGAACCCCATTCTCAACACGGACTCCTACAAGCTCACGCACTGGTGGCAATATCCGCCGGACACGCGGCACATCTACTCGTATGTGGAATCGCGCGGGGGGATGTTCGACGAGACCATGCTGGCCATGCTCCAGTACATCGTCAAATCGAGTTTTGCCGGCCAGGTCTTCACCCTGGAAGACGTCGAAGAGGCGCGCCGCGTTGCTCACGCCCATTTTGCCGGCCATCCGAAGTCCTTCAACTACGAGGGCTTTAAGTCTCTTTACGCCAAACATGGAGGGCGCCTGCCGCTGCGCATCCGCGCCATCAAGGAAGGCACGGTGGTGAAGAGCCACAACGCTCTCATCACCATCGAGAATACCGATCCTGAGTTTTATTGGCTTACCAATTGGGCGGAAACTCTGTTGCTGCAGGTCTGGTATCCCATCACGGTTGCCACGCTCTCGCGTGCCATCAAGCAGGTGATTGGCAAAGCGCTGGTCCGCACAGGGGATCCGGCGCTGCTCCCCTTCAAGCTGCACGACTTCGGGTTCCGGGGCGTTTCTTCCCGAGAATCCGCCGCGGTCGGCGGCGCTGCGCATCTCCTCAATTTCCTGGGAACAGATACTCTCGCGGCCATCCAACTTCTCAATCAGTTTTATGCCGCTGATCTCACGCCGCAAAACCCACTCGATTGCGCTGGGTATAGCATTCCTGCTTCCGAGCACTCGACGATTACCGCGTGGGGAGAAGCTCACGAGTTGGATGCCTACGCCAACATCCTCGAGAATTGCCCCGAAGGCCTCGTCGCATGCGTCAGCGACTCGTACGATGTGTACAACGCGGTGCGCAATCTATGGGGCGGAGCTCTGCGCGAAAAGATTTTACGGCGCAACGGCACGCTGGTCATCCGGCCGGATTCGGGCGATGCGGTCACGGTGCTCGAGGAACTGTTCAAAATCGTAAGTGAAGTGTTCGGCTACGAAGTGAACAGCAAGGGCTGGAAAACCACGGTACCGTGTGTGCGGTTCATTCAGGGCGATGGCGTCAACTTCTACACCATTCAGAACATAACCGCGCAACTGACGCGCAAAGGATGGTCACAGGACATTTGGAGTTATGGGATGGGCGGCGCGCTGCTGCAGCAAATCAACCGCGACACCCTGAAGTTCGCGTTGAAATGCTCCGCCATCGACCGCAAAGGCGTGTGGCACAACGTTTACAAAAATCCAAAAACCGATCCGTCCAAGGCCAGCAAAGGCGGCCGGTTCAATCTGATCCAAAACGGAAGGAATTTCACGACCGTGGAAGTTTCGGATGGTCCGCCGCTGCCGGAATCACCTGCGGCCGGCTCTAATGCGCTGGAAACGGTTCTGGAAAACGGAAAGCTGATGCGCGAACAGTCGCTGGCGGAAGTTCGCGCCATCGCTGCCTCGTTTGACGCTTATGCCGACCTCGCCTAAGCCGAGGTTCCAGCTTGTGTGGGGCTGTCAATGGCTTTCCGGGCCGGATATAGATTGAATGAAAAAAAAGGGGCCAAGAGCGGGGCTAGAAAGATGTTTTGCCCCGCCCTTGGCACACCGCGAGGAAATGAACTCCCGCGATGTCTATTCCAGTCCGGGTGTCCAGCGGAAGCCGAATGAAACGGTTGGCTTGTAATACTCGCGCTGGATGGGATAGATGGTGCTGCCCTGGTAGAAACCGAAAACCTCGTTACTGAGGTTCAGGCCGGAAGCCTCGAAGCGCAGGCCCCTGGCGATGCGATAGCTGCCTTGAATGTCAAACTGCGTGTGTGCGTAGAAGTAGACGTCGCCGCCCGGCCCCTTGAGTCCAAGGATGGGATCCCGGTCCGTCGCCGCGTCAACGTGGGTGAAGTTGTAGAAGGCGATGTTGGCATCGTTGTGGCTGACGGCAAAGCGCATGGAGAAACGTGATTTATCGTAGGTAAATCCAGCGTTCCAGGTGTTGGGAGCCTGACGCGACAGGGGAGCGTTATCAATTCTCCCGCCGTCAAAGGTGGCGGGGAATTTCACTCCGGACTGGGTATAGCTGTAGTTTGCAGCTACGCCGAATCCGCTCAGCAGCCCTGGGAGGAACGAGAAGCGCTGTTCCCAGGAGAGTTCGATGCCCTGGATATGTGCGCTCGGGCCATTGATCGACTGCAGGAGCCTGAATCCTGCGTTCGGGTCGGTCGGACCGAGGGTGCTTGCCGTCGGGTAAATCGGATCGGACAACTGTTTGTAAAAGTACCCGCCCTGCAAGATGCCCAAAGGCTGGAAGAAGTGTTCGATCAAGATGTCGTAATTGTTGGCCTTGGTCGGTTTAAGGTTGGGATTGCCCTCGGTAACGGTTTTTGGGCTGGCGTTGGGATCGACAATGGTGGATGGCACGAGGTCGCCGATGTTGGGCCGGGCGATGCCCTGGCTGTAGTTCAGACGCAGATTGGTGTTCTTCTCGAGCTGATATTGCGCTTGCACGCTGGGCAAGGCATTGAAATAACCTGAGCTTTGGCGATTCGGGGAAATCCTGGGGTTGCTGGGAGTGACCGTCGGGTCGTTCGGATCGCTGGTTTGGATGAAATTGGCTAGGAAGCCGGTGTCTGCAGCATCAAAACGAACGCCGGTTTGCAGGCGCAACTTGCCAAAGGAAATTACGTTCTGCAAGTAGCCAGCATAGATGCGTTCGTTGGCGTCAAAGAAAGCGCCCGCGGAACGACGGATGCTTGTAGCCTGATTCAATGAGAATTGGCTTACATTCGCAAGGACGGCCTTCGTAATCAAGTCGTAGTTCGAATTCGGCCCGTAGGATTGCGAGCCGATTCGGAAGAAATTGTCGTAATAGCTGGGATTGGTATAGTTCCCCACGACGGACGGAAGCGTAATGCTATTGCCGTTATAGTTCAGAATCTGATCGCTTTCGTTTTGCGTAGAGTGGGAGTTGCGGATCTTGATGCCAAGCTCGAAAGTCCCAAGGTGCGAGTGTGCGTTATAACGCCGAGCCACGGACGCCGAGCCCTGGAAATTGAGCTGTTGCGCGATATAGTGCGTCAGCGAGGTATTCGATAAGAGGTATTGGGTTGCATCGAAGAGATTACTGCCATCCAGCGCGTTGAATTTGGGCCGCCGCGGATTATTGAGGTTTACAGCGAGATCCGCGCCGGTCGATCCTGGCAGCAGATTCCCGGCGTTGTCGTAGCTCGCCACTGCTCCCTGAAAGTTCGTGGTCTCAAAATCCTGGCCGCCGATATTATGCGAACGGGAGCCCGCGAACTCATAGACGATCAAGGTAGAGGAAAGATCGTGCCTTGCGCCGGTCAGGAAGCTGTAGACCTGCTGGTCTGGGCGGCGGATGTAGTGGCGGTAGTTGTAAGAACCTGGCGAGCAGGGATTGAGATTGTTCGGATTGGCAGCGGGGCTGGCGTCAAAAGCTTGATTGACTGCGACGCAGTCTTGCGCGTTATCGAAGGTGATCTGCTTGCCGTCCGGAGAAACAGACTTAATGGTGTTTCCGGAGTTTGGCGTATAGACCCAGGTATCGCCGTAATCGTGAAAATCGGAATACAGTCCCCTGGCGTAGACACTGTTCCCCGGTTTGAAGTTGTAGTCGATGCCTGTGGAGAAGCCATAGCGCGACCGGTAGTAGCTGTAGGAGCGTTGATCCTCGGTGTTGGAAAACGCCACATTGCGGCCACCGGCAGGGTCGGTACCGATGGTCTGCCCGGGTTCGAGGTCGTCGATTCCGCGATTGGTCTGATCGAACGTGCCGTTCAGCAGGAAACCGAATTTCTTGCTGATGCCGAAGCGCTTGCCAAAGGTTCCGTCAAACTCGCCGCGCCCATAGCCGTTTTGAATGGGGTTGTAGCCGCCTGAGCCCCCCAGGGAATAGGTCGGCCTTTCTCCGGGGGTCCGGGTGACCAGATTGACGGTGCCGCCGATGCCATCAGCGTCCTGGCTAGCGGAAAGCGTCTTGAACACCTCGATGCGCTCGACCAAATTGGCGGGAACGGCGTCCAGCTTGATGTTGCGCACCGCGCCTTCGGGAGAAGGCAGGTTCACGCCGTTGACGGTGACGTTGCTGAGACGCGGCTCGGTGCCGCGGATTTGCACGTACTTGCCTTCGCCTTCGTCGCGCTCCAGGGAAACGCTGGGTACGCGGCCGACGGCATCGGCGATATTGGTGTTCGGCAAGCTGTTGATAACCCTCTCGGGAAGGACTTGCACAATATCATCCGAGAGGCGCTCGATGTTGATGGCCTCCGCCTCTCCCTGAATGCGTTCCGCGGTAACGATCACTTCATCATTCTGCGAGGCTACCTTGAGCACGACGTCAATGTTGGCGGTCTGCCCGGCCTCGACCTTTACCGTGGTGCTAAAGTTCGCGAAGCCGACGTAGGAGGTCGTCAGAGTATATTCTCCCGCGGGCACATCCGTGATTCGGAATTGGCCCTGATCATCCGACGCACCTTTTATCCCGAGCGGCTGGAGCTCCACCAGCGCGCTGGTCAAAGCGGAACTAGCCGAGTCTTTCACGGTTCCGGCGACGGCGCCTTTGGCTGCCTGTGCTTTGGCAGTTGGCTGTCCGAAAAAGGCGCACACGAACACAGCTACAACAAGCGAATAGAAATACCTGGACATGGAACACCCTCCGTATCCGGAGCATAATCCAGGCAAAAATCGATTCAGTGAATGATTGAAATCAGAATGATGAATACTGCGTTAATTAGTGCCGAAAATGAAGACACATTCAGATACAGCGCATTTTTTCAACAGGAGAGAGAAATTGGACGTAAAAGACAGGGCCCGAACCCGCTCGTCAACGAGGTTTGAGCCCGGTTCTTTTTTCTCCAGGCAATTAAATTGTGGCTTCCGCTCCGACGGATCGCTTGATCAGTGTTTCACACGCGGCGAGGCAGGCTTGACGCATCTCCTTTGACACTCTCGGGGCGACCCCCTCAGCCAGCAACAACGTGGCTGTACCATGCACCAAAGCCACCAATGCCAACGCAAGCTGGGTGTGCTGCTCCGGAGCTCCGCCCAGATCCGCCGCAAGGCGCTCTATCAAGAGAGCGAAAGAAGGCAACGGCTCCTTTCGCCCCAAACGAATGGCCCAGTCCGCGGCGATCAGCCGATATTCATTTCCATGAGTCAACGCGAACGTCAGCGCTTTGCGGCACCTCCCCACGGGCGAATTCGCCGACCCAACTGCGGAAAACATTTTTTGGCGGGCACGGTCGCGCAAGAAAGCCAAGAGATCATCCTTGTCTCTGAAGCGCTCATAGAGCGTCGGCGTGGTGGTGCCCGCGGCGCGGGCCACGGCGCGCATGGTCAGGGCCTCTTCTCCACCTTTACTCCACAAGCGGTAAGCGGCATCCAGAATGCGTCCTTCCAAAGCAGCGTCGGCTATCCGCGGCACGGGTCTCCTCCAAGAGGTCTTGCCAATAAATTATACTCTTTACACCGTTAAACCTACAACGTACAATTAATGGTCGCTCAGAGGCTGCGGTTCGCTGCTGCCCAAGGCCAGGGCCAGGGTAAACGTTTACTCAATTTTAGAAAGGCGCATTAAGAATTGTATGTTTCATTTTAAGTATGGTGTGACCACCAAAAGCACCCCCGCACAGGCGTGGGAAATCTTCTCCGACTGGCGGCGCTGGAATCATTTCGCCAATATCTACGGCCAGGTTCGCTGGAGCGAAGGGCATCCGTGGCAGCCCGGGAGCCGGATGGATATCGAGCTAGTCCGTCCCGTCAACGTGGTCCTCGATCACGTCATTACCAGCTGCATTCCCGCCCGGCGCGTGGGCTGGATCGACCACGGCCTCGGCGTGGCCATGGCGCAATGGGTGCACTTCGACGACCTCGGCGGAAACGGCACTCGCATCCACACCTGGGGCGATATTGTGCATTCCGGGGTGACCATTGGGGGCCGATCCGTCGAATATCTCGTGCAGAGTTTCACGGAAACCTGGTACGAGAACTTGCGGCGCGCTTGCGATCACTTCGCGGGCTCGCGTCTTGCGGAGGCTGGCGACTGAAAGCGCTAGCTTCCCGGCCCGCTGCGGCGCTCTCTCCGCAACCGTTGTAAGCCAGGTTGCGGGATCTCTGATTCACTCTTTGCCAATATCTTCCGCCCAGACTGCCGCATTTTCCGCAATGAATTTGCCTAGCAGCTCGATACATTCTTCCGAATGAAGATCAATCACTTTCACACCATTTTCTCGTAGCCAATCGATGCCGCCGCAGAAATTGACGGACTCGCCGACCACGACGGTTCCGATGCCGAATTGGCGGATGAGTCCGCTGCAATACCAGCATGGAGCGAGCGTCGTGACCATGATTTTGTCGCGATAGCTCTTCTGCCGGCCGGCTTTGCGAAACGCATCCGTCTCGCCGTGCGCAGAGGGATCGCCTTCCTGCACCCTGCGGTTGTGCCCGCGGCCCAACAACTTGCCATCGCGATCAAACAACGCCGCGCCAATCGGGATGCCGCCTTCGGCGAGGCCGAGGCGCGCTTCTTCGATGGCGATTTGCAGCATCGCTGCGTAGTTGGTTCGTTCCATTTTCATTTCTCATAGATGCGTAGTTGTGTGTGCCAGCCCATTCGAGATTCGCAATTCCAGCGGCGTTTAGGCAGACAAGGATAGGGTCCGTCCTGGCACTGCCAGTTACTTTTCCATAGCCAAGGAAGCGGCGACTTTCGTTTTGTACTCGCGAGCCTTGGCGATGGCTGCAGGTTCGTCCACGGTTAGAAGCTTGTGGTCGCGCATGACCACGCGGCCGCCAATCACAACGGTTTGGACGTCGCATCCTTTGAGTGCGTAGGCAAGCTGCGCGTAGACGTCGTACATGGGAACAGCGTTCGGCGCATCGAGGCCAATCAAAATGATGTCGGCTTTCTTTCCAACCTCGATCGAGCCGATTTCTTTTTCCATGTGAAGCGCTTTGGCGCCCTCGATGGTGGCCATTTCCACGACCGTCTTGGCACCGAGCGCACGCGGGTCCATCTTGGTGATTTTTTGCAGCTTGGCGGCCAGGTCCATTTCTTCCATCAAGTCGAGGTCGTTGTTGCTGCCGGCCACACCGTCGGTTCCCAGGCCGACGGCTACCCCGGTGGCGCGCAGTTCGGGAACGGGCGAGACGCCGCTGGCCAGCATCATGTTGCTGGAGGGATTGTGGACGCAGCCAACCTGCTTCTGCGCAAGGATTTGGCGGTCGGTGTCATCCACAAAAATGCAGTGCGCGGCCACGACGTCCGGACCGAGGAATCCGATTTTGTCGAGATACTGAACAGGCGTGGTGCCGTTCTGCGCGCGACTGTCATCCAGTTCTTTTTTCATTTCCGCAACGTGGATCAGGATGGGCGCGTTGTATTTTCTTGAGAGAGTCGCAGCATCCTGGAGCGTTTTCTTCGAACAGGTATAGATGGAATGCGGCGCTGTCGCGGCGTGAATCAGCGGATCGCCCTGCCAGCGCTTGAGGAATTTTTCCGTGTAGTCGAGCATGGCAGCGTTGGTTTTATTGTCCGGCGCGGGAAAGTCGATGAAAGTTTCACCCAGTACGCCACGCATTCCAGCCGCCTTAGTTTCTTCGGCCACAGCGTCCTCGAAATAATACATGTCCGCGAATGTGGTTACACCGCCGCGAATTTGTTCGGCGGCCGCAAGCCGCGTGCCCCATCTCACAAACTCTTCGGTGACGTTCTTGGCCTCGGCGGGGAAAATGTATTTGCGGAGCCATTCGTCGAGCGTTACGTCATCGTGCAGACCGCGGAAGAGTGTCATTGCCGCGTGGCCGTGGCCATTGATGAAGCCCGGCAGCACAAGTGCTCCTTTGGCGTCGATGGTTTGGCGCGCGTCCAGGCCCTTCATGGCGGAGGAGGACAGCTCCGACTGCGTGCCCACAAACACGATGGAATCTCCGCGCACAGCGATAACACCTTCTTCAATGATCCGGCGGTTGGCGTCCATGGTGACGATCGTGCCGTTCTTGACCAGCAAATCGAAGCTCACAGCTTCCTTTGCCGGCGTCTGAGCAGCCAAAGTGGCGGCGCTGGCGAGTGTGAGTACGGCGAGTATTGAAAGTTTTCCAAACGTCCTGTGCATGCGAAATGCCTCACATGAAATATTCTCGCGATCTGGAGACCGCGCCTACAAATTCGACGAGTCGAACGGCTTCGGAAATAGCTCGCGCATGGGAATCACTTCGGTTTTTCCTTTCAAGTTGGAAAGAATGACCGGGACGTCGCCGCAAAATTCCCAGATCAACTGGCGGCACGCACCGCAAGGCGGCGTGAGCGTGTCGGTGTCGGTCACGACGGCGATGGCATCGAAACCACGTTCGCCTTCGCTCATGGCTTTGAAGATGGCGATGCGTTCCGCGCAGACCGTGAGGCCGTAGGTGGCGTTTTCGACGTTGCAGCCGCCGAAGATTCGGCCGGAGGTGGCGCGCAGCGCTGCGCCAACGCGAAAATTCGAATAGGGCGCATGGGCGTTCTCACGCGCTTGCTTGGCAGCCGCGATCAATGCTTCGTTTTCACTCACGATTTCGCTCTCCAAAATTTCCAAAAGAAAACGGCGCAAACTTTCATGCGACCTCCGCGGCAATCTTGGGGATTACCCCGCGTAGAAGCGCGATGAACTGGCCCTTAATGCGCTCGGCGGTTTCGAGCACCTCGTTGTGATTTAGCGGCTGATCGAGGATCCCCGCTGCGGCGTTGGTGACACAGGAAATTCCCAGCACGCGGATGCCGCAGTGCCGCGCGGCGATGACTTCGGGAACCGTGGACATGCCCACGAGGTCCGCACCGATGGTGCGCAAATAGCGGATTTCCGCTGGAGTTTCGTAGCTGGGCCCAGGCAGCGCGGCGTAGACACCTTCATAGAGACCGATACCCTGACGATTGCCTTCTCCTACGGTCATCTCGCGAAAACGTTTGTCATAGGCGGAGGTCATGTCGGGAAAGCGCGGGCCGAAGCGTTCGTCGTTGGGGCCGGAGAGCGGATTCGCGCTTTGCAGATTGATGTGGTCCTTGATGACCACGAGCCGGCCTTGGACGAATTCACGCTTGATGCCGCCGGCGGCGTTGGTGAGTATGACGGCTTTCACGCCCATGCGCGCGAACACGCGAATGGGAAAAGAAACGTCCTTGATGGAATAGCCTTCGTAAAGATGCACGCGCCCTTGCATTCCGGCCAGCGCCACATCACCGACGTTGCCAATAACTAGCTGGCCGGCGTGGCCGACGGCCGTGGATTGGGGGAAATAGGGAATGCTGGCGTAAGGGATTCTTGTGGCGTTTGAAAACTCGTCGGCGAAAGCGCCGAGACCCGAACCGAGCACCAGCGCGATTTTTGGCCTTGCAGATGTTCGAGAAAAGATGAATTGGGCCGCGGCTTCCGCGCGTTCGAATTCACCAGCAGCTGGGCCGGACACAGACACTGGCTCGGATACGGATATGGGCGCAGGCATCGACGCGATTTTCCTCGCGGCTGGCCCTCGCTTGCGCGAGGCCTTCGGCTTGGCCGTTTTTTCTTTGGGACTCACGTAAGCATCCCAACGATGGAAGCGGACATGAGATTGGCCATGGTGCCCGCGAGCATCGCGCGTATCCCGAATTTCGCGAGCTGGCCGCGCTGCTCCGGCGCGAGCGCGCCGATGCCGCCAATCTGGATGCCGATGGAACTGAAATTAGCGAAACCGCAAAGCGCGAAGGTAGCGATAGTGAACGAACGCGGATCCATCGAGCCTTTCATGCCGCCGAGTTGTGTGAAGGCGACGACCTCATTAAGGACCATGCGCGTGCCAAGCAGATTTCCGATGAGTGGCGCGTCGTGCCACGGAATGCCGATGAGCCAGGCGACCGGAGCAAAAATCCAGCCGAAGATTTGCTGGAAGCTCGAAGGGAACCAGCCGATGCCATGCCCGGCGAGCCAATTGTGCGTGCCGCCCATGAGGGCATTGGCGAGCGCCAGCAAGGCGATGAAGGAGATGAGCATGGCGCCAACGTTGAGAGCGAGGTGCAGGCCGTCGGAAGTGCCGCGGGAGATTGCGCCGAGAAAATTCGCCTCGCGCTCCATCTCGGGCATTTGCACGCGACCGCCAGTGAGCGGTTGCTCGGTTTCAGGCACGAGCATCTTGGCCATGAGCAGAGTACCGGGAGCGGTCATGATGACAGCGGTGAGCAGATGCTTCGGTTCGACGCCCACGGCGATGTAGGCGGCCATAATGCCGCCGGAAACATGCGCCATGCCGCAAGTCATGATGCACATTAACTCGGATTTCGTCAGCTTACTCAAAAAAGGACGGATGGTGAGTGGCGCTTCGGTTTGGCCCATGAAGATGCTGGCGGCGATGTCCAGTGATTCCGCGCCGCTGGCGCCCATGACGCGGGTCATGACCCAAGCAAAGGCGCGAATGAGTATCTGCATGACGCCAATGTGATAGAGAAAAGCAAAAACGGCGGCTATGAAAATAATGGCCGGCAAAACCTGAAAAGCAAAAATGAATCCGTAAGCGGAATATTTTTTGCCGAGCTCTCCGAAAAGAAACGTCGAGCCAACGAAGGCGTAGCCAAGCACGGTATTCACGCCATCGCCGGCCTTTTGGAAAATGAGGCGGCCGATTTCAAAGCGGAGTACGAAGAAGGCGAAAGCAAGCTGCAGACCGAGACCCCACAGGACGGTTTTGAGGCGGATGGCTTTGCGGTTTGTGGAAAACACGTATGCGAGGGTAAGCATCGTGAGGATCCCGAGCAGCCCTACGAATCGTCCCATGCGGTGTCCTCTTTCCGTTGTGCCCGGCTAGCGGCCGAGTCATTAGCCTGGCCTGTAATTTCAGACGCTGAGATTCCTCAGCGAACCTTATCGGTGCGCCTCGGAATGACAGTGCTGGCTTACGCGTTCACAACCCAGCAATTCCGTGATTCCGCAAATCATGCGCCTAGGATGCGGCGAATGAGAGGGCGCTTTTCGCGCAGCGCGGACTCGCCGATCTTATAGCTGGCCGCGATCATGGTTCTGGCTTCGGCCAGCCGGGCGTCGCTATTGTAATGAATTGTGGCCAAGGGTTCGTCTTTTTCGACGGGGTCGCCGATACGCTTGTGGAATTCGAGGCCCACGGCGTGGTCGATCTTGTCTTCCTTTTTTTCGCGGCCGCCGCCTAGCATGGCGAGCGCGATTCCGAACTGTTCGCACTCCGTTCCGGTGACGAATCCGCCGGCCGCGCTAGAAACCGTGCAGTGCAGGCGAGCCCGCGGCAAAAGCTGTGGGTCATCGATAACGCGCTCATCGCCGCCCTGAAGGCGAATGCCCTGTCTGAATTTTTCCCTCGCCTGGCCGGTGGTGATCATCGTTTCCGCAAGGCGACGGCCTTCGTCGAGATTGTTGGTGCGCTCGCCGAGATAAAACATCCACGCGGAAAGCTCGATGCTGAGTTCGCGAAGATCGGCGGGGCCGCGGCCGTTCAGGACTTCAATGCACTCCACGACTTCATTGGAGTGCCCCGCGGCGCGGCCCAACGGCTGCTCCATATCGGTGATGAGCGCAACCATTTTTTTGCCCATGCGCTTGCCGGTTTCCACCATCACTTCCGCGAGCTGCACGGCGTCTTCTTCGCGCTTCATGAACGCGCCGGAGCCGGTTTTCACGTCGAGGACAAGCACATCGATGCCTTCGGCTAATTTTTTGCTCATAATGGAAGCGCAGATAAGCCCGACATTTTCGACGGTGGAGGTGGCATCGCGCAGCGCATAAATCTTTTTATCGGCGGGGGCGATTTCCGCGGTCTGCCCGATGAGGCCCATGCCGCATTCTCGAAGGACATGACGGAATTCAACGAGAGAGAGGTTGACGTTGAAGCCGGGGATCGCTTCAAGCTTATCGAGTGTGCCGCCGGTATGACCGAGGCCGCGGCCACTGATCATCGGCACGGTCAGTCCGCCTGCGGCGACAATAGGCGCCAGTATCAGAGAAGTCTTGTCGCCGACGCCGCCGGTGGAATGCTTGTCGACTTTTTTGCCGGGGATTTCGGAATGGTTGAGGACCTCGCCCGAATACAGCATGGCCTCGGTAAGAGAAGCGAGCTCAGAGCGGTTCATGCCGCGCAGCCAAACGGCCATGAGCCACGCCGCCATCTGGTAATCGGGAATTTCGCCGCGCGTGTAGCCTTTAATCAGGAAGTCGATTTCTTCGCGAGAGTGCTCCCCGGAGTCGCGTTTTTTTCGGATCAGGTCGACGGCGCGCATGCGTGTGAAGGGTGTCGCGGGAGCGTAACATTCGCTGGTGGTATCGTCAACGAGCGTAGGGAATTCAGGATTTGATAAATTACTAGGACCGATATGAAAGATCTGTTGCGAAGTGCTGCGACCTCGGTCGCCCTGATCACACTCGTGGCGCTGGGGGTGCGGCTCGGGTTTGCTTGGGACCAGGAGCGCCAGATTTCACGGGATGTTCTAGAGACCGTTCCTTTTCAAAACGAAACGGGGAACATCGCGAATTCGCTGGCGCTGGGAAAGGGATTCGGCTCGGTCTTTCGACAGGAGACGGGGCCGACAGCGTGGCTGACGCCGGTCTATCCCGTGCTGGTTGGCGCGATCTTCCGGATTTTCGGGATTTTCTCGGTGGCTTCCTTTTTTGCGATCGTTTTTATGAATAGTTTCTTTTCCGCGGCGGCCTGCGTGCCGATTTACTTTGCAGGAAAGCGCATTGCAGGAATTGGTGTCGCGAGCGCCGCCGCGTGGTTGTGGGCGTTGTTCCCAAACGCGGTCGTGATTCCGTTTGAGTGGGTGTGGGATACGTCGCTATCGGCGCTCTTGGGAGCGACACTCTTGTGGGCCACGCTGGAATTTGCGGAATCGCGGCGGTGGAGCGACTGGTGCATCTATGGATTGCTTTGGGGTCTCGCGCTGATGACCAACCCCGCGCTGGCTTCGCTCTTGCCGTTTCTTTTGGGGTGGGCAGCGTATCGGGCGAAGAGTGCGGGGAGCCTGCGAATCGCGCGGCCGGCCCTGGCAGCAGGATTCGCCGTGCTGTGCTGCTTGCCATGGACGATCCGCAACTACGTGGTGTTCCATCGAATCATTCCGCTGCGCTCCAACTTCGCATTTGAATTGTGGCTGGGAAACAACGACATTTTTGACGAAGATGCGCGCAACGGAAAGCAGCGCATTACTCGCTATGAAGAAGTGCGGAGGTATTCGAAACTCGGCGAGACCGCGTTCATGGATGAAAAGTGGCGAATCGCCACGGATTTCATGCGCTCGCATCCGGGGTTGGAGATGCGCCTGACCGGAAGGAGATTTGTAACTATGTGGCTGGGGACGGAGCACCCGGTGAAAGATTTTCTGAAAACCGATTCGCTTCTCGCGCGAGTTGCCTTCGTTACGAATTGGATTGCTGCGCTGGGCGCGCTGGGCGGAATTTTCGTGTTGTGGTCGAGGCGCAGCGTGTTTGCGTTTCCCGCTACAGTGTTTCCCGTGGTTTTCCCCTTGGTCTACTACGTAACGCATGCTTCGCTGCGCTACCGGCACGCCATCGATCCGGTGGTGCTGCTGTTGACGGCGATCACCTTGGAAGCGATATTGCAAGCCCTCGGCGGCCGGAAGCCGGCGCTTACAAGCCAAATAGCATGAGCGCGGATCGCTGCGAAGCAGGCGGCAGTTATAGTGGATCTTCCGACTCGGGAGGAAGATGGGTCGCCTGACTCGCGACAAGATGCCAGCCACTTTGGCCGTTTACGTAGACGTGCAGCATACGCATCTGGCTGCTGAATCGTTTCCCTCTGAAAACCCCACGCGCAGTCCAAGCGCACGAGGCAATCGCGGTCTCTTGATCAATGCGCACACGGATGTCCGTGGCGATGAACGAGTCATACTTAATAAGAGGGTTCTGCACGACTTCGATGAACTTTTGCTTGTTGACGATCTGACCGTGTGAGAGTGTTCCGCTGAACTCATCGCTGTAGACGCGCCTGAAAAACGTGCCGTTGTTCAACTGGATGGCGCGGGCAGCTTCTCTTTCAAGACTGACGATCTCCTGCCGCTGCGCTTCGGGGTCCTGGGGCACTGGCTGATTGACGCAACGTTGAATGCACGTGCTTCGCCATTCTTGTTCCGTTTGCCAAGGGGAGGCAAGCACCAACCCGATTGCCATCGCCATCGTACCTCTAATGTTGGTCATGCTGCATACTCCTCTCCAACGAGTGAGAATCGAGCCGGCGAATCAACCAGGAAGTGTACAACCAACATAAATATTACGGGAACAGTGCTAGCTCGGACAGTGAAGTTTACATCCTTTATACTGCCGCGTTCGTTGCAAGCAAGCACCTCTGGTAGAATGCCGACGTTGGCCGCACACTGAGGGCTTAACGGCCACGGAGGATTTATGATTTCTCTCTCACCAAATGAACACGGGGGATCCAACACGCTCCCCTTTTCACGACGGAGTTTCATCGCCAAGACATCGTGTTTTGGAGCGTTTTATGCCGTCGCTAAGTTGATTCCCCTGCCCGCACTGGCGGAGACCTTGGGCAGCGATTCACGGGTTTCGCAGACACCCATCGTGGATAAAGGTTTTGCATCGGTGCGAAAAGTCGGCAACGGGTTGTATGCGACCATCTCGGATCCTTCCAAGGGAATCACCACGCTTTGCAACGGCGGTTTCCTGGTCGGCAAGGATTCGGCGCTGCTGGTGGAAGGATTCGCTACGGCGGCGGGAGCGGCGTTTCAGATGGATACGCTGCGCATGGTGAGCCAGGTGCCGGTGAAGGGCGCGCTGGACACCCACTACCATTACGATCACTCGATGGGGAACGCTTACTACGGGGCGAATGGCGTGCCCTTGTGGGCGCACGCGAACGTCGCCAAGCGCATCGTCGAGAATTACGCGCCGCTGCAGGGCGCGGACAAGGCGGTGGCCCTGGCCCCGTTCGCAAAGCGCGTTGCCGACGCGAAGTCCGATGCGGAACGGGCGCATGCGCAGAGCGATCTGAATGCCGTCACTGGGCTTTTCCAAATTGCGAACACCAGTGTGCTGGGGTTGCCAAATCACCCTATTGATCCGGCAAAGTTGCCGATGACCATCGATCTCGGTGGACTCTCCTCGGTGCTGGAATCGCATCCGGGGCATTCGGGCACTGACATTATCATTCGCGTGCCGGAGCAGAATGTCGTTTACACCGGCGATTTGCTATTCAGCGGGTTTTATCCCGTGTGCTTCGACGAAAAAGCGACCGTTTCCGGTTGGCGCGATACGCTGAAGAAATTTGCCGCGTTCGATAAAGACACTATCTTCGTGCCGGGGCACGGGCAAATCTGCGGCCAGGAAGGTATCGCCGCCATCCGCGAAGTGTTCGACGATATCGCCGAACAAGCCGAGAAAATGCATAAAGCCGGAGTGCCCGTGCAGGAAGCCACGGAACGTTACGTCGTCCCCGACAAGTTCAAGAACTTCACGATTTTCGCCTGGGGATTCACCATCGGCCCGGCCATAACCAAGCTCTATGCGGAGTGGCAGTCCAAGTAAACTTCGCGATCAATCCAGCAAAAGGAGGCGCCGAGCAAGTCGGTGCGCCTCCTTTTGGTGCACATAATTAGGCTCGACTAGAAAAAGTAGATCATTTTGCCTACAACCGTGAACTGGTTCTTCTTGGCGCTATTGACCGGAGTTGCTCAACCCCGGTCATCGCCAAGTCAAAACCGTACGATCGCGTCGATGGCAAACATGAGCTGGCCCTGCCGGGTGCCGTTATCCCACGGCCGCGCGCTGTAGGCGTATTCGTACCGGACTTCCGGGCGCGTGGAGATGTATTCGTTGAACCGGTGCGTGACGCCCACGGTCCAACTCTCATAGGTCGTGGCAAACCCGGTCCGTTCGCCTTTTTGATCGACCAGAATGTCCAGCGGGCGAACCGAGAGGAAGTCTTTGTTGGAAAACTTCCACTCAATATAGCTCACCAATCCTGTCGCGGGAGCGTTCCCTTTGATGGGAGTGCCGGCACCGACGCCTTCAAACCAGGCATGGCCGGGTCCATTGTTTACCGTTCCCCCGACCAGTGCGTGGGACTGATAAAGGTAGTAGGCCTCGGTAGTGACAAGGAATGTCCCGGCATCGTTGAACCGATGGGTCCACGTGACGTTCGACTGCTGCAGGTTGTCGTGTCCGTCTTTGAATTTTCCGTTGTTGATGGAGTCTATGCCCCCAAAAATCGAGTCATTGTTGCTCTTCGATACCCAGCGGACCATGAGCAAACCCGTCGGGTGTGCGGCGTGATTCCAAGGAGCGATGTCGTCACCCGCGTGAATCCCCGCCAGGATCGACCAGTGATCGTTCAGCTTGATGTTCGCATTGATGCCCGTCTGCGTGTAGCAATCCACTGTGAACATCAACGAGTGCGTGAACAAATAATTGTCGGGCGCGAGTTGAGCCTCGATGTCTGGCGGCGAAATGTACCGTCCAAATTTTATGACCATGCCCTTGGCCACGTGAGGGATGTACAACAGGCCATACGCCTCCACCGGATCGATCCCATAGAGGTAGTTGTGGTTGAGAAGCTGGCCGCTGAACCATCCTTGCGAGGTCGTCCAGCGGTAGTCGATTCCGTACATCGGCGTCAGTCGGAAGCCCCAGTCCACGTGATCGGTCTGCACTGTGTCCGGCAGCCGCTCAATGCGTATTACTCCCTGGTCCAGTTCGACGCGATTGGGAACGATGGCATAGGACTCCGGAATGTTGGACTTATTGGAGGTGCTGACGCTGATGCCTGGATTTAGCCAGCCGTAAACCTTGATCCTCGCGTCCTTCAATGCGGGTGCGATCGTCCAAAGGGCTTTCGTCAGCGGATAAACAGGGTCGGTGTCGGGAACGCCTATAAGCGGCGTAGGACCCAGATAGTCGGATCCAGGGAAAACTCCATCCAACGGTGCGGGCAAGGCGCGCCGCTTCGGTTCCTGACTGCCCGTAGGCGGCTCGCTCACGGCAGGCGCTTGCTCGGTCTTTGCGACGCCTACTGGATCAATCCCAGATGCAGAGTTTGAACTTGCCGTCGAGGCTGCAGCCCTGGCGTCAGTCGAATTCGAGCTTTCCGATGAAACGGCAGAGTTCTCGGTTGCCGGCTGAGAAGCTAACCTGGGGATCGAGGCCGTTTGTGCTGCTTTCGGAGCCGGTGCATCCATCTTTGTCACCGCCGGTTTTGCCGCTGGATCGCTGGAATCTTTTTCGTCCGCAAACAAGGAACCTGGAGCTGCACTTATGTAAAACAACCCTATTGCGATCAGGGGAACAAAGATTTTTCTTTGTCGGAACGCGAGCATATTTCTCTCCTAAATGATGGCTTGGCAACGGAAATATCGTTTGGGATTCCGCTTGCACCCTTGACGGGCACAGTAATCTCGTTCGTTGCCTCGAAATACTAGCGTGGGAAACATAAGAAAGTCATAAGTGTTGGATGACGTTGCGGTCGCGCTGGTTCTAAAGAAGATGCCTTTGGCCTGCATGGCGATCTAGCGGAGCGGGGGTTTTCCCGCGGCGCGCTGGGCGATTTGGTTGGCGGTGGCGCGCATCTCTTCGTGAATGAGGCCGTTGGTGGCGAGGATGACTGGGCCACCAAGCCTGTAGGGTTGGCCTGCGAAGTCGGTGACTTTGCCGCCGGCTTCTTCGACAAGGAGCACGCCGGCAGCGGTGTCCCACTTATTCAGGCCGAATTCCCAGAAGCCGTCGAAGCGCCCGGCGGCGACGCAGGCCAGGTCCAGCGCGGCGGAGCCATCGCGGCGGACGCCGTGGGAACACATGGTGAAATCACCGTAATACTGGAGATTGGGCGTGCCTTTGCGGTTGTGCACGGGAAAACCGGTGCACAGAAGGCTGGTGCCGACCGTGGCATTTTTTGAGACGTGGATTTTCTGGCCGTCGAGCATGGCGCCCTCGCCACGGGCAGCCGCGAAGAGTTCGTCGGAAATGGGATTGTAGATGACTGCGGCGAGAAGCGTATCTCGCTGGGCGAGGCCGAGAGAAACACAGAAACACGGGTAACCGTGGGCGAAATTGGTAGTGCCGTCGAGCGGATCAACGTGCCAGCGGAATTCGGAGGCGGATTCGTGGCCAGTGCCCTCTTCGGCGGCGATGGAATGATCCGGAAAGTATTTGGTGAGGCTGGAGACGATGGCTTGTTCGGAGCGCTTGTCGGCTTGCGTGACGAGGTCGACTTCGTTTCCTTTGTAGGCAATTTGCGCCGGACGCGCGAACTCATCGCGGAGGATTTCGCCGGCCTCCTGGGCGATTTCGATGGCGGCTTCAAGAAAGTTTTTGCTCATAAGGATCGGATTCGACCGCCTTCGACTCCGCGTCGGCGAAGTAGGCGAATACCATCTCCACTCTATCATCGGCGGGATGCCTGTTTCTCCAACAGGGTCGGAATCTATGACTGACCGGTCGGAACGTGTGATTGAGCTTGCTTCAGGAAAAACGACAAAAACAAAACCGCCCCGTGGTTTAAGTCGGACTAATCCGTGTTGGGACGGCGCGGTTGTCAACGCGACGCGTTTTGGCTCGGACCGTTCGAGTTGACGCGCAAAAGCAGGCCTGCTCCTGCGGCAATCTTTAGATTCTTCTGGTCGGAGGCCAGGACGATGACGGCGACAGGCTCGGTGCGGCCGGTCTGCAGAATGCTGATGTGCTCCAGGCCGTAGACGCCGCAAGCATCGGAGGAAAAAACCCAGAGTGCCTGGGGACTGTCATTGCCGTCGATGACGCCGCGGCACTTGGTGCCTTCCTTGGCCCGAACTTGGCCGAGGACACCGTCATTGACCTTTTTTCCGACAACATCGTTCGCGTTCGAGGCGGTGGTGACCGGACCGCCGTCGCCATAAACAACGTCGCCGCCCACTTGCCTGGTCGTCAAAGCGTAGAAGTCGTCGCCTTGTCCGGGAGCGGTGGTCGGGGTTTGGGCCTCCACCACTCCCACGAAACTCGTAAGGGCTCGCAGATTCGTGGAAATGGGGATGGTCTGGTGCGACGAAACGAGCTTGTCGAACTGCAGAGAGATGCGAGCTTGCGAGCCGTTGCTTGCAGGGATCACTTCCACGATGTGACCGATAACCTTACTTCCCGCCTTGATCCTCACTCCTGACGATAAGGGAACGTCCTGCATGATCCTGCCGGTGATGACTTGGCCGGGCTTGGATTTGGCGGAGGAAAGGGTGTTGTTCAAGCGAACCGGCAAGATGGTTCCACTCGGAACGGTGAGAGCCCCATCGCTGGCGTTTGCTTGCTGCGGGATGATCGTCGCACAGAGCAGCGGGGATAAAAGCAAAAGACGGCGGGCGGCTCTTCGGAAAGCGTGGTTTCTTTCTACAGGGTTCATAACTGCCTTCAACAGAATCATTGAGGGCCGGAGAGGTAGGACTTGCGATGCCGAACGTGGTAGGTGCCGAGGACTTTGACTTCGATGTTGCGGTAGCTATTGGCGGGGCCGTGGGGATTGGGGTAGTAGCCGAGGCGGTATTGGGTGCGGAGTTCGCGGTCGATGAGGTCGAAGATGGTGTTGAGTTCCTGGGGCGTGTCGGGGAAAAACATGGCGCCCCCAGTGGTGTCGGTGATGGTTTCCAGGGCGTGTTCGCCGGCGGTGTCGCGGCCGCTTTCGTTTTTTATCGGGCGAATGACGATGGTATAGAGAAGCGTGCCGGAGCGCACCGCGGCTTTGCGGGCAACGTCGAAGTCGGCGCGGCTGGTGGTTTCGCCGGCGTCGGTGACGAGAATGATGACGCGGCGGCGGTCGTTGCCGCGGCGTTCCAGATCGCGCGAGCCCCGCACAACGGCGTCGTAGATGGAAGTGCCGGAGCCATCGGGGATTTTGTGGACGGCTTGCTGCAAAGCCGCCACGTTGTCAGAGAAGCCGGCCAATTGCCGGACGGCTTCGTCGAAGGAGAAAACTGACAGGCCGTCGCCGGGACGCAGCACCTGGCGGATGAAATGCGCGGCGGCTTCCTGCTCGAAAGCCATTTCTTTATGGGCGCTAAGGCTGGCGTCGATCATCAGGGCCAGGTCGAGCGGCTGCTTGGTCTCGGATTCGAAGACTTCGATTTTTTGCAGCACGCCTTCTTCGTAGAGCTGGAAGGCTTCAATGGGCAGATCCGCCGCGGGGCGGTTTTTTTCGTCGAGAACGCTCGCAAGCACATTGACGAGGTTGACGTGCACGCTGATCGTTCCGCGCTGCGGAGCTTGGTCCCCTGCATTGTCCGCGGGGGGATCGGGCGCCTTCACGGGACCATTCCCCGGACCCGTTGGCGCAGGAGTCGGGGCCGGCGCTGGAGCGCTGGACTTAGCGGATTTTGGTTGCGCCCAAGGAGGGCGGTTGGGGTCGTACTGCCCTGCAGCGGCGCTGCTCGATAGAGAGGTAGCCATCGCGAGGAAGACGGCGGCACGCGCGCAAAAGGGTGTCAGTCGCATTGAGTTTTAAGATGCAGGTTTGGCGGCAGGTGTCGCCGCAGGCGCGGGGGGCAGTTCGCCGTCCGCCCAGACGGCGCCGTCCTCGAAGTACTCTTTTTTCCAGATGGGGACGGTGCGCTTGAGCGTGTCGATGGCATACCGGCACGCGTCAAAGGCCGCGGGACGGTGCGGCGAGCTGACAGCGATGAAGACGCTGGTTTCACCGATTTCCAGCCGACCGAGACGGTGGACAATCGCTGCGCGGTGGATGGAGAATTTTTCGTGGAGGGCAGCGCCGATTTCGTGCATTTTGGCAAGCGCCATGGATTCGTAGGCTTCGTAGTCGAGATAAAGAGTGCGGCGGCCGTGGGAGTGGTCGCGCACAAACCCGTCAAAGGTGACGATGGCGCCGTCTCCGGGTGCGCGAACGTGGCGAACGAGAGCGTTGATGTCGATAGGATCGCGAACCAACTGGTAGAGATCGTCGTGGAGAGGCGGGGTCATTTCGGTCTGCGTTAGCCGCCGCTCACGGGAGGAAGGAAAGCAACTTCGTCGCCGGAATGGAGAAGCGTGTTCCAGGCAGCGAATTCCTGGTTGCGCGAGGCGACCACCGAGGAGCGGTATTTTGCGAGTTCGGGATTTTGCCGGACGTACTCAGCGAAGAGCTGCTCGATCGTGGTGTCGGATGGGAAATCGGCGCAGTCTTCCTGCAGGCCTGCGAACTCCTTAAGGCGGCCAAAGAACAGAACTTTGACGCGAATGGTTTGGACGGTGGGGGTCACAAAGCGATTGTAACCCGCGCTTTGGCGCGGGGCTAGTAGCACAGGCTTCAGCCTGTGTTCTTTTCCGAGCCCAACGATACCTTGCATCATCCTGCCACTGACCAAATCCACACAGGCCGAAGCCTGTGCTACTGTGGGGCCAATCCGATGAGACCGCGATGAAAATATTGGTCACAGGTTCGACCGGGCTGGTGGGGACGGCGCTGGTCCGTGCGCTGGCGCAGGGCGGCCACACGGTTTGCCGATTGGTGAGGCCGGAAAGCGTTGTCAACGGAGAGACGAACGAAGGCTTTTCCGTGGCGTGGAATCCGAAGACAGGGGAATTGGGAGGAGCGGCGGTTGGCGCGGATGCAGTCGTGAATCTGGCAGGAGCGTCGATTGCGGACGGGAGGTGGTCAGCGGAGCGCAAGGCGGTGCTGCGGTCGAGCCGCGTGGATACCACTCGGGCGCTGGTGAATGCGCTAGGAAAAATGAATGCCAAGCCCGCGGTGTTGGTGTCGGCATCGGCGATCGGCTATTACGGGAATCGCGGCGATGAAGTCTTGACCGAAGAGAGCGCCGCGGGGACAGAGTTTCTCGCGGATTTGGCACGGGAATGGGAAGCCGAAGCGCTGAAGGCCGAGGCGCTGAGGATTCGCGTGGTACTGGCGCGCTTTGGGATCATTCTGGCGCGGCACGGCGGCGCGCTGCCACAAATGATGATGCCGTTTTATGTTTTCGCGGGTGGCCGGATAGGTTCGGGGAAGCAGTGGATGTCGTGGGTGTCGCTCGAGGATGTGGTGGGAATTTTGCGGCTCGCGCTGGATAACAATGTAATTCGCAGGGCGATCAACGTGGTGGCTCCGCAGCCGGTGCGCAACGCGGAGTTTACGAAGGCGCTGGCGGGAGCCATGCACCGTCCGGCGGTTTTTCCCGCGCCGGCATTCGCGCTGCGGCTCGCGCTGGGAGAAATGGCCGACGCGCTGCTGCTAGGCAGCCAGCGCGTCGTGCCGCAAAGACTGAAGCAGTTCGGGTATCGGTTTGTACATCCGGACCTGACCCACGCACTTACGGCAGTCCTCTCCACACCCTGAGTGAACTATCGGACCTTACTTGACGAGGTTCACCGTAACTTCGACTTTTGTTACGCGTCCCGACACCGGGTCAGTCGCCACGGTCGACTGGATGGTCTGACCGTCGCGGATGATCAGATCGACTTCGGTTTTGAACTGTTGGATTACCGGTTGACTGTTGAGCACTTCATTCCCGGTGACGGCACTGCCTTTCTGGCCGGTGCCGGGGGAGTATGCCGACGATCTCTCGAGATTCAGGTGGAGGTCAAAGCGCCCGTTCTCTTCCTTGGTCGCCCATCCGTCCAGATTGGACCCTAGGTCGATGTATTGAAATTGCTGATTCACAACCGAAGTTTCGGATCCAGATTTGAACGACCCCGTCACGATGGGCACGCGCAATCCCATCCGAATCGATGACTTGTCTCCCCTGCGACCCTCCGGAACATCCACCAAAAGTGTGTACGGCAAGCTGCTGATCTTCTTATCTCCATCGTACTCATTGAAGACCACCATTACACGCAACTCGGCCGTCTCTTTCTTGGTTTCGGTCTTCTTTTCGCCCTCTTCGGCCTTCGCTTTTTCTTGCGCCATCGCTGGCGAATGGAGCCCGAGAAAGGTGCAAAACAATAACGCCAGAATTGCTCTGTTCATATTTTTCTCCTGAACTGCTTCCTTGGCTGCAAGACGCCGCTGCATCTTAAATCGTTCAGTCAACGTTAGGCTGCGCGCCATCGAGCGCCTTCACGTCGATTGGGGCAACCGTGAGCGGCGCAATCTGCAAATCCTGAGACTGCCGGCCGTTGCCCTCCGCGACCAATACTTCTCCTTTCACTTCGCCGCGGCGCAGTCCCTCCAAAAGCCGGGCAATTACCTCCGGCTGCTCTGCGGGTACAAGCGCGCGCGGTTCCTTAACTTCGCGAGAGGAGTTCACTCGCGTCGGCTGGTGGCGCACGGGAGTGGCATTTAGCGCCTGCTGAGTCGGCAGATTTCCAGGCCGTGACGCGGAGTTCTCAACCGGAGGCAGGCTGCGGACCGCCTGGTTCGATTCAATCGGCCCTTCCTTTACGTCATGCCGCACGCCGCGAAAAAAAAGAAATCCAAAAATCAAAGCGACAGAGGCCGCGGCCGGAGCCCATGCCAGAACCCAACGATTTCGAGAAGGAGTCTCCTCTAGCAATCGAGCGCGGACACGGGGGAGGAGAGAAGTGGGAATTTCGGCGGTGACGGCGGCCCGGAGGCCGGCGTCGATGGAAGAAAAGAGAGACTGTTCCTCGGCGAAGGCCGCGCGGCATGCCGCGCATTCATCGAGGTGCGCGCGTAGTTCTCCTTGTGGCTTGGCGCCAGAGGCTGCGGCGTTCACTAGCGCAGCTTTGTAGCTTTCACATGGCATCGCAATTTCTCCGCCAACTGCTTCTTGCCGAAAAACAATCTGGACTTCACGGTTCCGAGCGGAAGACCGAGCATTTCCGCGACTTCTTCGAGCGTGTGGCCCTCCATCGCTGCGAGCAGAAGCACGAGCCGGAATTTTTCCGGGAGCTCCTCGAGGGCGCGGTCGAGGTGCGCCTGAAATTCGCTGGAGGCGGCGACATCCTCCGCGGTCGGGGGCGCGGCGCGCCGTTCCGGCCGCGCCCACAGCGTTTCGCGGAATTCGCGGCGTTTGGCCGCGCGCACACGGTCGATGGCCAGCCGAAATGTGATGCGCACCAGCCAGGCGCGAAAGCGCGTGCGGTCGCGCAACCGGTCGAAGCAGCGATACGCGCGCACTAAAGATTCCTGGGCGACGTCCTCAGCATCCGCGGAGTTGCGCAGTACACCTCGGGCAACGCGGTACGCGAGCGGCCCGCATTCCGCGAGACGCTCCTCGAATTCGCGTCTTGCCTCGGCTTGAGCTGCCTCGCGCGCCGATTCCCGGCTTACCGTTCCACCTGGCTGGATCAGAACCAGCTCCTGCATGCGGTTTCGTGTGCAAGCCGAAAGCGCTCGCCCTCCCCGTACATCTACCAGACGCCGCAATGCGGCGTTTGGTTCACTCGCGAAGAAATCCTACACGTAATGTTCGTTCGAAACTCTTGGTGGTCAATAAAAAGGTTTAGTCCCGGCCTCTCCCAGATTGGAACACCCGCTTGTAATACCGATTCCAGATCGGGACGATTCTTAGAATTCTGTGCGTTCAGACTTTCGGTCCAGTGAAGCGAGGAAGGACGTCGCAAGCCCAGAACTCACTCTATCTTATTGATACTAAAGGACTAAATTAAGTTCGTGGCGTAGTACCTAGCCCCTAGTCCCTATCCCCCACCCCCTCTCCTTTCGCTGGCCCTTCGCCTGCATTTCGCTCGGCATGCGGCCCCTCTCCCAGCGAAAAAACAGCAAAGTCTCCCCGGCGAGGTGTGCGTTTCTCTTGCTCCCAATCCTGTGCGCTTGGACTTCGGGCTGTGCCGGAGGCGCGGCTTTTGTCCAGCCAACACCGCCGTCACCACCGCCAGTGCCACCTCCGACTCCACAAATCACAGTGGCAATAGCGCCCGTGAGCGGCTCCGTGCTGCTGGGGAACATGGTGCCGTTCACCGCGACCGTAAACAACACCACAGACACAACCGTGATCTGGAGTGTGGACGGTATTGTCGGCGGAAATTCGCCAGCCGGAACGATCACTACAGCGGGAGTCTACATCGCGCCAGCGGACTTGTCGTCGCCCGCGAGTGTGCAAGTCACGGCCACCAGCCACGCCGACCCGACAAAATCCGCAACGGCCAGCGTGACCATTGCGAGCGACATCAACGTGGCCATAGCGCCGGGAAGCGCGGGTGTCGAGCTGGGAGCGACGCTGGGGTTTCACGCCACGATAACCAGCAGAGGACATCCAGATACGGCAATTCGTTGGAGCGTTTCCGGGCCGACGTGCCCTGCGAGCTGCGGCGCGGTGGATGCCAGCGGCAACTACACCGCGCCGGCGATACTGCCTTCCGGAACAAGCGTGACGCTCACGGCGCAAAGCGTGGCGGATTCGTCGAAAAATAGTTCGGCAGCGATCGCCATCACTAGCACTTTTACGTTGCAAATTTCGGCGCCCGCGAGTGTGCCCGTAAGTGGAACCGCGACCATCGTCGCAACACTGACTCCCGTTCCCGGGTCCAATCCGAGCAATGTTCTTTCCTGGTCGCTGTCCGGGCCGGGTTGCAATGCGTCTGCGTGCGGAACGCTTTCCGTGGTGACAACGCAATCGACGGGCGGAAGCGCTACGGCAAATTCCGCAACTTACACCGCCCCAGCGACGCCGCCAAATCCCAACACCGTGACAGTCACGGTGACGCCGCAAGCCGATCCTTCGAAAAAAGCGCAAGCGACGCTGGCGATTCAGCCTGGTGTAGCTGTCAGCGTGTCACCTGCCACGGCCACACTGGCCGCAAATCATCGCGTCACGTTGACGGCACAGGTGAATGGCTCCGCGAATTCCGGAGTGAGCTGGAGCGTGAATGGAATTGCTGGTGGCAACGCAGCGAACGGAGAGATTTGCGTTGTCGGCTCAAATCCCTGTCAGACGGTGACAAGCGGGGCGGTGTCGCAGGTGGACTACGTCGCACCGGGAGCAATTCCCTCTCCGAATCCTGCGAACGTGCAGGCCACCAGCACAGCGGATACGACGAAAAGCGCGAGTGCGCAAATCACGGTGATCAATCACGTGCTGGTGAGCGTGCAGCCAGCAAGCGCAACGCTTGCGCCGTTGGGCGTACAGGGTTTTTCCGCTTCCGTGCTCGGCACCAATAACCAGAGCGTGGTGTGGCAAGTCCAGGGAACGGGCTGCACCAGTAGCGGCATCTGCGGATCGATCGATGCCAATGGGACGTATACCGCACCGGGCACAGCGCCTTCTCCAGACGCGCTGCAGGTTGTCGCGGTGAGTACGGACGACACTTCGCAATCTGGCACCGCGAACGTCACCATTTCCACGGGCGCAAACATTCTGACGCTGCATCCCGCTAGCGTGTACGCGGGAGCGGCGGACGGCTTCACGCTATTGGTCACCGGCAGCGGCTTCGTCACGGCAGGGTCCAGCGCGGGATCGTCACTGCTGATCGGCGGCATAGCGCGGACAACGACCTGCACAGCAACGACGGAATGCACAGCGCCGGTTACGGCGGTGGACGTCGCCCTGGCCGGCAGCGTCGCAGTGCAAATCCAGAATCCCGACGGGACAAAGTCCAATGCCGTATCGCTTGTTGTGGCCCCGCCGAATACGTCGGACGGCGTGGTTTCGCTGAGCAGCGCAGCGCCCTCCGCAACCGGGCAGGACATTGTGGTGGTCGAGCCCACGACCGCTGGCGTGAGCGCAAGCGGAAACGACGTGGACCTCAACGTCGCCGCGCTTGGAGCTTTTTCGACGACCAATAATTCCTGCACGCTGGCGGGGAATCCCGTCGCGCTCGCGCGGCCCGCGAGCGGCACGGCCACCGCGGATATCTGCCTGTTCTCGGAGGGCGGCCTGGACGCCAGCATGACGTATGCGGTCTCCGGCACCGGCGACGTGGCCGTAATCGCCAAGCAGCCCGCGGGGCTCGGCATCATTCACCTGACATTGCAAATTCCGGCCAGCGCGCAGCCCGGCGCGCGAACGCTTTTCATTCAAAACACAAATCTCGATAAGACAGCCGCCACGGGCGCGCTGGAGGTCGAGTGACGACCGCGAGGAGAACGCAAAAATGAGCTACATCGAGCGACGCAAATTTCTCTGGATTCTGTTTCTCACGGGACTCGCTCTCACGGCGATTGCCGCGAACGCCACCGCGCTGGCGCGCATCGGATTTGACGAACTGACGCGGCAAGCAACGGCCGTGGCGCGGCTGCGCTGCCTGGGCGTGGAGAGCCGCTGGGAGAACGGCGAAATCTGGACGGAATCGCACTTTGAAGTTCTGGAGCGCAACAAGGGTGCGCTGCCGGGGATCGTCACCGTGCGCATGATGGGCGGGAGGGCCGGACACCTGCACTCGCGGGTGGAAGGAGTGCCGATTTTTCACGCGGGCGAAGAGGTGTATCTGTTTTTGTGGGCGCGCGCGGGAGAGCCGTACCGCGTGCTGGGGTGGTCCCAGGGAACGTTTCGCATCGCGCGTGACGCGCGGACCGGGCTGGAGATGGTCACGCAGGATTCCGCGGCGCAGCCGATCTTTGATCCGCGGACGCGGCAATTCCGCAAGGGCGGGATCCGCAATCTTCCGGTGGCCATTTTTCAGTTGAAGCTGCGCAATGCGCTCCGAAATGCGGGAGAATGAAGATGAAAAGAATACGAGTTCACCATAGCAAGAGATTTGTTGCGGGCGCGTTCGCCGCGTTCTACGGAATGTGGGCCGCGCCTGCTGCGCAAGGCTATGCGTTCAACATGATTGTTCCGGACGTGCGGCAGCTGGCAGCGGTGTCCGGGGGTTCGGCGTGTCCGGTGAAGTCGCATCAATTGACGGCGGCAGGGAGCATCGCGGTGCGCTGGAGCACCGCACTAGGCACGAATCCCGTGACCATACTCACGCAGAACCAAACGGGGACGGGACAGTTGAACGAAATCGAACAAGTGATCACCGAATCGCTGGCGGCCTGGACCGGTGTGAACGGGACGACGCTCGTGCCGGCGTCGGTTGCGCCGCTGACGCGCACGCCAACGGCAAACGCGTGCGTCTCCGACGGTGTGAACTCCATCTGCTTCGACCAGGCGGACGCGGCGTTCACGCCGGGAGTGCTGGCCTTCACGCGAGTAATTACCGCGGACCGCATCGGCGTACAGGTGGGCAGCAGCGCGGTGGCGACGCAGGTGGGCCAGATCCTGGACGCGGATATTTATTTTAATCCCAGCGATTCGCAGGTGAGGTATGCGACGCCAGCGGCACTGGCGACGGCCACTCCCGCGGCCTACGACCTCGAATCGCTGCTTACCCACGAGCTTGGACATTCTCTGGGATTCAGCCACTCTGCGGTGTGGCGCGCGATGATGTATCCCTTCGCACCGGCTCCCGGCACGTTCACGGGCACGCGGCCGACCGCGCAGCAGCCCGACGCCGAACTGAGCGACGACGACCGCACGGGACTACGCATCCTTTATCCAGATCCCGCGGACACGGTGCACATCGGGTCGATTGCCGGACGAGTTTTGCCTGCCAACCCGCTCTCGCTGCCGGCATCGCCGCCGGGAGTAACCGGGATTTTCGGTTCGCACATCGTGGCGCTGGACGCTAGCAGTGGCGCGGTGATTGCGGCAACGATCGGCGGATGGAGCTGCACGGACCCCGGGTCGGCGCAGTTTGACGGGAGCTACCAGATTGACCGTCTGCCGGTCGGGAGCAGCTACCAGGTTTACGCAGAACCACTGGACAACTCCGTCAGTCCATCGCGGGTCAGCCCCGCCATCGTGTCGCTGTGCCGGAATCCGACGAGCGACCCGGGCTGGCCGCCGCTTCAGGGCTGCGTGGTTCCTGCCGTGGATACCAGCTTCACCACGCGCACCCGGCCCGGTCCGTAGCGCGGCACCATTGCGCAATGGCAGGGCGCTGTTCTGATTTGCGTCCACTGGACTCGGAGGCAGCCTTGGTCCTGGACGTGAAGGAGTTTGGGCTGTGGAGGGGGAAGGTTGGAGAGGGGGGTTACTCATAGGGTACCTTTCCCCCCACCCCCCCCGGTTTTTTGTAAGTGTTGATTCTAAAGCGTTTAGTATTTGCGTAAACCCTTTGGATGCAAACAGTTGTGGAAAATTCGTAAGTGTTGATTCTGAAGGAGATCGGGGATAGGGGTTTGGGGCTAGGGGATAGGAGTAAGCAGAAAGCAGATCCCCGCCACGGCGGGCAAGTCTGCCACGGCAGGTAAACCTCGCTGCGGCCCTCTGGAAACTTCCTTCGTGCCTCAGGGCAAGCGGGAGCAGGCTGTTTGCAAGAAGGGAGCTTGGGCGGGCCTAAGGATTGTTCGCGTAAAGGGCGCGGGAAGGCGCAGAGGATGGAAGGAGTTAGAAGGGGCGCGGGCTGAGAGAGGAATCTCCGCACGCGAGCCGCAAAAGTCACGGCTCGCCCTTCGATGCTCAGGGTAAAGATGCGGAGAACCAAGGTAGAGGGGCGACGTGGAAAGCGCAAAGGCCAGTGGCGGATAGTGGGCCCTTCGCAAAGAACGCTCTGGGTAAACCCTTCGCAAAAGAGGCTCAGGGTGAACGGGAGATTCATGAGGTATGGTATAACATTTAGGTACTACTGTCAAGAATTACTTTACGGATAGCATTCGAATGGAGTGTGGAAAAGTGTTCGAGCGTACTGGCGCATATTGCCGAGAATAAAATCAGAAAACGTCCCGTCTGTCCTTGCTCCCCATCTGAAAACGCCCTTTGAGCCGCGAGACTAGCTCATCGAATTGTGTCGGTAGCTCGATTAGTGGATAGCGGTGACCGTTCGTGTGCGTTTCAGGCGAGAGCATCTTGATGAGACCAAGTCGGGATTCCACGTCGTATTCTCCCAGTGCTTCATCGAGTAGCAAATAACCAATCTGCTTTAGATCAGCATCATTCTCCCGAAAGCCGGGAATGAACAAATACACGCCAGGGTTTCTTCCATCATCAAGCAGCGAAAATCGAACATCGCGCGGATCGACGCGTTTGCCTCGATACTCCACAATATTGGGTGAGCGTCGGGGACGGAATGCAGTCACCTTCCACCGGACGAGCTTCGGCGCAGCGTCTGCCAGCGAGATAACCGCCGGAAACGCGCGCCTGATGCCACCAGCACTGACAACGAATTCTCTTATTGCCTCCTTCGGGCCAAATTCGAAAGTAAGGTTTGGATGAACCTTTTGCAGCTCAATTGCTAGTTGGTCAAAGATCCTCTCCCGGTCGTGCTCGAAATCAAACAGCTCGGATTCGTGCTGAATGAACCAGTTCCAGAACTCTTCTTGGCTCGTCATTTCATGCATTTTACTTCCCTTTGCAGTTTGTAACTAGATCTTGGATGTTCACTAGTGACCCGTCAGACCTGGAATTCTTACGCCGTATATTTCATAGGCCTTGTACAATTCGTCGCCTCCCCATTCCTTCGCGGCTTCACCCTCGTAAAGCTCGGCGTTTGGATTCATCGGGCTTACGCCGTTGATTCTATTTCCTGACGTACCCCCTTGTGACTGTGCGCCTCCGTTGAGTTCGATAAGTTGCTGTTCACGCCCCCGTATTGCATTGGAGTTGGAAGTGGACTTATCAAGAGTGGCAGGTCCGTATCCTTGCTCATTCATATGGTGATTACTGTCGCGGTCGGCCACATTCTCTTCCGGAGTTCCTGTGCCGCTTGTTCTCCCTGAATAAGTCTGGCCCGTTTGTGGATTTGGCTTCGTATAGGTTTGATATGTCTTAATTAGACCTGCATAGCTTAGCCCTTCTACAGCGATTCCGTGTTCATGAAGGAACAGCCCAGCCTTGTGGTGCAGGTCTTCTACTTGCTTGTCCGTGCGGAATCCTAAGCCGTGGACTGCATTGTCAAACCTTGGAAACATGGGGACAGACGGGACGTTACCTCTGTTTTTGAGTTTGCCAGCGCTTGATCTCCCCGCATAGAGTATTACTTTTTGAAGTCCAGTGGCTGTTGCCGATTTATGCTGGTGGTTGGACCTCCGCCTTTTTGTGGCGTTAGCCGGCGAAGCGTCACTTTCTCCAACGACTGTGTGAACTCCGATGAACCCAGCGGACGACCGGTATGCGTGGACCGACGAATGGCGGCCAACTCGGCTTCCGTTTGCGGGGTTGCCAGATACTCTCGCCAACTCTCGCTGGACCAGCGCCTGCTCCATGTTTCCATCTCCAAGCATGAGTCTGGCTTCGCAAATCCGAGGTGTTCGGCGGCGCTTGACCACGGCCACGATTCTGCCCGTTGGACCAGTCCGGCCCGAACGGGATTCAGCTCTGCATAACGCAAAGCGATCCACAAGTGGTGGCTATCCAGCGGACAGGAATAAAACCGTCCCTGCCAAACGTGACCACTGGATGCGTGAGTGGCGTTCCAATAGGAGGCGTAGCGTCCGTGGGTCTGCTTCAGAGCTTGCGCCAAGGCATCCGCCTCACGCGGGACTATCACCAGATGCACATGGTTCGACATCAGGCAGTAACCCAGCAGCAAGAGCTCGTGCATTTGAACGTACTTCCGCAAGAGATCCAGATACACCAGGCGTTCGGCATCCGTAGCGAGAATGAATTGCCGGGCATTGCCACGCTGGGTGACATGATGCGGAATGTTAACCACGGCGATACGGGCTAAACGCGCCATCACGGACAAAATATCAGAAAACGTCCCGTCTGTCCCCGGGTTTCCGTCCCCGGGTTTCCCGTCCCCGGGTTTCCGCGCGGAGCTAGGGGGCAGATCATCCTCAACTGGGCTTGTAGCTGTAGTACGTGCCTAGTCGGATCGCGTTTTGGTCTCGAAGCGTTTCGTCAATCATCTGGTTTACTTCGTCACCGTAATCGAAGGAGGAATCAATTACCGCGGTTCTGTCGATCGATATGAGCCTCCATTGATATTTGGCCAGGTACGCCGACAGTTTCTGGTGAAGATCGTCGTGTGACGATGCCCACATCGTGACCCGCATGAACCCTAAGGTATCTCCTGAGGGCATGTCCCCAGGCTGTACTTGAATCTCGGCTGTTGTAATCCAAACGTTTTCCATCGCCTCTAGTCCGGATAATTGTAGTGAGAGGCGGGTGGCCCATACGGCGTGGTGCGGTTCCTTGTTTGTGTTTGTCTGCAGCGCACGGCGGTAGGATACCACCCCGGTAGTTCACTCTGGCGTTAAAGCGTGCGGTGAGGCGGGTGCCCCACGTGTCGGTTTTACACGTGGGTCTTTGCCGTCGACTTATGCCTAAGAATTTGAGGCGATATTACGGGCATGGCGATTTGCAATTTATCACCTTCAGTTGCTACCGGCAGTTGCCGCTGCAGAAGACGGCTCGTGCGCGAGACGTGTTCGTGCAGGCGATGGGAAAGATTCGCGAAATGAGGGGGACCAGAAGTGGCGAGTGCCGAGTGGCGAGTGACGAGTGACGAGTGACGAGTGGCGAGTGAAGAGTGGCGAGTGAAGAGTGGCGAGTGAAGAGTGGCGAGTGAAGAGTGGCGAGTGGCGAGATGGCTGTTGGGCGGTCGAAAAAGCCAGCGGCCCCGGTAAAAACCGGGGCCGCGGCGGGGTGCAGCCGGTGGCTGCGTCCTACTGGTTCGGCAGAAGAAGCTGCGTGAAGCCGGTGGTGTTTACGTCGCGGAAGAGCGGCGTGCGCGGCGGCAACAGTTGCGGGTCGAGGAATTCGACGTCGAAGTTGTAACCACGGGACGGCGGGCTATATACCAAGGTGCAGCATTTGAAAGTGCCGACGAGCTGGCGGTTGGTGAAGAGATTGATGATGGAGCCGCGATAATTGAGGGTCTGATTGCCCCAGTTTTCGATGTAGCGGAGGAAGTTGTGCACACCGCCATCGGTTCCGAAGTCCTGCGCGGTGCCGCTGGGCTGCAAGAAGGAAATGCCCTTACCGGCGGCGATGGCCACGCGGTACCAACTGGTGTAGCCGGCGCGCTGTCCGGGGTTGCTAACAGGTGCGGGATATCCGGAAACCGACGACTGCTGATAGGGGAAGAGGAACGAATTGTAGTCGTTCCAGTTGTCGGATAAGAGCGTAACCGCGTCGGCGGCGATGGAAGTGGCAACGTGAGGATCGTTGAAACCGTTGCCCTGGGAATTGGCGTTGAAATCGCCCTGGACGTAGACGGGATTTTCCACGGCGATGGTCAAGCCGCAGGGGATGTTGGTGGTGGAAGTGCTACCAGGGCAGTTACCGAGATTCAGGAAGCTGCCGTTAACGATCTTGACGGCGCGGCGGAAGAAGAGGTTTGGATTTTGCCGCGCTTCGTTGGAGTGAACGACAAAGGTGCCCGGCCAGATTCCCGTAATCGAAGCGCAAGAGGGACTGGGCGTGAACGCGGTGGTGCTCAGGTTGTTGAAGAAGCCGTAACCGCCGTTCCATGGCGATGCGGCATTGTAGGCCAGGCTGGTATGGGTGATGTCCGCTCCATAGGTGTACAAGAAACCAGTAGCGTCCAGATCTTCGCCAGTTTCGATGGCACCATTGGGGCAACCGGTGGTGGAGGCCGAAGCGTTTACGACGTCCGTATTGCCGTACTCACCAGTCTCGTGGAGAGAAGGCGAGAGCGGAGGCCAGTTGATCCAGGTTTGCGTGGCCGCATAGTTGTCGCGGCGATCGGAGACATAAACGCTGAAATCGTTGGGAGCAACGCTCGGATCGAAAGCCAGAACGCCGCTGGTGCCGAGGGCGCCGGAGAAGTACTTGGCGATGTTGGCGGCGTCGACCTCGATGTAGTGCATCACTCCGCTCAGCGCAACCATCTGGCTGTACTTGACGTTGTTCACGCCGGTGGAATTACTAGGAGCGAAATCGCGGAGGGTGCCTTCGCGGGTATCGAACAACACGTTAGGCCAGAAGTCCGTGGGGCCGCTCGGGCCGCTAATTGTTGTGCCCGCGAGATTGACGCCGCAATTACCGTTTGTAGAAGTCGCGGTGGAAGGGTTATCGCGAACACGTTCCAGGCGGATGATGGCGTTGGGGTGAAGGTCCAGGCAAGGGATCGGGGAGACCAGGCCGGAGAAAGCGACCGCACTGCCGACCGGCGGGGTGAGCTGCGAATGGTTTCCGACCGTGCCTCCGTTGGTATTGTCCCGCAAAAGGGGTATCTGGTTAGCGGGCACGCTGCCGGCCCCGGTAATCGGAGTGGGATTGATGTTCTTACCGGCGTAGCCGAGGCCCAAAACTTCAATGGTGACGTCTTTCCACGCGTTGCAGGGAGTTGCGTATCCCTTTTGGACTTCGATCTTGATGTAACCTTTGATGACGGGATTGTTTTTTGGAATCCAGTAGCCCTGAGGATCGCCGGTGACAAGGTTGGTGGGGTTATATGAGGTACTTGTCCCCGGTGCGCCGGAGGCGGCCAGAGCGACTGGTTGAGTATTCAAACCAGCGGTGTTGTTGGTGTTCATCCGGGTTTTAAGGGCAACGGCATTTGCCGAGCTCCAGTTCCCAGCTATGGTTGGATCAGCAGCCAGGTCGGCCAGATTAAAGGGCTGAACCGTAGGATCAATGCAGGGAAGATTCATGATGTCGATGGGGTTGTCCGACAAAAGAATCTTCATGCTGGCCTGGGCAAAGTAACGTTCCGCAGTGACGCTACTATTTTCGGGACCAGGAGGGCGGCGGATGAGATCAATCGACTGCGTAATGCCGCCGCCGAGGGTAACCACGCCAAGGTTCAGCTTCGAGCTTGGCGCGGTGGTGCCGCCGCGAAGATACCCGTTGTAATTGGCGGCGCCCAGGGAAATGTTCTGCCAGGCTGGATTCGGCGTGGCAGTAGGGTACATCGTGTTGCTCAAGCTGCTGCCTTCACTGAATGCCAATGCGCGGGTCGGAGGAGGACTACCGGAACTGGTGGCGATATTCACCGAACCGGCATAGTTGGTGGAAGTTGGAAAGCCGTTGGAAAGAATGGTGCGGACGACGTCGCCAAAGGCGGTGACACGGTCGGACATGGTCAGGGAGTCGCCGGAAGCGAGGAAGAGGTTTCTATTGGTATGCATGCGGCCGCCAAAGTTAAATACCGGGCCGGGGAAAAAGCTGCAATCTCCATCGCAGAAAACACCGAACTGAAACATGGGGATGCCGACGGTTTGCGTGGTGCGCTGCAGCTTCACCTCGGAGCCATTGGAGGTGTGCGCGGTAACCGTCAGGGTGTATGGAGTTGAAAGAGCCACCATGCCCTGGTAGGGACCAGACTTGACTTGCGCGTTGGCGGCTACGGGATTGCCCGAACCGTCTTTAGGGAAGTCAATGTTATAGCCGGAGACCGTTATGGGATCGATAAATTGGATGCCGTTTAGGGCAGGCGGTGTAGTCTTAATAGCGGCGAGCTGTGCGCCGGTTGGCGAATAGTTCTGGTCGAAAAGCGTGCCCAGATCGGCCGTTAGCTTCTCCATGCCGGCTTCCGCGCCGTAGTAGGCTTTGCTGTAGTCGTCGTTCAAACCGGATAGCTTGGACCCGCCGATGACCAGGAGGATGAAGCCTACCAGCAGGCTGGACATAAGAATCAGCAAGAGCAGGGTGGTAAGCAGAGCGATACCTGCGTCGCGCCGCAAAATGGATTTAGCCGCTTTCATGGTCATGCTCCTCATTAGTTATACCGATTGACGAAAGCCAGACTGCGGAAACTCACCTGCGTGGTCAGACTGTCGCGAAGGTACTTGCCCGAGGACGGATTCGGGCTCGTGGACCGCGCGCCGAGGGACACGTTGACAGAGCGAATCTGACTCTCGGAAAAGCCCGCCGGGACGCCCGGCTGGCCGGTGGGGGGAGTGTTGGTGCTGTCTTTATAATTGTATGCAAACTGCAGATTTTCCAAGGTTTCGCCGACGGGTTGGCCCGGCTGGAAGTTAACGCGGCGGACGAGCCGAGCATGATTCGGGTCCGAGGCGTTGTCCAGGTAATAGGTGACCATCCAGATGCGGGTGGCAGTGGTCGGGGGGTAGCAACTGCCAGAACCTGGGCACGGGATATTTGAGCAAGCCGAATTCGGGACCGGGTTGTTGTTCGTTCTGATACAAGCAATGGTGCCGCTGGTGTCGGTATTTATGCGCGCATTCAGATTGTAGGGGTCTCCCGCGGCAAAACTGAGGCTCTGAGAGCCAACGGTAGTGACCGCCTGTAACGCAGATCCCCTCGAATTGTTGAACAAAATCAGATCGCCAGGGGTAAAGCTAATCAGAGCGGTCGAGAAGTTGATGCAGTTCGGATCGAAGGTGACAACGTCCCCAGCATTGCTGATGGTGCCATTGCAAGCCGGAATGGGAGAGGCAGCAGGCCGGTTGATGGGAGTAGTATCGAGAGAGAGCGAGTTATCCGCGAAGAGAACGGTAATGATGTCCGTCCCGGTGGCCGGGGTCGAATCCGGACTGGTGATGAGCGGACCGAGGTCGGGTCCTGGCTCGATGGCCGGGAGGGTAAAACTGCACGGATTGAAAGTATTGAAGAGCAAGGCTGGAGCCGCTGGCGTGCCCGATCCCGTGGGCTGGGCGTTAGGCCGGCTGATAGGAGCGCCGATGTTGCAGGCGTTGGTGAGGTTGCCATTCGAGGTGCTCGGGATAAGGATTCCACCGGTGGGGATACCGGTACCTGCCTGAATGAGATCCTGTTCCATCAAATTCAAGCCAGCGCGAAGGTTCTCGTTCATGTCTTCGCTCATGGTAACGAACTGGTTGGCCCGCACGGTGTCCTTGAAAGCGATGGTCGCGCCCCCCAGAACGACGAGGGTGACGCCCATGGCCACGATAAATTCGACGAGAGTAAAACCTGCCTGCTTTTTCATGTTGTGTTTCCTCATGACATCCTCACGCGAAAGCCGAGATGTAGCAGACCAGCGTATAGGTGCGCTGCTGATTGCCCGCCGTGTAGCGAATGATGACGTTCACTTGCCGGAGATTGGGTTCGTTGGTGACATTGGTAATCTGAATTTCCCGAGACATGATGGTGTTCAGATTGATAGTGGTGTCGTCCGCCGTGCCGAGAATCCCGTCGGGACCGGGGCCGACAATGACCACGTCCGGGAGAGCACAATTGTCATCGGCGGTGCCAACGAGGCCGTCCGGGCCTGGATCACACAATTGCTGCGGACCCGTCAGGAACATCCCTGGAGGCGTGGTGCCGCTGGTATTGTTTTGAATTTGCGCCCAAATGGCCAGGCCGGTATCGCGCGCGGTGAAGATGGTTTCGACGGCCTCTTCGGCTTTCTTCTCGGCGATGTACTGATATTGGGCGGCATTGGCGTAGAGGATGCCCTGTGCGTAAACAGCCCCAAGGCCCAGAATACCGATGGCCATCACGGCGATCGAAATCATAGCTTCGATCAGCGTAAATCCACCCTGGCGAACGTTCTTTTTCATGGCGATTGTCATCGGTGTGCTCCCTACTCGTTCCATGTCGATCCGGTCCAATAGTACGGGCGGACCCGGCCGGTGCCGCCCACGATGGTGACAGCGCGGGCGGTGTTGATCCGGCCGGGCATGCCCAGAAAGATGGTTCCGCTGATTGCGGTTTGATTTGGACCGACGAGTGCCCCGGTAGTACTGAAGTACATTGAGATCGGGCCACCACTTTGGTTATTGATCCAGATGGGTGCGGCGTTTCCGAAACCCATGGGCGTATCCGTCTCGCCGGCAAATTCCGCGAATTGCATGCCCGATTCCAAGGTAAGCGGGTTCGGCGTGAGAGGAGTTGGTGGAACGGTCGTCGGGACGTTGACCAGGAAGAACTGAAACTGGTTGGTTCCGGTAAAAGTGATCTGAACTTCGCGGCGCTTGGAGATCGCCATTTCGCGCGCCGAACGGAGCTGGCCCACTAGATCGTCCATAGCCGCGTTGGCTCGGAAAGTTTGCAACATGCTGCTCATCTGGGGGAGGGCCATCCCTGAGAGGACCAAGACAATGCCGATGACTATCAGCAGCTCGATGGTCGAAAATCCCTGGTGTAGTTTTTTGCGTCCATGCTTCATGCTTGGCTCCAAAGCGCTCGAGATAGGCACTCAGACACCTGGAAGAGAAGCACGTTCGCAGCCAGCGATAGAGACAGCGTAAGGCTATAAAAATGAATAAGATACGCTAATGAAGAGGGGTGCCCGAGAGAGTTGCAACGGGAGGATGTAACAAAACGTTACAAGTTAAGACCGGTCTTTGACGGTATGTTTGGGTTCCGCGGCAAGCCATCCGCCGCCATACAAGAGTCCAGGACCAAGCGAGGCTAGGAAGATGGGTTTCTGCTCGGGTGCATCAAGAGTGGCAGCCGCCCTGATCGCAGCGTGAAGCGCAGCTCCGCACGTAGAAGAGCCGAGGTTTCCCGATGTCCGAGCGATGGCCGGAAATGCGGCTGGTGAGACTCCTAATTGCTTAGCAAGGAGCTTTACCAAGCGGGGATTTGGCTGGTGCGTCGCAAATCCACCTACCGACGCGCGCGGAATTCTGCTGCGGAGTTCAACCGCGGCCAAAACTTTTTCCATCCGGGTAATAGCCGCGCGGGAGAGTGCTTCGCCGTCGAATTGCACGGCGAGGCCGCCATCCTTGTCATCGCTGACGCGGATGGCTGCGGCGTACTGGCCGGCGCAGCCGAAGAGGAACTCGCCGAGCCGGTAACCGGGTAAGGACTCATTTGTGCCGGAGCGCAAGAGGAAGGCGCTGGCGCCATCGCCAAACAAACCGCCGAACTCACCGGCAACGCGACCCGGCGTAAGAGTGCGGCTGTGGACATCGGCGGTGACTACCGCAACGGTGCGAGCTTGCCCGGAAGCGATGAGTGCTTGCGCGACGGCGAGGGCGTTTAGAAGGCCAAGGCAGGCTCCGCCGACATCCAGGGCGCCGCACGTTTCGCGGACGAGCAGTTGGGAATGGAGCTGGGAAGCGAGCGAGGGATAGTCATGGTGCGTCTCACTGGTAGCAATAATCCAGTCGAGGTCTTGCGGGCCACAGCTCCCGGAGCGCAGCGCTTCGCGCAGGGCCGCGGTCCCGAGCGTCAGTTCGCTCTCGCCGTTTGCGGCATAGGCAATCGATTCGATTCCCGCGCGACTGCGGAGTTTGCCGATGGGCATTCCGAAGAGGCGGTCTACTTCTTCGGAAGGAAGGAGGCGCGAACCGACGACTGAGGAGGATCCGGAGAGAAAAGCATGCACGCGCGATTCGGATGGAGATCGAAAAGATGGAAAGCTCTGGGGCATGGCTTCCTCCGCATGGGCTTCCTGAAGCGCTTCGAGCACCCTGGCCATGCTTGCCGGGCGCTGCGTCAGTCGCGCGCCCAGATCGGAGACGCCGCAAGCGGATTCAACCGTCCTCAAAAAACTGACCCACCCCATAGAATCAAGCGCCCCTGTTTCGATGAGATCGACAGCATCCTCTGGAAGCGGCACAGTGGAGCCAGCTTCACGCCGGAAGGATTCTTCGACGATGCGCCGGCGGCCGGCCAAATCATGAACGGGGACAACACGGGAAGGGGCCATTAAAACTCCTCGAGCCAATCGGGTTTGGGAAGCGGAAACAGCGTATCCAGCATCAACCAGCAGACATCGCGAAACGGCCGCGTAAGACCCAGACGCACGTAATGGTGCGGGCAAGACATCATCTTGTAGTGAAATTGAGAATTCAAGAAGCGTTCCAGGCGGGTGGAACGATTTGCACCGTGCTGTGGGGCGAGCGCGGCATCCGTGAAGTCGCGCCAGTCGCGATCGACGACGGGCAGATCGCGCAAAACTTCGCCGGAGGGAAGCACGAGCGTGGCGCGAAGTTCATTGCCGCACATTTCCAGGCGAAGATTTTGCGTCTCGCAGCCGCAGATGGAACGCGCGGCTTCGTGGGGAAGAGTGTAGAGGCCGCTGCCGTTTTTGTTTTCGTGGATAGCACAGCCAAAGAGCTGGGTCAGAGATTGCGCGGACTCGGCTTTGCGCAGATAGGAGACCGTTTCGGATTCGGAGACTTGAGAAGACCTCTTGAAGCCTTGCGTAGCGACTCGGTCTTCCACATGAGGCTTGGCTCCCGGAAACGGAGCGAGGTTGCACTCGAGGATATCGCCGCAAAGATGAGGGAATTCCATCCAGCCGTTGGCGCTTGGGGAAACCGGGCGAATCGAGTGAATTTTTTCTTTGTCGCGCTGCAGACCGATGGCGCAGAAGGCCGGTCCCATGCGTGTGATCTCGGTGATAAGCAGTTTGGTCATAAGACGGCATGCGCGCTCTTGCGCTTGGTGCTGCCTGACTTTGCCCGCTTGGCGATGAGATGCCGGATTTCCACTTCTTGCCCCTTGGCGCCCCAGTGCTGCGCGAATAGATCGGCAACCAGACGGCGGTGACATTGCTCTGGACCGGGCTCGGAACACAGCAGGGCCACTGGAGAAGACCAGATTGTGGGGTCAATTATTTCCGGAATGTCGCGTTCCTTCATGAGCGAAAGAAAGCCCCGTTCATAGGACGGCCAATCCTTGTTCTTCCGGTACGTTTTGAGAAGCTCTGGCGTGGGAGAGAGGAGCGGCTCGTGCTTATAAGCGATACCGGCGATGGCCGAGAGGAAGTAGGCGAGGTCAGGGTGCTTGGCGAAACCGGAAAGCTGGCCGCCGCGATGCTGGCGGATATCGATGACCTGCCGGACGTGAGCTTCCTTCAGCAATGCAAAGAACTCCTCGGCTGTTTTTCCCGCGAAGCCGATGGTGCAAAGAAGAATGGGCATGTCGTTCAAAAATATTCGATGGCTTCTGGAGAAGTGCGAAACGCGTACTCGTTGGCCTGTTCGCGGAGCGCATCGACGAGGGCATCGGCGCGTCCAAAGGAAAAGAGCGAAGTGCTGGTGACATCGGCAAAGCCGCGCAGGTCGAGCAGGCGATCCTCAGCGGCGCGCTGGGATTCCAGAATGCCGCCCTTGCGGATGTGCATTGGCTCCGCGCCGCGGTCGAGGAGCGCCGGGCAAATCATCAGGAAGCGGTGGCACTGCAGAGGATCTTCTTCGGCGCACATTAGAGCGATGTTGCTGGAACGCGACAATTCCATGGCGCGATCAACGCCCGTGCAAAAATCGGGCGACTTGCGCCGCGCGACATAATCGACCAGCCCGTCTTCGCGATAGACTCGCGGGTCGTCCGGTCTTCCGCCGAGAGCTTCCCCGCAGAATTGGTACTGAATTTTCACCGCAGCGAGACCCGCTTCGAGGGGCTCGCGATTGAATTGCGGAAATCGAAAGCTGCCGGGACGGCTGCGCACGTCGCAGACGATGTGGACCTCGTGCTGGACAAGAAAGCCAAGGAACTCGGCAAGTTCAAGATTCGAATGGCCGATGGTAAAGAGCTTGCCGGAGTTAGCGGGCGAAGGGGTCATGGAAGAGTCTCGTGAGGGCCAGAAGATATTCTGCCGAAACGCGGCGGGGGCGGCAAGCGAGAGTCAGGCGAAAGCCGCCTGCTTATGATGCTGAAGCGAGGGATTCCAGTTCGGTGACCACGCGGTCGAGTTCTTCAATGAGCGGCGTTGTGCCCGTTTTGCGGAAGACGTTTACGAGCGTGCGGTAATACCAGAGAGTGCCCTGTTTGCGGCCTTTGAAACGCTGGAAGACAGCGTCACCATCCGTGCGATAATCCGAGAGAATATCGCGGGCGTTGGCGAGCTTGTCGGCGGCGGAAACCAGCCGGACATCGGCGGACTCGAGCGCTACTTTTTCGATGTACGCCCGTTTCCGCTCGCCCCAGTCGAGTTTTTCACCGGAAACTTCGTAGGAGTCCGTGCAGCCGTCAACGATGTGCGCAACACGTTCGCCAAATTTTTCACGGATCTCGCCGAGGCGCGGAAGTCCGCCCTGGTCTTCGACGGCATCGTGCAGAAGCGCGGCGATTGCCTCGTCTTCGCCGCCGCCATGCTGGATAACGATCGCCGCAACACCCAGCAGATGGCCAACGTACGGCTGACCTTTGCCTTTACGCCGCTGACGAAGATGCAGCTCTGCGGCATAACCGAGGGCCTCGACAAAACGAAGCGTGAGTACCGGCTGAGAAATAGTTGATTTTTCCTGGGCCACGAGCGCTGCTATCTGTTGCGTGCTTTGCTGAGCAGGCGAAGGATTTCCAGATACAACCAGATGAGCGTGACCATCAGGCCGAATGCGCCGTACCACTCCATGTATTTCGGCGCGCCACCCGCAACGCCCGTTTCAATCATGTCGAAATCGAGAACCAGGTTCAGCGCCGCAATGATGACCACGAAGAGGCTGAAGCCGATTCCCACGAGGCCGCTTCCGTTGACCGCCGGGACGGTAATGTGGAAGAAACCGCCGAGAACCATTTCGATGAGATAGAAGACCGCAATGCCACCGGTGGCGGCGATCACGCCCAGCCTGAAGCCTTGAGTAGCACGGATGACGCCGCTCTTGTAAGCCATCAGCATGACGAACAGGGTTCCAAACGTAAGGCCCACGGCCTGGATGGCCACACCGTGATACCGATGTTCGAACATCGCGGAAATGCCGCCCAAGGCCAGGCCTTCGAGAAGCGCATAAAGAGGCGCCGTGACTGGCGACCATGAGGGCTTAAAAATCGTGACGAGGGCTACGACGAATCCGCCGATGAGACCGCCAATCATCCACGGGATTGCAGCCACTGGAGTTTCTGATTGAGACAAGCCCCACGTCCACGCAGCAGTGGCAACAACGCACAAAAGGAGCAAACCCGTTTTGTTGACGGTACCTTGCAAGGTCATGGCATCGCCGAAGGCCACTTGCCCTCTGAAAGCCTTTTCATTTAGAGCCGGATTGGAAGTGCGCATCATATTTGCCATGGAAGGAACCTCCGCTGACTCGGTAGGGCTACAGGAGTTCAGAACTGCTATTTCGCGATCGTCAATTCATTGGTAGCGCTAACGGGAATCGAACCCGTATTTCGGCCTTGAAAGGGCCGCGTGCTAACCGTTGCACCATAGCGCCACATTTGCTGCGGTTACGACATTAATAGAATACGGGAAATGGCGTGGGCGAACAAGCAGGGCGGATGCGCGCGCCGCCGCAAATCTCCACAAGCGAAGCAAATTCGCTTGGTAAGAAAGTTGCGCGGTGACCAGCGAATGCTGCGGCGTCAATTGGGAGAAACGACCTGGGGCGAAACAACTTCCGGCGCTTTTCGGAGGTCGAGAACTTTATAGCCGGTGGGGACTTCGAAAAGCTTCGCGTCGGGCTCGCCAACGGCGATGTCGGAGACCTCGAAGTTTTGTTCTCCGGAGCGCGGATCTTGCAGCTTGCTGATGAGATTTACGCCCAATTGCGGCGAATACCAAAACTCGCGTTTGGTGAGGATGGGGCTATTGTTACCCAGACTGCCGGCCGGGAGGACGGTCGTTTCTCGCATGCCGAGCGTTTCGAGACCACCGATGAATTGTTTGCCAAGGTTTTCCGCGCCGGGCGATGCAGAACCAGCTGCGGCCAGATTGACTTGATTGACTTGTGCAAGGTGTGAAGCAGCCGCCGGAGCCGAAAACGATTCGAGACGGCAAACGCGCTCGGACGCCCGGCAAATATAAAGTTCGTGCGCGACGGGATCGCTGATTTCGATTTGCGTGACGACCGATTCGCCTTTGCCGCCTTCGGGAATGAAGGTGCGGCGCTCCTGGAAAATTCGCCCGGCGGCATCGCGCGCGACGGTACGGTGATTCCTCCAGGTGATGAAGCTGCCGTCCGGGAGCTGCCGAATCCATTCCGTGTTCACCGTGGCGGTGAAGGGCGCGTTGGGCATGGACGGAATGAAAATGCTGATGAGCAGTTCGTGGGTGCCGCCGTCCAGCGGGCGCTGCTGTTGCGCTTGCGGCTGAGGAGCCTGCGCCAGGGAAACGGAGTTTGTCAGGGTGAACGCTCCGCAGAGCAGGAGGAAGGAAATGCCTTTCATGATGCGGCCTCCTTGAAGAGAGGATAGCCCAACAGATGCTTTTGGTTCCGTTGGATTCCGCCGCCGGGCCAAGGGTTGGATGGGCTACTCCTGGCGGTCCTCAAATTCTTCGTGCCAGGCCATTTGGATGGCTTCGAGCTTGGCTTCGTTGGAAGCTGCGGGGTCGCCGGAGAAGCCGGGCAGTTCGGTGATCCATTTGTGCATGTCGGTGAAGCGGACGGTGAGGGGATCAGTGTCCGGGAATTTGTCGGTCAACGCGATGGCGATGTCTTCGAAGTTGTCCCAACCGAATGTCGGCGGCATTTCTTGGTCTCCAAAACTTTCTCAGTGATCGGCTTCCTTGGCGTAGTTCTTGTTCCATTCGGGAATCTCAACGACGATATCGGTGGTGCCGTCGGGAACGGTTTGGCAGCCGAGGCGTGACTTGGGCGTGATGCCGGGCGCCAGGTCGAGTTCGTCGAGTTCCGCGTCCGTGGCTTCGTTGCAAGACTCGAGGCCCTCGCGCACGATCACGTGGCACGTCGAGCAGGCGCAGACGCCTCCGCAAGCATGGTCGAGGCCGGCTTTGATGCCCTCGGAGGCGTCGAGAATGCTGCCGGGAAGGCCGTTGTGGCCGTAAGGAATTTTTTCCGGATCGATCTCGATGGTTTTGCCGCTGGGAAGAAACGTCACTTTGTATTTCTTCGTGGCGGGTTTGTATTTGACTTCCTCGATGTATGGGTTGCTTCCGCCCATTTTTCCCCCTCTGATTCTCGCTGCCCGGATTGCGCGCCGTGCTTTGTAGGGACGCAGCATGCTGCGCCCCTACAAAGAAAATTTAAACTTCCGCGAGCTTGCGGCCTTCCAGTGCTGACTGGACTGCTGAGTTCATGAGCACTTCAGCGAGGTGCTCGGTTGCGTGATTCAATTCGTCGATGAGCTTGCGAATCAGCTTGTAGTCGTTGCCGGCCATGGATTGTTGCAAGGCCGAGACGCTAGCGTCAATCGTAGCGCGTTCTTCTGCCGATAAGCCCGCGGCTTGCGGATTGGCGAGAGCCTTGGCCGTGGCTGTCAGAATCGATTCGGCTTCCGTGCGTGCCTCAATCACCTGACGTTCGGCGAAGTCCTGCTCCGCGTATTCGATGGATTCTTCGAGCATGCGTTCGATTTCGTTGTCGTTGATACCGTAACTTGGCTGCACTTCGATAGAGTGGTGCTCGCCCGTGCGCATGTCCTTTGCGGCGACTTGCAGGATGCCGTTGGCATCGATGAGAAATTTCACTTCGATGCGAGGCAGGCCTGCGGGCGCTGGCGGCACTCTTAGCGTGAAACGCGCCAGCGAACGGCAATCTTTTGCAAGCTCCCGTTCGCCTTGGAGGACATGGATGTCGATGCCGGTTTGGTTGTCGACACCGGTGGTGTACAGCTCCTGCGCGCCGGCGGGAATCGTGGAATTGCGCGGGATGATTTTGGCGACAGCGCCGCCGTAGGTTTCGATGCCGAGGGAGAGCGGCGTGACGTCGAGCAGCAGCATGTTGCTAACGCCGCGCTCCAGGATGTTGGCCTGGACGGCAGCGCCGAGGGCGACAACTTCGTCGGGATTCAATTCGATGTGCGGTTTGCGGCCGAAGAACTCTTCCACCGTGCGGCGAACGAGCGGCGTGCGCGTGGTGCCGCCGACGAGCACGACTTCTTCGATTTCTTGCGGGGTGAGGTGTGCATCGGCAAGAGCTTGCTTCACCGGGCCCATGGTGCGGCCAACTATGGGGTGAATTAGGGATTCAAAATCGGTGAGGCTGAATTCGTGGACGAAAACTCCATGGTTGGGGAGAGGAAAACGAAGCACAGCCGAATCATTTTGGGAAAGCTCATGCTTTACCACGATGAGCGCTTTTCGCAATTCCTGAGCTAGTTCTGCGTGAGCCGAGAAATCGAATCGCTCCTGCTGGAGAACTTTCTCGCGAACGAAAGCCTGGAGGAGGTTGTCGATATCGTCGCCGCCAAGGTGGGTGTCTCCATTGGTGGAGAGGACCTGATAGATGTCGCCTTCGGCGGTGGAGATCAGCTTGAGAACGGAAATATCGAAAGTGCCGCCGCCAAGATCGTAGACGGCTACGCGGCCGCGCTGTTTTTCGTGGAGGCCATAGGCGAGAGCGGCGGCCGTTGGCTCGTTGACCAGGCGAAGGACTTCGAGACCGGCGATTTTTCCTGCGTCCTTGGTGGCCTGGCGCTGCGCGTCGTTGAAATACGCGGGGACGGTGATGACCGCGCGGTCGACGGTTTCGCCGAAATGCGCCTCCGCCCATTGGCGCAGTTCGCGCAAAATGAAAGCGGAAATTTCCGGGGGCGTGAAGACTTTGTCGCCTAGCATCACGCGAATGACGTTCTTGCTCGCAGGGTCGATGCGGAAAGGGAAAAGCTTCAGTTCGTTCTGCACGTCGGCGGGGCCGCGACCCATCAGGCGTTTGACGGAATAGATGCTGCGATCGGGCTGCGTGAGCAGTCGCTTGCGGGCGGCTTCGCCTACGACGATGCTGCCGTCGGGGTCGATACTGACGACCGAGGGACATAGCGTACCGCCGTACGGACCCTGGATACACTTCGGCTGGTTCGTCTGCGGGTCGAGAAAGGCGACGAGACTGTTTGTTGTTCCGAGGTCGATGCCTACTGTTCTACCCATGGTGAAACGCGGGAGGGGCAAGCCCCTCCCCTACGAAAGCTCCTTTTGAACGTTGGTGACCAGATTTCGAATGTAAGTCCGGCGATTCAGATGCTCATTCAGGCGCGTCATGATTTTCTTTCGCGCAGGGTCATCATAGTTGGCGTCGACGGCGGCATCCCATTCGCGTGCTGTGCTTTGCAGCTGGAAATCCACTTCAACGAGTTTTTCCTGAAAGTTCTTCTCGGCCGATTCGAGGCGAGATTTCAAAGCGGCAAGGTCGGCACCGGTGGATTTGGCTTCGCGCAGCTCGTCGAGCGATTCGTTGAGCTCGAATACTTCTTCGAGGAGTTCGGGCGGGGCCTGCTGCTTGTGCTCGCCTTCCTTGCGCATATTTTCGACGCCGAGGAGGTATTCGACACGGGCGACGGGGTCGCGCAGGACACGGTAAGCGTCGTTCAGCTCCGAGCTTCGTTTCAGGGACAGCTCACGCTCGGTTTCCGAAGCGTTGACGAAATTGTCGGGGTGCAGCTTCCAACTGAGCTGAAGAAACTTCTTTTCGAGGCCGTCCATTTCGATCCACAGTTTTTTCGGCAACTCGAAGATGGAAAAATAATCGAGCGACTGCGGAATTTGCTGAAGCTTTCCGCAGCTGGAACAAAAGTGCGTGCCGAGCGTGCGTTCGTGGCAGCTCCAGCAAACGAGCGGCGGATTCGTGGATGTAGCCGGGGCAGTCATAAGAGTTTATTACAGTCCAGTTTCAAACTTCCTGAACCCCAAAGCAGATATTTCAATAACAGCTCGATTACAAAATCCGGCAGGAGATCTAGAACAAATCCAAGAAATTCCAGCATGTTCTACTCTCGCGCGGGCACAAAAAAAGTGGCTGGCGGATGCGGCTGCCAACCACTGGTGCGGATCAGCCTGCGCCGCGTTGGACCGGGGAACAGGCTGAGCCTGTTCTATTAGGCCGTAAAGGAGCTGCCGCAGCCGCAGTTGCGCGCCGCGTTGGGATTCTGAAAGACGAAGCCCTCGCGCATGAGCGTCTGCTCGTATTCGAGCGTCGTGCCGTTCAAGTACAGAAAACTTTTGGGATCGACGAAGATACGCGCGCCGTGCTCTTCGAAAACTTTGTCTCGGTCGCGAGCTTGGGTATCGAGACGCATGGCGTAAGACAAGCCGGAACAGCCGCCGCCTTGGACGCCGACGCGCAAGCCGCCTATTTCCGGAGACACGCCGTCCTTCTCGAGCAGGGCGCGAATTTTCTGCGCCGCGCGCTCAGTCAAGTGGATCTTTGCCGTGTTTGGACTTGCGACTTCTGTGGCCATGTTCTGCACAACTCCAACAACTCAATCGCGTCAATCGTGCTTGTAGGCGTGCAGCATGCTGCGCCCCTACAACCCGGGCGTCGGCAGTTGCCGCTCAACGGCAGAAACTAATGCGCCGCTTTTTCAGCCAGCGGCACTTCGATGCCGTGCTTTTTCTTCCAGTCGCCGATGGCGGCCTTGATGGCGTCTTCGGCAAGCACGGAACAGTGAATCTTCACCGGCGGGAGCGCGAGCTCACGCACGATGTCCGTGTTCTTGATCGAAAGCGCCTCTTCGACCGTCTTGCCCTTCACCCATTCGGTGGCGAGTGAGGAGCTGGCGATGGCCGAGCCGCAGCCAAAGGTCTTGAACTTGGCTTCTTCAATGACCTGCGTCTGCGGATTGATCTTCATCTGCAGCTTCATGACGTCGCCGCACTCCGGCGCGCCGACCAGACCCGTGCCGACGTTGGGGTCTTCTTTCGGCAAACTGCCGACGTTGCGGGGATTGTTGTAGTGTTCTACTACTTTATCGCTGTATGCCATTAGCCATTGCTCCTTGCCAAATTATTGACCAAATTTCCAAACCCGGCGCTCTTCACGGCTTTATCCGAAAGCGATACGTTCGGCACGGATGCCGAGCGGCCTGCGGTAAGCTGGCGGAGAGCGTCCTTGATGTATTCCGCGCCAACGCCGATCATTTTCAGAAACGCGCGAACCTGCTGCAACTCGTGAAACGAGCGCTCGCCCGCAGCGGCCGCGTCTTCGCCTTCCGTGTAGGGGACGAAAGTGACGCGGAAAGCCGCGCCTGTGCCGCCGATCGAGCGGTGAATTCGAATTGTTCCTTCGTTTGCCATGTTTATGTCCTTGTTCTGCTATTTTTAAGCCGTCTGCCACTTCATTTTCGAGATGTCGATGCCCTCTTTGGCCATCTCGTAGAGCGGCGAAAGTTCGCGAAGCTTGGTCACCACCTGGACCATCTTGTCGGTCACGTAGTCGACCTCTTCCTGGGTGTTGAAGCGTCCCAGGCCAAAACGGATCGACGTATGCGCCAGATCTTCGCCGACGCCTAATGCTTTGAGTACGTAGCTGGGCTCCAGGGTTGCCGAAGTACAGGCCGAGCCGCTGGAAACCGCAATGTCGTTGATGCCCATCAGCAGCGATTCGCCTTCGACGTAAGCAAAGCTCATGTTGAGGTTGTTCGGCAGACGGTACTCCATCGAGCCGTTGACGAAAACCTCGTCCAGCTTGGCTTCCAGGTTCTTTTTCAGACGGTCGCGTAGCCCGCGCATCCGGGCGCTTTCTTCCGGCATTTCCTGTTGCGCGACTTCGCAAGCCTTGCCGAGGCCAACGATGCCGGGCACGTTCAGCGTGCCGGAGCGCATGCCGCGCTCGTGGCCGCCGCCATCGATAATGGCGGAGAGCTGCACGCGGGGATTGCGGCGGCGGACGTAGAGAGCGCCGACGCCCTTGGGCCCGTAAATCTTGTGGCCGCTGAGGGCCAGCAAATCGATGTTGTCCTTCTGCACGTCCACGGGAACCTTGCCCACGGCTTGCACGCCGTCCACAGCGAAGAAGATGCCGTGTTCCTTGGCGATTTTGCCGATTTCGGCGATGGGATTAATCACGCCAATCTCATTGTTGGCGTACATGATGGTGATCAGGATGGTGGTCGGCCGAATGGCAGCCTTTAAATCATCCAGGCTGACGCGCCCATCGCGCTGCACCGGCAGATAGGTGACTTCAAAACCGTGCTTCTCCAGGTTCTTGCAGGTATCGAGCACTGCCTTATGCTCAATGGCCTGGGTGATGATGTGGTTGCCCTTTTCGCGATACATCTCCGCGACGCCTTTAATCATCAGGTTGTCGGATTCTGTGGCGCCGCTCGTGAAGATGATCTCTTTCGGAGTGGCGTTGATCAGCGAAGCGATTTGCTGGCGCGCGTTTTCCACGGCTTCTTCGCCGGCCCAGCCAAAAGAGTGATTGCGGCTGGCGGCGTTGCCAAATCTTTCCGTGAAATACGGCAGCATCGCTTCGACGACGCGCGGATCGACCGGTGTAGTCGCGTGATTGTCCATGTAAATCGGCAGCTTGACAGCCATTTTTCTACTCCCCCTAACTCCTCAAGTCCGTAATGCCACGAGCGCGGGCTCGTGCTGCTCCTCGCTCATCTGAGAAATCGTTACCGTGCTCAGCACGGTCAAAATGCTCTCGTTAACGCGGCGCAACGGCTCCCGCACCGAGCATTTCTCTGTGGCGTCGCAATTGCCGTGGCTCGTCACGCAGGAGGTGATCAGCACCGGCCCGTCAATGGCTGAAATCACATCCAGAGCGCTAATCTGGTCCGGCTCTTTGGCCAATTGATATCCGCCGCTCGAACCATGCTTTGCCGCTACCAACGAACGATGCGCCAGCTTCTGAAGCACTTTGGCCATCAGCGTGGCGGAGATGCCGTACTCTTCCGCGATTTCATTTGCGCTGCAAGCGTGCTGCGAGCGGTGCATGGCCAGATGCTTCACTGCAATCAACCCGTAGTCGGCTTTTTTGGAAAGCTTGAACATCTATTAGAGTGACCTCACGGACCAAACCGAATATGGGACTGATTCAGTCGCAGATGTAGTTTACGCCTTCGCATCCCCAAAAGTCAATCCCGTCGATTGCTCGATTCACAAACAAAGCCTGTATTTCGTTCAGCTTATAGTAAGACTGATTTGGTCGTATTTGCCACATATTTCGGTCCAGCGGTCGCTTCGTACACTGAGCTGTTGCCAGGATTACCTGAACAGTCGCTCCTCAAGCGAAAACCCGGCGACGTGGTACCCTACTCCTTCGATGGTGAACGAGGATGAATTGGTGCAAATTGCGTGATGCTGGATCTCACATTGGACGGGCTGCACTTTTCATCGGTCTTGTCTTGTGGGTTCAGCCTCCCGTCAGGGCTCAAGCACCGCAACCCTCTCCGCAATCCCCGCAACACACCAGCAAGGAGACCTCACCCAAGCAGGGGCCGGAGCAGCAATCGTTCGTTCTTGTCGGTGCGGGAGACATTGCAAGTTGTAAAGAGTTAGCAGGCGCCCAAGCCACTGCCAAATTGCTTGAAAAAATTCCCGGTACGGTCTTCGCCGCCGGGGATCTTGCCTACGAGGGCGGCAGCACCGGGGAATTCAAGAATTGCTATGACACAACGTGGGGAAAGTTCAAGGACCGCACGAAGCCCGCCCTGGGAAACCATGAGTATAAAGACCCAACGGCTTCTGGCTATTTTCAGTATTGGGGCAAGCAGGCAGGCCCCGCCGGCAAGGGCTATTACAGCTTTGACCTGGGCACGTGGCACATCATTGCGTTGAACACGAACTGCGACGCGAAAGGCTTGGGTGGCTGCGGCGCCGGCTCGCCACAAGAGACCTGGCTCAATGAGGACCTCGCAGCGCATCCTAATGCTTGCATAATTGCCTTTGGCCATCATGCCCTCTTCAGCAGCGGCTTTTTCAAGAAGCACGCCATTCACCCCGAATTGAAGCTGCTCTGGCAAGACCTCTACGCGGCGCACGCCGATCTGGTTCTCGCCGGGCATGAACATTCTTATGAGCGTTTCGCCCCACAGGACCCGGACGGGCACGCTGATGCCGAACATGGGATTCGAGAAATCGTTGCAGGGACAGGAGGCCGCAGCCACGACCCGCTGGGCTTTGCCATCGCCAATAGCGAAGCCCGGAACACTAACACCTATGGAGTACTGAAGTTAACGCTCACGCCGAGTAGCTACACCTGGGAGTTCATCCCTGAAGAAGGCAAAGACTTTCGCGATTCCGGGACCGGCGCATGCCACAATTCCGCCAACAGACCATAATGGCAGCGGCAAAAGAATGCGGCTTTGTGGCACATGGTCTGAGTTAACATGGAAGCCTAGCGAATCGCCCGATGAAAACCTCCATCGCCATCTACCCCGGCACGTTTGATCCAGTGACCAATGGCCACCTCGACTTGATCGAGCGCGGCGAAAAAATGTTTGACCTGCTGATCGTGGCGGTGCTGCGAAATGCAGAGAAGCAGCCGCTGTTTTCCGTTCCTGAGCGCGTGGAGATGCTCCGCGAGGTGACCAAGCAATGGTCTGGAGTGGAAGTCGACGTATTCGACGGCCTGCTGGTGGAGTATGCGCGGAAGCGCGGAGCGGGCGTAATTCTGCGCGGGATTCGCGCCGTCTCGGACTACGAATACGAATTGCAGATGGCACTGATGAACCGCAAACTCGAGCCGCGTCTGGAAACGGTGTTCATGCTGCCGGGGCTTTCGTATAGTTATCTGAGTTCGAAGCTGGTGCGCGAAATCGCGCAGCTCGGAGCCTCGCTGAAAGGCCTCGTGCCGGAAGTTGTCGAACAGCGCATGCGCGCGAAAGTTACTTAGCCGAATTTAAGCGCCGATTGCGGCGCGACGGGACACGTGGAAGCTTGTCCCTCCAGGAGCCACAGTGCAACTCACGGACCGCATCAATCGCATCCAAATCTCGCCAACGGCCGCGGTGATCTCCGCCGCCGACAAACTGAAGTCCGAAGGCGTAGACATCGCCGACTTCGGCCCGGGCGAGCCGGACTTTCCGACGCCGGAGCACATCAAGAAGGCCGCAATCAAAGCGCTCGAGGAAAATAGGACGAAATACACGCCAACAGGTGGCATTATGCCACTGCGAGAAGCGATTTGCGCGTGGCACAAGCGCGAGCTTGGGTCATCCTACGCGGCCAAAGAGTGCGTCGTCAGCGTGGGCGGCAAGCATTCAATCTTCAATGTGATGTGCGTGCTGGTGCAACACGGCGATGAAGTGATCATACCTGCGCCGTACTGGGTCAGTTTTCCGGACATCGTCAAGTACGCGGGCGGAACGCCTGTTTTCGTGGAAACTCGGCCCGAAGATGGCTTCAGCGTAAAAGCTTCGGCCATCGAAAAAGCGATTACGCCGAAAACGAAGCTACTGATCTTGAACTCGCCGAGCAATCCCACGGGCGGTGTCGTGCCCCCGGACGAGTACGAGCGCATCCTGGCGGTTTGCAAAAAGCATAGCGTCTGGTTGATGGGCGACGAGTGCTACTCGCACTTCACTTACGAGCCGCACAAACCGTATTCCATCGCCAGCGCGGCGGGCTCGAAAGAGAATGTCATCATCATCGGCTCGGTTTCGAAGACCTTCGCCATGACTGGATGGCGCATCGGCTATACGCTCGGACCGGAGCCGCTGATTCAAGCGCTCATCAAGCTGCAGAGCCAATCCACATCGAATGCCACGTCCATCGCGCAGTATGCTGCGCTGGAAGCCATGCGTGGAACGATGGAGACAGTTCCTGTGATGCTCGCGGAGTATGCCAGGCGGCGCAAACGCATTGTGGAAGGCCTTCGCGCTATTCCCGGTGTGACTTGCGAATGGCCGGGCGGCGCGTTCTACGCTTTCCCGAATGTTTCCGCGCATCTCGGCGACGGCACGCACGCCCACGCCAGAACTTGCGGCGAGCTTTCCAAGCTGCTGCTCGAAAAAGCGCGCGTCGCGCTGGTACCCGGCGAAGCTTTTGGAGCGCCAGGCTATTTGCGGCTTTCATATGCGACATCCATCGAGCGCATCGACGAAGGCCTGCGCCGCTTGGGACGTTTCTTCAGCCGCGCCGAAGCCGCTGCTTGATCCGTGAAGCCCGAGCCAACACGCATCGAGCCGATCTTCAGCCAGCGTCTTTGGGGCGCTCGTTCGCTAGCTCCTCTATTCCCCGATAAAACAAATTTATCTGAACCGCTTGGAGAAGCCTGGCTCACCGGGCTCGATTGCCGAATTGCCTCAGGGCCATTCGCAGGAAAGACGCTTGGCTCTGCTTGGCACGAGATGCTTGGCGAGTGGCGCGGCAAGAATCTCATCTCCACCACGGATTTTCCGATCCTCGTGAAATTTATCTTTCCCACGGAAAAACTTTCAATCCAAGTGCATCCCAACGATGAATACGCCGCGGCGCACGAGCAGGCGGCCGGAGGGCGGGGAAAAACGGAGATGTGGCACGCGGTCAGTGCCGAACCCAACGCTCAGGTGCTCGTTGGGTTGGAATCCGGAGTGAACGAAGCGACTTTCCGCGCAGCTCTTGAGGCAGGCACACTCGAAAATTTATTCGAGGCGCACGCAGTTCACAGCGGCGATACTTTTTTTGTTCCGGCGGGCACTCCGCACACGATTGGCCCCGGCATGGTGCTCTGCGAGGTTCAGGAATATTCCGACCTGACCTACCGCGTGTACGATTACGGCCGCGTCGACGGACAAGGCAAACCGCGCGAGTTACACATAGATAAAGCGCTGACGGTGATGAACTTCAATCCTTCTCCCTCGCCAAGAGTCTCCCCAGTTTCTTTTGAAGAGCATGGCGCCAAGATTTCCCTCCTCGCGGCATGCCGTTACTTCGCCACGGAGCGATGGGAGATTGTCGCGCTTGCGGAATGTCAGTCCGACGCCGCTCATTTCGATGTCTACGTAATTCTGAATGGCCACGGCAAGCTGGATTGGCATAATGGCTCGGCGAATTATTCGCCGGGCCAGACCTGGCTGATTCCTGGTTCACTTGGATGGTTCGCGCTCAATCCCAAGGAATCTACCTCGCTCGTCCGCGCCTACGTGCCTGACCTCGGTGCGCTGCGTGCCATGCTCCGCCGTGAAGGGGCCACCGAGGCCCGCATCGGCGAAATTCTCTTTGACTGAGGCGTTCCTCGCATGAGCAAAGCCACGCTGACCACGCACGCCGTGATTCTTGCCGGAGGCCGCGGCACGCGTTTTTGGCCGCGCAGCCGCACACGCACGCCGAAGCAATTGCTCAACATCGTGGGCAAGACCACCATGCTGGAACAGACCGTTGCGCGGCTGCGGCCGTTGATTCCCGCCGAGCGCATCTGGACTGTCACTAACGCGGAGCAAGTCGCCGAGGTGCGCAAGCAAATGCCGGCGGCGGCACGCAAACGCGTACTGACCGAGCCTGTCGGGCGCAACACCGCAGCAGCTGTCGCGTTGGCAGCCCTGCATGTGGGTCATGCCGCGAACGGCGATGCGCTGATGGCCGTGCTTCCCGCGGATCATTTCATCGCACAGCCAGAGAAGTACCGCAAGCTCGTCAGCGCTGCGCTTGATGTCGCGCGCGAAGCAGGCCGCGCGGTTGTGCTCGGCATTCCTCCCACGCGCCCGGAAACTGGCTTCGGTTACGTCGAGCGCATGGGCGATGCGATCCATGCCAAAGAGTTCCCGGTTTTCGCCGTCCGCCGCTTTACGGAGAAGCCCGCGCTTTCGGTTGCGAAAGAATACGTCGCATCCGGCAACTATCACTGGAACGCCGGGATGTTCTTTTGGCGCGTTTCGACTTTTCTCGACAACCTGAAAAGTTTCTTGCCCAAAACGCACGCCGCCCTGGAATCTCTCGCGGAAAGCATAGGCAAACGCACGTACGACGCAAAGCTCCGCAAGATTTATCCAAAGCTCGAAAACATCTCGGTCGACTACGCGATTCTAGAGCCTGCCTCGCGTCAGGAAGGGCCGCCGCGAGTTTATCTAATTCCCGCGGAGATCGGCTGGAGCGATATCGGCTCGTGGGCGGCCGTCTACGAGTTGCTGGCAAAACGGCCCGGTGAAAACGTGTTAGCCGGCCCCGGCCACGTCCTCGACGCCTCCGGCAACTTCCTCTGGAGTCCCAAGAGATTCGTCGCTGCCATCGGCGTACGCGATCTGGTCGTCGTGGAAACTCCTGACGCGCTGCTCATCTGTCCCCGCGATCGCGCCCAAGACGTCGCCAAAATCGTGAAATACCTGGAAGAAAATAAGAGAAAAGACCTTCTGTAGTTGAGGCCAATCCGGCTCTTTGCGAAACCCCCGCTTAACGTATACTTTCTGCGACCTATGACTGCAATTAAATTCGGAACCGACGGCTGGCGCGGCGTAATCGCTGAGGATTTCACGTTTGCGAACGCACGCATCGTTGCGCAGGCGATCGCGCGGTACGTGGTGCGCGGCGAGGACGCGCGCAAAGGCGTGCTCATCGGTTACGACCACCGTTTCGCATCGGATTCCGTCGCTGCGGAAATCGCCCAAACCATCAGCGCCAGCGGCACCCCGGTATGGCTCGCCGACAAGCCTTGCCCGACCCCGGCAATTTCTCTCCTTGTGCGGCAACGCAGCGCGGCCGGCGGCGTCGTAGTCACTGCGAGCCACAATCCCTATTCCTGGAACGGAATCAAGTACAAGGCAAGCTATGGCAGCAGCGCTTTGCCTTCCATCGTCGTGCAAATCGAACAGGAACTCGCCAGCGTCTTGCAGACTAAAGGGCCGCCGCTTCCTCCGCGTCGCGATCTGATCCAGGCGCTGGATCCCCGCGCACCGTATCTCGACACTATCGAGAAACTGGTGGACTGGAAAAAACTGCGCGACGCAAAATTCCGGTTTGTCTCCGACCCCATGCACGGCTCCGCCGCCGGTCTGCTCCCGGAACTGTTCAAGCGCAACGGTATCGCTTGCGACGAAATCCGCGGTACGCGCGATCCGCGCTTCGGCGGCGTCCACCCGGAGCCCATCGAGCCGCACATCGAAGCGCTGCGCGTGGGCGTGCGCGCCGGAAAGTATGACGCGGGCTTCTGCGCTGACGGCGACGGCGACCGCATCGGCGCGATCGACCGCGACGGCGCGTTCGTCAATCCTCACCAGATCTTCGCCTTGCTCATCTGGCATCTCGCCGGAACGCGCCATTTGCCCGGCGACATCGCCAAAACTTTCTCCGTCACCAAGCTCATCGACAAGCTGGCCGCCAAATTCGGCCGCAAGCTCCACGAAACTCCCATCGGCTTCAAATACATCTGCGAGCTGATGCTGGAGCAAAACATTTTGATTGGCGGCGAAGAGAGTGGCGGCATCGGCACCAACCTCTATATCCCCGAACGTGACGCCACCGTTTCCGCGCTGCTTCTCGCCGAACTTATGGCGTGGCACGGCAAAACGCTCGGCGCATCGCTCGCCGCGCTGCATGCCGAGTTCGGCGAATATCACTACGGCCGCGTGGATCTTGACGTCACGCCGTCACAAAAAGAAAAAGCCATCGAGCGTTTTTCTGACGGCAAAATGAAAAGCGTGCTCGACTGGCCCATCGCGCGGCGCGAAGACATGGACGGCATCAAAGTCTACCTCGGCGAAATTGGCTGGGTCATGGTACGCGCCTCCGGGACGGAAAATTTGCTGCGCGTCTATTGCGAAACCTCCAAACCGGACACCACGCGCCGCGTTCTTGCTGCCGTAACGCAACTCGTTCATAGTCTTTAGATGCTTTAGCGGAGACACTTCCAATGGAAACCATCAATTTGCATGAAAAATTCGGCCGCTTTTCCGACCACTGGAATCCGCGGATCATTGGCGAAGTAAACGACTGCCATGTCAAAGCCGTCAAACTCAAGGGTGAATTCGTCTGGCATCACCACGAGCACGAGGACGAGCTCTTCCTCGTCGTCAAAGGGACCTTGCGTATGAAGTTCCGCGACCGCGAAGCCGTCGTGCGCGAAGGTGAATTCGTCATCGTCCCCCGGGGCGTCGAGCATCTTCCCGTCGCTGACGAGGAAGTTCACATCGTGCTCATCGAGCCAAAAACAACTCTGAATACGGGAAATCTCACCAACGAAAGGACCGTCGCTCAGCTCGAAAGAATCTGAATTCCGGAGTTGCTGCCGCGGCAACAGGCCATCCGCCATGGAACATCGCTTCTACACGCTCGACGTTTTCACCACCAACCGCTTCGAAGGCAATCCTCTTGCCGTCTTCACCGACGGCGACGGCCTTTCCAACGATGAAATGCAGGCCATCGCCCGCGAAATGAATCTCGCGGAAACCGTCTTCGTACAAAAACCGACGGACGAAGCCGCCTTGGCGCGCCTCCGCATCTTCACCACGCAGCAGGAGCTTAAGCTCGCCGGCCATCCCGTCATCGGCACCTGGTTTCTCCTCGCCGAGCTCGGCGTGGTTCCCGCGCAAGAAGGCGGCGTGCACGTCATGCAGCAAACCGGTGCCGGTGTTCTCCCTGTCGAAATCCGCTTCAAAGACAGCCGCCCGCAGCGCGTCATCATGACCCAGATGCCCGCCGCGTTTCGCCCCGTCAAGTTCAAGAAAGCTGCGCTCGCAAAAGCCCTGGGCCTTTCGCCAAAGGACTTCGATCCCCATCTCGAACCTGAGTGCGTCTCCACCGGCATCTTCAATCTCATGGTGCCGCTGCGCAATCAAGCCGCGCTCGGCAAAGTTGCCATGAACATGTTCGAGCTGCGCAAGCTGCTCGGCAAAAACGCCACCATGGCCTACTGCTTCGCGCTCGGCGGCAACTGCAAAGTCTTCTCGCGCGGCATGCTTCCCTGGGAAATTTACGAAGATCCTGCCACCGGTTCCGCCGCAGGCTCCCTCGGCGCCTATCTCGTTCGCCACGAGAAGCTGGCCCCCGGCCAAACCATCCACATCCTGCAAGGCGCGGAAATGGGCCGCCCCAGCCACATCGAAGTAGAAGTGGCTTACGATAAAAAGAAACTGGTCCCCCGCGTCAGCGGTGCCGCCGTGAAGGTTTTCGAAGGAGTCATCCGCATCTGATCTCTCGCAAACCTAAGACATAAACAAAACAGCCGCGCGAATCGATCCGCGCGGCTATTTTGTTTTATGGCCTGCCAATTAGCGATGCTTGGCAACTGGCACTGGCTTTGCGGCCTGCTTCGCAGCCGCGCGCTGGTCCCGGTGCAAGTCCTTGCGGTCGGCGTGTAAGTCCTTCTTGTCCTTGTTGATGTCTTTCTGATCCGCATTGCGGTCCGCGCGGTCGTTGTGCAGGTCTTTCTTGTCGTGGTTGATATCGCGCTGGTCGGCATTGCGGTCCGCGCGATCCTTGCCCAAGTCCGCCTTGTCGTGGTTGATGTCGCGTTGATCTTTGTTACGATCGGCGCGGTCTTTGTTCAAGTCCGTGCGGTCATGATTGATGTCGCGCTGATCCTTATTGCGATCCACGCGGTCCGTATGTAGGTCTTTCCTGTCGGTTTGGGCCTGCGCGCTGTGAGCGCCGTACTTCTGATCATCGCGCGCGAGCTGATTTTTGTCGTGATTGATGTCGCGCTGATCCCGGTTGCGGTCGGTGCGATCCTTGCTGAGATCGTTACGGTCGTGGTTGATGTCACGCTGGTCATGATTCCGGTCGGCACGATCTTTGCTCAAGTCCGTCTTGTCGTGATTGATGTCGCGCTGGTCCTGGTTGCGGTCGGCTCGATCGCGGCTCAAGTCCGCCTTGTCATGATTGATATCGCCTTGATCCTGATTGCGGTCCGCGCGATCGTGGTTCAAGTCCTTCTTGTCGTTCCGGATGTCCTTCTTGTCTTGGCGGATGTCCTGCTGCTGCGGCGTAGGGTCCTGGCTCTGAGCATACGATCCGGCCGCAAGCAGTCCGGCAAACGCAAGTCCGAGCACACCACTTCCGATTAGGCGTTTCGCTTTCATTGTTCTCTCTCCTGAAGAAACTTTCCGTGACCTGAGCCGGATTCTGGAAATAAAACACAATGAGAAACGTAAAGTTTCGCGGGCGTGGATTTTAGCGGGGATGTCCTGCTAACTACCTATTTTGCAACGACTTGTGGGCGGAATCGAGGATCCCATTTACAAATGCTCCGGACTCCTCGGAAGAAAATTTCTTGGCCAAGCCGACCGCTTCATTCAGAACAACCTTGAAGGGCGTCTCTCCCCCGCGCAGCTCATGAATCCCCAGCCGCAGAATGGCGCGGTCGATGGCTGCGAGCCGTTCGAATCGCCAATTCTCGGCATGCTTCACGATCACTTCGTCGAGCGCGGCAACTTCCTTCGCGGCGCCTTCAAAAAGACGATTGGCAAACTCTCGAGTGGAATCCGCGGCCTTCGCCGCGCGCCAGAATTTGGCTTCGAGTTTCGCCGGTTCCTGCGGACTCAAGTCCCATTGAAACAGCATCTGCATGGCAAACTCGCGGGATTTGGTGCGCAGTGACACGTTACTTGCGCCGTGGCTTCCGCGTAGTGTCCGCCGTGGCGCCGGAGTTCGCGGTGCGCAGTTTCCGCGAGAGATGCGCCATTTCTATCGCCGCGAGTCCGGCCTCGAAACCTTTGTTGCCACCCTTCAAGCCCGCGCGGTCGATGGCCTGTTCGAGCGTGTCACACGTCAGCACGCAGAACAGAATGGGAATGCCCGTATCCATCTGCGCCAACTGCAAGCCGCGCGAAGTTTCCGAGCACACGTAATCGTAGTGCGAAGTTTCGCCGCGAATCACGCAACCGATCGCGATGATCGCGTCGTAGCGTCCGGTCAGCGCCAGCTTCTTCGAAATCAGCGGCAACTCGAATGCGCCCGGGACGCGCACCTCATCGACATCCTTGCTCACCGCACCCGCGCGCTCCAAGGCATCAAGCGCAGCCGCGGCAAGCCGTTCGGTAATAAAGCTATTGAAGCGGCTCACGGCCACGGCGAAACGCAGTCCAGCCGCGCTAAGCTCGCCGCTGATTTTCCCAGGCTGCAGTTTTTCACCCATTAAGAATTTGCACAGCTCCTATTTCTTTGTTTCGCAATCACTATTTCGCTTTGAATTGCGCCGGCCGCTTTTCCAAAAAGGCCTTGGTGCCTTCGCGCATGTCTTCTGTCGCGCAAGCCAACCCAAAAAGTGTCGCCTCCAGAAAAAGACCCTCTTCCTGCGGCATCTCGGCGCCTCGTTCGATAGCTTCCATCGCGAATTTCACCGCCAGCGGCGCATTGGCCATGATCTTCTTCGCCAGCGCTTCCGCCGCCGGCAGTAATTCCGCCGGTTCATAAATATGATTGACCAGGCCGATGCGCAAGGCTTCTTCCGCGGAAATCATTTCGCCTGACAAACAAAGCTCGTGCGCGATTCCTTTTCCGCACAAGCGCGACAATCGTTGTGTGCCGCCATATCCGGGAATAATTCCCAGCTTCACTTCCGGCTGGCCCAGCCTCGCCGTTTTGCTGGCAATTCGAATCGTGCAGCAAAGCGCCAGCTCGCAGCCGCCTCCGAGTGCAAATCCGTTGATCGCACAAATCGAAGGCTTTCCCAGCATTTCCAGCAAACGAAACACGCCCTGACCAAACAGCGAAAACTCTTTGCCATTCACTGCATTCTGCAATGCGATTTCGCTGATATCCGCGCCCGCGACGAACGATTTCTCGCCCGCTCCAGTCAGAATCAATACACGAACAGTTTCATCGTTTCGCGCGTCCAGGAGCGCCTCGCGCAATTCTTCCACAGTCTTCCGGTTCAACGCATTCAACACCTTCGGCCGGTTAAACGTAATGAAAGCAATTCCGTCCCGTTTCTCCACCAATAAATTCTCGCATCCCATCTCTTCTCTGCGTCCTCTGCGCACTCTGCGTTAAAAAAAAAGCCCGCTAACTCACCACAAGCCGCCCCGTTTCAGGAAAGCATGATCGCCTTGGGGTTTCCAGGATCCGCATAATCATAAAACCCGCGCCCCGCTTTTCGCCCATTCCAGCCCGCCAGCACCATTCTCTTCAACAGCGGCGGCGAAGCAAATCTTCGCTCGTGAAACTCCTCAAACATGATTTGCGAAATGTAGTAAGTCGTATCCAGCCCCACAAAATCCAGCAGCGTCAACGGACCCATCGGGTGCCCGCAGCCGAGCTTCATCGAGTTGTCGATATCCTCGATCGAACCGACGCCTTCTTCCAATGCGCGAATCGCGTCGAGAAGATACGGCACCAGCAGCCGGTTCACGATAAATCCCGTGCTGTCGTGCGCGCGCACCGGCGTCTTCCCCAGCTTCGCCCCAAACGCCACCATCTCTTCATACACCGCGGGCTCCGTGGCAATCGTTTTCACCACCTCGACCAGCTTCATTACCGGCACGGGGTTGAAAAAGTGCAGCCCAACAAATCTTTGCGGACGTTTCGTTGACGTCGCGATTTCCGTTATCGTAAGCGACGAAGTATTGCTCGCGAAAATTGTGGCCGGAGGACAAATCGCATCCAGCTTTCCAAACAACTCCCGCTTCGCCGGCAACTGTTCGATAATCGCTTCGATCACCACATCGCAATCCTTCAAATCCTCGACGGCCGTCGTCCCTTTCAATCGCCCGCGAATTTCATCTTTCGCCGCGCTGGTGATCGTTCCCTTCTCCACCAGCCGCGTCAGGTTCTTCTCAATTCCCTTCAGCCCCTTATCCACAATCTCCGGGCTCACCTCGCGCACCACGGTCTGAAAACCCGCGGCCGCCGCTACCTGCGCGATCCCCGACCCCATCAAACCACACCCTACGACTCCCACTTTTTGAATCGCCATTTTTTTCCTCTTGGAAATCTCGCCTACCACCCGGCAGGAAGAGCCATGCAAGCGGACGGACCGTAGAGGCACGATACATCGTGCCCTCTTCCACAGCATCCAAATTCTACCAGAGACGAAGTTCCTTTACTTCCTTTACCTCATTCAGTTCAGCGCCTCGACGATCATCGCGATTCCCTGCCCGCCGCCGATGCACGCCGTCGTCAGTCCATATCGCAGATTATTCCGCCGCAGCTCATTCAAAATCGTAATCACCAGCCGCGTGCCGGAAGCGCCCAGCGGATGCCCCAACGCGATCGCGCCGCCATTCACGTTGGTCTTGTCACGGTTGAGCCCCAGCACTTTTTCCACGGCCAGATACTGCGCCGCGAAAGCTTCGTTCACTTCCACGCGATCCATTTGCTCCAGCGTCAACCCCGCCAGTTTAAGCGCTTTCTGCGACGACGGCACCGGCCCAATCCCCATGATGCTGGGGTCCACACCCGCCACCGCCCACGACACGATGCGGCCAACCGGTTTCAGCCCGCGCTCCTTGGCGATCTTTTCGCGCGTCACCACCACCGCTGCGGCGCCATCCACAATCCCGCTGGCATTTCCCGCAGTGACAATGCCGTCTTTCTTGAACGATGGCGGAAGCTTTTCCAGCGTCTCCATGGTGGTTTCCGGCCGCCGATGATCGTCCTGGCTCACGGTGATCGATTTCTTTCCCTGCTTCACCTCGACGGGCACCAGTTCTTCCGAAATCCGGCACGCTTTGTACGCCGCGTCGGCCGCCTGCTGGCTGCGCAGCGCATACGCGTCCGCATCCTTGCGTGTAATGTCGTGCTGTTCCGCCAATTTTTCCGCCGTCATGGCCATCGGCAATCCGCAGTAGCTGTCCGTCAGCCCGGCCATCAGTGAGTCTTCCAGCGCTCCACCGCCGAGCTTCAGTCCATTACGCGCGCCGCGAATCACGAACGGCGCTTGCGTCATGTTCTCCATGCCGCCCGCAAGCACCATGCTCGCTTCGTCAAGCAGCAGCCGCTGCGCCGCCTGCGCAATCGCTTCAATCCCCGACCCGCACAAACGGTTCACGGTGACTGCCGGCGTTTCCGTTTTCAGTCCCGCCTTCAACCCCACGTGCCGCGCGCCGTAAATCGCATCAGCGCTCGTCTGCATCACGTTGCCAAAAATTGCATGATCGATCTCTCCGGGATCCGCGCCCGACCGCCGAATCGCCTCTTTCGACGCCTGCGCCGCCAGCTCAATCGCCGAAACCTCCGAGAACGACCCGGTATAGCGCGCCATCGGCGTGCGCGCTCCCGCAAGTATCACTACATCCGTTGGAAACATCTTTCCCCTCTTTTCTGATTTCTACAGTTTTGGATTTTCGAGCGTCACGACGATGTCGCCGCCCCTCTTCCGCGCTTCCTCGACGCTAAACTCGGCGCGGTTGATCAAATCCGTCACGATATCTTCGCTGTCGTAGTCCGGCTTCGCCGCCGCTTCAACAATCCCCGCGCTCAACGTGATTTGCGTGTTGTCCCACGGCGGACGCAGCCCGGAAGCCGCGCGGCGCAGCTTGTCCGCCAGGTTCTGCGCGCCCGCCAGCGTCGTATCCGGCAGGATAAACGCCAGCGACCACGAAGTGTATTTCACGGCCACATCGTTCTGCCGCACGATGGGCTGCAACGAACGCGCCAATTGCTCCAGAAAACGATCCATCGGCGACTCGCCCTGCTGCCGCAGAATCTCCGCGCCGCGGTCGATCTGCAGAATCGCCAGCGCAGCGGCGTCCCCTGCGTGCGCGCACGGTCCGCTTCATTCAGCAAACAACTCTGGTACGAACTCCGGCTGAGCAGCCCGGTACGCTCGTCTGAAACGCCCATTCGCCGCACCAGCGAGCGCAAACGCGTGTGGCTGACGCTCATCAGCATCTGATCGCCGATCGCTTGCAGAAAATACGCCTCGTTGGGTTTCCATCGGTGCGGCTCGGCATGCCCCACTATCAGCATTCCCGCGGGAATCTGCGTTTCTTTGTCCGTGATCATCACGCCCAGCGCGGTCGAAAGCCCGAGTTCGCTCAGGATCGATCCTTCTGTCGCTTCCACGACAAGCCCGCCGAGCTCGTCCGGTTCCGCCTTTTCCATGTGCGCGAGTAGAAATACGACCTGCGCGCCCGGGGCCGGCTTGGTCCCCGATGCACAAAATTCCGCGGCCATCTCTGGCGGACGCCCCGGCGCGCCAACCACTGCCAGCACCCGCGTGCCCCGCAGATGCGCGCCGACTTCGTTCACCGCCGTGTTCAGCATGGCGCGCGGCGTTTGCTGACGGAATATCTTCTGATTGATTTCGGAAATCTTGGAAAGATCGCGCAGCGTTTCCGTGCTGTACACTCCGGTCTTCGACGTAATGGAAGGGGGCTGCGTCTCTTCCGCGGGCGTCACCGGCACAGCCGCCACGGGAACGGGCTCGTCCTTCGGCTTGGGCGCACCTGCCGGCCACCAGTTCGCCAGTTGATAGAGATTCGCCAGCCGCGCGTTGCGATTTTCTTCGCCCGGGAACATCGCGGCGATCTTTTGCAGGCGCTCGAGCGCTTTGTTCTGCAGCGAATACTGCAAGAAGATTTCCGTTTGTACGATCAAATCCTCGAGCGCCTGATGCTGCCGGCCTTCCTCGGAGGCCGGCGGAGCCTGTGCAACACTCGATCCCGATGCCTGCGAAGTCGGCGGCGCTACCGCCGTCGCCGACTTCGCCAGCCGGCTGGACACGCGCTTCAGGTACGATTCGTCCACGCGGCCGCGCAAAAGTTCGAGCCGCTCCTGATTTCTGTAATCGTAGGCGTCGATGTCCACAAGCCGTTCGAGCGACTCACAGGCTTTTCCGATATTTCCGGAATGGAAGTACACGTCGAAAAGTTTGATCAGCACTTCAAAATATTGCGTTTCGCGGTTCAGCTCGTTGTGAAGCCCGGCCCAGAACTCCAGGATGGCCTGGGATTGCGGATGTTTTTCTCCAACGGTGTCGATGTGCGCGGCAAATTCGTTTTGCCGCTTGTCGGCGAACATTCGTCTCTTCAGCGTGAGCAACAGCTCGACGGCTTTGGAATCCTGCCCGGCTGCGGCATAAAAGTCGGCCAGTTCGAATAAGCGTGGCGCTCCTTCATTTTTTTCGCGGAGCAGACGCTCGAGGATTTCGCGCGCGCGATCGAGATTTCCCGAGCGCATCAGCGCATCCCCGTAGGTATCGAGGAACGTCACGTCGTGCTCGGAAGCAGCGAAAGGATCGAGCAGCGCCGCCGCGTGCACCGCATTGCTGGCGCGCAGATTCGCCTGCGCGTAGAGCAGCGCCACGCTGCGCTCCTGCGGCGCGAGCCCGTGCGCCCGGCCAAGAAGTTTTAATGCATCGTCATCGGCGCCGTTCGCGGAGGCCAGTTGGCCAGCGCGTAGAAACGCGCGCGCCGCCAGGGCGTTCTTTCCGATGCGCTCCGCGGTCTCTGCAAAGCGCAATTGCTTGCCAAGGTTCTCCGGGTCGAGCTGCGCGATGCGTTCCCAGCAGAAAAGCGCGTCTTCCTCGCGGTTCTCCGAAGTAAAAAGCTCTGCGGCTTTCGTGTACTGCTCGGAGGCTTCGTCGGGGCGGTTCTGCTTTTGTTGGAGAAAAGCGTAGCGCGCGATACGCTCCGGCGGCTGCTTGACGGTGCCGGCGCGAAGAAAGCGGTTGTAAATAGCTAGCGCCTTGGTTTCATCGCGTGGCTCGATCAGCAAGTCGAATAACATTCCATAGTAGACCGCGGCGCGATCCTGCTGGTCCAGGCGTGCGTAGAGGTCTCCCAGGGCTTGCGTGGCTTCCTGGTGTTGCGGTGCCTCAGCGAGAACGGCGAGATACGCCTCGATGGCATCCTCGACGCGGTTCTTCTCGAGGAAGCGCTTCGCGCGATCCAGATGCTTGCTGACGTCTGCGGCCATCCGTCCGGGTTGCCTCTGCGGAGCCTACACGCTGGTGGAGTCGGGCCGTGCACAGCCAGGGTGCGCGTGGCCCTTTACAACTATATACCTCGCCCGCAACGCGGGCAAAAATGGCGCTTCCCGTCGATGCGGTATATGGCACGACGGTCCTTACATCACTGCACATCGAACGCCACTGTCCCAACCGCCGTGCGGCCCGAGATCCCATCCGTAACCGTATATTTTTCGACGTAAGTACCCGGCGGGAATTTATCGGGTATGGAAAGATCGTCGGTTAGGTATATCCGATAGGTCGCCGGATGGTAGAAGACCTTATCATCCATGCTGAGAGAGTTTGGGTTGTCTAACACCGTATTCCCGTCTGGTCCAATCACGGTCAGGGCCATCTTCACCTTGCGGTAGTCGTTTACAAATTGCAATCCGATGACAGAGCAGCTCATATACACTTTGCCGGCTCCGTGAAGGACTGGATGCGTTTCAGGCGGACCATCGCTCGACAACGCAAGGCGCAAATTCTCTATCGCGAGCCCCTGTGCCGTTGCTTCGGATGGCGTGTCCACCTTAAAGACCGGCTGGAACTCCAGGTCCTTGTTCGCCACCACGTCGTGCACCTTTGCATCTATGTGGTAGTTGCCTTGCGGAACGTACTCTGGCAGAACTACTCCCAGCCATCCGTTGATCCGATTTGTCCTGCCTATGGACTGGTGAAACTCTGAGAGTTGCGGCTCGGTCACGAGTAAGCCATCAGGATCCCGCACCGTCAATTCGATTTTCACGTCGGCGATCCCCTGGTCATCTATTTTGGAGCCAGCGATGTCATACGTGATGGTGACGGTTTCCCCCGGCTTATAATTGGTGGATCGCGGAGGACCCTTCCGCGTCTCTACAAAATTGAAATTGCCCACCCGCAAATGGCCGGTTGACGTAACCGGTATTTTCGCCGGAAGCGGCGTCATAGGGTCTGTGATCTCGCTCAGCGGCGGAGCGCTCTCGACCACTCGACTCACGCCAATGCAGAAAAACGCAATCCACACGGCGCCAACCAGTACGCGCAAGAATACGCTGCGATGTTTCTTCACCACGAGCGTTCCCGCCAGCCGGTCTCCCAGCCGCTGCCGCAGTCTTGAGGAGTTCGCCAGCAAGAATCCTACTAAATACACGCCGATGGCATCGACAGTGCGAAAGATATTTCGTGTTAGCGCTCCCAGCGCGTTGCATCTCTCGCCACCTTTGGCCCGCACCTCTATGCCGACGATGGTCTTGCCGACCGTCGTCCCAGTCAGCGCTTCGCAAAAAAAGTAATACGCTATTCCCAGCACTGCCAGAATTCCCACACGAAGAATGTGCGGGACATTTTCGGGCAGCTTGTACGTCGCGGCAGAGTAAACTGTGACAATTAAGATCGCATCCAGAATCGCCGCGAAAGACCGCGCCGGCAGTCCCGCAAGATTTTTGACCGCCTCCGCGAAGGCATCTTCCTTGGCCCGAGCCACCGCAGTGCCTTTACCTTGCCAGCTTTGCACAAAGTTATGTGCCACCAGCGCCGCGAGATGATAAGACTCACGATTCTTCGGCTTGCTGGTCGTCGCTATCACATAGCCGTTTGGGTTGAATGCAACGCTCCGGATGCGTCCCGGCTTGTGCTGCTCTTGTAATTGCAGCAGTCCGGACTCCCAAATCGTTCCTCGAAACGCTGTACACAAAACACGAAGTCGCTCCGCCGCGTCCGCGTTTCTACCTCCTCTTTTCCAGAAACGCACTTTGATCTGCGGAAATAGCAGCACAAATTTACTGGCGTGTCCGCGATTTACGATTTCTTGTAGTTCCCAGCCAACCCATTTCGTCTGGCCCGCCATCAGCACGATCAGTCGCGACTCGTCCATCCAGTTGGTAACCGAACCTTGCCACTCGTCGTCGGAAAGCTGCACGCGTATCGCGCCAAGATGTGGAAGTTTGTCCTTGGGCTCACCCACGGCGATAAACGGCCCGATTGCAGAAAAGTGCCCAGCGAGCCTCGATTCCAGCGAGAAATCCAGCAGCGAACCGTCGGCGCTCTGATATTTGATTTTCTCGTCGTCTTTGAACGACCGCAGCAAAAGTACAGGCGGCCTCTTGTCCGCTTCCCTAAGGGTCTTGAAGTCCGGCTGAAAATACTGTCGTGCGTAAATTAGAAAAACAAATCCAACTTGGCTGATCTGATTGACGATTCGGATCGCGTTCGTGCTGGAAAGAAAAAAGCGGTCTGGAATCAGATGGATTCCAAGCAGCCAGACGATCCCCAACGCCAGATAAAAAGCGCCAAGCTTGGGTTTGCTCGGCGGCAGCCGGTACTCTCCCTCCGTGTCTTCCTCGATAAGCGCGCGATTCAAACAATCCCGAAGCGAAATGCCCAGCGCCTTGATGGAAAGACGCTTTAGAATGGCGATCGCCGCCACAGCGCAGAGTGCAACCACCGCAAGAAAGCCGTAGTAGAATGCATATATAAAAGCTACTTTGCCTTCTTCAGAGTCGAAGCTCGGGAGTTTCTGTAGCTGAGCTACGTAAACAGCGCTGAGCAGGGAACACAATGTGGCGAACGCGAGAAACGCCGCGATTGTGTAACCATGCATCACCGCACCAAGAACGCCGATGTTTCTCCATCCCACCCAGGCGCAAAACGCCAGCACCGTCGAAGCGAGAACGGCCGTTGCTGCTTCGTAGATCCCTAGCGATGTCGCTGATGCGAATCCCAACATTGCCACCAGACCGTAAATTCCGGTCAGTAGTAAGAAGTAGTTGCCAAAGTTGACAAACGGAAAAGGCCGAACCACCTGGCTAATATCTATGACGCAGAGAGAATCGCCTCGAGAACTCACGCCGGGATTTGTAGAAATTGACATGCTCGATTTTAGAATCTGCGCTGGGAGACGAAAACTCTTGCTTGGGTGCGGATTCTAATGCATCCCCCCGCTGATGTGAAGGAGCGCGGCTGCGTCACAGCGCGATTTGTGGCAGACTAATTGTTTACACGGCATGGTTTTTACGCTGCTGGAACAGTGGTCAGCGAGCGGGCCCGCCGGGAATATCCAAGCAGGCGTTGTGCACGAGCGATCGTTCCTGCCGGTAACAGACAAAAATGGATCCACAGTTCATACGGAATTTCTGCATCATCGCGCACATCGACCACGGCAAATCCACCCTGGCCGATCGTTTGCTCGAAATGACCGGAGCGCTCAGCTCGCGCGAAATGCACGAACAAGTGCTCGACTCCATGGATCTGGAGCGCGAGCGCGGCATCACCATCAAAGCAAAAAGCATTCGGCTGCATTACAAAGCGAAAGACGGCAACACTTACCGTCTGAACTTGATCGATACGCCGGGACATGTGGATTTTTCCTACGAAGTTTCGCGTGCGCTGTCCGCATGCGAAGGAGCATTGCTGGTCGTCGACGCTTCGCAAGGTGTCGAAGCCCAGACGGTTGCGAACACCTTCCTTGCCGCGGGCCACAACCTGACCATTCTCCCCGTCATCAACAAAATCGATCTGCCTGCCGCGCAGCCGGATTTCGTCAAGGAACAAATTGAAAACGTGCTCGCGATCCACGCCGACGATGCGCTGCTGATCAGCGCGAAAAGCGGGCTGGGCATCGAGGATGTGCTCGAAGCCATCGTTGCGCGCGTTCCGCCGCCGAAAGGGAGCGCGGAAAATCCGCTGCAGGCGCTCATTTTCGATTCGTGGTTCGACATCTACCGTGGCGCCGTGGTCCTCGTGCGCGTGATGGAAGGGCGCATCGTCAACCACATGAAAATCCGCCTCGTGTACAACAACGAGGTCTACGAAGTCGAGACCTTGGGCACGCTGACGCCGAAACCTGTCGCGCTCGACGAACTCGAAGCCGGCGACGTCGGCTTTATCGTTGCGAACATCAAACGCGTGGCCGATGCGCGCATGGGCGATACGGTGACCGACGCCGCGCGTCCCGCTCCGGCGCTGCCGGGATTTGAAGCCATCAAGCCCATGGTCTTTGCGGGACTCTTTCCCGTGCTCGCCGACGAGTACGAGCCGCTGCGCGACGCGCTCGGAAAATTGCAGCTCAACGATGCCGCATTTTTTTACGAGCCGGAAAATTCCGTCGCGCTGGGCTTCGGTTTCCGCTGTGGATTTCTCGGCCTGCTCCACATGGAAATCGTGCAAGAGCGCCTGGAGCGCGAGTTCGGCCTCAATTTGATTATCACCGCGCCGAGCGTGCTGTATCGCATCACCCGCACCGACGGCGAAGTCGTGGAAATTGACAGCCCCGCAAAATTTCCCAATCCCAGCGACATCTCCAAGATCGAAGAGCCGATCATCACGGCCATGATCATCACCAACACGGATTCCGTCGGCGGAATTCTCCAGCTTTGCCAGGACAAGCGCGGCACGCAGAAAAATCTCGAGTATCTCTCGCCCACGCGCGTGATGCTCACGTACGAACTGCCGCTGAACGAAATCGTGCTCGATTTCTACGACCGGTTAAAAAGCGTTTCACGCGGCTATGCTTCGCTCGATTATCATCTCGCGGGCTACAGCGAATCCGACTTGATCAAGCTCGACGTGCTGGTCGGCGGCGAGCCGGTCGATGCGCTGGCGCTGATTATTCACCGCGAATTTGCTTACGACCGTGGCCGCGAACTGGTGACCCGCTTGCGGAAACTGATTCCGCGCCAGATGTTTGAAGTGCCTATTCAGGCCGCCATCGGCAGCCGCGTGATTGCGCGCGAAACGGTGGCCGCGATCCGCAAGAATGTTCTCGCCAAGTGTTACGGTGGCGACATTTCCCGCAAACGCAAACTCCTCGAAAAACAAAAAGAAGGCAAAAAGCGTATGAAGCGTGTCGGCCAGGTCGACATTCCCCAGGAAGCCTTCCTCGCGGTTCTCAAAGTAGCGTCCTCCTCGGACGACGAATAAGTTTCGCCTTTCTCGTTCATCATTCTTTCCTTTTCACTTCTGTACTCAAGCGGCCACGGTGGAGCCGGATGGCGACGGTGTCGCCGAGGGCGACGTTGGCGGCGTCGCGCAAGAGGTTGCCGGCGGCGTCGGTGGCGATGGCATAGCCTCGTTCTAGGACGCGGAGCGGGCTGCGCTCTTCGAGCTGGAGGCGGAAGCGCTCGAGGCGCTCGCGTTTGGCGCGCAGGAAGCGTTCGGCCCGGACGCCCAGTTCGGCGGCGCGTTTTTCTAGGCGCAAGCGAAACGCGACGATCTTCACGCGAAAGTTGAAGGAAGCGATGCGCAGATGCGCAGCGGTAAAGCGCTTGCGCGATTGTTCGAGGCGCGCGCGAAGGCCAAGCGCGAGGCGCGAGGTCATTTCGTCAGCGCGCTGGCGCTGCTGGCGGAGCAGATCGAGCGGGCGGCGGAAGGCGCGGCGACCGGCGAGTTCGTGAACGCGGCGCGAGGATTCCAGCAACCGATAACGGATGATCCCCGCGAGCGTTTCGCGCAAGTCGGCGATGTGTTTGTCGAATTCGCGGCGAGTCTGTACAACGAGCTCAGCGGCAGCGGATGGCGTGGAAGCGCGCATATCGGCGACGAAATCGGCGATGGTGAAGTCGGTTTCGTGGCCGACGCCGGAAATGACGGGAATTTCCGATGCGGCGATGGCGCGCGCGACAATTTCTTCATTGAAAGCCCACAAATCTTCCAGCGAGCCGCCGCCGCGCGCGAGGATCAGGACATCCACGAGTCTCTTCTGGTTGAAAAATTTCAGCGCCTTGACAATTTCTTCGCCGGAACCCTCACCCTGGACGCGCACGGGATAAACGGTCAAATGCACGTTGTGAAATCGGCGTGTAAGTATGCGCACGACATCGCGAACCGCGGCGCCGCGCGGCGAAGTGATGACGCCGATGCGGCCCGGCAGGAGGGGGAGCGGCTTTTTGCGGTCGGCGGCGAAGAGGCCTTCCGCTTCGAGGCGCTTTTTGAGTTGCTCGAAAGCGAGCTGGAGGGCGCCGAGGCCGATGGGCTCGATGTGCTCGACATAGATCTGGTATTCGCCGCGCTGCTCGTAAACGCTGATGCTGCCGCGCACGGTGACTTGCAGACCGTCTTCCGGACGGAACTTGATGCCGCGCTGCTGCTGTTTGAAGAAAACGCAGCGGACCTGGGCGCGGTCGTCTTTCAGAGTGAAGTAGATGTGGCCGGACTGCGCTTCGCGGCAGTTGGAAATCTCGCCCTGCACTGCGATGTCAGTGAAATTCCTGGCGAGCAAGTCGCGAATTTTTGCCGTGAGCTCGCTGACGGTCAGAGCGCGACGCGTAGGCTGAAGGTTAAAGGTGAGCTGGCTCATGAGAAGAAGTAATGACGCAATGAAGTAAGGAAGTAAAGGGGGGAGTGGTGAAAGGGCTTGACTTAAAGCTGACTTTAACTTTTAGGATGGGCGTGTAGGTGGAAGCAAATCTTTCTTGGAGGAAGAACATGAGCAAAACAAAAGAACAGCGTGGATTGGTGAATAAGATCGGCGTCATTGGCGCGGCGCTAATAATGACCGGAGTTGCCAGTGGAGAACCATATGTTAAAGCAGGCGGATGGCCGAATAAGCAGCAACAGAGTTCGCAGGAAAAGAAAGACAAAACGGAGAATGGATCGATGACGACGCAGAGCAAGTTCTATTGCAACATCAAGGCACTAAACCCGGCGGAGAGGGCGCATCACAAGCAGCTGACGGACAAACTACTCGCGGCCCGGAAAGAAACCGTGGAAACTGCGAAGGGCTACGAGCTGCAGTTCAGCCCGGCAAACGTAACGCTGGCGGAGCTCTCGGACTGGGTGATGGCGGAGAGCAAGTGCTGCCCGTTTTTTGATTTTCACATCGATCTGGAGCACGAGGGGAGTCTGGTGTGCTTGCGGTTGACCGGGGAAGAAGGAGTGAAGGCCTTCATCCGCGCCGAATTTGGGTGGTAAGGAGTAAGCAGTAGCACGAACTACGTCTTCGCCGCTTCTTGCAGAGCAGCTTTCATTCCGGCCCAGCTTTGCCGCGTGGAGTCCTCCGGAGTGGCGGCGCCGCGCCAGTGCGTCTCGAGGCTGACGGCGAGGTGATAGCCGTCGCGTTGCAGGGCGCGAAATTGGCCGACCCAGTCGATGGAGCCGCGGCCTACGGGCGCCCAATCGTAGCCGGAGCCATCGGGCTTCTTGACAGCGTCCTTGCAATGGCAGTGGCCGATGCGGTCTTTGGGGAGGAGATTGTAACCGTCGGGGAAGGGGTGCTCGCCGAGAGTGGCGGCGTTGCCGGGATCCCAGTTCAGTAAAAGGTGCGGGGATTGGATAGCAGCGAGGACTTGGGCGGCTTCCGCGCCAGTGGCGGTGTTGCACGCGGGCTCGTTCTCGAGGAGGAGAACTATTCCCTGAGCGCCGGCTTTTTTGGCGGCCTCTAGGAGTTTCTGATTGATAGCGGCGCGGTAAGGAGCGGGATTATCGAGGCGCCAGAAATCGAAGCAGCGCACGCGGTCGGTGCTGAAGGATTTGGCAAGGGCGATGCTGCGGTCGAGGACTTCGCCTTGCTGGTCGAAGTTGAAGTCGGCATTGAACTGGGCTCCCGTGGAACTGAATTTGGATTTTGGCGCACCGGGCCAATCGACTTTGAAAAGCGGGCTGGCGATGTCCGTGACGCGCAGATGGAACTTATCGAGGATGCGCAGGGCTTCGGCGATTTCTTTGGTGTCGAGCGAGAGGATGTTTTTGTTCCAGAGGCCGCGGAGCTCGACCCAGGACATGCCGAATTCGTTGGCGGCAATCTCGCAGGCGTGAGCGAAATCCTGAGAAATTTCGTCGGTGATGACGGAGACGCGAAACGGGAATGGAAGACGCTGAGGAGAAGAGCTTTGCGCGCTCATCGGGAATCCATACGAGGAAGCGGCGGCGGAATACGCGGCGAACGCGCCGAGGCTGGCAACAAACTGGCGGCGCGAAGAGGTGGCGCTCATCTGTGTCCTTAACGGCGAAAGTGGTTCACAAGCCAGAAAAGAAGACTAAGAGCAACGCTGAGCAGAAGGCAAGTGGCAATCGGAAAGTAAAAGGTGGAGTGTTCGCCACGGTGGACGATGTCGCCAGGAAGACGGCCGAGACGGAGGGGGAGACGACCGTGGAAGTAGAGGAACCCGCCGATGAGTACGAGCAAACCACCTAATATGAGAAGCGTGCGGCCGAGTTCACAGAAAGAGTCCATCTGATCTAACGAAAGGCATGCAGACTGAAGTCTGCACTACTGGAATCTTAGATGAGTTCAAGGCCGGCGAAGAAGTAGCCGGTTTCGAAGGCGGCGGTTTCGGGGGCGTCGGAGCCGTGGGTGCAATTGTTTCCGATGCTAGTGCCGAGATCGCGGCGAATGGTGCCGGGAGCGGCTTTCTTGGGATCGGTGGCGCCCATGGTGTCGCGCCATTTGAGGATGGCACCATCGGCTTCAAGGACGAGCGCGAAGATTTTGCCGGAGCTCATAAAGTCGGTGAGTTCGCCGAAGAAGGGGCGCTCTTTGTGGACGGCGTAGAAGCCGCCGGCTTCTTCTTTTGTGAGACGCATGGTTTTGATAGCGATGATTTGGAAGCCGGCTTTGTGGATGCGGCTGAGAATCTCGCCTTGTTGGCCGGCTTTTACCGCGTCCGGCTTGATGATTGCGAAGGTGCGTTCGATAGCCACTAGAAATTCCTCCAATAATCGCGTGCTGAGTTGAACTTGTTGAAGAGCACAGGCTGAAGCCTGTGCCACCAAAATCGCTACTTCAAGGCGGCGGCGACGGTGGAGCCGAGGTCGGCCGGCGTTTCCACGCAGCGGATGCCGGCGGCGGCCATGGCGGCATACTTGTCCTTGGCGGTGCCTTGACCGCCGCTGATGATGGCTCCGGCGTGGCCCATGCGACGGCCAGGCGGGGCGGTTTGGCCAGCGATGAAGCCCACGACCGGTTTTTTTACATGAGCCTTCACAAATTCCGCGGCGCGTTCCTCGGCGTTGCCGCCAATTTCGCCGATCAGGATGATGGCATTGGTGTCGGGATCGTCGTTGAGCAAGCGGATGGCGTCGAGATGCGACGTGCCGATGATGGGATCGCCGCCGATGCCAATGCAAGTGGACTGGCCGATGCCGAGGCGCGTCAATTGATCGACGGCTTCGTAGGTCAGCGTGCCGCTGCGGCTGACCACGCCGACATGGCCTTGCTTGTGAATGCGCCCGGGCATGATGCCGATTTTGCATTTGCCTGGCGAGATAACGCCGGGGCAGTTCGGGCCGATGAGCCGTGTTTTCTTGAAATCGACAACGGAAATCACGCGGCCCATGTCGAGTACGGGAATGCCTTCGGTGATGCAGATGACGAGAGGAAGCTCGGAGTCGGCGGCTTCGAGAATGGCGTCGGCGGCATAGGGCGGCGGAACGAAAATTACGGAGGCGTTTGCGCCAGCTCCTCGGACGGCTTCGGAAACGGTGTTAAATACGGGGCGTTCGAGATGCTTGGTGCCGCCTTTGCCGGGCGTCACGCCACCGACGACGTTTGTGCCGTACTCGATCATTTGTTGCGCGTGGAACGTCCCTTCGCGGCCGGTGAAGCCTTGCACGATCAGACGCGTTTTTTCGTTGACCAGGACACTCATCGCGCACCTCCTGCCAGCGCCACGACCTTTTGCGCGCCGTCCTTCATGCCGTCGGCGATGGTGAAGTTCAAGCCGCTCTCGCGCAGAATTTTTTGGCCTTCCTCGACATTGGTTCCTTCCATGCGCACGACTACGGGAACTTTCAATTGCAGATCCTTGGCGGCGGCGACTACGCCCGTGGCGAGCACATCGCAACGCAGGATGCCGCCGAAAATATTGATGAAGACGGCTTTCACGCTGGGATCGCTCATGAGGATGCGGAACGCGTTTTTCACCTGATCGGCGGAGGCGCCGCCGCCGACATCGAGAAAATTTGCCGGCGAGCCGCCCGCGTATTTGATGATATCCATGGTGGCCATGGCGAGGCCTGCGCCGTTGACCATGCAGGCGACGCTGCCGTCCAGCTTGATGTAGTTGAGGCCATACTTCGAGGCTTCCACTTCAAGCGGATCTTCTTCATCGAGATCGCGCAGTTCGCGCAATTCCTTGTGGCGGAACAAGGCGTTGTCGTCAAAGGTCATCTTGGCGTCCAGCGCGACGAGTTTGCCATCGCCGGTCACGACGCAAGGATTGATTTCGAGCATGGAAGCATCGGTGTCCACAAAGGCGCGGTACAGAGCCTGCAAAAACGGCACGGCAGGGCTGGGCACATCGCCGGGAAGGCCGAGACCGAAAGCGATTTTTCGCGCTTGATAGGGCTGCAAACCGACCGCGGGATGCACCATTTCCGTGATGATGGCCTCTGGATTGTGCTTCGCGACTTCTTCGATTTCCATTCCACCCGAGGTGCTGGCCATGAAAATAACTTTGCCGGACACGCGATCGACGAGCAGGCTGAGGTAGAGTTCACGCTTGATGTCGAGGCCTTCTTCGATCAGGAGGCGCTTCACAATGCGCCCGCTCGGACCTGTTTGGATGGTGACCAGGTTCATGCCCAGCATGTGGCTGGCGATTTCGGCGGCTTCATCGGGCGAGTGCGCGAGTTTTACGCCTCCGGCTTTGCCACGGCCGCCGGCATGAATCTGCGCCTTGACGACAACGACGTTGGACTTGAGGCGGTGGGCTCCTTCGCGAGCTTCTTCCTTGCTGAAAGCCACTTCGCTGCGGGGGATGGTCACGCCGTAGCGCGCGAGGATGGCTTTAGCCTGATATTCGTGAATCTTCATCGATGTTCCATTTCGTGTGCGACCGCGGAACCGCCGAAGTCTCGTGTGGCTGTGGAGCGGCCGAAGTCACGTGTGGCCGCGAAGCGGCCAACCAGTGTTAGAATTTTCTCTCTTCGCAAAACATAGAAGTTTACCCGGAAGGCCGCAACGGAGCAAGGACGCCTCACCATCCCGATGACAATTTCACTGATTGAATACGCCGAAGCGGGAAATTTGCTGACGCACGCCGAAGCAGAGGAGTTGATGGAGCAGCTGCTCGGCGGACGCGTGGGGACCCCGGAAATCGTGCGATTGCTTGCGGCGATGAACACGCGCCCCGTACGGGTAGCGGAGCTTACGGGCTTCGCGACGGCGATGCGGCGTCACGCCGTGGGGCCGTTTGCGGCAGGCGAAACTCTGCCGGAACGCTTGGTAGACACCTGCGGCACCGGGGGAAAAACGAGGCCGACATTCAACATCTCGACAGCGTCTGCATTTGTGGCCGCGGCGGCAGGGGCGCGCATCGCCAAGCACGGAAACCGCGGAATGAGCTCGCGGAGCGGCTCCGTGGACGTGCTCGAAGCGCTGGGCGTTCGCGTCGATGTTCCGATGCAGCAGCAAGCACGCGCGATTCGCGAGCTGGGGATTGCGTTTTTATTCGCGCAGTTGGCGCACACTTCAATGCGGCACGCGGCGGAGGCGAGAAAGAAGATTGGCGTGCGCACCGTGTTCAATTTGCTTGGACCACTGACGGGACCGGCGCGAGCGCCCTATCAAGTGGCGGGAGTGCCGTCGAAGGAGTTGGTGGAGGTAATGGCAGCGGCGCTGGCAGAGTTGGGGGCACACCATGCCTTCGTCGTGCACGGCGAGGGAGGAATTGACGAGATTTCTCCGGCGGGAGAGACGTTAGTGGCGGAAGTGCGCGATGAGCGGGTGAAACGGTTCACGCTAGCGCCGGAGGATTTCGGCGTGGGGCGCGCGCCTATCGAGTCGATTGGCGGTGGCAGTCCCGTGGAGAACGCAGCCACCATCCGGCGAGTACTGGAAGGCGAGAGCGGAGCGAAGCGCGACGTGGTTGTGATGAACGCTGCAGCGGCTTTGGTGGCCGCGGGCGTCGCGGAAAATTTCCGCGAAGGCGCGCTGCTTGCGGCCGCTGCAATCTCATCCGGAGCAGCCCGCGAAAAGCTAGCTGCTTTAGCGGCGTTCACGAATGCCGGATGATTCCCCCGTGCGGCTTTCGCCCGGCAAAATCGTTACTCCTGCTTTTGCAAGCAGTGGACGGCATACGCGAAACACACCAACGCGAACACGCAGAACAACGCTCCTTCCAGCAAAATCGTGCGTAGATTGCCGAGGCCGATGGAGGTGTAGCGGAGCCAATCGATCTCCCAGGTGATGGGGTTTCCCAGAGCGAGCTTGCGGAACCACGCGGGAAGCGGAGCCAGCGGATAAAACATCGAGCTGGCAAACATAAAGACGAAGTAGAAGACGCTGGTGACGCTGTTGAAGACGTCGTTGCGTTTCGTGCGCAATGCGAAGATGGCGTAGAAGAAAAACCAGCCTGCGGTGCCGATGGCCATACCGAGCAGCAAAAGCGGCAACTCCTCCCAGTGCACGCGGATGCCCAGCACGATGCGGCCAACAGCCAGCGTGAGCGCCGCCTGGAGGATGGCGATGAACACGTTAAATATGACTTTGCCCAGCAAATACTCGCTGCGGCTCATGGGATAGGTCAGCATTTCGTAGAAGATGCCGTTGTCGCGGTCCAGGAAGAACGACCAGGAAGTATTCGAAGCGATGGCAAAACTGGCCATGGCCAAAATACCGGCAAGAAAAAACGAATTGTAGTCGACGCCGCCGAGACCCACAGGCGTGCCAAGAGCGACGTTTACACCGACTCCGAACACGAGCATGTAGAGCAGCGGGAAAAACAGGTCCCAGAAAATAAAAGTAAAATTCGTGGCGCGAATTTTTGCTTCGCGGTAAACGACGGCGGAAAGAGCGCTCATGCCGGCTCCTTTTTCTGCTGGGTGGTCAATTCGACGAAAATATCCTCGAGGCTGGCGCCGCGCACCTCGACGCGCAGGACACGCCGGTTGCGTGCGAGGCCGGTCACAATCTCCATCACGCGTCCTTCTTCCGTTTTGACGGTGACATCGATAGTGTTGGCTTCGACGGCGCTGCGAATCGGCGCGAGAGCGGCGATCTCGGCGTGGATGGCTTCCGGCAAGCGGTCAAAGGTCATGGTGATTTCATAGACGCCGTGCGAAAGCAGTTTGAGGGTGTTCAAATCGCCGCGCGCGATCTGCTTGCCCCGGTTGATGATCAGGATGTCGTCGCAGAGTTCCTCCGCTTCGCTGAGAATTTGCGTGGTCAGGATGATGGTCCTTTCCTTCTCGACTTCAGCGCGAAGCAGACTCATCACCTGGCGCTTGAGAATGGGATCCATGCCGGTGGAGAATTCGTCGAGAAAGAGAACCGGTGTCTCCACCATGAAAACCTTCGCGACTTGCACGCGCCGGCGAAAGCCGCCGCTTAAGTCCTGCACTTTGCGGTCGACCTCTGCGTCAAGTTGAAATTCCCCGATCAGACGTTCCGCGCGGCGCGCGGCGGTGGTTTTGTCCAGCCCTTGAAAGCGCGCATAGGTCAGCAAGTTGTCCTTTACGGAAAGAAACAGCTCCACGGCGGTCTCTTGAATGACGGAAGAGATGCGCTTGCGTACCTCGACGGGCTTTTTTACGACGTCGTAGCCGAGAATTGTGGCTGTGCCTTCGGTCGGGCGCGTGAGCGTGGTCAGGACGCGAAGCAGCGTGGACTTGCCCGCGCCGTTTGGTCCGAGCAGACCGAAAATAATCCCGCGCGGAACGCTGAAGCTCATGCCATCAACCGCGCGCACGGGAGCCTTGCCCCTCGAGGTGTAGACCTTCGTAAGGTTCCGGACTTCGAGTGCGAGTTCGCTCATTCCTCTCTCCACAAACTCGGCGCGGAATAGAATCTCCGCGGAAAAGGTTCACTCCACGCAGGGAACGGCAAGGTTCGATAGAATCGCAAGCACCGTCTACGCTTGGACGGCTGTGCGGCTCCGAGGCAGCAAAGCTGCCAGGAGGGTTAGAGGAGGGGGTTCTTGAGAAACATCGTAGTCACTTTGTCGTTTCTATTTTTACCTTATCCGGCGCATGCACAGAAGTCAACTCCTCTGCCGGCGGCGCAGGTGGTGCAGGAAGTGCGCAGCTACCGCATGGACAATGAAGACCGCATCGTGCGCGAGCTGACGGAATTTCTCGCGATTCCGAATCTGGCGAGCGACACGCCAAACATCCAGAAGAATGCCGCGCATCTGGTGGAGATGCTCGAAGCCCGCGGGATCGAGACGCATCTACTGCCGATCAATGGCCGCGGGCCGGTGGTTTACGGCAAACTGACGGCGCCCGACGCAACGCGCACGGTGATTTTTTACGCGCATTACGACGGGCAGCCCGTCGACCCAACTGCATGGACGGATGGCAAACCATTTGAGCCGGTGTTGCGCAGCGCGGCCATCGAAGCGGGCGGCAAGCGCATTCCTTTCCCGGAGAACAGCACAAAACGACCGGCGGTTTACAACGATGACTGGCGCATCTACGCGCGGTCCTCTTCCGACGATAAGTCGCCCATCGTGGCGCTGCTCGCCGCTCTGGATGCGCTGCGCGCGAAGAAAATTCCGCTGGGCGTAAACCTGAAAGTCATTTTCGAGGGAGAAGAAGAGGCGGGTTCGACGAACCTTGCGCACACTCTGGAGCTTCACAGAAATCTGCTGGGCGGCGATTTGCTGATTACCGCCGACGGACCGGTGCACCAGTCAGGGCGACCGCTGGTCTTCTTCGGGAACCGCGGTGAAATCGACTTGAACATGACGGTCTACGGGCCGGTGCGGGCGCTGCACAGCGGGCATTATGGAAACTGGGCGCCCAATCCGGCACTGGAGTTGGCCCGGCTCCTGGCATCGATGAAGGATGGGGATGGACGGGTACTGATCGATGGCTACTATGACGATATCGTGCCACTCGGGGAGGTTGAACAACATGCGCTGGAGGAAATGCCTAACAATGACGCCGAACTCGAGCATGAACTGGGCATCGCCAAGCCCGAAGGCGGCGGAAAAAAACTGGCCGAGTTGCTGCAGCAACCATCATTGAATATTCGCGGTCTTCGCAGCGCCTATGTCGGCGAACACTCGCAAAATGTTGTGCCGGACCAGGCTGAAGCATCGATCGACGCGCGACTAGTGAAGGGCGAGGATCCCAAGGAAAAGTTCGAGCAGATTGCCGCGTTCATCCGCAAGCAGGGCTACTACGTCATCGACCACGAACCAACCATGGACGAACGCCGCACGCATGCGCTGATCGCGAAGGTGATTTACAACGGCGGCTATCGAGCTTCAAGAACGCCGATGGACCTGCCTGCCTGCAAAGCGCTCGTCCAACTTGTGCAAGGAGCGACAGGAAGCGATACGGTTGTTGCGCCGACGCTTGGTGGCAGCGTGCCCATGTACATCTTCGAGGATTTGGGACTGCCGTGGATCGGCGTGCCGATCGTCAACTACGACAATCACCAGCACAGTTCCGACGAAAACTTGCGCCTCGGCCATCTCTGGCGTGGGATGGAAATCTATGGCGCGATCCTGGTGGATTTGAATTGGTAGAAGCTAGAGCTCGAGAAAATTCTTCAGTAGCTGTTTTCCGGACTCGGTGAGAACGGATTCCGGATGAAACTGCACGCCTTCGATTTTGTGGCGGCGGTGGCGCAGACCCATGATGATGCCGTCGTCCGTTTCGGCAGTGATGGCCAATTCGCGCGGAAGCGATTTGCGTTCCACGATCAGCGAATGGTAGCGCGTCGCGGTGAAGGGATCTGCCAGGTTGCGGAAAATGTTCTTGCCATCGTGATGGATCTCGCTTGTCTTGCCGTGAAATAATTTCGGCGCCCGTACAATTTTCCCGCCAAAGGCCGCGCCAACAGCCTGGTGCCCGAGACAAACGCCCAGGATCGGGAATTTCCCTGCGAGCCGCTCGACCAATTCAACAGAAATGCCCGCTTCCTGCGGCGTACACGGCCCGGGGGAAATCACAATGCGTTCCGGCTTGCGCCGCGCAATTTCGTCGACGGAAATCTTATCGTTGCGGTGCACTTCGACGGTGCAACCCAGCTCGCCCAAATACTGTGCGAGGTTGTAGGTGAAGGAATCGTAGTTGTCGAGCAGCAGAATCATTCCGGTTCTTATCCTACCCTGCCCAGTGTGTTCGCGACTTCATGAGCGCTTCTCCGCTAGTTCTAATGCCGCAACTAATGCGCGTGACTTGTTGACCGACTCCTGGAACTCGCCCTCCGGCGTGGAGTCCGCAACGATGCCGCCGCCGGCCTGAATGTGCGCTACACCGTTTTTGATGACCATGGTGCGCAGCGCGATGCATGAGTCGAGATTCCCGGCGAAATCCATATACAAAACGCCGCCCGCGTAGATGCCGCGGCGCGTGCGTTCCAGTTCCTCGATAATCTCCATCGCGCGAACCTTGGGCGCGCCGGAAACCGTGCCCGCGGGAAAGCACGCCATCAGCGCATCGAAGCAATCCACATCCTCGCGCAGACGCCCTCGCAGACTGGAAACCAGGTGCATCACGTGAGAAAACCGCTCGACGCCCATCAACTGCTCGACTTTGACGGTGCCGTATTCGCACACGCGCCCCAGATCGTTGCGCCCGAGGTCGACCAGCATGACGTGCTCGGCGCGCTCTTTCTCGCTTGCGAGCATCTCTTTTTCCAGCCGCTGGTCTTCGGCTTCGTCTTTGCCGCGCGGCAAAGTTCCGGCGATGGGGCGATAGAAAACGTCGCGCCCCTGCACCTTCACGAGCATTTCCGGAGAGGTGCCGAGGACGGTGACATCATTCAATTGCAGATAGAACGGGTAAGGCGAGGGATTCAGCACGCGCAGTTCTCGGTAGATTTCGAACGGATCCGCCTTTGTCTTCGCGGAAAATCTCTGACTGAGCACTACTTGAAAAATATCGCCGGCGCGGATGTATTCCTTGGCTTTGCGCACGGCGGCGAGATATTCCGGCCGCCGGAAATTCGAGGTCATTTTCAGCGACGCGCGTTTTTTCTTGGCCTTCGAATCCTTCCTCGGGCGCTCGGCGGCCGCGGGCTCATCCAGGAGCTTTCGCGTGCGCTGAATCTCGCGAACGGCCGCCTTATATTTTGAAAGGAGAGTTCCCGGACCCTCGGTGTGAACGTTTCGCACAATCCACAGGCGGTGCTGGACGTGATCGAAGGCGATGATGCCGTGATAAAACATGAGCATCGCATCGTACAGGCCGATGTCGTCGCGCAGCTTCTTCGGCAGCCGCTCGATGAGCCGCACCATGTCGTAGGAAAAGTAGCCGATGGCTCCAGCGAGCAGCGGTGGCAAGCCGGGAATGCGCACCGGCCGGAAGCGTTCCATGCGTTCGCGCAAAAAGCCCACGGGGTCCCGTTCTTCCCAGACCAAGCGGTTGCGGCTTTCCAGAACGCAGGCACCGTTGGCAAACCGGAAAACTTCCTCGGGATTTGCTCCGGCGAAAGTGTATCGGGCGATCTTTTCGCCGCCCTCGACGCTCTCCAGCAAAAACGAATAGCGCGCCCCTTGCGCGATGCGCAGATAGGCGCTGACGGGCGTCAACAGGTCCGCGGAAAACACGTCGTACACGGGAATGAGATTGCCCTGCTTGGCGAGGTGCTGAAATTCACGGAAATCCGGCTGAATCATCGCCGCCCTCGCGATTTTTCTTCTCCGCGCAACGCCGCAAGGACGGCGCGGCGCATGGCGGCTTGCGGAGCGCGCTGCTCCGTCCAGATCTCCCACTGAGCGATGCCTTGCGCGACAAACATCTCCACGCCCGAAACCGTGGCGATGCTTTTTTGTGCGGCGAGTTTCAAGAGCTGGGTCCTCTCCGGCCGGTAGATGAGATCCATCACAATGCGACAGTTTAACTCGCGCGGCGCAAGAGGCGAAACTCCGCCGCGCGGGTGCATGCCGACGGGCGTCGCGTTCAGAATGGCGTCGAATTGTTCGCCGCGCAGCGCGCGCCGTGGAATCATTTCGCCGGCGACCACCCGAGCCAGCTCTTTGGCGGCGCGTTCGCGGCGCGCGCAGATGCACACGGTTGCACCGGCACGGGCCAGCGCGAATGCCGCCGCACGAGCCGAACCGCCAGCCCCAAAAATCAGCACGCGGCTGCCCGCAATCCGCAACTTGTTTTCCAGCGCGCGCAGAACGCCCACGTAATCCGTGTTGCAGCCATAGAGCAAGCCATCGCGGCGCACCACGACTGTATTCACCGCGCCAATTTCCGCCGCCAGCGGCTCGCACTCTTTCAAATGCTTCAGGATGGCTTGCTTGTGTGGGAGCGTGACGCTGAAGCCGCGGACACCAAGCTCGGGAACCGCCTTCAGAAAATCGCGCAAGTCCTTCACCAAAAATGGCAGATACACCGCATCGACGTTGCGCGCGATGAATCCAGTGTTGTGCAGCAGCGGCGACAGGGAATGTCCGATGGGGTCGCCGATCACTCCATAAACCTTCGTCCGGCGCTCTAGCTCATGCGCACGGTAAAGATTCTTCATCTCCCAGAGCGAAACCTGCCCCGGAGCAGTCGCTTCCCCTACAGGCGCATAGGCCAGAGCGCTGCCTTCGCGCAACGCGAGTATCCGCGCGGGAAGCCCGGCTTCGCCCATGGGTACGGCAACAAACTTCTTCGAACGCCTCGCCAGCCGCAGCAGCCGCAGACTGTCTCCGATGGTGTGCGCCGTCACTGCCATCTTCACCGCATCGACCACTCCATGCGTCGGTGGCTTGACCATGCGCAGCAGCGCCGGCGTGTGACGGAAGTCATGCATGGAGAGCAGCACCTTGGGCGGCACAGCGTATTCACGCACCGATTCATCCGGCAATTCACGCAGCGTCTCGATCTCCAGGTCGCACCAGACGCAGCCTGCCTGGCGAGCCTGGATCAGCCAATACAATTCGCCCTGCGGATCGCCGTCGTATTTGCCCCCTCCCGCACGGCGGCGGCACGTCGCCAAAAAAGTCGCGTCGCGAGGCCGGTTCTTTTTCAGCCAAAGGAGGAAGCCGGCCCGCTCGCGGTCATTGCGCAGCCAGTCCAGACGCAACTCGACGGTCCGCGTCTCGCGTAGCGCTTCCCTGACTTGGACGGCCATCTCCCTCGCGGTGGATGCCGCCGTGACCGCACAGAGGCGTTCCAACCCGGTACCAAACACACCCATCCGATGGCTTACTCCCTGCAATTGATTGAAAACACGGCCTCTAGTATGCCGTATCAAGTATGTAAAGCAACCCCGGCCATTTTCTTGACGCCTTGCGGGGGGCCTGCTAACTTCGCAAAGGATAGCACCGCACGGCCCATAGGGCGTGTTCTTGAAGGAGTTTCGCGATGCGCGCTAACGTAGCTGCTTTGTGCCTTTCCCTCTTCGCAGGTGTTGCCGTCTGCTCGGCGCAGAACACCCAGCCGGCTGCCGCGTCTCCGCAACCTGACTATTCGTACGTCAATTGCGCGGGATTCATCACCGATCAGAAGGTGCCCGACGAAGTCCGGGTGATTTCCGGTGAGCAGTCCAATGACAAGATCACGTTCTCTCGCGGCGACTATGTGTACATCAACCGCGGGCAGGACAAAGGCATTCGCGTCGGCGACCGCTTCTCCGTTGTGCGGCCGGAAATCGCAGACTACTTGGGCCTTGACGGGATTCCTTTCGCGGGTGACGTTTACCACGCGCTGCGTCACCAAAAACAGGCGGACCCCAACAACGTGGAATGGTTCAAATCCCAGAACAAGCTCCTGAGGGCCATGGGAACAACTTACAGCGATTTAGGGCAAATCCGGATCATCAATGTGTCGCCCAGGGTTTCCATTGGCCAAATCACTTTTTCCTGTGGCTATATGCAGCGCGGCGATTTGCTCCGCCCGTTTGAAGAGCGCCCGTCTCCTCCGTACAAGGACCCTGCTGCCTTCGACCACTTTGCGCCCATTAGCGGGAAACCGGTGGCCACGCTGGTTACCGGAACGGGCTTCATACAAACGTTCGGCCACGACGATACCGGCTACGTCAACATTGGCAACGCTCAAGGGGTGAAAGTTGGGGACTACCTGCGCTTTTTCCGGTATCAGGGAAGGATGGCTCAGATCATTCCACAGACCAAAGGCGATCAATACGAGTTGTACGGGTTCGGGACCGCGGGGGCAAAATACGCGCCGAAAGACTTGCCGCGTGAAATTCTGGGCGAGGGCATAGTTCTGAACGTCAGCCGCAACTCCGCTACGATCTTGGTGACCTACAGTACGATCGAAATCCAAGCAGGCGATTACGTCGAGGTCGAATAGCCCCGCTTTCAAACTCCAACGTATCAAGCCCGCGCGGAATTCTTCGCGCGGGCTTTTTCTTGGTCCCCAACACTTCCTTGCAGGCGGCGGTCTACAAACTATTCCCGGGGTGTGGCAGGACCTTGGCTGGAAAATACTTCGCAGGTGAATCCGGAAAGCGTCGTATCCGGGTGCCTCCAGGCTTCGCGATCCAACCCCGCTTTGCGGCAGGTTTCTTCGATAAATTGCTCCCGGGTGAGATGGTGTTCCACCGCGACTTGCGGCAAGAGCAAGCCTCGCTTGGCTCCCTGAGTGATCAGCAAACCGTGCTGGCCGATCTCCACGTCTTCCGGACGAACGGGCGCCAGCGACGACAGGAGAGAAATCTCAATCTCCAGCTCTGCCAGCTCTTCTGAACGGAGGGGCGGAAACCTTGCGTCCTGCAGAGCGGCGCTGGCCGCGGAGCGCACCACGGCTTCTGCAAGCTTTTCGTCGCCTTCGATCACACCAATGCAACCGCGCAGCCGCCCCCGTACATGCAAGGTGACAAACACACCCTTGCGCTCGGCGAATATTCCATCGTTGGGGATTTTTTCAGGCAGTTGCCGCCGGAAAACGGCTTCGACAATCGACTCGCGCGCCAACTCAAGCAACACGCGGCGATCCTCCTCAGAGAGGGACGGCATCCTCGGACTTCTTCCGCGCTTCCAGCATGCGCAGCCGGCGTCGTTTCTTGATGCTCTCGTCGACGTGCCCCCAGAAGCGAAGGAAATATTGCGCCGCGGAAACCAGCGCGCTCAAAACGACAAGCCACAACAGTATTTGCGCCAGCCAGTACAGCCACGGTTGCTCCGCACGATGCCCCGCTCCGGCTATCAGCACCGCTACGGCGCACACCTGCAAGACCATTTTGGTCTTGCCCAGCGTTGACGCCTCAATCGTGAACCCTTCCGCAGAGGCAATATTCCGCAAACCGAGAACCGTGAATTCCCTTCCGATGATGATCACCACCATCCAGGCCTTCACAAGGTGCATGTCCACCAGGGAGACAAACGCCGCGGAAATCAGCAGCTTGTCCGCGATGGGGTCCAGCAGAATTCCAAGTGTGGTCACTTGCAATCTGCGCCTGGCAAAATATCCATCGGCCCAATCCGTGGCCGCCGCCAATAGCAGAATCAGCACACCCCAGAACTCGAAATGCATGGGGAAACCCCACATATCGACGTTCGGGCTGCGCGTCAGCAGGACCACAATCAGCAGGGGAACGAAAAAGATACGCAGTAATGTCAGCGAATTAGGAAGATTCATAGGCGCGTAGCGGCGGGAAAGGCCGCCCCCGTAGCGTTGGCCACCGCAAATTCACTATAGACCCCACTTATGCAGGCGTCAACGCCCGCGGCATGACCTTCGCCGGGTCTGGATAGGTACTTCGCCGATAACAATGGGAGTGCAGGCGACGGCTACCCTTCTATACTGTTTCGTAACGCGGCTGCTGCAAAGCTGTGCAAATGTCTCCGATGCCATTGGAACTAAAAGACTTCCGCCGCGGCACTCGGTTCTCGAATGGTACATTCATATCTCTTTTTGTATCTATAACTTACGATGGAGGCAAGCAAGGAAGCTGAGATTTTCCTAATGCTTTTGCGTAAATGCCTTTGCCGAGCCCTTTTCAGTTTCCACAATGTTTTCCACAGCCCGCGGCCTTTCCTGACAAACCAAACTCGGCCAACTGAAACTTCAATATACCGCAAAAAATGAGCCTTTTTGCAAGCATTACCTGGAAGTTACCCCCAGCGTTCTACTCCCTGGCGCTAGATGGCGCGGGGGCCACGGAGCAATCGGATGGGAAGGTAGAAAAGCGCGCTCACAAGTCCGAGGACGCCGTGCACCGCGATTCCCACCAATCGGAACGGCAACGTCAACAGCCACACGATGGGGTAGAGAACCAGCGCGAGAAGCGCCAGAGGCCAACAGAGGACAAACAAGACACACCAGAGAAGGAATGCAGCCATGGCAACCTCCATCCCTCTCAGTTACGTTGTTGCCAGCCGAAAAGTTTCCTTTGCCACGTAGTTGTTCAGCCGCAGCCGCCGCGCAATGGAAACCGGCACCTCGGCATCGAGGTTCATGTGCTCCTCGTCAACTTCCGAGCGCAGGACGCGTCCCAGCGCGTGAATAAGCGCCAGGGTGCGGCCTTCAGCGAGCGGCAGCCGGAGCGATAGCGTGACCACCGGATCTGTGGGCAACGCAACATCCATGCGCCGCAGCAGTTCGTCGATGCCCTCTCCCGTCAGACCGGACACCAGCACCGGCCCGCCGTCGATCCCCGCGCCCATCGCGTACGGATGAACAAGCGGTGCGCGCTGCTCCGCTGTAAGTTGATCGATTTTGTTGAACACGCGCAGCGACGGCCGGTCGGCCACACCCAGCTCTTGCAGAATCTTGTCGACTTCCGCGTCCAGTTCCGCGCAATGCGGGTTCGAAACGTCGCTGACACGCAAGATCAGCGCCGCCTCCTGCACTTCCTCCAGCGTCGCGCGAAAGGCCGTCAACAATCCTTTGGGCAGGTCGCGTATGAATCCCACGGTGTCCGACACGAGCACGCGGCGATTCGAAGGCAAACGCACGGCGCGAATCGTGGGGTCCAGTGTGGCAAACATCCGCGCGGAGACCAGCACCTCGGCGCGGCTCAATGCATTGAACAGCGTGGATTTCCCCGCGTTGGTGTAACCGACCAGCGCGATCGTGCCCAGGGGCACGGCGTTTCGCGCTTCGCGCCGCAGGGCGCGCTGTTTGCGCACGTCATCGATGCCCGTTTGAATCTTTCGAATGCGGTCGCGAATCCGCCGGCGGTCCGTCTCAAGTTTCTTTTCTCCCGGTCCGCGCACGCCGATGCGGCCAGCCCCTCCTCCCGCTCCGCCCGCGCCCCCACCGCCGCTTTTGCCGCCAAGGCGCGACATGGCCACGCCTTTTCCCGTCAATCGCGGCAGCATGTAGTTGAGCTGCGCCAGCTCCACCTGCAATTGCCCTTCTCGGCTTCGCGCATGCCTGGCAAAAATATCCAGAATGAGCTGCGTACGGTCGATGACGCGCCGCTCCGTCGCCTCTTCAATATTCCGCTGCTGCATCGGCGAAAGATTGCTGTCGAAAATAATCAGCGGCGCCTTGTGCGCCGTGGCTTCCGCAAGAATCTCATCCAACTTGCCGCGTCCCACGAGCGTCGCAGGATCGGCCTTGTCGCGTACCTGAAATATCGTGCTGGCGATCTCCGCGCCAGCGCTCCGCGCCAACTCCACCAGCTCCAAGAGGGATTCGCGTCCCTGCTCACCCGCGGGCATCCCGGGGAAACGAGGCGCGCGTTTCCATCCCACGCCCACAAGTAAAGCGCGCTCGGCCGTCGAAACTGGGTGCTGCGTTTTCGTCACGAATAAAGACCTGGAATCGTTCTGCGGCCCGAACTTACCCCGACAGGCTGAATCGTTTGCGGCAGGATTCTCTTCCTCCCTCCGATTATACCCTGCCCGTTTGCGCGCCGCGACCTGCCTTCAGCCCTTCGTTTTCGAGCCAGGCCAGCCCTTCGCTTTGCACTTGCTCCTCATCGCCAAACCCATTTAACCAGTGCACCCCGGACTCGCGGCGAAACCACGTAATCTGCCGTTTCGCATACTGCCGAGTAGCCTGTTGGATTGCCTCGCGGGCATCTTTCAGTTCCATTTCGCCGCGCACCACCGCGCGAAGTTCACGATAACCGATGAAATCGAATGGCTTGGCATTTTCCGCAAGACCACTCGCCAGAAGTCCCTTCACTTCTTCCAACCAGCCGTGCGCCAGCATCGTTTCCGTCCGCGCGTGAATCCGCTCATACAGCGCTTCGCGCGGCGGCATCAAGCCAATTTTCAGCGGCCGCCAGCCTTCGAGCGGCGCACGTCCGCGGCGATGCAATTCCGAGATAGGACGCTTCGTCAACAGGCAAATCTCAATCGCGCGAATCAATTTCTGTTCGTCTTCCGAAGCGATCTTGCCCGCAGATTCCTTGTCCAAACGGCGCAGCACGCGGTGCAAGTGTCCCTCGGAATGTTCCCTGGCAGTGACGCGGAGCCGCTCGCGCAATTCCTCCGAGCGTGGCGGCATCACTGCCAATCCTTCGAGCAAGGCGCGCAAGTACAGTCCCGTTCCCACGGTAAAGACCGGCACGCGTCCGCGCATCCGCAACTCTTCGAGTATCCTCAGCGCCAGTTGCCGGTAATCTCCCGCTGTCGACGCTTCCGTCGGCTCCAGAACGTCGATCAAATGATGCGCAATGCCGTGCCGTTCTTCCAGGCTTGGCTTTGCCGTGCCAATATCAAACCCGCGATAAAGCTGCGTCGAGTCGCACGCCACCACCTCCCCGCCCAGTCGCTCAGCCAGACACACTCCCAGCGCTGACTTTCCCGAAGCCGTTGGACCCACAACGGCGACAAGCGGTGAGAGCGCAGCGTTTGCATTCATCGGAACAGGAGATGCCAGGCGCGGAATAGCAGAATCACGAGCACAACGGCAGCCAGGAGCAAACTACCGAGTACCTGCTGTCGGACGAGTTTCACTAGCGTGCGTCGATGGGAAGATTGTAAAAGTAAGTGAAGCGCAGCGCGATATATGGTCCGTGAAATTCCGAAGGCAGTGGCTCGAACGGATTGGACGCGCGCACCGACGAGAGAGCAGCACGATCCAGCGGTTCTTTTCCGGAAGTCCGGACCAGAACGGGCTCTCCAACCGAGACTGTCCCATCTTTCATGATGCGAAATTCCAGCGACACGATCCCCCGGTCCCCAAGCCTCGCCGATTCCGGAAACACCGCGATCCAGTTCTGCCTTACGGTTATGTACACGCGATGGAGATAATTGCTGAAGTCGACTCCTTGCGTGTCGCTAAGGATTTCGTATCCTGAACCGGCGGTACCCTGCCCACCGCCACCGGGAACGCTGGGCAGTTGTGTTTCTCCACCAACGGGCGCAGGTTTTGATGACCTTGCCGCGTCACGCAGCGAGTCTCGAATGGAGCTTCCCGGCGAAGTCTTCGGCAACAATAATCCATGCGGAGTTGGTTGCTGATCCGGCGGCGCCTCCAGCTTTACCGGCGGCTTTGGGGCATCGTTCTTGGCCACCAATGTGTCGGGTTTCGGCGGATCGGCATTGGGCTGCGGCACGGGGGCGCTGGGCAGATTCTTGACCTCGGGCGGCGGCGGCGGAGGCACGATGGTAGGCGCCACTCTGCGAATCTCGCGTGGGTCGACATGTACCGGATTGCTCTTAATGGCTGGACGCGGCGGCTCCGGCTTTCCGAGATCTAATGCGTCCGGCGGCAGCAACAGCGTCGTCTGGTTTCGCGCCATATCCAGCTCTTCCTGCGTCGGTACGTGCTGTGGGAACAATTTCGGTCCCAAGAATATTGCCAGGATCAAAAGAGCGTGAAAGGCGACAGACGAGATGCGAACGATCAGCGCATCTTTGGCGGCCGCCGCACTCTGCGGGGTAGCCAGGAGATGAACTTCGCCGGTTATGAAAACATCCCCGTCGATCAAATCCGTGGGCAGGTTCTGAGACGGCGCGATGATCTCCGGCGGCGCCGAGCCTTGCGGCACGGTGATTCGCGCATCCATCTCCGTGGGCTGCAGTGGTTTCGTGTCTTCGTGATCCCTGACCGCGTACGCTGATTGCTTCACGTCGCGTGGCACCACTACGCGCGCCACGATCGAATCCAGCGGCAAATCCGTCGGAATGCTCGAGCGGCCGTCCAGCTGCACGATCGGCAGCATCGCGGGGATGAGCCTGCGCTCATCCATCGTGGTGGGACGCCGCCGCTGCGTCGCGGTATCCTCCGCGGCAGGCGGACGAGCGTTCAGTGGTACCAGGAGCCTGGGAATCATCATTTGCTAGTTTTCTGTGGTTCTTCGAACGCGCCGATGCCGGCCACTCCGAAGCCGTGCATCTGGCCGCTTGCTTCACGGCCGTCCAATAGATTGACGCGCTCCGCGTGCTCACGGATGCTTGCCATTACGCGGCCTGCAAGTTCCAGCGCCGCGTGTCCTGCCGCGCCGTTCGTACTCGGCTCCCGACGGGTGCGCACCGCCTCCAAAAACGCTTCCAATTCCGCATGCAGCGGCTCGACCGCGGGAGCCGGCAGCTTCTCGAACGCGAATTCCGGCTGCGGCCCGGCCTTCTTTACGCCCACGCGCAGCGCGTCGCGCCGCCCATAATCCAACGAAATGTATTCGTGCTGCTGAAAGAAGCGCATCTTGCGCACGCGCTCGGTCGAAACGCGGCTGGCCGTAACGTTGGCCACCGCGCCGCCCGCAAACTCCAGCCGTGCATGCGCGATATCCACCTTGTCCGTCAGCACCGGAATGCCTACCGCTTTCACTTCCGTAACTGGCTGTTTGACCAGCGCCAGCAGAATGTCCAGATCGTGAATCATTAAGTCGTAGATCACATCCACATCGAGGCTGCGGGGCGTGAACACGCCCAGCCGGTGTACTTCAAAAAAAAGCGGCCGGTTCAAAATCGGCTCAACCGCAACGACCGCGGGATTGAAGCGTTCGACATGCCCCACCTGCAGGATGCGATGGTGCCGCTTTGCGAAATCCAAAAGTGCCTGCGCTTCCGTGAGGTTCACCGCCATGGGCTTCTCGACAAGCACATCGAGTCCCATCTCCAGCAGCCGGCAGCCCACCTCGGCGTGCGCAACCGTTGGCACGGCCACACTCACCGCATCAACTCTTCCTCGCAGCGCCTCTAAATCTCGCAGTGCCTGCGTACCAAATTCAGATGCGACTGCGGTAGCCCGCGAAGCATCTTTATCGTAGACGCCGGCGAGCTCCGCGCCCTGCAGTTCGCGGTAGACTCGCGCGTGATTGCGCCCAAATTCCCCTGTGCCCACGACGGCGACACGGATCTTCTTCGTCTGTCCCGCCAGCGCGCTCATTTCTTGTTAATTCCCCCGGAAGCGCTGTTCAGTTCCGCGGAAGCGGCCGGTGGAACTGCCTGAATCGCAATTCCCGCTTCGTCCGCCATTTCAATTAACTTTTTTCGGTCAAACAACAGGGTGCGTCCGGCATCCACGGCCAGGGCTGTGGCTCCGGCGCTCTTCATCTGTTCGATGGACGGCAAACCAATCACGGGTACATCGAAGCGCATATCTTGTCCCGGCTTGCTCACTTTCACGACCACCAGCGGTTTGCCCCCGGCGATGCGCGCCGCGCGCGCGATGGTCTCGTCCGTCCCTTCCATCGCTTCCACTGCCACACACGCGCGATCGGAAATCACTACGGTCTGCCCGATGTCCATGCCGGCGATCTGCCGCGCCACTCCCAATCCGTAAGCGATATCCTCCGCTTCGCGTTCATTCGGCGCGCGGCGTGTCAACACTCCCGGCTCCGGCACCAGCGGTTTCAGAAAAAGCGTCGAGTCCACCAGTTGAATGCCTTCGCCTTCCAGCACCCGCGCCACCGCGCCAATCAACGCATCGGTATTTTTTCGCGGCAGCGAAAACAGCAGCTTCGCCAGCTTCCAGTCTGGACGTATCGCGCTGAAGATTTTATTGTGCTTCACTTGCCCGGCCATCACTGCCTGCTTCACACCTTCCTGATGCATCAGTTCGATGGCTTTGCTCAACTCCCCGAGACTCACCCAGTGCAGCCGTTTAGCGGCTTTTTCCAGTTCCGGCGCGGCTTCTTCCTTCAACGCAATCACCGCCATCTCGATTCCCTGGCTGCGCGCGCCTTCCAGCACCAAGAACGGAAACCGTCCGTTCCCCGCGATGAGTCCCCACCCTGACGTATTTGCGTTCGTTTCCGGCATGAAGGATCAATCGGAAGCAAACTTACTTCACAATGCCGCGTTCGGCGGTCTCGATGAAGCGAATCAATTCCAGCACGTCCGCCGAACTTCCCAGCTTGCTGCGTATTTCTGTCAGCGCTTGCGAGGTATTCAATTTCGCGCGCGTCAGCAAACGGTAAGCGCGCTGCAGCGCCTGCACGCGCTCTTTCGAAAACCCCTTTCGCTCCAGGCCGATGGTATTCACGCCATAACTCTTCGTGGCGCGCTCCGTCACCACTTTCGAAAATGGCGGCACGTCTTGGGTAATGACCGTCGACGCTCCGATGTACGCGTAACGCCCGATACGGCAAAACTGGTGCACCGGAGAAAACGCCCCCACCGTCGCGAAATCTTCCACCGCCACATGCCCCGCGAGCGTTGCGCCGTTTACAAAGAGCGTGTTGTCGCCCACATGGCAATCGTGCCCCACATGCGAATACGCCAAAAAAAAATTCCCGTTGCCGATCGTCGTCGTTCCGCCGCCTTTTTGCGTGCCCCGGCTGATGGTCACGCCCTCGCGGAATATATTTCCATCACCAACAACCAACTCCGTCCGCTCGCCGCGATAGGTGAAGTCTTGCGGATCCCCGCCGATCAAGCAAAACGCGTGAAACACATTGTTCCGTCCGAATCGCGATGGCCCCTGCACTACGGCATGCGCCTGCACCACGCAGCCCTCGCCCAATTCGACCCCTTCGCCAATCACCGCATACGCGCCGATCTGCACTCCCGCGCCCAACTTCGCGTCCGGCGCCACCACCGCCTGCGGATGAATCTCGAGCATCGTCATTTCGTAGCTTCGGCCGCTTTCGTCACCGCTTCGCGGTCCACCATCTTGCACATCAGCGTGGCTTCCGCAGCCAGTTTCCCGTCCACCATGGCCTTGCCTTCGAGCTTGCAGAAATCTCCACGCCAGGAAAGTACCCTCATCTCCACCCGCAACTGGTCTCCCGGCACCACCGGCCTCCGGAATCGCGCCCCATCCACGGCCACAAAGTAAAGCAGCTTGCTCTCGCGGTCCGGAATCTCCAGCAGCAGCAACAATCCCCCCGTCTGCGCCATGGACTCAATAATCAGCACGCCCGGCATAACGGGCGCGCCCGGAAAATGCCCCTGAAAGTGCGACTCGTTGATCGTGACGTTTTTCACGCCCACGATGTACTTCAACCGCTCGAGTTCCAGAATCCCGTCCACCATCAGAAACGGATAACGGTGCGGCAGTATCTTCTGTATCTCATTCACGTCGTAAATCATCCGCGCTCTCCGTCGCGCCGCACACACCTCTCCGCGACGCCTCCCTCTTTCCTTGCAAACCTTTAATTATATGCGAACAAGGCCCTCCGCGATACGCGCTGTTCTTCGCGGCTCCCATTTTCTGTGCAGAGCTTTTCCAGCCAGCCCCGGGTTCCCAAGTTTGCAGCCCCCGAGCCGTTGCCCTCGCTGCTCGGCATTGTTAGCATGTCCCCGCCATGCCAGAGCCGAATCGCCCGAAAGACTTTCTCCGCCACTTGAAACCGCGCCTGCCGGATATGCTTTCCACGCTCCGCCACTTTGTCACCACCGAATCTCCCAGCCTCGAAAAAGCCGCCGCCGATCGTTGCTGCGAACTCATCGCCTCAGCCTGGCACAAACGCGGCGCCCGCGTCGAACGCATCGCGCAGAAGAATCGTGGCGATCACCTCCGCGTCACCTGGTGGCCGAACAAATCACGTCCCTCTGGGCAACTCCTGGTTCTCGGCCATTACGACACGGTCTACTCTACCGGCACCCTCGCGAAAATGCCCTTCCGCATTTCCGCGGGCAAAGCCTACGGTCCTGGCATTTTCGATATGAAAGCGGGCATCGTCCAAGCGCTCTTCGCCCTCGAAGCGCTCCAGCAATCAAACACTCCCCTTCGCAAACGCTTAGTCTTTCTCTGGACCTCCGACGAAGAGATCGGCAGCGACTCCTCGCGAAAGCTGCTCGAAGCCGAAGCCCGCCGCAGTGATGCCGTCTTTGTTCTCGAACCGTCCTTCGGCCCTCGCGGCCTCATCAAGACAGCTCGCAAAGGCATCGGCGAAGCCGAAATCATCGTTCACGGCCGCGCTTCCCACGCTGGACTCGCTCCCCAGGAAGGCGTCAACTCCATCCACGAACTCGCGCTCCAGATTCAGCACATCCAGAAGTGGAATGATCTTCGCCGCGGCATCTCCGCAAATGTTTGCAAAATCGAGGGCGGCACGCGCACCAACGTCATTCCCGAGCGTGCCCGGGCCATATTCGATCTCCGCGCTCTGCACCTTTCTGATATGCGCCGCATCGAGCAGCGTCTGCGCGCTCTCCGTCCCACTCTCCCAGGCGCGCGCCTCGAAATTCACGGCGGCTTCAGCCGCCCCCCGCTCGAACACAAGATCAGCGCCGCCCTCTTTGCCCGCGCAAAATCACTCGCGTCTCAAATGGGTATCACTCTCGGCGAATGCACCGTTGGCGGCGGCTCCGACGGGAATCTCACCGCCGCCCTCGGCATCCCCACGCTGGACGGCCTCGGCGCCGTCGGCGACGGCGCCCACTCCGCCCACGAACACATCCTCATCAACACCATGCTCGCCCGCGCCGCCCTCCTGGCTGCGTTGCTGGCGACCTGCTAGTAAGCTATATATTCTGCGCAAATCATGATCGCTGAACTTTTTCCCGATACCTACGACACGCAAGGTCGCTTGACTTTTCGGCCTGATCAGAAGAGGCATCGTCGGTTCTCTTCAACTTTCCCGATGGGACGGTATGTCTCAGTTCCACTAAAGATCGAGTGTAAAAGCCTGGAAGAGCTTCGCAAATTCTTTCTCACGTGTAAGCCCGTTTCGGACATGGAGCAGTTCGGGGAAAAGGATTTTTGGATGCCCCCAGATGAGTTCGAGCGCGCCAAGAGGGGTGATTGTGAAGATTTCGCGCTTTACGCTTGGCGTCAATTGATGAACATGGGTTACAAGACAAGGTTTGCGATCGGAACTGTTGGGTATGCAAGGACGGGGCATGCCTGGGTGACCTTTCAAAAGGATGACAAGACCTTCCTCCTTGAACCGTTTGAGTGCTTCTTAGGCCTGCGGATTCCTCGTCTTTCCACCTTGCGCCATCGCCCTTCTTTCTCGGTGGAGTGGGTTGATGAGAAGCTTCGCTTTTATCAACACGAAATTCGGGAAAACAGTGTGCAGCCGTTGCAGATTCCAGGCATGATTGTGGAATGGCTGTACTTGCGAACGTGGGCAATGTTGAAGCTATTCGGTCGAATCATTCTCAAATCATCTAGATCACGTCATAAGAGGTGATACAGAAGCGCTGCCCCCTAGCGTACGTAGTTTTTGCGCAGATACTCCGCGGTGCTTTGCATCACGTCACTGTAATTATTATGGAGCACCTCGCGCATCGCTTCTTCCGTGGAGCTTCCCGAAGCGATGCGGTCAAGAATTCGCTCGACGTCGCCCATGCTGTTCGTCTGAATGATGGCCTCCATGTTGGCCAGCGCCCACGCATAGGCATAACTCGCAGCACTACTCGAAAAATTCAGCCACGGACCTTCCAAGCCTCCTAACGTCGCAGCATGGCCATCCTGATAAATCTCCACCAGCGCGCTGGCGCTATCGCCGCTGCGCTTCCCTTCCATCCACTGCGCCAGCCCTTCCTGAATCCACGTCGGCGCGCGCCCGCGCGTCTTTTGTTGAATAAAGCTGTGCGTCAGCTCGTGCTTCAGCACACGTGAAAGCTCCGGCGTCACGCTGCTCAGCCCCTGCACCGGCACGCGAATCCGCCCGTCATTCAATGCGCCCACCCAGCCCGGCGCCCGCGTAATATCCGCAAACGCCTGCTGCGTGTAAAGCACCACGCCAATGGCATCCGGCGGCGAAAAATTCAGTTCGCTCTCAATCGCCGAGTAGTGCATCTCCAGTGTCTGCAAAACTTCGCGCGCCAGCCGCGGCTCTTCCTCACCGCTGTAACGCAGCGTAAAGTGGCTGCTCGCGTTTTCCGTATAATTCTCTTCTTCCTTCTTATCGCGCTGCGCCTTTTCCAGCGCCGCCTGCACTTCCGAATCCGGCCGCAGCGCCAGCGACCGTTTCCATTCCGAAACCGCCTGGTCCAGCTTGTTCAAGCCGTAGTAAGCCCATCCCGCAAGTTTGGGCACATCGGGATTCTCCGGCTCCGCGCGTCGCGCTCGTTCCAAATAGTCCAACGACTGTTTGAACTCGCTCCGCCGCAAATGCAAATACGCCACATTCATCAGCAGCCCCGCGCTCTCCGGCCCATACGTCAATGCCGTGCGCTCGTCCGCCAGCGCGTGCTCCATGTCTCCGCGCGTCAATTCAAACTGTGCCGCCGCATGATGTGCCAATGCCGCGTTCATGCTCGCGTGCTGGCCGCCGCTTCGCGCTTCGCTCTCCATCTTTGCGATGTAGTCGCGGTCGATAGCGCCGTCATGCACCGCGCCACGCTCGATCTCGCTGCCACCGCCTCCAGGTTCCAGCGTGGACACCGGCGCCGTAATCGCCAGATTCGCCGCAGCCTCGCCCGGCGAATCCACCATGGGCACATCCCCGCCCTTTTCGATGTGATCAACGATCGACTTGGGAATGCTCAGTTGCCCCGCCGCTGTTTCGTATTTAACTTTGTCGCCCTCTTCCACCACGTTGAAGGCGATAATCTTCCGCCCATTTTTCAGGACGATCTTATCCGCTCTGGCTACGCTTCCCGCCAAAAGCAACATAGCCATCACTAGGAAAACCCGGCGAGAGTGTGCGACCCGACGCATCCCACTATTTTAGATTCCTGAGCCGCTTCCCGCAGAACCTCCTTGTTCCCCGATGCCGAAAGTGACTACACTTTCCCTATGCGGGTAGGGGTGATCGTTCTCGTGTTGTGGTGTCTCTTTTCTCCGGCCGCTGCGCGGGCGGCTGCGGAAAAGTCTCCGCACGAAGCCTACGACGCGCTCAACGCCCTGCGCATCGATCCCGACTCCGTCTATGAAGTCACAGGCAGAAATCGTCTCGAGCTTCGCCGTGGCGACGTTCAGCTCTCTTTTGAGGACGGCAAGCTGGCCTTCTTCTCCGCTCTGGAAGGACGCATCACCGGCGCGGTCTTCTCCGGCCGAGGCCACGCCCTGGCCGCGCCCCGCGAAGGCGTCGAAAAGCAGCAGATGGCGCGTTTTCTCGGCGCGCCCGTCCTTGACCAGGATTTCATCAGCGCCTACATCCGGTTTACCGATGATACCGCCGCCGAATTTTCTCGCCAGTTCCAGGCCGCAGGCATCACGCCCCACCGGGACGCGCTCTTCGCCTCGCACTGGACGGGGCTCCTTGCACAACTGAATCCCGCGCATTCCCTGCGCATCCTCTTCGATTCGTTGACGCGGAATCCCCGGCCTTACTTCTGCGCCGGCCTGGAAGGCGTTGCGACCGGTCCGTTCGACGTCCTCGTCGACGCCGAGCGCGAAGAATCCAATCTTCTCGGCCAGTCTCGCAAAGCCGGCGACAAAACTTTCTTCGATGTCTGGGCTTCCTACGCCACACCCGGTTTCACCCCGCCTCCGGTCGCCTTCCGCGCCCTTCAGTACACCATCGATACTTCCATCCTCGCTGACAATTCTCTCGACGCCAACACCACCGTCCGCCTCCGCTCTGAAACCGGCGGCGAGCGCTGGCTTGCTTTTCAACTCTCACGTTCACTCAACGTCGCCAGCATCACAGATGAGCGCGGTAAGTCCCTTTCTTTTTTTCAAAACGAGGGCATGAACCCCCTCGAAAGCGCCTCGCGCGGCAACGACTTTCTCTACGTCGTTCTTCCCGAAGCCGCTCCGAACTCGCAGGAATTCACTCTCCGTTTCCGGTATCGCGGCAACGTCATCCAGAACGCAGGCAACGGCGTGCTCTTCGTTGGCGCTCGTGAGTGCTGGTACCCGCGCCTTGGCGATTCCGCCAGCTTTGCCAGCTACGATCTCACCATGCGCTGGCCCCGCCGTCTCCGCTTGGTCGCCACTGGCGCCAAACTCGACGAGCGCGAAGAGGGTGACCTCCGCATCGGCCATTGGCGAACGGAAATGCCAGCACCAGTCGCCGGTTTCAATCTGGGGGAATACGCTTCCGCCTCTGTAGCCTCGGGCGCGCACACTATCGACGTTTACGCTAATCGCCAGCTTGAGCAGCCTCTCGACACTCGGCTTTCTCCCCGCGTTCCTGGCTTCTCTGCCGAGCTTCCCACGCCGTACGGCATGCCCTCCACCGGCAATCATCTGGATTTGGGGACGAACTCGCCAAGTCCCGCCGACGCGCTCAAGCAGCTTGCCAAAGACATCGACTCTTCCATCCGCTTCTATGAAAATTTCAGCGGCCCTTTCCCCTACCGCAATCTCAGTGTCTCGCAAATTCCCGGAACCTTCGGCCAAGGCTGGCCCGGCCTTCTCTATATCTCCACCTTTTCCTTCCTCCCGCATTCCGCTCAGCAGCGTGCCGGACTCTCACCCTCCACTCAGGAACACTTCACGGATCTCGTCCCCTTTCATGAAGTCGCTCACCAGTGGTGGGGAAACGTCGTCGGATGGTCCAGCTATCGCGATCAGTGGATCGACGAAGCGATCTCTAACTATCTCGCTCTCATGTTTGCCGACAGCCAAAAGTTCACGGACCGCGCTTTGCGGACCTGGCTCGAGCGCTACCGAAAACAGCTCCTCGCAAAACCAGCCGGCTCGGAACAAACCGCAGACGCCATCGGCTCGCTCTCGCTCGGCAACCGTCTAGTTTCCTCGAAATCCCCGGATGGTTTTGAAGAAGTCGTTTATGGCAAAGGGGCCTGGGTCATTCACATGCTCCGCCAGATGCTTCGCCAGCAGGGCGCCAAAAACCCCGACGAGCGCTTCACGGCTCTGCTTCGCACCCTGGCCACAAAATATGCTGGCCGCGCTCTCTCCACCGAGGATCTCCAGCAAGAAGTCGAAGGCGTCATGACTCGATCGATGGCCCTCGAGGGTGGCCGCTCCATGGAATGGTTTTTCGAACAGTGGGTTCGTGGAACGGGAATTCCGCACTATCGTGTGGAGTTCACCTCACACAAAACGGAGAAAGGCTATCTGGTGAAAGGCAAATTGTTCCAGACCGATGTGCCGCGTTCTTTCATCGCATCCGTCCCGCTCTATACGGGCGGCAGCATCGGACATGTCGTTCCTCTAGGAACCGTCCTCGCCGAGGGCCCGGAGACCTCGTTCCATTTCACCGTGCCAAACGAGCCGCGTAAGCTGCTCATCGACCCTCAGATGACGTTGCTCTGCACAACCGAATAATCCGCAATCCACTCCTGACTCTCCCACGGAAATCCTGCTTTTACTTGATATCTGGACTCATTACTTGCTCTTCGAGCAGCGGGCTATCCAAGTTCAATTCCGCTTTTCCACCTTCGCCAAATACGTACGGATATCCCACCGGATCCACCGGGAGGTTGTGCAGAAATCCCGCCTGCACCAGTTCGTTCGTCCGCGTCGGTCGTCGCCCGAAACGCTTTTCATATTCATCGCTCAGCTGGTCGAGCTGCTTGCAATCCTGCTCTACCTTCAGCAAGCGAAGATGCCTCTCCGCATTCTTCTTGATCTGCGGATCTTTGGTCGTGGTGTAAACTTCGTTCCACAAGAAGATCGATGTCGATAGCGATGCGCCTTCCGCGGCAATTCTGGCCGCCATCACCTTCATCCAGATCATCGCCTCCGGTTTCTTACTTCCCTCCAGGAATGCCTCTGCCGCTTTCGGATAATCCTTCAGGTTGAAGTAGTAAGTAAATCCCAGGTCCCCATTGAGCTGCCACTCGGCGGGGTTGGCCTGGATTCCCCGCTCCAGAAGCTCCACTCCCTGGTCCGGACGCCCCGCGCCGCGCGGTGGCGGTTCGCTCAGGAATGTCGCTCCGAAACGGTAAGCCACCACCAAATGCGGATCGAGCGTCGTGGTGATATCCAGCAGCGGCCACAATAGATCGACGTTCGCGTGGCGCCGCTCGTTCTTATCTCCGTAGTACTGCACCACGCGCGTCCAATAAATGTCCGCCATGAGCTGCGCATATTCCAGGCTCATCAGCTTTAGCATCTGCCCCGAGCGCAGCGCCAAATCGTCTTGTTCCTGATGCATGGCCGCGCGCTGCGTGTCGATCGCATGCTGCAGCTTCCACACGCCCGCAAACCCCGCGGGCACGAGTGCCAGCAACAGCACTATGGATTTCCAGTTGCTCATTTCAGATTCCGCCGCGAAAAAACCACCGTGGCCACCAGAAGGATGATCCCGCAATACAAGACCGCGTAAATCGTATTTTGCAATATCAGTGCGCCGGGAATCTCCCTGCCGTGCGCTGCCGCCGCCATCACGTTGAAGTTTTCAAAATTCGGCAGCAGGTAAGAAAGCCAGTGCGTGAACGCCGCCACCGCGGGATTCGCTCTTGGGTTGTGAAACGTCCGCATTTCCTGCACGAACTGCCCCGCTATGTACAGCCCCGCCGTATACAGGATCGCCAGCAGCGGCGTCGTGAAGCTGGAAAACAGCAGTGCCAGCGCTACCACCAGCGCCAGCTTCAGCAAAATAAAATACACCGCGATGACAATCGCCGTATCCGACAGCTGCAGCGAATGCCGCACACAGAACAGCGCCACAAACAATCCCGCCGCCATAGCCGCCGTGTTGACCGTCAGCGTAAGCACCAGCCCGCCGAATTTTCCCAGCAGAAATTCCCACCGCCGCACCGGCTTGGCCAGCAGCGCGTACAGCGTCCGCTTGTCCATCTCCTTCGAAACGAGCCCCACGCCGATAAATATCGCGATCAGCAATCCAATCACCGATACCGCGCTCAGCCCCAGCGCCACAATCACATTTTCTTCAATCCCAATCGAAATCTGCCCCACCAGAATCGCCGCCGCGATCATCAGCAGCGCGAAGAAAACTAGGTTGTACAGCACGCGGTCGCGCACCGCTTCGCGAAACGTATTCAACGCCACTACGCCCGCGCGCCTCATTTCCCGGACACCTCGACCGCCGCCGCTTGCGCCCGGTCCGCTTCCACCAGGTGCATGAAGTACTCCTCCAGCGTCGCCTTTACCTGCGTCACCGACAGAATCCTCGCCCCTGCCAAACGAAGCTCCTCGATCGCCCGGTAAAGCTCCCCCTCCTCGGCATGCAAGCGGTAACGCGTGCCCGTTCGCACGGCTTTAGTCAAAATCGCCGCGGCGCCCGGCGCATTCGCCGCCATCTCGAACAAAATCTCCATTCCCTGCGATTTGATTCCCACCAACTCGTCCGGCGCTCCGGTCCCGCGAAGCTTCCCGCCCACGATCACGCCCACGCGGTCGCACAACACCTCCGCATCCGAAAGAATGTGCGTGGAAAACAAAACCGTCTTTCCCTCTTGCTTCAATTCCAGAATGATGTCGCGCACTTCGCGCCGTCCCACCGGATCCAGCCCCGACATCGGCTCATCTAGGATCACCACTTGCGGGTCGTGCAGGACGGCTTGCGCCAGTCCCACGCGTTGCAGCATCCCCTTCGAATATTTCCGCAGTTGGATCTTTCCCGCCGTCTCCAGCCCCACCTTTTTCAGCATTTTCGCAATGCGCTCGCGCCGGTCCTTCTCTTTCAAGTCGTGGATTCGCGCAAAATAATCGAGCAATTCCGCTGCCGTCAGATAATCGTAGAAATACGGCTGCTCCGGCAGGTATCCGACGTCCTGGTGCATGGCGATGTCGCTGATCGGCTTCCCCAGAATGCGCGCCGTTCCCGCCGTCGGAAAAATCAGGCTCATCAACAGTTTTATCGTCGTAGATTTTCCCGCGCCGTTCGGGCCGAGAAATCCGAACACTTCCCCCGTCTCCACCTGCATCGTCAGCGCGTCCAGCGACCGCTTGGTCTTCAGGTCCAGGAAACCGGTGGGGTAGTCCTTCGTCAAGTTTTCGATTTCAATCGCTGCGGCTGGCATGCTTACATTGTTGACAAGCGCCACCCAAGCGTCAATCAGGCAGCCTCGTCGTTGTGCACGGAAAGAAAATAGTCGGCAGGAAACGGAGCGGTATTTAGCCTAAATCAGTTGTTGCCGCGCGAGGAGCCAATCTGCACCAGCGGCTGCGGCGGCGCCATCGGCATCGGCTTCAGCGTCTGCGGATCGCGCCAGTTATCCAGTATTCCCACCTGCTGCACGCACGATACTGTGCACTTCGGCCCGCAGAATTTCTCCGTCGAATACTCCCGGTGCCGCATCTCCGGCGTGTATTGCGTCAGCGGAATCCCCGGATAGCCGCGCTGCTGCGAGCACCAGTGCACCAGCCCATCCTCGCAAATATACAAATATCGCGAGCCCGAGCGGCACCGCCAGGTGTGCTCCTTGGCGCGCGCCACATTGTGCTGAAAGTCATTGAACCGCGAGAACGACCGCTTCCCCAGCGTCATAATCTCTTCGAAAATCTCCAGTTCGCGCGTTCCCAGCGGCTTCAACTGCCCGTTGTGGTCATGAATAATTCCCACCGTGCTGGTAAAGCCCAGCTCCACCGCCCGGTGCGCAATCGTCAGCGCATCCTCGGGATTCTTCACCCCGCTCCCTAACACCGAATTGATATTCACCTGAAACGCCGCGTGCTCCGCCAGCATCTCCAGCCGGCTTTTCCCGCTGTCCAACGTCTTCAAGCTCTTCAGCGACACTTCATCCGGCGTCACGTTGTCGATGCTGATCTGCAAATGCTCCAGCCCCGCCTCGTTCAATTTCTGTATCCACTCCACGCTCAATAGGAACCCGTTGGTGATCATCCCGGCGATCATTCCCCGCCGCCGGATATGCCGGATGACCTCATCCAACTCCGGATGCATCAGCGGTTCGCCGCCGCTAATCGTAATAATCGACGTCCCCATCTCCGCCAGGATGTCCAGCCGCTTTTTCATCTCCTCGAGCGGGACCGGCTTCGAAAAATCGTCGTACTCATTGCAATACCCGCACGCCAGGTTGCAGCGCCGCATCGGGATGACGTGTACCAGGATCGGGTGCTTGGTCGAGGCCAGCGCCTTCCCAATCATCTTCAGCTCGCGCACACGCGTCCGCGCAAACCGCAGCCCCCGCCGCAGCCGCGTTTTCGCCCCAGCCCGCACTACCTTTGCTTTTTCACCCATGAACCAGGCAGATTCCCCCGTCAAAAAATTATACACGACCCCGGCTAACGCTGCTGCGTCATTGCCCCATTCGTACTATTGCCCGTTGCGAATCAGCCACTTAGCCTGAACTTTAGTCCCGAGGTTTGTGCATGAACCTGCCGCAACCTACTTCGCCAGGGGAAATTCGCCCAGAATCATCGGACTCAAAGAATCGTATCTTCGTCTTTGCCGGGCTCGCCTTTTTTCTCTTACTTCTCGCCACCACCAATCCCGCCTCCGTCAAAGCCGCTTGGGAAGAGTTCGAACGCATCATTCAATTGAAAAGCGATCCCCTTCCCGCTTCGCCGGCGAAGCTTTCCGGTCACGAGATCGAAGAACTCTCCTCGATGTCTCCCCAGCAGCAAGCCGAGCTTCTGATGGAGCGCGCCATCAACCACTACGACGGCGCTATCGAGCTGATCGACAAGCAGGTCCTCGGCTGGTACGGCCAGATTGATGTGGAAAAGGGACGCCTCGCCGGCCTGCTCAATACCGCCATTAACGCCAACGATCTCCGCGTTCGCGCGGCTTCCTTGGAAATCACTTTGGCCGGCTATGATCTGCCCAAGACTCCCGAAAGTGTCGATCAAATTCTCTCGCGCTTGCAAAACGAGCCGGCTCACCGCGCTTGGTTCTTGTGGATTCTCGGCGTGCTCGGCAATCGTGGCGTGGAACCCCCCCGCATCGAAACCGTGTTCCTCGATCGCCTCCACGACGCCGACGAAACTGTGCGTTTCTATGCTGTTACAGGTTTAGGCCTGCTCGCCACCAATGAATCCATCCCGTCTCTTCTCGGTGTCTTCCGCGAAGACCCTTCCCCCCGGGTCCGTGAAGGCGCGGCCTGCAGCCTCGCTCAATCCGGCATGTTCACCCAGTCCCAACGCCTCCGTGCCGTCCCCGAACTCCTCAAAATGATGGACGACCCCACCCTTGACGCCGCCACACGCGGCTGGGTCTTCCAAGCCCTCCGCGACATCACGGGCACATCCCTCGGCTCCGACCCCGCCGCCTGGCGCGACTGGTGGTCCCATCACGGCCAGCGCTGAAAGCGCCCCGTAATGTCCGCCTTCCGTTTACCCTGAGCAACGAAGGGTTTACCCCGACCCGGTCGGGGAGGCGGGCCGCTCTTCTCACCAATCTATCGACCCGTTCCCAATCGGTCTTTAGTGCTGCCAATTCGAACAGACACCTCGCCATCTCTCTGCATCCAAATACTTTATGATAATTATTTGACAAACAGTACCGTTCAGCTATAATTTACTGTAATCGCGGCACGTTTCTTGCGCCTGCCCACCGTAGCTATAGCGGAGAGCGGAGGAGAGTGTCCTGACGAACCATGTGCGCCCGCCCAGCGGTCCTTCTAATTCCCTCAAAATGTTCCGGTCCACCCCAGTTACCTTCTTTCCAACAGCCCATCTCCCATAACTCATTTGGAATCAACACTTGCAAAAGTGTATCAAAACAAAGGGTTTTATCTCCCTTTAGAATGAACACTTATGTAAAACCCGGGGGGAGGGGGACACCGCCAATCTCAATTCCGATGAAGCATCTCCGTCCCTTCGACCGTCAGGACCGCGGAATCTCTCCGCCCGTCGCCCTATCCCTGCCTGCCCCGCTCCCTCCCCACTCTCCGTGTTCTCTGTGTCATCTGTGTTGAAATCCCCATTCCACCCCGCCGCCGCCCCGCCCGTTCGTCGGAAATCCATCCCCCGCCCCGCTTCTCTTCCACCAGTCGCTAGTCACAAGCCACGAGTCACCAGCCACTTGCTGGTAGAATCTTCTCAGCACCCGATCAAGGAGCTTTCCATGTCCGAAGCCACACAAACTGCGCCATCCACCCGCACCGAATCCGACAGCATGGGCAAAATCGAGGTCCCCGCCGACCGCTACTACGGCGCGCAGACCGCTCGCTCGCTCATCCACTTCGCCATCGGCAAGGACACCATGCCCCCCGAGCTGATCCGCGCCTTCGGCATCCTCAAGAAAGCTGCTGCGCTCGTAAACCAGGATCTCGACAAGCTCCCCGCCGACAAAGCCGCCCTCATCGCCCAGGCCGCCGACGAAGTCATTTCCGGCAAGCTTAACGAGCACTTCCCACTGCGCATCTGGCAAACCGGCAGCGGCACGCAAACCAACATGAACGTCAACGAAGTCATCTCCAACCGCGCCATAGAAATCGCCGGCGGCGAAATGGGCAGCAAGAAGCCCATCCACCCCAACGACGACGTCAATATGTCGCAATCCTCGAACGACACTTTCCCCGCCGCCATGCACATCGCCGCCGCCACGGAAACCAAAACGCGCCTGCTCCCCGCCATCAAAAATCTTCGCGACGCCCTCGACGCCAAAGCCAGGGAATTCGCCGGCATCGTAAAAATCGGCCGCACGCACCTGCAAGACGCCACGCCGCTCACCCTCGGCCAGGAGTTTTCAGGCTACGTCAATCTTCTTGACCGCGATGGCGCCCGCGTGGCTGTCGCCCTCGACGGCCTCTACGATCTCGCCATCGGCGGCACCGCCGTCGGCACCGGCCTCAATGCCCATCCCGAATTCGCCGAACGCGCCGCGCGCAAAATCGCCGAACTCACGGGGCTCCCCTTCCGCTCGCATCCCAATAAATTCGCGGCGCTAAGCGCCCACGACGAAATCGTCTTCGCCAGCGGCGCGCTGAAAACGCTCGCCGCCTCGCTCATGAAAATCGCCAACGACGTTCGCTGGCTCGCTTCCGGCCCGCGCTGCGGCCTCGGCGAACTCACCCTCCCGGAAAACGAGCCCGGCTCTTCGATTATGCCGGGCAAGGTAAATCCCACGCAGGCCGAAGCCCTAACCATGGTCGCCGTGCAAGTCATGGGCAATGACGCCGCCATCGGCTTCGCCGGCTCCCAGGGCAATTTCGAGCTCAACGTTTTCAAACCGGTGATGATTTTCAATTACTTGCACTCGGTGGAATTGCTGACCGACGCCAGCAACTCCTTCGTCGAACACTGCGTTGCCGGTATTGAAGCCAACCGCGAACAGATCGATCAATACGTCCACAATTCCCTCATGCTCGTCACCGCTTTAGCCCCCAAAATCGGCTACGACGCCGCCGCCCAGGTCGCCAAAGCCGCCCACCACGCCCACATCAGCCTCCGCGATGCCGCCATCAAACTCGGCTTCGTAAGCGCCGAAGAATTCGACGCCCTCGTCAAGCCCGAGGACATGACTCACCCATGAGAAAGCTCTCGGGATTCTTGAGCGGCAAACGTGCAAGGTGAGCGAATGCTAACGAGATCGAACGGCGCGAAGATAATTGCTTTTGCCGTCTTGATTGCCCTAGGAATTTGGTGGCTAAGGTCTTATCGAATTACCGATTATCGCGGCGACGGTAGAATTACGGACTCAGGTACGTGGAATTATCCACGCTACCGTGTTGAACTAAGTCAAATTCCGCTCTTTGAATCGGGAATTCACCAATTCAGACTAGCTGGCCTTCCATCAGACCAAATGACGTTGGAGTTAGTCGTGGTCGGAAAGACCGGCAAGGACCGTGAAGAACTCACAAAATTAAGGACGAGGATAGATGCTTCGTTGATAGACGACCAAGGACATACTGTTTGCAATGCGTCGGGCATTCCATCGGATGGCATTAGAGAGAACGCTTGGATTCTCAGATCCACTGATGTCAGCGCTGCTTTCTACAACCAGTCCTGCGTGGACGTGGTTATCTACACTTTCCGATCGTACAACTTGGAAGTGAAGCTGTCTGAGATTGATGCCGTCTCACCGAGAGCATATCTTCTGCCGATCGTCTCCGGCGGAGGAAATGAACTACCGTGATCCATATCACCCAGTCTTGTAGGGGCGCAGCACGCTGCGCCCCATCTCGGCAGGAACGAAAATCTCGGCGCTACTTTAGAAGTGAGGAAAAGCTTTCTAGGACGATTTTCCAGGATGGCGTGCGGGGAGAGATCGCGTCGAAATGGTTGCTGCCTTGACGGGAACAACGTTACGAAACAAGTCCGAAGCTGACTTACTCCAGCGGATTGCTCCAGCGCAATCCGGGAAAACGACCGAAGTCGCGGTCGGTGGTGTGAAGAATTCCGCCGTACTCGATGGTCAGCGCTGCAAGGTGGGCATCACTGACCAAGGGACCGCGAGCCTGGCCCTCGACCAACAGTTGCCGCAGGATGGACCAGTGCTGATCCCCGGGCGAGAGCAAACGCACGTTAGGCTGCTCGAGCCATTGGTCGACAATCTCGACGGCTCCCTCGGGGGTGAACCGCTTTCCCGAGAGTCTGGGATTTGTAGCAATCCTCAGAAAGGCCGTCACGGTCTGCCACGGCAAACCGAGCGGCGTGCCATCGGAAAAGACCTGCTCGACCCAGGCGCGAGCTTTGGCATGCTGCTGCGAATCGGAATCGTAGGCGTACAACAGGAGGTTGGCGTCAAGAACGATCACCGGTGAAGCGGGCCCTCGAGCGCTTCGAGCAAATCCTCGATGTTGTCATAGCTGAGCCCGGGAGGCAGGCCCAGGGGCCGGGGATGAACCACGAAAGGCTTTCGTTCGGGCTTCGCGGAAACCATCAGCCCTAAGCGAAGAAAGTGGTTTACCGCCGCCTTTAGTGAAACGCCAGAGCGGCGGAGCTCGCGCCGCAGCAGGCGGGCCACGTCGTCGTCAAGGGAGAGTGTGGTGCGCACACTTTGATGCTCGCATAGCAGGCATCATGATGTCAAGAGTGCTAGGCGATGCAGACGAGCCGCGCGACCTGCGCAGCTAGCCGAGCAGCGAATTCGCGGTGTCGACAACGGTCTTAAAGAACTCGGTGCGCGGAGAAATCACGTCGAAGTGGTTGCTGCCTTTGAGCGGGACAATGGTGAAGCGGTCGCCGGCGGCTTTGGCTTTCGCGGCGTAGGCTTCGATGTCGGCTTCGATCGGCGCGACGAACGTGGCGAAGAGCAAGACTTGCGGCACGCCGGTGGGCAAATAGGACGCAATCGTCGCGTCGCGATAGCGCTGCGGCTGCTCGGCGGGCGTGCCGCCGAGAAATTGCTGGATGGCCGGGACGCCGCAGATGCGCTCGGGCGGCTGGTGGTTGGTCAGCTCGATGGGGCCGTCGATGTCGATGGCGCCCTTCAGCGGCAAGGGATCTTTTGTGTACAGCGGACTTTTCGCGGAGATTTTTCCGCGCGCCGCCAGCCACATCGCCAAATGGCCGCCCGAGGAATGGCCAGCGACGATCACGCGCGAAAGATCGAGCTTGTATTTCGCGGCAATGGTGCGGAGAAAATCGGTGGCGCGTCCGATGTCCTCGAACGTGCCGGGCCAGCCGCCGCCGGGATTGCCGGCGCGGCGATATTCGATGTTCCAGGTGGCGATGCCTGCGTCCGCCAGCGCCGCAGCCATCGGCCGCAGCAAATCGTAAGACGTGGCGCGCGGATCGAGCCCCGGCAAGGTAGCCGACCAGCACCCGCCGTGCACCAGAACCGCCACGGGAAACGGTCCTTTGCCGGCAGGCAGCCGCAGTTCGCCAAAGTGTAGCGGATCGGGGCCATAGGTTAGGCGCTCGGTTGGCGGCACAACTCTTTCGCTGAGAAGATCATCGATTGAAACGTGCGCGGATTGAGGCGCGGCGATTTTTGCCATCGATAGAAGCACCAGTTGCAGCAGAAATGAGCAGAACAAGATACGCGTCATGCGCGGAATATATCATCGTCGTTGCGAGTCAGGAAGCGATAGGATGCTTCGGCAGCGAGAATGTTTGGTTTTGGTGGCACAGGCACTCTTGCCTGTGCGATTTTCACTGAGGTGATCATGATTCGTCGCAGCTTCTATTTTGTTTTTGCACTAATTTTGGTCGCTGGAATTTTTGCAGCGCCGCAAGCAAGCGCGCAGGCGACGTATACGCTGAAGCCGACGCCGAAGACGGTGGCTTGGGGGTACTACGACGCGAAAGCCGCGCCGGTGTTGCGCGTGAAGTCGGGCGACACTGTTGAGATTCAGACGCTGATCACCAACAGCCCCAAGCGGCTGGAAGAGGCGGGCGTGCCGCCGGAGCAGGTCGAGCAATCGCTACGCGACATCACCGACCAGGTGAAGGACAAAGGGCCGGGCGGGCACATTCTCAACGGACCGATTTACATCGAAGGCGCGGAAATTGGCGATGTTCTGGAAGTAAAAATTCTGGGCATAAAACTGGCAATTCCTTATGCGTACAACGCTTTCGGCGCGGGCCGCGGCTATCTGCCCGACGATTATCCTTACTCGAAAATAAAAATCATTCCGCTGGATGAAAAACGCATGGTGGCGAAATTCGCTCCGGGCATCGAGATTCCGCTGCATCCCTTTTTCGGCAGCATGGGCGACGCGCCGCCGGAAAGCGCGGGCCGCTTCAACAGCGCTCCGCCGTGGATCATGGCCGGCAATCTCGATAACAAGGACCTCGTCGCCGGCACCACGCTTTACATTCCGGTGCATGCGTCCGGCGCGCTCTTTGAAGTCGGCGACGGCCACGCCGGCCAGGGCGACGGCGAAGTGGACATCACCGCGCTCGAAACTTCGCTCATTGGCACGTTTCAATTCATCGTGCGCAAGGACCTGCACCTGAAATGGCCCCGCGCCGAAACGCCTACACACTACATCACCATGGGCCTCAACGACGATTTGAACGCCTGCGCCACGCTGGCCGTCCGCGAGATGATCGATTTCCTCGTCACCGAAAAGCATCTTTCGCGCGACGACGCCTACATGCTCTCGAGCGTCGCCGCTGACCTCCACATCACCGAGCTAGTCGACGGCAACAAAGGCGTCCACATGATGCTCCCCAAATCCATCTTCGTTCCCGGCTCCGGCAAATGAAAATCGCTCCTATGACGAACAAGAGCGCGTGGCCGGAGACAACTCTGCAAAAGACCTGGATTGCCGTGAGGTTCATCATTTTCGGCGTCGGAGGTTTTCTGTTGTTAATGTTTGGCTGGATCGCGACAATCGAGCGGCCTTTCCTTGACTCAGAACGGTTGATGAACCCTTATCTGGCATTCTTTCTAGCGTTAGTCGGTTCATTCATGGCGCTATTTGGAGTAGGAAAATGGGGCCGTTGGGCATACTTATCGGTGCTCTTGTCGACACCGTTGGTGGTGTCCCTGATGATGGTAATCCCTTGGCCCGATTGGGCACGTGGTGGAATCAATTGGGGCAGTAAGGATATGGGAGTTCTGATTTTTGCTCTCCCTCTCATTGTTAGTAATTTGATTGTGCGCCGCTACTATCGTCGTCGCGACGCAAGAAATGCTCCCGCACCGCATGAGGACTTATCTGTATCGGCATCCGGGGAGCAAACCTCCAAATGACCAAAACGCAAAATTGTCATCCCGAGCGAAGCGAGGGATCTGCTTTTTCTTCGCGCGCCGAAAATCAGATTCCTCTGGCAAACACCGCCCTCGGAATGACAGGTTTGCGCTTTTTTCGGAGGGCAATACATTCTCGCCGTGGTTCCGTCCATTCACTACTGCTGTTTCTCTCAGTTCTCGCTGCTCCGTTCTCCGTGTCCTCTGCGGCCTCTGTGTTAAATCTCACATTTCCTTTGGATGCCCAGACTGAAAAACCAGAGTGGTGCAAAACTCTTCCCCGTCCCGAATACGCGCAACTAGAACGCGTGCTCCCCACCGATCCGTGGTTCGAGGTCTACAAAGTCGCGCCCAGCGTGTACGCCATTTACGAGCCGCACCAATCCGAGGAAGTCATTTCCTACCTCATCGTCGGCCACAAGCAAGCTCTGCTCTTTGACACTGGAATGGGCATCGCCAATATCCGCAAAGTCGTCACGCAACTGACTTCCCGCCCCATCGTGGTCCTCAATTCGCACACCCACGATGACCACGTTGGCGGCAACTGGCAATTTCCATTCATCTACGGCATGGACGCGGCGTTTACGCGCGCCAACGCCAAAGGCTCGCGCGAAGACGCGCAAGCGGAAATCGCTCCCGGCGAAGTTTGCGGCGACCTGCCCAAGAATTTCGACCCGAAGGCATATCAAACCAAACCCTGGCACATTTCGTTGTTCGTGCATGACGGCTTCAAAATCAATCTCGGCGGCCGCACGCTGGAAATCATTTCCACACCCGGCCACACGCCGGACTCCATCGCTTTGATCGATCGCGCGAATGGTTTGCTCTTCACCGGCGACACCTATTATCCCGGCCCCATCTGGCTCTTCCGCCCGGAAACCGATTTCACCGCGTATCGTCAGTCCATCGCGCGGCTCGCCGAACTCGCTCCACAGATCAAGCTGGTGTTCGGCGCGCACTACATCCCGGTCGCCAAACCCGAGGTGCTGCCGCGTCTGGTCAGCGCGTTCGACGCCGTGCGCGCCGGAAAAATCACGCCGACATTCGCATCGCGAGGAAAGGTCCTCTACAAAGTGGACGACATAACATTTCTGATGCGCGCGCCGGAGTCCAAACCGTGAACGCCGCACGTGGCGGGGCAGCTGACAGTGCGCGTGCGCAGTGCACTATTTTCGCGAGGTTTTCCGGTGTATGATTTATTTCTGCGGAAGTTCAGCCATGAGATTCTCGGGCCACAGAATTCTCTGCTTCGCTCTCGCCATGCTTCTCGCCGGCTTGCCTTGTTTTTCGCTGCCGCGGCCGTCGCCTGAAAAAGAAAAAGTTGTCTGGAACTACGACGGCGGCATTCTGCTCAATACCAACGGCACCATCGCCAACGGCCCCTGCTTCCGCATTTCCGGCCGCGTTACGGCGCCAAGCTTTTTCGATGAACTCAAGCGCATCGACACGAAAGACGGAACGATTTATCGCCGTGGGACGGAAACCGTTACGAACTTTCCCGATCAGATCATTCTCGCGTTCATCGTCTACGACCACTACGATCAAACCTGTCCTCGGCAGATCCTAGATGCCGGGCCGCGTGTATTTCTCACCAGGGCCCTTATGAGTTCCATGCATCTCGATCTCTACTGGAAACGGGGA
>Ga0210384_10000121_pt1 | contig 118915 bp, 102 predicted proteins | sample IncBWH2MmetaG_FD_160574 | JGI IMG/M metagenome (GOLD analysis project Ga0210384, IMG submission 160574) | Forest soil microbial communities from Barre Woods Harvard Forest LTER site, Petersham, Massachusetts, United States - Inc-BW-H-2-M | ecosystem: Environmental > Terrestrial > Soil >... | reverse complement strand
AAACAGAGCGACTGATCGCGGAGGCGCTCTACCACCGCAGGCCTGTCTATTTGGCGTTTCCGGCAGATGTCGCCAATCAGCCTGTGGTCAGTGGTGCAACCCCACTCGATCCACCGAAGAGCGACCCGGCATCTCTGGAGAGGGCGGTTTCCGCGATCATTGAGGCTCTCAGCGCAGCCAAGACCGGATGCATTCTGCCAGGAATCCTGGCCAGTCGTGCGGGGTTGCAGGACGCTGTCCAGGCTTTCGTGGATGCTTCCGGACTTCCCTTCGCCACTATGCTTATGGACAAATCCACACTCGAAGAGCAACAGCCAGCCTACATTGGCATGTACGAAGGAAAACTCATGGACGAGGCGGTTCGTGAGTACGTTGAATCATGCGACGCCGTCGTTCTCATCGGAGCCATTCTTACGGACTTCAGCACGGGCGCCTTCACAGCGCATCTTGACCCGGAAAAGACCATCGATATCCGTCACCATCGTTCTCAGGTGGGCACCAAGGTTTATCCCAACGTCGAGATGAAAGATGTCCTCGCTGAGCTCGCGCGGCGTGTTGAGAAACGAAATCAGAAACCACCGCTTCAACCAGGTTCGCTCGGACCAGTAAAGGGCGCCGGCAGCGATCCGATCACCGCAGACGCGCTTTATCCTCGCTGGGCTGATTTCATCAAACCGAACGATATCGTCGTCACTGAGACTGGGACTTCCGGGTTTGGAATGGCGTTTGCACTCCTGCCCAATGGCGCGAAGTTTTACAACCAGGCGTTGTGGGGTGCTATTGGATATGCGACCCCGGCGGCCTTTGGAGCAGCAGTGGCGGCGCCCGACCGTCGCGTTGTACTGATTACAGGTGAAGGCTCCCATCAACTGACGGCTCAGGAGATCAGTCAGTTCGGCCGGCGCGGGCTGAAGCCCATCATCTTCGTTCTCAACAATTCGGGCTACCTGATTGAACGGCTGCTCTGCAAGGATCCCAACATTGAGTACAACGATCTTGCTCAGTGGCACTACGCCGATTTACCGAAGGCGCTTGGCTGCGACGACTGGTTCACCGCGCGTGTCACCACATGCGGAGAATTCGATCAAGCTCTCAAAATCGCGTCTCAGGGTGATCGAGGTGCATACATCGAGGTTGTGACCGACAAGTATGCCGCGCCTCCCGTTGCCCTGAAGTTTCATGAAAGTGTGAAGACTCTTTACCGGACGTAATGAACGTGACGAACAGAGTCAGCATCTGCTCGCTGATCATTGGGCTGATCTATCCATTCACCCAGGTTGCACGGGGACAGCAGTCACGCCCGTGCAGCCCCCGCCCGCCAGGATGGTCGAGAAATCTCAAAGAAGCGCAGGAGGCTCTTCCGAGTCGGACGTGGCGACCGCTAACAATCCGATTGCCCCCCTGAACGCCATATACTTTCAAAATTATTACGCGCCAACGGTCTACGGCGTTCCAGGGTCTAATAATTTGCTCGACTTGCGCACGCTTATTGTAAGCGGGAGGCAAATTATCCGCGCCACGCTTCCACTCTCAAGTGCTGAGGACAACAATGGCAATCAACAGTCAGGACTGGGAGATTTCAATGTTTTCGACGCCATTCGAGTGTCTCCCGCGGAATCGAAGAATGTTCTTGCTGTTGGGCCAATGCTAACCGCTCCTACTGCGACGAACAGTTTCTTAGGGCAAGGCAAATGGCAAGCTGGGTTGGCTGCAGTCGGCCTTCACCCGCTGTCTGGGGGAAGCTTACTCGTCGGCATCTTTACCTGGCAGCATCCTCTTGCCGGCGAGCATACTCGCCCTGACGCACAAGGTGTGACATTTCAGCCAATCGCGGCTCTGAGCATCGGTGGTGGGTACTACGTTCGATCGAGCGGCATTTGGAATTTTGATATTTCAAACAACAAAAGATTGATACCGCTGGGTATCGGTTTTGGAAAGGTGTTCAAAACCGGCAATGCCATTGTGAATGCGTTTATCGAGCCGCAATTCACTGCCTATCACGATGGAATTGGCCTGCCATCGTTCCAGCTTTTCTCCGGCCTGCAGTTCCTGTTTCGAAAGAGAGGGTAAAACCAAGGATTTTGGTACCCGCTACTGTGGTCAAGAAGGTATACCCGCGTGACCACAGCAAAGCCGATTTTCTCGACCAATCGAATCACTCATTTGCGGCTGCTACGACGAAGCCCTTTTGGACCATCAGGAACTCGACGGCGTGCCCGCGATCGCCGCGCTGATATTCCACCGTGAGGGCGAAACCGATCAAGGACTTCCGTAAGGCATGGGCGACGGCCAGGAAGAAAGCTGGAGTGCGGCGCCTCTTTCACTATCTGCGCCGCTCCGCCTGCCGCAATATGGTCAACGCCGGCGTGGCCCAGAACCTGGCCATGAAAATTTCCGGCCACCGGACCGATGCCATGTTTAAACGCTACGCGATCGGGGACGAGGCGGATCTCCGGACTGCCCTGCGCCGCACCCAGAAGTACGTGAAGACGGTCAAAGAGAATGTCGTGGCGCTGCCGGAAAAACGCCCACCCAAGAGTGAACGGGGACAATTCCGGGACAATGGGCAGGAAGCGGTGGAGCGGAGGGCCGGCAAGTGACTGAAAGAAATGGCTCCTCAGGTAGGATTCGAACCTACAACCCTCCGGTTAACAGCCGGATGCTCTACCATTGAGCTACTGAGGAGTGTCGTTAATCGCGCGTGGGGCGCGATCTTTTTTTGCTGACGCCTTATCATAGCATTCCCGCTTGATGTCTGAAAACTGTGCTGGACTCCACTCCCGACGCCAGCCCGGCTTCGCTTAGCTGTTCCTGTCTTTCTAATCTGATAACCTTGGCTTTTGAGGTGTTTATGGCGGGAGGGGTGCGTTTGGCGTTCACGTTTTCTTTTCTTTTGCTGGCTACGGCGGTGTATGCGGGAGATGATTCCAAGTCTTCTTCTGGTCCTCCTCAAGCTGAGACGAGGCCGGTCATCGATATGTTTCACGGCACCAAGGTGCTCGACAACTACCGGTGGCTGGAGGACGGCAAGAGTCCTGCAACCCAGAAGTGGGTGGAGGAGGAGATGTCCGACACCCGCGGGATGCTGGACCGGATCGCGGGGCGCGACGCGATCCACAAACGCCTGACTGAGCTGCTCTCGATCGGCAGCGTCACTCCGCCAGTCATTGCGGGCAGGCATTATTTCTACACCAGGCGCGAAGGCATGCAGAACCAGCCCATCCTCTATGTCCGCGAAAATGCCCGTGACGGGCTGAACGGAGAAGACCGAGCCCTGGTCGACGTCAACCAACTCGCCGCCGACGGGACGATTGCGCTTGACTGGTTCCAGCCCAGCGAAAACGGGAAGTATGTTGCCTACGGCACTTCTTCCAGCGGGTCGGAGATGAGCACGCTACACATCATCGAAACCAAAACTGGCACGGTCCTTCCCGACACCATCGAGCGCACGCGGGCCGCGTCGATCGCGTGGACCCTCGACAACTCCGGTTTCTATTACACGCGCTACCCGAATAAAGGCGACGTGGCCGACGGGCAGGAGATGTACAACCGGCACGTTTACTATCACCAACTCGGCGACGATCCCGCGCTCGACGACAAGCTTATTTTTGGTGAAGGGCGCGATGCGGAAGACTGGCCGAGCGTGAGTCTGTCGAACGACGGGCACTGGCTGCTCATCAACGTTCAGCAGGGATGGACCAAGTCCGAACTTTTTCTGATGGACCTGAAAGCCGGCACTCCGCCCACGCGCATCACCACCGGCAAGAATTCTCTCTACGGTGGCGAGGTCTACAACGACAAGCTCTACATCACGACGAACGAAGACGCGCCGCGTCACCGCGTGTTTGTCGCCGACGCCGGCAACTACGATCGTGAGGCCTGGAAGGAACTGATTCCGCAGACCGACGCTGTGTTACAGGGCGCTGGAGTGTTCGGCGGAAAACTCTTCGCGCAATACGAACAGAATGCTTCATCGCAGCTCAAGCTTTTCGATCTCGACGGCAAAAAGATCAGTGACTTCAATCTTCCGGCAATCGGCACTGTTTTCGGAACCGGCGGCCGCTGGGATCGCGACGAGGCGTTTTTCGGATTCCACTCTTTCACCGTGCCTCCGAGCATCTACCGAGTTGATCTGAAGCCGGTGCACTACGTGACCGCAGGAAAGAACCCCGTCGAGGGTGACGTGATTGCGAATCCGACTGTCTGGACCAAGATCGACGCCCCCTCGATCGATCCCGCTGCCTACGAAGTCAATCAAGAATGGTTCAAGTCGAAGGACGGCACGCGCGTCCCCATGTTCGTCGTGCATAAGAAAGGTCTGACGAAGAACGGCAAGAATCCCACGCTGCTGACGGCCTATGGCGGCTTCAACGTGAGCCTCACGCCCAGCTTCGGCCGCACTGCTTATCTATGGATGGAGCATGGCGGCATCTACGCCGTAGCGAACCTGCGGGGCGGCGCCGAGTTCGGCGAAGACTGGCACCGCGCCGGGATGCTCGACAAGAAGCAGAACGTGTTCGACGACATGATCGCCGCCGCCGAGCACCTGATCGCCGAAAAATATACCGACAAGAATCACCTCGCCATCCAGGGCGGCTCCAACGGTGGCCTGCTGATGGGCGCCATGATCACGCAGCGTCCCGACCTGTTCCGCGCTGTCGTCTGCCAAGTCCCGCTGCTCGACATGCTGCACTACCAGGATTTCCAAATCGCCAAATTGTGGATCCCCGAATACGGGACGTCGGAAAACCCCGAGCAGTTCAAGTGGCTCTACGCCTATTCGCCCTATCACCACGTGAAGCCGGGCACGGAGTATCCCGCAATCTTATTTATGACCGCGGACACCGACACCCGCGTCGACCCCATGCACGCCAAAAAAATGGCCGCGCTGATGCAGGCCGAAGCCAAGAATGGCGCGAGCCGCACGAGGCCGATCTTATTAAGAATCGAAAGCAAAGCCGGCCACGGCGCAGGCAAACCGGTGACCAAGCAAATCGAAGAATTTACGGATGTGTATTCGTTCTTGTTTTGGCAGTTAGGGGTGAAGGAATAGAGGTGCGGAATAGAAGCGGGAAATAAATGTGGGGAATAGAGATGGGTTAAGGGAATAGAGGTTTCGTGGAAGGGCACGGCTTTTAGCCGTGCCGTCAGAAGTCCTAAATGGTTCCGGGCTTCAGCCAGTAGTCCCCACCCTTTCGCAAAGATCGCAAAACCATGGGCGCCCGACCCCCAAAGGACAGGAGGAAACCGTGGATGACAGAATTTTTCTGAGTGCCGCTGGCCACTATCCAAACGTGAGGAATTACCTGACTCAGATAGGCACGAGAGATGATCTGAAACGCACCGGCCTCAAGCTCAAGGATGGTCTTCGAGTGAAGTTTTACAGCGATGATGCCGATAACGACGGCAACCCTGATGATTTGCTCTTCGAGGGAGTAGTCCATTTCGATAGCGAAAAGGAGGTTTGGTATGCGCTCCTTGACCCCGCCAGCTTTCATCATCGTTCGGAAGCGTCGAGAGGGAAGGGGGAGCGTCTAACACCCCCGGCGGATGGCCAGCTCTAACGTGCAGGACGCCCAAGGTCAAATCCCACTCTGTCTCGCCAAAATGCGGCGAAATAGAATGGGGCGCACTCGGGACTTCTCTTCGCTCAGGATTTTTCGTCGCTCGCGGACACGAGTGTCCGCTCCACATTCTTATTTTTTCGCTTCCGCGGGAGACTACGAGAGCGGGCGGCCTATCTCCCAGTGATGTCCGAAGGGATCCACGACGCGCCCCAAACGCCAGCCGTGTTCTTCGACCACGGCATAGACCTGCGACGCGCCGGCCGCCAGGGCGCGGGCAAACACAGCATCGGGATCGGCCACCGTTAAGATGAGGCGAACCGAACTGCCATTGATCGTCTGAGGACTGAAGTTACCATTTTCGGGAGACTCGTCACTCAACCAGAACTCCGCGCCTTCCACGGAAAGCCGAGCCACCACGCTATCGCCGTCGCCCATGCGAAACACCTCGGTCGCTCCGAAAGCGGACTTATAGAAATCCACGGCGCGCGCGCCATGGCGAACAGAAAGCCACGGTGCAATGGTGGTCGAAAGGGCGGTACGGATGGTCATAAGACTCTCCTCGCGACAAACGGCGAAGACGGACTTGTGCTTGAAACAATATCAGCTGGGCCGTGAACCTGTCATGGTAAAATCCCCTGACCTAAGGCTGGACGCCGCTTTGCCCGGGCTATCCCGGCCCTGACCCTCGCCCCGGAGGTACTTCATGTCTCGTTCCCTTGCGGGTCCACGTCTGGCTTCATTCTTATTGATTGCTCCGATGGCGGCGATCTTCCCGTTTGCCCTCGCGCAAGACGCGCTGCCCAACCATCTCACCAGGCGCGTGGTGGCCGACTATGTCTAGAAGAGATTTTTCTGTACACTTGGCGGCAGTGTTGCCTGCGATGGGGATGGCAGGACACGTTTTTGGCCTTGCTAGTCCCCAGGCAGATCGGAACGGGATATCGCACACCTGCGAGAGCATCCATCAAGAGGTTGTGTTCAAAGCCCTGCGGAAGCGGGTGTACGAAGCGCTGACAAACTCGAAACGGTTCGCGCAGGTGACCGATTTCGTCATGAAGGGCGCTTCGGCTGAGATCAGCGCGGACGCGGGTGGTGCGTTCTCGCTTTTTGGTGGAGTGATTCTTGGCCGACACATTGAACTGGTTCCGTACGAACGGATCGTGCAGGCCTGGCGGGAGAAGGATTGGCCGGCAGGATTATACTCCGTGGTGAGGTTCCAACTGAACGAACAGGGAGCCGAGACGAAACTGATTTTCGATCACACGGGATTCCCGGACGGTGCTGCCGCGCACCTTGCGCCGGGATGGTGGTCGCATTACTGGGAGCCACTCCAGAAGTATCTGGGGTGAAGCAACACACGTCGCTACTCGACAGGTACCTCGGAAGCTGAAGCCCTCGAATCCAAGACCCACTCTAGAAAATCGATTCTTTAGCCAATGTGTGAAGACCTGGGCCGAGCTTCGTTGAATAGGTTTGACCCGTCGTATGCAACGTGTTATAAATGCCCGTTTTGCGCTGGTGTGCCGGGACTGGAGTCTTATGCTCTGGTCAGGTTTTTGCGGCGTAGCTCTTAAATCAAATTTCAGCGCAGACTCCGACGCGGCCAAGCTCCAACACTCTTAATTGCAGTGGAAGCGTGTTCGGAATTCCGGAAACAAATGTCCAAGGCCCGAATGGCGGATCACGGTTGATTTCCCTGCAACCGTAGTGCGCGAGGCCGGATGCTGCTTCCGGAGGCGGAGTCGAAACACGTTATATACATTCCTTAAAATCGTCATCTTTCGGAGGACTTATTATGCGCACATGGATCGCCACGGCTGCGTTCTTCACACGCCGCGTGGCAACGAAACTCTCGGCGACGGCCGCGCTGCTTTGCGTTGGCTTGGTCACGACCGGCACTGCCGCCGCTTTAGCTCAGCCGACTGGCGAAGGCGGCGAAGCTTCCCTGAAACTCCCGGACCTGTCGCAAGTCAGCTTCTTCAATGGCGGTATCGATGGCCACAAACTGCTGCTGATCGGCATCGCCGCCTGCCTGTTCGGGCTGGGCTTTGGCATGACGATCTACATGCGACTCAAGAACCTGCCCGTGCACCGGGCCATGCGCGAAATTTCGGAACTCATCTACGAGACCTGCAAGACGTACCTGGTGACGCAGGGAAAATTCATTCTGTTTCTGTGGGCTTTCATCGCGGTCATCATCGCCGCGTACTTCGGCTGGCTGTCGCCGGTTCCCGGAAAGTCGGTGGGCCTGACACTGCCGATTATTCTTGCGTTCAGTCTGGTGGGAATCGCGGGGAGCTATGGCGTGGCGTGGTTCGGCATTCGCGTAAACACGTTCGCCAACTCGCGGACGGCGTTCGCTTCCCTGCCGGGCAAGCCGTATCCGGTCTATCAGATTCCGCTCGAAGCTGGCATGAGCATCGGGATGATGCTGATCAGCGTGGAACTGCTGATCATGCTCTTCATTCTGCTGTTCATTCCGGGCGACTACGCAGGGCCGTGCTTCATCGGGTTCGCCATTGGCGAGTCGCTGGGCGCGGCGGCGCTGCGGATTGCGGGCGGCATCTTCACCAAGATCGCCGACATCGGTTCGGACCTGATGAAGATTGTGTTCAAGATTAAGGAAGACGACGCGCGCAATCCAGGCGTGATTGCCGATTGCACGGGCGACAATGCGGGCGACTCGGTTGGACCGTCGGCCGACGGCTTCGAAACCTACGGTGTGACCGGCGTGGCGCTCATCACGTTCATTCTTCTGGGCGTGAAAGACTCCAACGTGCAGGTGCAGTTGCTGGTGTGGATCTTTGTGATGCGCGTGATGATGCTGTTTTCGAGCGCGCTGTCGTACTTCCTGAACGGCGCGATTGCCAAGGCGAAGTATGGCTCGGCGACCGAGATGAACTTCGAAGCTCCGCTGACGTCGCTGGTGTGGCTGACTTCGATTATCTCCATCGGCATCACTTATCTCATTTCGTATTTCGTCATTCCGGAGCTCGGCGCCGACGGGACGCAGTGGTGGAAGCTGGCCACGATTATTTCGTGTGGGACGCTGGCGGGGGCGTTGATTCCGGAACTGGTGAAGGTGTTCACCTCAACCGAGTCGCGGCACGTGAAGGAAGTTGTCGTATCGGCGCAGGAAGGCGGCGCGTCACTCGGAATTCTCTCGGGATTCGTGGCGGGCAATTTTTCCGGCTACTATCTCGGCCTGGCCATGATGATGCTGATGGCGGTCGCGTACTACATGAGCACGATGGGGCTGGCGGCAGCGGCGGGAATGCTGGCGCCCGCGGTGTTCGCGTTCGGGTTGGTGGCGTTCGGATTCCTGGGCATGGGGCCGGTCACGATCGCGGTGGATTCCTACGGTCCGGTAACCGACAACGCGCAGTCAGTGTACGAACTTTCGTTGATCGAGGCCGTGCCGAACGTAAAGGCTGAGATTAAGAAGGACTTCAACATGGATGTGGACTTCGAGCGCGCCAAGCACTTGCTCGAAGCCAACGACGGCGCGGGGAACACGTTTAAGGCCACGGCGAAACCGGTGCTGATCGGTACGGCCGTAGTCGGCGCGACGACCATGATTTTTTCCATCATCATGGCGCTGACCAACGGACTCGCCGCCAACCTGGACAAGCTGTCGCTGCTGTATGCGCCGTTTTTCCTGGGACTGATCACCGGCGGGGCGATGATTTACTGGTTCACGGGGGCGTCCACGCAGGCGGTAACCACGGGCGCGTATCGTGCGGTCGAGTTCATCAAAGCCAACATCAAACTCGAAGGCGTGGAGAAGGCTTCCATCGCCGACAGCAAGAAGGTGGTCGAGATTTGCACGAAGTATGCGCAGAAGGGGATGCTCAACATCTTCATCGCCGTGTTCTTTGGGACGCTCGCGTTCGCCTTTGTCGACCCGTTTTACTTCGTGGGCTACCTGATTTCGATTGCGATCTTCGGGCTGTACCAGGCCATCTTCATGGCCAACGCGGGCGCGGCTTGGGACAACGCCAAGAAGATTGTCGAAGTCGAGATGAAGCAGAAAGGCACGCCGCTGCACGATGCAACCGTGATTGGCGACACGGTCGGCGATCCGTTTAAGGACACGTCGTCGGTGGCGCTGAATCCGGTGATCAAGTTCACGACGCTATTCGGGTTGCTGGCGGTGGAACTTGCGGTGAAGCTGGCCAGCGATCAGGGAACGACTCTGACGCGCGTGTTGGCGGCGGCGTTCTTCGTAGTGTCGTTCACGTTCGTATACCGGTCGTTCTACGCGATGCGGATCAAGCAGGGCGCGGAATAGGAGAATTCGCGGTAAAGATCACCGCCATCCGGAGTAGTCCGGATGGCGTTTTTGTCGAACCCTCTGTAGAGACGTTGCTTGCAACGTCTCTCTCACCATCGACCGAAATCGCGCCGGCAGAGACGGAGGAAGCTACGTCTCTACGACACAGGGCCTAGCGCCAGTTCAGCTCGCGCCGATCCCGATTCACGTCGCGGTACTCGCGGCGCAGTTCCCGGCGCTCGTGGCGCGCGGCGGCATAGTTTCCGCGGTACAGGTCGCGGCGCAACTCGCGCCGATCATGTGCGATCTTGGCCTCGTCGTGCCGGATGTCGCGACGCAATCCTCGGTCACCATCCCAGGCCAGGGCGGGCGCCACACTCATTCCTACCAACAGGAGAATCCCAGCTATCGCGCGTTTCATATTCTTCCCTCCGACCGCAATCGCGGTTACTGAATTGAACACGCCGAGCAGGGAGGAGTTGCGATAGATGCGATAGGGGGGCGATGAAGAAGTGATCGGTGAGCAGGCAACCCTTACGAGGGACTGGACATCGCCGGGAGAGGTTCTCTTCCCACAACCAAAGCCTGACGATCCAATTCTGTTCCATTCAGAGCGCACCTAAAAGCGCCGCTTATCGTCAGACCCACTTGCAACGCAGGAAGATAATCTCTTGATTCCACCCCAATGGTCGAACAACTTTTCGCCCTCGCTCTGGATTTCACCGATCGTCCGCGGCCGCAGATTGCCGGAAGCCGGAAACAACAGATACGCAATTCCATCGGACTGACCTCCGTGGCGTGCATCAGCCGAAACCCCCAGAGCCTCGGCCAGCGCCACAGAGCCTTCCCCCAGGGTTCCGACATCGGCAAAGATCGCGAAGGATGATTTACCGTTCCGCAGGTTCATGACGACTGCGAAATCCCCCAACCGCGCCCCTCCGCGATCCGCCACGTCTTGTGGCAACACTACATAAGGGATCTTGGAAGCGTTCACATAAGTAGTTGGGTCAGTGAACTTCTTGGTCTCATCATAAAGTGAGGTGCATGAGATGTAGTAACCGGGGGAAGGATCGTTGTCTTGCTGAATCATCGGATTGCCATCTTGATCGGTAACGATGCCGTTCCAACGGGATGGCGCGCCCGCATTCGCCAATGCATCCAGGCCCGTGTCGTCCGCGTTGTAGGCGTTCGGAGCGCCGTCGGCATCGATTGCCATTCGCGAGATGAAAAAGAAGGCTGGGCTGTCGGGCAGTCGCCAAATCGCCACTTCGTGAGAATGGTGCCCGTCCCGGCCCAACGCCAGAAATTCCAGCAGCATCGATCTTGCATTGGTGCAACTTCCCGCCGCTAACTCGGGCGCCTTACGCTCGTCGGTGTTGCTCCATAGGCCGTCGAAATTGCCGGCCAACGCCGCGTTCCATCGAGCGGCGTTAGGGCTCAACTGAAAAAGCGCGAACCGATCTTGTCCGGGACCTTCCACTTTTTGCGCGAACCCCGGCGCACATAGCAACCCGAAGAGCAGGATTGTAGGTATGACCTGTTTCCTCATCGAAACGTTTCTCCACAACCGCAAGTCTCACGAATAATCATGACCTGCGGCGAAACCCGGAACTAAGTCTAAGCCGCTCGCACCGATGGTGAACCTGTCAAAAGCTGCAGTCGGGCCACTGAGGGAGGGAATTGGGATTGGGCAGTCGCCGAAGAATCGACGGCGTTGCTATCCGCGGGCCCCTTAGTTCGGGCCTTTCATTTTTTCTCTGACGCTGTGGGCCAGTTTCTCGATCTCTTCCGCTTTCTTGATGACGTCGAGCGACAGGACGTTTTCGTCGGACTTGTCCACCGACTGCTTCAGTTCCACCGAGAGCTTCAGCAGCTTGTCGGTGTCGGTTTTCAGCGCGGCCACGCGGTCTTTGGCAGCCTTCTTCTCCAGGTCGTGAGCGATGCGGTTGCGGGCGTCGTCGGCGTCGCCGTTGGGCGGGTTGACGTCTGACCGGACGGGAGGAGCGGGCTGGCGCGGAATCGGGTTCTGCCCAAGGCCGGGAAAAGACAAGAGGCACAGGAATATAGTCCATACGAAGGTGGATCGCACGGAAAACCTCGCAGAGAGCCAGAGTAGCACTGCTCTCCGAAAATTATACGTCGGGGGAAAAGAAATTCACCACAGAACGCATGGGGGAACACAGGGTAGTTTATTTGCTGGACAAAACCTGCCTTGACCGAGTCGGCGCCCAGCAAGCGGCCCCGGACGAATGCGTCCGGGGCCGCGTGTCTAGAGCGAACTCATGTTCGCCAGGAACTCGGCGTTGGCCTTGGTTTTGTTCAGGCGCTCCACCAGCAGTTCCATGGCTTCAACGGGCGACAGCGGGTTCAGCACTTTGCGCAGCACCCAGATACGCTGCAGATCTTCCTTCGGGATCAGCAACTCTTCCTTACGCGTGCCAGACCGCTGAATGTCGATGGCCGGGAAGACGCGCTTGTCGACCAGTTTGCGCTCGAGAATGATTTCCGAGTTGCCCGTGCCCTTGAACTCTTCGAAGATCACATCGTCCATGCGGGACCCGGTGTCGATCAGCGCGGTGGCGATGATCGTCAGCGAGCCACCTTCTTCGATATTGCGGGCGGACCCGAAAAAACGCTTCGGACGCTGTAACGCATTCGAGTCGACGCCGCCAGAGAGCACTTTGCCCGACGGAGGGACAATCGTGTTGTAGGCGCGCGCCAGACGGGTGATGGAATCCAGCAGGATCACGACGTCGCGCTTGTGCTCGACTAATCGCTTCGCTTTTTCGATCACCATTTCGGCGACCTGCACGTGGCGCGCGGCGGGCTCGTCGAAGGTCGAGGAAATCACCTCGCCTTTAACAGACCGCTGCATGTCCGTGACTTCTTCCGGCCGCTCGTCGATCAGCAGCACCATCAGCACGACTTCGGGATGATTCGCCGTAATCGAGTTGGCCACATTCTGCAGCAGCATGGTCTTGCCGGCGCGCGGCGGAGAAACGATCAGGCCGCGCTGTCCCTTGCCGAGGGGCGTGAGCAAATCCATGACGCGGGCGCTGGCATTTTCGCGGGTGGTCTCAAGTTTGAGGCGCTCCTGCGGATACAGCGGCGTCAGATTGTCGAACAGGATCTTGTTACGGGCTTCATCGGGCGACTCGAAGTTGACGGCTTCAATCTTGACCAGCGCGAAATATTTTTCGCCTTCGTGCGGCGGCCGCACCTGGCCGCTGATGGTGTCGCCGGTCTTAAGATCGAATTTACGAATTTGCGAGGGCGACACGTAGATGTCGTCGGGGCCCGGAAGGTAGTTGTAATCGGGAGAGCGCAGGAAGCCGTAGCCATCGGGCAGGATTTCGAGGACGCCTTCGGCGAAGATGTGGCCTTCTTTTTCGCTCTGCGCCTGCAGGATCTTGAAGATCAAGTCCTGCTTGCGCATACCGCTGGCACCGGGCAGATCCAAGGTCCTTGCGATCTTGGTCAGCTCGGTGATGTTCTTTTCTTTCAGTTCAGCAATGGTCATGATTCACCTGAACCCGTGCACTAGACGTACTGGTTAGTGTCTACGGGAGATTTTCAAAAGGAGGGGACGCAGGGAAGACGCAAATTACCACCAGGCAGGAAGGCGGGGCTGGGTTAAGCAGCCCGCCGTTGTGCCTCAGCAAAATTCTCTGGTTCCGACAAAATTTCTTGCCGCTCCGCGCCAGCGATCCGGTCCAACACACCGTTCATCGTTTCCTGGATTCTGGTACTGGGCCGGTGGAACTTCCGCGTGGCCTTAGAGGCAAGCTGACAAAGCATATACCGGTTGCGTAGAGTCTGTAAAGCGTCAAACACACGATCAGAGCGCATGTTCTATCGATCTCCTTACTTTATGATTGTGGCCTTCCGCATTCGTCCTTTGCCGAGGAGGGTGACCGGAACCCCAGAGTGCCTGTCTAAGTCACTGATTCCTAGTAGGTTGTAAAGGAGTTAGCGTAAAACTCACTTTTATAGAATAGATGCTTGACCCGACCCCGAAGATGCTCGATTTTCTGGGCTTGGCTCCGTGGGCGCAGAGTGACTAAAAATCGCCCAGAAGCGTTCGGATGTCTAGAACTCGCTAATGTAGCTGCAAGCGGGGGAGAGGTCAAGTATTTATTTGAGGGCAGACTGTAAAACCTCGTAAAGCGGGAAAGTCGTCCTGGTTCGTCGATCTCTTGTTCCTTTAAGATATTCCAAATAAATAAGTTAGCGAACCTCTCGGCAGCCCTGCAGGGGATGGTAGTTTCGCCACCTTCTGGATTTCTGCTGGGGATACTTGAACCGGCTATTGTTGTTGCGGTATATTCTGTACTGACAGAATTTACAGAAATTCTGCTTAAGGCAACCGATATTTAAGGGGCAGGGAGAGGCTTCCCATGAAGATCACATTCGGCGACTTGTGGCGTCCCAGCGGAACCATCAACCGGGGTGCTTACGCACTGGTGGGGGTGTTGGGATTTGCGATCAAGCACAACCTGGATCGCGTGGTAGCGGGCTACGGGTTTCATCGTACCTGGGGACTGTTTAACTACTGGGTGCCGGTGCGCGACGTGGCGCGAATTACCGAGCTGCGCGGCAGCGAAGCCACGTTTCTGGGGACGATGGTCGCCCTGTCGCTGCCCTTCATCTGGGTGGGCGTGGCGCTGACCATGAAGCGACTGCGCAGCGCGGGCTTGCCGACCCAACTGGTGGCTCTGTTTTTTCTTCCCGTCTTGAATCTGTTCTTCTTTCTCCTGCTCTGCCTGTTGCCGGAACGCGATCTTTCGGCGGCAGAAGTGAAAACGGCGCGTAAGAAGCAATCGTACCTGGCGCGCATCTTCCCAGAGAGCGCGCTGGGAAGTGCCGCCCTCTCGTTGCTGATTACCGTGCCGGCCGGACTCGGGATTGCCCTGCTGGGCGTACAAGTGCTTGGGAATTATGGATGGGGCGTGTTCGTGGCGCTTCCCTTCACCATTGGATTCGCGGCGGCGCTGGTGTATGGAATTCGGCAGCCGCGCAGCCTCGGCGGTTGCATGGGAGTGGGAAGCCTGGCGGTCGCATTGCTGGGCACGGCGCTGTTGGCATTGGCGTTCGAGGGCGTGGTGTGCCTGATCATGGCGATCCCGATAGCACTGCCGCTGGCCGCTTTTGGAGGAGCCTGCGCGTACGGGGTGCAGCGGCGACGTTGGTTTCAGACGGAGGCTCCAGTGGTGCTTTCGCTGCTGCTCCTCTTCGTGCCGGGCATCGAGTGGACCGAACATCTGACAACGAGGCCGGCACCAGTATTTGCGGTGCGAACCGCACTCGACATTCAGGCCCCGCCGGAAAAAGTCTGGCAGCAAGTGATCGCATTTTCGGAGATTCCCCCTCCGACGGAGTGGATGTTTCGTGCGGGCATCGCCTATCCGATCCGCGCACAAATGCTGGGGAGTGGCCAAGGCGCGGAACGGCGTTGCGTGTTTTCCACCGGAGCGTTTGTCGAGCCCATCGAAGTCTGGGACGAGCCCCGGCTGCTCAAGTTCTCTGTAACCTCGAATCCGCCGCCGATGGAGGAATGGACTCCTTACTCGCACATCGAGCCGCCACACTTACACGGATTCCTGGTGTCGGAAGGGGGGCAGTTCCTGCTCACGCCGCTGGCCAACGGCGGCACGCATCTGGAGGGCACAACCTGGTATCGCCATGGGCTCTGGCCCTCCGCCTATTGGCAGCTGTGGTCGGACGCCATCATCCACAAGATTCATTTGCGGGTCCTGCGGCACATTCGGGATAAGGCTGAGTGGACCGCGCGGTGAAAGTTCTGCAGCCTCCGGAGTGCCCCACCGGTCCACCTGCCTCAGGAGCTTTAAAGCCCTGACAATCTCTCGGCTTTAATGGCACGGTGGAAGCCGTGGCCGTCCAAAGCTCATTCGCGACCACGAGTTTCAGCTTGCTGACACAACGGGAAACCGTCCCTTCCAGCCCTCCGCCGTCTATGCCCGCCTGGAGGGTCCCCAAAGGATCCTGCGGTATTTTCCCTATTGACAGGATAGCGGGCGAGTAGCACTATTCGTGCGTTTTATTAAAACCGTTCACTATAGGGAGCGCAGTGGCTCGGTTCGCCCTTCGTTCTCTTCCCTCAACCTTTTACTTCACCCGCTAGCCAGACTGGCGGCTCGGCCCCTGTAGTGAAAACTATAAGGAGATTCTTATGACGAAGCAGGCTACTGTGCTGCGAAGTGCCGTCGTAATGATGCTGGCACTGTCGGGAGTCCTCGGGATGGTTGCGGTCGCGAACGCTCAAACTCAGATTCAGGTGTATGGCGCCTGGCATTGCTATACAGACGGTTGCAGCTGGGCGTCGGTGCCGAACATGACTACCTTCGATACCGATAACCGATGGTTGATTGACCGTGACATGAACGGCACGTATCAGCCGTCGGTGAACCTGGTGATCCTCAGCTTTGTCGATCCCGTCAAGCTGATGAACCTGACCACCGATGCGGGCGACACGAACGGGATTCCAGTCGGAATGAATACGGCGGTGATCAATTACTTTCAGAGCCGAGGGGTTCGTGTGATGATGTCGATTGGCGGCGCCAGCTACAGGAAAAACTGGGACAAGGCGTTATCGAGCAATCCCACGCAGCTCGGCATCAACGCCGCCAATGCCGCCAAGCAATTCAATGTCGGGATGGAGATTGACTACGAGAACAGCAGCAGTCCGAATTTGACCGGCCTGCAAAGCTTCGTAACTGCCTACCGCTCCCAGATTCCATATGATGCCACGGGCGGGAACTATCCAGCCCGCTTGACCATCGATTTGGGGAACAACGACCTGTATCTGACGAAACTCGCCAACTATGCCGTGACTCATTGGCTGCAGACCGGCGCGCCGGTGCTGGATTACGCCAACGCGATGGTGGCCTCGCAAAAGACGAGCGTCGCTACGCTGGAAACCGGGTGGCAGCAACATGTGGACGGAGTGTCGGGATCGGTACCGCCGACCGCTCCCGCCAAGTTGACCGGAAGCCTATGGCTGATTGGAGGCGATCCGAATTGCGATAACTTCAGCAACTCCGATCAGGACACGGCCGCCACCTTCGTGGAAGATCTCGCACCGGCCGGTGCGGGAACGACCACTGGCATGCTGGGATACATGTTCTGGGCAGCCGGTTGCCAGGGTAACGGCACGGGCTGCACATTTCCGCCCAACACATGCCAGAACGGAATGGGAGGCGCTGCCACCGCTTTCAACATTCCTATTCCCATGACAGCGTTACGACAGAACTAGCGCTTTGGCATCCGCCCCTGCGTTTCAGCGCGGCCAGAGCCAGCCGAACGTGCCTGCCGTCAGCAGGGCATAGACGAGTCCGTCGAGCACTTCCTTGATGACGAAGCTCCAGGTCTGTCCCTTCCAGATACCGTCGCTGATATGTCCCAGGCCGTAGGCGAGGAATGCGGCGGTGCCAACGATGCGAAAGACGCGAAGATAATATGCGCCTGGCGCGACCGTGTGAGCAGCGAGATAGGCGACGAAGAAGCCGACGATCAGGCAATATCCCAACCACAACCCCAGAAATTTTGGCATGACGGGCGGACCGCTGGGAAAGATGGTCATCATTCCGACGGGCCCCTGCTTGTATTTCTCCATCACCTCGGGCGACTTCATCGTGTTGTGGTCGGCGAAGGGGAAGATGTAGAGTCCACGCTTCAGGCCTGCGGCGCGCAAAGCGGGGAGGACTTTGTCTTCATCAGGGATTTTCTGGTAATCCCCTTTGTGATACGGCAGCACCATGTGCATGATGGAACTGGCGACGAACACAATGACCGCCGAGAGCACGATCGGAAGCCACAGAGCGGAGAGCGAAACCATGCGGAGCCTCCTTGCGGAAAACGGTTAATGGCCGCGTCTTCGGGAGGCTATCCTTGAGGTAGGCGGTGGTCAAGAGTTTTAGTAGAACGGGGGCGGCGCTTTACATCGGTGCGCAGGCGGGCGTGGGTGCATCTAAGGTAGGACCATGACTGCCGAAGGAAGTCCCGCTCGCGTTCAAGTGATTCACTCCGAAACCCGGCCGCACGATTCCGCTCAACTCAATGCATGGCTGGAGCAACTGGTGTCGCGGAAGGGCAGCGACCTGCTGCTGGTTCCGCACGCGCTTGCGGCCGTGCGAGTGGAAGGCGCTCTAGTCACCATTGGCGACAATCCGCTGATGGGCGACGAAATCGAAGCTGCGGTGCTGCCAGCGCTGGCAGCGCATGCGCGTGAACAGTATCAGCAGAACAACATCGCGGATTCGTCGTATCGAGTCGAAGGATTGGGGCGCTTCCGCATCAATCTGCATCACGAGCGAGGACGCGCGGCCGCGACAGTGCGTGCGCTGCCGTCGAGAATACCGACGCTCGATGAACTTCGTCTGCCCGCGGGCATCGCTACGCTTGCCAAGTTGCGGCGCGGGCTGGTGATCATCGGCGGAGCAACCGGGTCGGGAAAGACCACGACCCTGGCCGCGCTGGTGAACGAACTCAATCAACGCGAGGCACGGCATATTGTGACGATCGAAGATCCAATCGAGTACGAGCATGCCCATAATTTAAGCGTGATCGAGCAGGTGGAAATCGGGATCGACGCGCCCGACTTCCCTACCGCGCTGCGGGCGGCGCTGCGGCAGGCCCCGGACGTGATTGTGGTGGGCGAGATGCGCGATCCGGAGACAGCGCGAATTGCTTTGTCAGCGGCCGAGACCGGGCATCTGGTGTTCACGACGCTGCATACCACGGACGCGGCGTCGACGGTCTCGCGCATTGCGGACTCCTTCCCGCAGGAACGGCAACATTCGGTCCGCGCGGAAATGGCGATGGCGTTGGCCGCCATGCTGACGCAGACTCTGATTCCGCGGCGGAACGGCGGCCGCGTTCCGGCCGCGGAATTGCTGATAGTCGGCTACGGGACGCGGCAGCATATCCGCAAAAACGCGCTGCAGCATCTGCATCAGGAGATCACCATCACCCGCAAGCAGGGGTCGTTCACGCTGGAGGAATCGTTGGCGCAGTTGGTGTTTCAGAATGACCTGATTCGCGAAGAGGCGATGACGCGGGCGATTCATCCCGAGGACCTGGATGTGATGCTGAAGGCCAAGGGATTCTAGATGTCGTCTCGGCAGTCAAATCAAATGCCGCTTCTCGCCAAGGACGCGAGAAATGGAGGCGCCCGGAATGCGGGAATACGAGATATTAGGTTCGCCTTCCCTTCGGTAGACTTAAGAACTCTCACTCCGCAACCGCGAACTGTGGCAATATTTATGGGTTGAGAGGCGCCCCTATGTACGCTGTTCGCCTGATTCTCTGGACGGTAACGATGGCGTATGCCGGATTCCTTTTGACCGGCCAGGGGCTGCGAACTTTCAACAACCTCTCCATTACGGAAGCCTGCCTCGGAGCTTTAACCGGATTTCTCCTTGCTATCATGTTCATTCTCCGAGAGAAACGACGACGAAGACCCGCTTTCGTTACATATCCCACTGCACAAATCTTCCCGAACTGGGGCATATCCGACGAAAATCGCGACTCAGATCCGCAACGGCCAAGATGAAAAAGCTGATCGCGTTGGAACGACCTCCTACAGGCGAAGAACAAAAAACAAATCACGGACGGCCTGACGCCAGGGCGCTCAAGACTTAGGCTCTGGACCTTGCTGTATTGTCCGCGTACACTTTCTGTCGTGAATCAACTTTACGAATGGAGGATAGATGCGCAACGCCTTAACAGCGGTGATTGTAGTAGTGGCTCTGTCATTAGGAGTTGGAGCACAGGAACAAAAGCGCGGTCCATCAACATCAGAAGAAAGGGCGCGGGCGGTACGGATTGCTCAAGATCTGGAAGCGCGACCCACCGACCCGTCGCTGCGCGATGACTATAAGTGGCTGTTGGTTTGGGCCACGGAGGTGCCCGACCTTACTGTCTCAATGTGCACCGCAAATATGCCATGGAAGGGCAAGTACAAGCATAGCGGCGACCTTGCGGCAGTTGGGCTGGCCGCCACCGCCGCCTTCGTGATTCAACATCCAGACGAAGGCAAAGATGCAGCCACTGCGGGCCTTGCTGCGATGGAATCCATGCTTCGCGTCTATCAGAAGATTGTCGAGCAGGACCCGAAAGCTCATTCGAAAGAGATGGATGAAGTAGTCGAGATTCAGAAGCAGGGCAAACTGGACGAATATATTCGGAGCCGCTGGGCGAACACTTGCAAGAAGTAGCTGTCATTCCTGCAATGCGCTGCCTTACGCCCAATACGTGCGGTCTAAGCTGCGGTACTGAATCGCCTCCGCGATGTGTTTGGGCTCGAGGTTGGGAGAATTCTCCAGGTCGGCAACGGTGCGGGCGACTTTCAGGATGCGGTCATGGGCGCGGGCGCTGAGTCCCTGCTGGGTCATGGCGCGTTCGAGCAGGCGTTCGCAGTCCGCTGAAAGTTCGCAGAATGTCCGGATGTGGCGGGAGTGCATCTGGGCGTTGCAGTAGAGCTTTTCGCGCGACGTGGCGAAGCGCGCCAACTGCTTCTGGCGGGCGCGGACCACGCGCTCGCGAATGGTAGCCGAGTTCTCCGGTTCGTGAGTGGAACGCATTTCTTTGTAGTTCACGGCGGGGACGTCGATGTGAATATCGATGCGATCCATCAGCGGACCGGAAATCTTTGACACGTAGCGCTGGATCATTGGCGTCGTGCATTGGCAGTCGCGAGTGCGGTCGTTGTGGAAGCCGCAGGGGCAGGGGTTCATGGCGGCGGCCAGCATGAAGCGCGCCGGGAACGTGAGTGACATAGAGGCGCGGGCGATCGAGACCGTGCCGTCCTCGAGCGGCTGGCGGAGAACCTCGAGCACGTTGCGGGGAAATTCGGGTAACTCGTCGAGAAACAGCAAGCCGTTGTGGGCCAGTGAAACCTCGCCGGGGCGTGGAATGGCGCCGCCGCCGATCAATCCTGCGTCAGAGATGGTGTGATGCGGCGAGCGGTAGGGACGTGTTCCGACCAGGCCGACGCCTTGATCGAGCACTCCGGCGACGCTGTGAATCTTGGTGGTCTCGAGCGCTTCTTCGAACGTGAATGGCGGCAAGATGGTGGGCATGCGCTTGGCGAGCATCGTCTTGCCGGAGCCAGGCGGGCCGATCATCAGGATGTTGTGGCCTCCGGCGCAGGCGATTTCGATGGCGCGCTTGGCGGTCTGCTGGCCGCGGACGTCTTTGAAATCGACGAAGAACTGCTGCGACTCGCGGAGCAGCGAATCGCCGTCAGCCTTGATGGGGACGATCCCGTTGCCCGAGTTCACGAAGTGGATCACGTCGAGCAGCGAGCGCACGGGATAGACGTCAACACCGGAGACCATGGCGGCTTCTTTGGCGTTGGCTTCGGGGACGACCATGCGGGCAATTTTCTTCCCGCGGGCTTCGATGGCAATTGGCAACGCGCCCCGCACGCCGCGAACCCCGCCATCGAGCGAGAGCTCTCCGACGAAAAGGCAATCCGGCATTTCCTTCTTGGTGAGGCCGCCGTAGGCTCCGACGATGCCGAGGGCCATGGGCAGGTCGAATCCAGAGCCTTCTTTCTTGATGTCGGCCGGAGCGAGGTTGATAGTGATGTGAGTAGGGGGAATGTCGTAGCCGCAGTTCTTGAGCGCGGCGCGAACGCGGTCGCGGCTCTCGCGCACGGCGGCGTCAGGCAGGCCAACGGTATGAAAGTGGTCCTGATCGCACTTGATGCCGGAGCAGTCGACCTCCACCTGAATAATGTTGGCGTCGATGCCGTAGACGGCGGCGCTGAGAGTTTTGTAGAGCATAGGTCGACTGGTACTTCCCTCACTTCTCGCAAAGAACGCGAGAAATAAGGCACCCTGGGCACACGAGTCCTGATATGCCAGATACCTACCTTAGAGATAGCGGGGCAGTGTTGGCTGTGACGGATGTCACCAATGACCTGTGGAAAACAAAGGCTTACCACAGAGGACACAGAGACCACAGAGGAATTCCTCTGTGAATCTCTTTGTCCCTGTGGTTAAGGCCTTTTTGCGGTCAGAGGTTTTCGGCGCGTTTTGTCAACAAACTGTTCTGCCCAGGAGTCCATTGCCGCGAAACGTGACCCGCCAAGAAAGCGGTTGTTCTGCCGAAGCGTATAGAATTAGGATGACTTCTAGTTAAGTTAGTCGTTTCCTCATGAGCCTGGACCCCGCAAACACCTCAAACCCGCCACGCCCTCCCGGAAGTCTGGACCGGGAGGAATCCCAATTATGGCGATGGGCTCTGGGGTTCATGGTCTTGCTGGCCGTCGCGCTGGCGGGGCTGCTGTATGAGCGGCTCGAGAACATCCCGTTTCAACTTCGCGCCATTCCTTTCGGGATCCTGGCGCTTTCCATCCTGTTCGCGGTATACGCCTACGGCCGCCGGCGCGAGGTCAGCGACCTGAAAGGACTGCTGCGGGGGCTGCAGGAGCACGTGGGCGCGGCGCCTTCAGAAGAGCAACTCGATCAGCTCAGCCAGGTCATCATGCGCTCGCAACGCAACTTCAAGGAGTTGATCGACTCCTTCGATGACCCCGCGTGCGCGGTATCGCTCGACGGCACCATGCGGACAGTCAACAAACGCATCACCGAGGTGACCGGACTGCCTTACTCCGAACTGGTGGGGCGCAAGATCTACGACCTGCTTGAAGAACCCACCCAGGAAGATGTGGAGCGGGGCCTGGGGAGCTTTCTGCAAAGGAAGCGCTGGGCGGGGACGGTGCGAGTCCGGCTCAAGAACAATTCGAGGCCTCTCTATTTTGAATGCGCGCTGAACGGCATTATCAAAGGCGATGAGGTGGTGGGCGCAAGCATGCTTGGGCGTGACGTCACCGAGCAGCGAGAGAAGGAACTGCGCTTCACCGAACTGTTTGAGACCCTGCAGGAGGGCGTATATTTCAGCACTCCCGAAGGACGTTTGCTCGACGCCAATCCCGCCCTGGTCAGCATGCTGGGATACATGGAGAAGCGAGACCTTCTGGCGGCGGAACCAGCGGCGTTGAACATCGATCCGGGACAACCGGTGCTGGGGCGGGCGGTCGACGACCGCGGAGGCCTGCGCACGCGTGAGATCAAGCTGCGGCGCAAGGATGGAACCGCCGCGGTTTTTCTGGACTCCTCGCGGGCGGTGTGGGACACGTCGGGGAACATCATCCGCTACCAGGGAACGCTGGTGGACATCACCGAAAAGCGGAAGATGGAGCGGCAACTAGCGCAGCAGGAGGAGTTCCGGGCCCGGCTGCTGGAGAGTTTTCCGGATTTGATTCTGGTGGTGGATCTCGAGGAACGCTATACGTTCGTCAGTTCGCGAGCCCGCGATCTGCTGGGCTACGATCCGAAAGAGATGCTGGGGAAAAAGATTTCGGAACTGGAAGACCATTCGCCGGAGTTGGCTACGCTGTACAACGAACTTGTATCGGGCAAAGAACTCTTCGCGGCGGCGGAGTACGGGGCGCGACATCGCGACGGAAGCTGGCGGACCATGCGCGCCGCGGGCAGCCGTCTCGTCGATGCCGAGACGAAGACCAGCGGAGTCATCATCTCGGTGCGCGACATTACGGTGGAACGAAAGCTGGAACAGCAGGTGGTCCAGAGCGAGCGCCTGGCGGCGATGGGCGCCATGATTGGCGGCGTCGCCCACGAATTAAACAATCCTTTGACCGCCATTATGGGCGTGAGCGAACTGCTGCAGGATACCGAGACCAACGAAGCGTCGCGCAAACAACTGGCAATGCTGCAGCAGCAGGCGCGCCGGGCAGCGGAGATCGTGCAGAACCTGACGTATTTCTCGCGCCCACCCGCTCCCGGCAAGAGCCGGATCAACCTGGTGGAGGTGGTCGAGCGCACGCTGAATCTCCACGCCTATTCGCTGCGCAAGAACAACGTTACGGTCGACTTTCTGAAGGAGCCCGGGGTGCCGTACGCGATGGGCGATCCCCACCAGTTGATGCAGATTTTTCTGAATCTGATCGTGAACGCCGAGCAGGCCATCCGCGAGGTGCGGGATAAGGGAACGCTGCGGATTCGGCTGGGCAAAGGCGACAACTCAGTGTGGGTCAGCTTTCACGACGACGGGCCCGGCATCGCAAAGGAAAATCTGGCGAGCATCTTCGATCCGTTCTACACGACGAAACGGCCGGGGCGCGGCACGGGGTTAGGCCTGAGCATCTGCAAGTCGGTAATGAAGGAACACAACGGCAGCGTGGAAGCGGCGAACTCCCCCGAAGGGGGAGCGGTGTTCACGGTTACATTGCCGGTGTCGGCGGTGGGGTAACCATTTTACTTCGGTGACCACAACTTGCACGCGGAGCCAGGAATGGTGAATGTTAGTTCCTCAGAAGTAAGCCCGTCTGCTACTTTGATCCGCCGAACTGGTCGCGACTCCCGCGTCTCGATCTTCGGGCCAACGTCGCAGTCAACTTTGGCCCGAGCATAATACTCGAATCCCTTAGGAAGGGTGAACTCCCCCTGTCCATCTTGAATTCCAGGCGCTTCATCTCCGATGACAGCTTGGTCCGGATAGCTGATGTTGTGGAACAGGAGATTACTCCAATTAGGGCTGGTTCCGTCCTCGAATGCAACCTTGATCTTCAATGTGACCGTTTCGAGTCGGCGCAAATGCATGGGCAGAAGTTCGGTTGACGACGCCTCTGTGACCAGGACACGATCGGCCGTCAACTCATCGTCAGCCGCTGGGTAGTAAACCCCGACGAAAGGGTGACGCGCATCCGGTGCGCCATGTTTCAATGCTGCAACGAAATAGTCACCAGGGTCGACATGGCTGAATTGGTATTGTCCGTCTGCATCAGTCCACTCACGCTTCGTGGCGTACCATCTGTCATCACCCGTCTTGTTGGCGGGAATTAGCTCTACCTCGATCCCACGGACCGGCGTGTCCTCCTGATCGACGATCGTGCCTCGCATTAATCCGCCCGTCTCTGGTCTAGATTCGTTGGCAGGAATTGGTTCTTGATATGGGGTAATGTATTCCTGACTTATCTCACTGGCGAAGGAAGTGCTCGTTACAGGGCTAGAAAATTTGCCAAGCAATAGGCCAGCCACGACCAACAGAACGGCAATAACAGTCGCCGCGGATAGCTTGCTTCGCATGCTCACCTTGGCCTCTCTCTATTTTGACACCACCGCGCTATATCGAGGATCGATCTTCGCGGCGATCAGCGCTCGACTGCCATGGCTACCGCGTTGCCTCCGCCAAGACACAGGGCGGCGATGCCCCGCTTCACATCCCGCCGGATCATTTCGTAGATCAGCGTGACCAGCACCCGCGCGCCGCTGGCTCCGATGGGGTGGCCGATAGCCACCGCGCCCCCGTTCACGTTGACCTTGTCGGGATTCAGACCCAACTCGCGCATCACACCCAGCGCCTGCACCGAGAACGCTTCGTTGAGTTCGTAGAGATCGACGTCCTCGTTTTTCCAGCCCGTCTTCTCCCAGATCGTACGCACGGCGCCGACCGGAGCCATCATTACCCATTTGGGTTCGACGCCGCTGGTCGCCTGTGCAACGATGCGGACCATGGGCTTCGCGCCAAGTTCCGCCGCGCGCTTCGAACTGGTAACGACCAAGGCAGCAGCACCGTCGTTCACGCCGGGCGCGTTGCCGGCGGTGACGGTGCCGTCTTTCTTGAAAGCGGGCTTCAGTGCGCGCAGCACTTCGATGGTAGTGTCTTCGCGCGGACTCTCGTCTTTGTCGAAAATTGTTGGAGGCGCGCCCTTCTTCTTCGCAGGAATCTCGACGGGAACGATCTGCGACTTGAAGCGGCATTCTTTGATCGCGGACAGTGCCTTACGGTGTGAGTTCAAAGCGAACTGATCCTGCTCTTCGCGCGTGATCCCATATTTCTCGGCGACGTTCTCGCCGGTGATGCCCATGTGGTAGTCGTTGTAAATATCCCACAGGCCATCGTGCACCATGGAGTCGACGATCTGCGCGTTGCCCAGACGGTATCCCTTGCGCGCTTGCGGCAGAAGATACGGCGCGTTAGTCATCGATTCCATCCCGCCGGCGACGACGATGGAACTGTTCCCGGTCTGGATCGCTTGCGCTGCGAGAGCGACCGATTTCAATCCTGAGCCGCAAACCTTGTTGATTGTCATGGCACCTGTCGCGGGAGAAAGTCCGCCATAAATGGCAGCCTGTCGCGCGGGATTCTGGCCGAGTCCGGCGGACACAACGTTGCCCATGATGCACTCGTCAATCTCGGCAACCTCGACACCGGCGCGTTTGACGGCCTCGCGCACAGCGATGGCACCGAGTTGTGGAGCGCTGAGATCGGAGAGGCTGCCCTGAAATTTTCCAACGGCGGTGCGGCAACCGGAAATGATCACTACATCGTCAAAAGAGGCCATGAATCAAGCTCCCACGAAGATTTCGTAACCTTCATTATAGATGCCGGTGCGGGCGAATGCGTCGCTTTCACAGCCAATGCTTCGAACCTGCGCAGTTGCGTGGATGATGCGGCATTAACGTCGCCGCTTTCGAGTGCGACGCTGGTTCATCGAGTGCGGGTGAGATGGAAATCGCGTGCGACGCGATGCACTCGTCGAAATTCTTGTTGACTTTTGCTTCAGAAACTCTCTCGGGATGACTTTGGTGTCACGACGTGCGCCGATCGATCATCATTTTTTTCTTGACTTCACTTTTTATTAACTCTATACATCAACTAGTTGCAGTAAAAGACCGCTGCGACATTTTCCATGAAAAATGGAAGGGAGAATAGGAACAATGGCAACCAAGAAAAAGGCAAAGAAGAAAAAGAAGCACTAAGAAAGTTCAGTACGAAGTAAACAGGGGACGCTGAAGAGCGTCCCCTAAGTTTTTTGGGCAAGGAATTTTTCCGCGCAGTCCGGCTAGTTCGGCCGCTTGACGCCGCTCTCCACCCGATGAGGAATCCGCTTCTCCTTCACCGGACATAGACTCCGATAAGCGCAGAAATTACAGTGCATCCCCGGCTTCGCGTCGAAGAGGCCATCGGCAATTCCCTGGGCTGCGGCTTCAACCCGGGCACGGGCAGTCAGCAACTGCGCCTCGGTGCGCGTGGTCATGACGGGAACGTTCTCTTCCAGGTTGTGAAAGATCAGCGCGCCCACGGTGTATCCCCACTTCTCCTGGGCTGCCATCGCGTACAGCGACAACTGCAGGCTCTCGTCGGCGTCTTCCTGATCGCGGGCCTTGCCGGTCTTGTAGTCAACGATGGCCACGCTGCCGTCGGGACGGCGGTCGATGCGATCGATGCGGCCGACCACCGACGTCGTTCCCACGCGAATTTCAAAAGACTGCTCGGTGTGCAGAACCTGAACGGGAGGTAAGGTACGAGCCGCGGCCAGAAAGTCGCGCAGTTGAGCGATGCCCTGCTCTTCGTAGAGTTCGTGCTGGTAGGCTTCCTGAATCTTGGCCTCGGCCAGGTCGAGACGGAACAAGTCGACGAGTTCGTCGTCGGTCTTGGGGCGCCCGAGGTTCACGGAATCGAAATAAGTTTTGAGCACGCGATGGATGGAGGCGCCGTACTGCATCGCAGCCGCAGGCTTTTCTGACAGGCGCCAGTCCCGTTTGAGCTTGAATTGCAATCCGCAGCGCTCATAGGTATCGACCGCGGACGCGCTGAGTCGGGTATGCAAACCAGCCAGCACCGGCATCTCGAACCACACATTCGTCTGCGACTCGGCGGGATACGCCAGCGACGCTTCAGCGAACATGTCGAGAGTTTGCTGCGTGCCCCGCGCCGGGACCGCTGTCAGCCAGCGGGAGAGACCCTTGTTCTCGATCAGCTCGCGCATGTAGCCGGCGGGAGTCTTGTTGATTTTGCCGATGCCCTCTTTCGCATAGATGTGCAGTGAGTCGCGGGCTCGGGTCATGGCGACGTAGAACAGGCGCCGCTCTTCCTCGCCGTGCAGCGTCTTATCGTCGGCCGCGGTGATCGAATCCGCGTCACGCAGTTCGCGGGGGAAGGCGACCAGCGTTTCTTTGTACGAACAGGGGAACGTTGGCGGATTGGCGCGGAGAATGCAAACGTGGGGAAACTCCAGCCCTTTGACGCCGTGCACGGTCATGAGGCGGACGGCATTTTCGTTTTCGCTTGACTCCATCGGAATCACTCCGCCAGCCTCGCGGAAGAGTCCGAGATAGTCGACCAGTTCTTCCAATTCGGTCGTCCGGTTGACGTCTTTCTCTTCCCACCTATCCACGAAGTGCAGGGCAGCCTGAAGAATGGGCGAGGAGGCGTCGAGCGCAAACTGTTTGACGATGATGTCGAGCGCCACCCGGGCTTTCGCATCCCTGCGGCGGATTTCTTCGCGGGTCCGCTGCACCGCGGCGACAACATCGGCGCCGCCGTCGACCTGGCCGAGCGCCGCCGAAAGGGGGACGACCTGGGCTTCCCGATTATCCCGGGCAACGGCGCGCATGACCTGACGGAGCTGTTCGGGATTCACCTGAAAGCGCGGCAAAGCGGCAACCCGAAACAGGCTGACGTCGTCACCGGTCGAGACGACTGCGTTCAGGCATGCGAACAGGTCGCGCGCTTCCGGAGTGTCGGAGATGTCCATGCTCTCGATGACGAACGGGATGCCGGCCTCGGCTAATTCATGGACCACGTCGTCACGGTTGTAGTGCGAGCGGTAGAGGATGCCGAAGTCGGACCATTTGCACTTGGACTTCTTTTGCGTGTCGCGCAGAAACGCGACCACGTCGGGGCCCTCGGCATCTCTGGTGGTGAGAACCACTACCGCTACCGGCGGGCTGGGAAGCTGCGTGCCCGCCTGGGTGGCTTCCTCCTCGCGGGCGGATTGGAGCGGCGCGCGATGATGATGGTGCGCGACCTTGCCATTGGAGTGTTTGGCGAATACGGGAGGATTCTTGTCGATCAGGGCGAACGCGCTGCGGAGGATCGGCGTAGTGGAACGGCGATTCTTTTCGAGGACTACACGCTTCGCGTTTGGAAAGTGACGATCGAACAGCTCGAACGCCGCGCTGGATGCTCCTCGAAAGCGATATATGGACTGGTCGGGATCGCCCACAGCAAAGATGTTGCCTTCGGGTCCGGCGAGGCGGGAGAGAAGCTGAATCTGCGCGAAGTTGGCATCCTGAAATTCGTCGGCGAGGATGAAACGCGCGCGGGCGCGCGCCTCGGCTAGAACATTTTCGTCGCCGTGCAGCAAGGCATGGGCGCGCGTGATCATGTGGCTGAAAGTTCCGAGATTCTCCTCGCGAAGCCAGCGTTCCATGGTGGTGAAGACGCGGGCAATCTCGCGGCAGCGGCCGAGCACTTCAGAATCATCCAGAACGGTCTTCGACTTCATCACGCGCGGGATGGGAACCTCTTTGCGCTCCAGGCGTTCGACATAATGCGCGTACGTTTCGGGCGTCACCAGTTCGTCGTGGCAGCGGCTGACGAAGTCCAGCAGGTCGTTCAGAAATTGCGGGACGTTGGCGGCGCGAATGTAGTACTCGAGGCGCAGTTCGCGAATGCGGCGGCGCAGGTAGATCCAAAGATCTTTGTCGTCGAGGACGCCAAAATCTTTGTGAGCGCGCTTGAGCATCTCCAGGCAGTAGTCGTGGAAGGTGGCCGCGTGGACTTCGCCGCTGCCAATCAAATTGCCCACGCGGTCGCGCATCTCTCGCGCCGCATTCACGGTGTAGGTGAGGGCGAGGATCTCGTGAGGTTGCGCGTGGCCTTCGCGAACCAGGCGCTCGATGCGGTGAGTCAGAACAGAAGTCTTGCCCGTGCCGGCGCCGGCGACCACCAGCATCGGGCCGCGCACGTGATCGATGGCTTCGCGCTGGCGATCGTCTGCAGTGAACGGAGCGGGACGGGAGTTAGACTTCACGGGCGACATCCGTGGTCAGCATATCATTACGCGGCTCGAGAAAACTGCGCGGCGGACAGCCGAGGGCCTGCTCTGAGCTTGCCGAAGGGGCGGCTGTCCCCATATCGTTCTCAGCAGTTTAGCTCAGTTCGGAGATAGCGACGGCGACCGCGGCGATGGCGGCGGTTTCGGCGCGCAAGATCGTGGAACCCAGAGAGGCGCAGGTCCATCCGGCTTTCTGGAATAGTTGCAGTTCGTCTTCAGCCCAGCCGCCCTCGGGTCCGATCGCTAGAAGGATCTCACCGTCGGCCGAATCCAGCACGTCGCGGAGCGAAGTCTGCTTTTCTGATTCCGCCAGCACGATACGCAGGTGGCCGGGAAGCGCTGTCGCCGCCGGAAATTTCATTGCATCCGTGATTTCGGGCGGAGCAGCGCGACGCGATTGCTCGGATGACTGGAGGGCGATTCTGCGCCAGCGTTCGGCGCGTTTCGTGGCGGCCGAGGCCAGGTGAGCGTCGGTGCGTCGGGCGATCACGGGCACGATTCGCGAGACTCCCAGCTCCGTGCATTTCTTGATCGCCCATTCCATTCGGTCGAATTTGAAGATTGCCAACAGGAGAGTGATGTTGGGCATCGCAGCCGCTGGGACTTCATCGCCTAGCTCAAATTCGACTCGACCATCTTCGATGGTCACGATGCGTCCGCGCCGAACTGTGCTACCCGTGGCAATATCGAATTCCTGCCCCACGCGAGCGCGCAGGACGCGAACTAGATGGTCGGCGTGATCGCCTGTCAGGGCGGCGTGGGTGCCCGAGAATTCGTCGGCGATCCAGCGGCGTCGGCTCATGAAAAGTGTCGGGCCATGAAAGAAGTGGGGAGCTCGGAGCCACGCTCTTCCCCAGCTGCGAGGCGCAATGTCTTCACCCTATCCGAACATGTCTTTCATCTTGCCGAGCAGCGAACGCAGCATGGGCTGGTTGTCGACCTTGGCGAGAGCGTCGAGTTCCTGCAGCAACTCTTTCTGGCGCTTGCTGAGCTTAGTCGGCACCTGAACCCGGACCTCGACATATAAATCGCCCTTGCCGTGTCCGTTGAGCACCGGCACACCTTTGTTGCGGATGCGGAATGTGGCGCCGGGCTGAGTCCCATCCGGAATCTTCAGCGTGTGCTCGCCTTCCATGGTCGGCACTTTGATCTCCGCACCCATGGCGGCTTGCGCCACCGAGATTGGGACCACGCAATGCAGGTCGTTGCCTTCGCGCGCGAAGAAGGGATGCTCCTTCACATGCAGCACCACGTACAAATCTCCAGCGGGCCCGCCGAACGCGCCAACTTCTCCTGCGCCGGAAAAACGAATTCGTGTTCCGTCCTCGACGCCCGCTGGAACTTTCGCGTCCACGGTGCGCTGGCGCAAAATGCGGCCGTCACCTTTGCACTTCGAGCAGGGATCGGTAATGACGCTGCCTGTTCCCTGACATGCGGGGCAAGTACGGGCGATGCTGAAGAATCCCTGCTGGTAGCGAACTTGGCCACGGCCAGCGCAGGATCGACAGGTGGTGGGACCTTTCCCGGGCGCGGCACCGGAGCCGCGACAATCCTCACAAGCCTCGTGGCGGCGAACCGTGACGTGCGACTCAGTGCCGAAGAACGCTTCCTCGAACTCCAGTGTCAGGTCTTCGCGAAGATCGGCGCCGCGCTGCACCCGGCTGCGCCGGCGTCCGCCAGCGCCACCACCAAACATGTCTCCGAAACCGAAGAACTCGCCGAAGATGTCGCCGAAGTCCTGGAATACGGTGGGATCGAAACCGGCAGGCTGCCCGGAGCCGCCGCCCAGACCCGCGTGCCCGTAGCGATCGTAGACTGCGCGCTTGTCGGTGTCGGCGAGCACGGCATAGGCTTCGCTGACTTCCTTGAACTTGTCTTCCGCGTCAGGATTATTAGGATTGCGGTCGGGATGAAATTGCAGCGCGAGCTTGCGATAGGCGCTCTTGAGTTCGACCTCTGTGACCGTGCGGCTCACGCCCAGCACTTCGTAGTAATCGCGTTTTGCGTTCGTGGTCAGAAATGACCTTTCTTCAAGAAAAATCTGGACAAGCTGGGGCGGGATGTTGAGGTGCCCCGTACGATCCTAGTCTTCATGGATTTTTTGCGACCTTGACCATGGCGGGCCGCAGCAGGCGATCTTTGATTTTGTAGCCCCGCTGCAATTCTTCGAGCACCTCGTGGTCAGCCGCGTCCGAGGTTTCCACCATCTCGATCGCCTCATGAACATGGGGATCGAATGGCTCTCCCTTGGCGGGAATGGCGCGCACTCCCAGCTTCGACAGCGCGTCCTGCAGCTGCTTGTAGATCAATTCGACGCCGCCGCGAAAGTCGCCAGGCTCAGACCTAACCTGTAGCGCGCGCTCGAAGCTGTCGAGGACCGGGAGCAGCGACTTGACCGCGTCGGCGGAGGCATAGTCGCGGAACTCCTGCTGCTCTTTCGAGGCGCGACGGCGGGCGTTTTCGAACTCCGCCTGTGCTCGGGCCAGGCGATCGAGCAAGGAATCGCGCTCGGCCTTCAGCTTTTGCAATTCCGCTGCGGGACCAGAAACTTCCCCGGCTGCTGCTCCGCTGCTGGCCGATTCCGAAGGCTGGTCTTCGCCTTCCGCGGCAGGTAGTTCGTGTTCCAGATCAAGCCCTGCGGTTTCTGCTTCTGATTTTCCGTTTGATTTCCCCATAACTGCGTGCATTACTCCGATTCATTCAGGATCTTGTCAAATAATCGCGCGATGTACGACACCGCGGTGATGGTGTGTTGATAGTCCATGCGCGTCGGTCCAATCACCGCGAGCGAACCCATGACCTCGTTGCCGGCGTGCGCAGGCGCGCCGATCAACACAAAATTCTGCATCGACGGCAGCGCCTGGTCCAGTCCGATGACCACGCGAACCGCCTCCTGCTTCACGTCGAGATAAGCTCCAAGCAACTGGACGACTTTTTCTTTTTCCTCCAGCGTTTTGAGCATTTCCTGCAGCCGTTCGCGGTCATGATCGGCCGTGACCAGATTCGCCGCGCCTTCAACGAAGACGACTTGCGAGCCTTGCTCAGCCGCGAGCGCGCCTTGCTTGTAGAGTTGCTCGATCGAGTTCATCAGGCGGTCGTATTCGCTGCGCTCCTGCTCCAGGCGGCGGGCCAGTTCCGCCCGAAGTGACTCCATCGTCCAGCCGCGGAAATTCTCATTGATATAGCGGGCGGCCAGGTCCAGTTCGGACTGCGATAAATCAAGGCGCAGCACGCGATCGCGCACCAGGCCGGAACGAGTCACCAGCACGGCCAACACTTTCTGCTCGCCGAGTCGCGAGAAATAAACATGCTCCAGCGCGTTCTTCGGACCACTCGTGGCCACGGTCACACCCACGTTCCGCGAAATCAGCGAGAGCACATGCGAGGTCCGCTCCATGAACTCCTGCACGTCGGTGATGCCAGCCAGCGAATCGGAGATCATGCTCTCTTCCTGCGGCGCCAGATGGGCGGTCCCAGAAATCTGTTCGACGTAATAGCGATACGCCTCGGTCGTAGGCACGCGCCCCGCGGAAGCATGTGGCTGCTCCAGAAACCCGGCATCCGACAGGTCGGCCATCACATTGCGAATCGACGCAGGACTCAACCCTTCGCGGTTTGACCGCGCGAGCGTGCGCGAACCGACCGGCTCGCCCGTCGAGATAAAAGTCTCCACCAGCGCAGTCAGAATCTCGCGTTCGCGAATCCCGATATTGGGGTCAGCAGGCATCTACAGTCGCGTCAGTCGTCTCAATGCAAGCGGCGCCAGCCGCAAACCGCTTCTGATTCATTCTACCTAACCATTTTAGATGCAGAAGGTTGGCTTTTGGACCAAAGTTGAGGGTTCTGTCCGGATTCCAGGAACGGCACGGGGAGGCAGTCAAAGCAGGAGCACGCCGAAAGCATTTAATAACCGCTGAGATCGCGGAGAAGGCCGCAGAGACCGCAAAGGTAGAGCCCTGCAAGGCTTTTCTCTGCGTTCTCCGCGGCCCTTCCTCCGCGATCTCAGCGGTCAGAAGCTTTTGGTCCCGATGACCGGTACCGCTATGATGGACCGACTCTCGTGAAATCAAAACCTCACATCGCAGTCATCGGCGCCGGAGCCTTCGGCGGATGGACCGCGCTGCATCTTCTGGAACGCGGCGCACGCGTCACACTGCTCGACGCCTGGGGCCCGGGCAACTCTCGTGCGTCTTCGGGCGGCGAGACGCGCGTGATGCGCGGCTCGTATGGGCAAGATCGAATCTATACCGAGCTCGCCGCGCGCGCGCTCAAGCTCTGGGCAAAGTATGAGCGGAAGTGGAAGCAGCAGTTTCTGCACCGCTGTGGCGTGCTATGGATGGCTTCCGGGGTCGACGATGCGTTCGAGCGCGGGTCGCTCAAAGCCCTGCGCGCGGCGAAGATCGAGTTTCAGGAGCTCTCGGCGGCGCAGATGAAGAAGCGCTGGCCGCAGATTAACTTTGACGGCATTCAATGGGCGATCCATGAGCCGGAATGCGGATATCTGGACGCGCGCGCGAGTTGTCAGGCGGTCGTGGAGGCGTTCGTGACGGCCGGAGGCAAGTACCGGCAGGCCGCGGTGCTTAGCGATGAACTGGAGAATGCCCCTCTACGTTCCCTGACGCTGTCAGACGGCTCGCGGCTAAAGGCTGACTTCTATGTTTTCGCCTGCGGACCGTGGCTCGGCAAGCTGTTTCCGCAAGCGATCGGCAATCTGGTTCAGCCCACCAAGCAGGACATTTTCTTCTTTGGCGCGCCGGCAGGGGACGATCGATTCAGCGACGCTAATCTCCCGGTGTGGGGCGACCACTTGGGACGCTTTCGCTACGGAATTCCCGGCAGTGGCCGCCGCGGGTTCAAGATCGCCGACGACACGCGCGGACCGGCTTTCGATCCGACAAACGGCGAGCGCGTGGTCGATCCGGACACGCTGAAAGACATCCGCGAATACGTTGGCTTCCGCTTCCCTGCCCTGAAAGACGCGCCGCTGCTCGAGACTCGCGTCTGCCAGTACGAGCAGACTCCCGACAGTCACTTCATCATCGATCGGCATCCGGCGATGGAGAATGCGTGGATCGTTGGCGGAGGCTCCGGCCACGGCTTCAAGCACGGCCCCGCAATCGGGGAAATGATGGCGGACTTGATACTGAAGGACAACGAGCCGGCAGCAATCTTCCAGCTAGGACGATTTCAACCCTAAAAGCCTTGTCATCCTGAGCAGCGGTTTTTGCGGAGAAGGATCTATGCAACTTTGCCGCCCGTTGCACAGGTCCTTCAGCGGACAAAATGTGCCCGCTTCAGGATGACAAAACAGTTACGGCTGTGGTGGAGAAACTATTGAATCTGAATCACGCTGGCCGGGGCGTTGGCCCTGATCTCCGCTGCCCGCGTGACAACATTCTGCGCGAACGCATAAATCGATCTGGCGTGCGGCGAGTTCTCGCCCTCCAGCACGACCGGCGTTCCGCCGTCGCCCGACTTCCGCACTTCCGGATCGAGCGCGATGTTCCCCAGGAACGGCACGCCAAACTGCGCCGCCATTTTTTCCGCGCCGCCGCGGGAGAAGATGTCCACTTCGTGCGAGCAATGCGGACAAGTGAAATAACTCATGTTCTCGACCACGCCGACCACGTCCACTTTCATCTGGCGAAACATTTCGATGGCCTTGCGCGCGTCCTGCAACGAAACGTCCGACGGCGTCGACACCACCACCGCGCCCGTCAGCGGCACGGTCTGCACCAGAGAGAGCGCGATGTCGCCCGTGCCCGGCGGCAGATCGACGATGAGATAGTCGAGTTGTCCCCACTCCACCAGCCCCAGAAACTGGCGCACAATCTGGTGCAGCATGGGACCGCGCCAGATGATGGGCTTATCGCCAGGATTAAGGAATCCGACAGAAATCACTTTCAGCCCAAACGCCTGAATCGGCTCAATGCGATTCTCGCCGACCATGCGCGGCTGGCTGTTGACCCCCAGCATGAGCGGAACGTTGGGCCCGTACACATCCGCATCGAGCAGCCCGACCTTGTGTCCCATCTTGACCAGCGCCACCGCCAGGTTCACCGACAACGTGGTCTTGCCCACGCCGCCTTTTCCCGACCCGACGGCGATGATGGCGTCCACCCCCGGCAGCGGCTGCGGCCCCTGCGGCGCCGGCCCTTGTCCATGTCCATGCTGATGCGGTGTATGTGCGCCCAAAGAATCACACTCCTGATAGGAATTGCGAAATTGAAGAAGAACTCCCTTCGATTATACAGGCGGGCGTGGTGCGACGAGGCCGGGTGGGTTCTTACGAGAATTATTATGTGACGCGAATCACAGCCTGCTAAACAATTCAGCGATGTTTGCGCCGCCGTTCCAACTCCGACCGCCGGATCTCACGGCGCCTTCCGGCGTCATCGTAGCGCTGTTGCTGCTCGTCGGTCTCGGGAATTACGGGAGGGATTCTAAGACGCTTGCCGGCGCTATCGATGGCCACGAAAGTCAGGTGGGCGGAGGCTGCGTGATGCGCGGTGTCGGCAATGTAATTTTCGACGAAGACCTTTACGCCCACCTCCATCGAAGTTTGGAAAACGCGGTTGACCGATGATCGCAGAATGACCAGATCTCCCACCCGCACCGGCACCAGAAAGTCGATGTGATCCACGGATGCGGTCACCACGAAATTGCGCGAGTGCCGGTGCGCGGCCATGGCGCCGGCCAGGTCGATCCAGTGCATCAGGCGGCCACCGAGCAGGGCGCCCAGCGGATTGGCATCGTTCGGCAACACGATCTCCGCCATCTCGGATTGCGAATCCCGCACCGGGCGGGGAGTGAGCACATCGTCTTTCATGCGTGGTCTTCCTTTCGTGGTGGCGGGGTTTCTTAAAACTTGTTTCTCAGGATTTCCTTTTGAGGTACGACTCCAAATAGCATTCCGCCATTTTCTGAACGCGCGGGTCGTCGTGCTGCATCCGCCAGGTGGCGTGCGACAGATCAAATTCCAGATCGCCGTGTTCCACGGGACGGTTACTTCGTTCACAGACATAACGAAGAACCAGGGCGCGGGCCGGAGCCACCGCGGCATTTCGAGGGTCGGGGCGCAGGCCCAGGTGCGGAGCAATGACGGCAAAGCGCACGGCGTCCCAAATGCACTCGGGGGGAGACCACGCACAACCGCTGGCATACCCAAGATTGCAGAATGCTTCCATCACGTCTTGCGACGGAACCTGACCTTCGTGCCCGGGAGCTGTGCAATGCCCGCACCATCCGCCGCCGAGCGGAAGCCTGGCGGGATGCGGCCAAGCGCCGTTCTCCAGTCTCGAAACCGGCATAAAGTACGGACAGGCCAATTTTCGCAGTCTCACACTTAGAAATTGTTGGGACTCGCAATTGTAATCAGTTGAAGGGAGGTCTGGCCAGTGTTCGCCGAGCCTCGTGTTCACCGGGCCTCGGCTGCGCCAGAGCGCGCCGGTTGTAGTAATCTCGTTACTGAGTCTACGCCGACAGCTATTTCCTAAAACGATGGACCGCATCGCCACGCTCAACGAAATCCTGACCGAGAATCCGAAAGACGCCTTCGCGCGCTACGGACTTGCCATGGAGTACTCCAAGCACGGCGACTTCGACCGGGCGCTCGCGGAATTCTCGATTCTCCTGGAAAGCCATCCCGAATACACCGCGGGATATTTCATGGCGGCGCAAACGCTGGTGCGGGCGGAGCGCGTGGAAGAGGCGAAGAAGATGTTGCAGGATGGCATCGCCTCGGCCCGGCGCACCGGCAACCTGCATGCCCAATCGGAAATGGAAGCGATGTTGGCGGAACTGGGATAGTCCTGGTCGAATCATTCGTGCTACGGCAAGGCAGGAGGATCATAGCGGCATAGTCCGCGGATGATCGCGCCTGCGGGCAACTTCCTAAGACTATAGACGAAAGGCCGGGCGCTCGCGTCGGTTTCCACTTTCACAATTTCATAAAACTCCTCGTCGACAGCAATGGCGATCGAGACCCGCCAACCGTTCTTGGGTTTTCGGGCAGAGACCCGCAGGTCAACCGGTTCGCCGGCAAGGCGCTCGAACAAATCTGGAATGTCAGGCCCAACCTGTTCACTTCTCCTTTTTGCCTTCCGGTGTTCTTGTATGAGAGCAATGAGCCGGATGGGAAGCGACGGAATCACTTCGTCGGTGAAGAAAGCACTCCACGATCGGAGAGCCCCTTCCGCGGTCAGAAAAAGGGTAGTCAGGGCCAAGGGGTGAAATATATATTCAAAGCTCAGGAGCACGAGGAAATACAGCTGCGTGCCCTCATTGGCATTAGAAGCCGCTTGCAACTGATGGGTACGAACTGCAAGGAAATGCAGATAACCGAGGATCAGCAAGCACAACGAGATCGCGCATTCCAGCAGTCCAGAGACCAGCGCCGAGCGGACAAAGTCGACGGTTGACGAAGGACGCCAGCCGCGCCAGTACGCCTTCGGCAGAAACGAATAAAAGATTCCACGGAGGAAGTTCGGCCAGTTCACAGCTCAATATACCAAGCAGGCCTATCTTGCCATCCTGGCCATCGCCCACTCCACCACCGCCGGAAATAGCTGATAGAACTTCACAGGCACGTGCATCGGCCAGGGGACGATCACTTCCCGCTTCTGTTTCAAATATCCGCGCAGCGTGGCGCGCGCCACGCGTTCGGCCGTAATGCCGCGCACCGAGGCCGGGCGGACCTTCTTCAGTTCGCTTCCCCGCACCGCATTTTCGCTGAAGGCAGTGCGCACGTAGCCGGGACACACGGTGAGTACGTGAATTCCATCTTTTTTCAGCTCGACCCCCGCGGCCTTCGAGATGGCATTGAGCGCGAACTTGGTGGCGCTATAGGAAGCGTGAAACGGCAGCGGAATGTGCCCTGCCACGCTGGAGATGTTGATAATCGCCCCGCCACCTTGCTGCCGCATAACCGGGATGACCGCCTGCATGGCCGACATCGCTCCGAAGAAGTTGGTTTCGAATAAATCGTGGCAGGCCTGCATGTCGGTTTGCGCCACGGAATCCAGCAGACCGTGCCCGGCGTTGTTGATCCAGACGTCGACGCGCTTGAAGTGATGCAGCGTCAGGGCAAGGACGCGGTCGATCTCCTCGGAGTTGCGGACGTCGCAGGAAAGAGCGGCGGTGCGTTCGGGGCAACCGATGCGCACGCGGGCGGCTTCGGCTCGGGCCGCATCGCGCGACAACAGGACCACGCTCGCTCCTTCTTCCGCAAAAATCTTGGCGATCGCCTCTCCAATGCCCATCGAAGCGCCTGTGACCACAACTACTTTCCCCACAAGTTCCATGCTCGGGTTGTATTCTCCGCGACGCGCCAAGTCAAGATGCGTGGCCGGGTCGATGTCGTACAATCGGAAGGCCCTCTCGGTTCCGCGCGTCCAATGTGGAGATTCCTTGGCTCTGCTTCCCTTGTTCCCGCTCGACGTCGTGCTGCTTCCCGGCGCTCCCCTGCCCCTGCACATTTTCGAGCCGCGATACAAAGAGATGATTGGCGAGTGTCGGGCCAACAACGCGCCGTTCGGCGTGGTGCGCGCACTGGAAGAGGGCCTCGCGGAAATTGGATGCACCGCTGAAATCGTTAGTGTCACGAAAGAGTATCCCGACGGCCGTCTCGATCTGATTGCGGAAGGACGCAAGCGCTTTGAAGTGCTCGAGCTCAACCGGAAGCGTTCCTTTCTGCAAGCGGAGATATTACTCATCGCGGACGAGCCGGGCACCGCCGCTCCCGAGGACAAGACTCGGGCAATTCGAGCTCATTTCGAGATTCTGTCGCTGGCCGGAGCCGTGCAGGATCTTTCAGCGGCCGATCAGAGCACGCTTTCCTTTTATCTCGCAGGCTCCTTGCCCCTCGATCTCGACTTCAAACAGAAACTCCTGGCGATGCGGTCGGAAGGCCAGCGCATCCAAGCAGTCGTGGCGTACCTGGAAAGTATTCTTCCCAATCTGCGCCGCGCGGCGCGGTCCCGCCAGAAAGCCGGGGGCAACGGGCACGCGCGCTGATCGGTTTTGGCGTCAAGGCCTCGCTTGGCGCGTGGAAAACGCTCACCGGCAGTGGCGCGTATAATCGGGAAAGTTTGTTTGTGGGGGTTTCCTTTCATGAGTCTTCCGCGCACACTGGGTGAACTGCGCCGCAGTATTTTTTCCCAAGAGCGTTTGCGCACGCGCCACGTCAAGGACGAGCTGCGCGAGAACCTGACGACGCGCCTGCGCACGAACGGCGACGCACAGGTTTTTCCCGGCATCGTCGGCTACGACGATACCGTCGTGCCGCAGATCATCAATGCCATTCTTTCCCGCCATAATTTCATTTTGCTCGGACTGCGCGGCCAGGCGAAAAGCCGCATCCTGCGCGCGTTGACCACCCTGCTCGATTCCCAAATGCCGTATCTGGCCGGCTGCGAAGTGCACGACAATCCCTACGCTCCGATCTGCCGCCGGTGCCGCGAGGAAGTTGCGCGGCTGGGGGATGAGTCGCCCATCGCTTATCTCACGCCCGATGACCGCTACGTGGAGAAGCTGGCTACGCCCGACGTCACGATCGCCGATCTGATTGGCGACATCGATCCCATCAAAGCAGCGCGCGGTGGCCACGAACTATCCAGCGAACTGACGGTTCATTACGGCCTGTTGCCCCGCGCCAATCGCGGCATCTTCGCCATCAACGAATTACCCGACCTGGCGGGAAAGATTCAGGTGGGTCTGTTCAACATCATGCAGGAAGGCGATGTACAGATTAAAGGCTATCCCATCCGGCTGCCGCTGGATGTGGCGCTGGTGTTCAGCGCGAATCCGGAAGACTACACGGCGCGCGGGAAGATCATCACGCCGCTAAAGGATCGCATCGGCTCGGAGATTCGCACGCACTATCCGGCGACGGTGGAAGAAGGCATCGCAATCACCGCGCAGGAAGCCTGGACGCGGCGCAACGGGCATCCCATGCACTTGCCGAATTATGTGCAGGAGGTGATCGAGCGCGTGGCCTTCGCCGCCCGCGAGGACAAGAAAATCGACAAGCGCTCCGGTGTGAGCCAACGGCTGCCGATTTCGGCGATGGAGAACGTGGTGTCGAACGCTGAGCGCCGAGCGATTCGCAACGATGAGAAAGTTGTGGTGCCGCGTATCAGCGACGTCTACGCGGCCCTGCCGGCAATTACCGGCAAGCTCGAACTGGAATACGAAGGCGAGATGAAGGGCGCGGACCATGTGGGGCGAGAATTGATCCGCTCCGCCATCGCCAAGACTTACGACGAGTATTACACCGGCGCCAACGTGCAGCAGATTGTGCAGTGGTTCGACCTGGGCGGCGAAATTCAGTTGTCGGATTCGGTCCCCGCCGAGGAAGCGCTGGAGAAATTGAAGGGCATCCAGGGCCTGGTCGACAAACTCGGCCCGCTGGGCGTGACGCAGAAAGACAGCCCCGAGCAGCAGGTGTCAGCGGCGGAGTTTATCCTCGAAGGCCTGCATGCGCATAAGCGCATCGGCAGAAACGAGGAGCGCGTATTCAAAGCCGGCGAGAAGAAGCCGGAGCCAGTACGAGAGAAATCGTTCGAGCCGGACGAGAAGCCGTACCGGCCGAAACGGCAGTTTAACTAGCAGTCGTCGGTCGTTAGCCATGTGGCCTCGTCAACGACCAACGACAAACGACCGACGACGGTTTTATGAAACGCATCCGTTACTCCAAATACGTGCCTGACGCCGCGGGCGAGATGAGCATGGAGGACTTGCTCAGCGCGCTCTCGGACTACCTGCTGCAGAGCGGGTTTCAGGAGTCCATGTGGTACGAACTGCCGGAGGGCGAGCAGACACTGGACGAACTCAAGCGGGCCATTGAGGAGGCCCTGATGAACGGCGAGATGTTCGACGAGAACCTGCGCGAACAGATCGAGCAGATGGTTGCCGACGGCCAGCTCGACGAGCTGATCGAGAAACTCATCGAGCGCATGCAGCAGGAAGACTATATCTCCATCGACGACCCGCACGACCCGTCGAAACGATCGAGCGTCGGCGGGCAGACTGGAGAAGCGCAGCAGGCCAAGTTTGAAATCACCGACAAGAGTCTGGACTTCCTCGGCTTCAAGTCGCTGCGCAATCTGCTGGGGTCGCTGGGCAAGGCAAGTTTTGGACGCCATGACACGCGCGATCTCGCGACCGGCATTGAGACCAGCGGGTCGGCCAAGACTTACGAATTTGGCGACACGCTCAATCTCGACATCACGGCGACGCTGTCGAGCGCGATCCAGCGCGAGGGGCTCACCGTCCCGCTCAACATTGAATACTCGGATTTGAAGGTGCACCAGTGTGAATACCAGTCATCGTGCGCGACGGTGCTGATGCTCGATTGTTCGCATTCGATGATTCTCTACGGCGAGGACCGGTTCACGCCCGCGAAGAAAGTCGCGATGGCGTTGTCGCATTTGATCCGCACCCAGTATCCAGGGGATTCGCTTTCGCTGGTGCTCTTTCACGATTCCGCGGAAGAGATTCCGTTGTCGCAACTCGCGCGGGTGAAGGTCGGCCCGTATTACACCAACACGCGCGAGGGCTTGCGGCTGGCGCAGAGAATCCTGCAGCGGCAACGAAAAGACATGAAGCAGATCGTCATGATCACCGACGGCAAGCCCTCGGCGCTGACGTTGGAAGACGGACGCATTTACAAGAACGCCTTCGGTCTCGATCCGCTGGTCGTGAGCCAGACGCTGGAAGAAGTTTCAAAGTGCAAGCGCGCGGGCGTGCTGATCAATACGTTCATGCTGGCATCGGATTACGGGTTGGTGCAGTTCGTGCAGAAAGTCACCGAGATGTGCCGCGGCAAAGCCTACTTCACAACGCCCTACACGCTGGGGCAGTATCTGCTGATGGATTACATGTCGCGCAAGACCAAGACCATTCATTGATTCGACCGCCGGCGTATCGTGGAAGAGCGGCGTTTCAGCGCCGCGCAAGAAGGCAACCTAACCCGGGCTTCAGCCCCTGAGGGCCTGAAAGCCTCTTGTTCGTAAACCCCTCGCCTCTTGAGTCCTATCCGGACCTCGCCCGCCCTCCCAAAACCTCGCCCACTGCTGATACTCTTTTGTAAGACATGGCAAACTGCATTCGATGTGGGCGGCAGCTGCCGCCGCTGACGTTTGGCAAGAAGATTTGTCAGTGGTGTGTGCAGCACGAGGCGGCGCAGCGCGGCGAAGAAGGCGACGACGCGATCCAGCCGGTGATGGCCGCGCCGTGGGTCCGGCGCCAAGCCAGCGTCAGTCTCACGCAAGTGATCCTCGGCGCGAATGTTGCGGTCTTTGTCGCGATGACGGTGGCCACGGTGATGGCTGGCGGCGCACCAGGAACGGCCTTTCCCTTCCCCATCAGCGTGCACTTTGGGGCGAATTATGGGCCTCTGACGCTGTCGGGGGACTGGTGGCGCCTGTTGACCTACATGTTTCTTCATGGCGACATCTGGCACATCGCCTTCAACATGTGGTGCCTGTGGAGCCTGGGCGGACTTTGTGAATCGCTGTATGGGCGCTGGACCTACGCGGCGATCTATCTCATCACCGGCGTAAGCGGCGGGTTGGCGAGCGTCGCGTGGAACCCACAAGTATGGAGTGTCGGCGCTTCCGGGGCGATTTTTGGCCTAGCAGGCGCGTTGATCTCATCTTTTTATCTGGGCGAGTTCGGTATCCCCCGCGCTGTAATTCAGGCCAATCTGAAGAGCCTGCTCTTCTTCGCCGGGTTTAACATTCTCTTCGGAATCTCGGCGATAGGAGATTTGTTCGGAATCCGAGTCGACAACTCCGCTCACATCGGTGGACTCCTCACCGGACTGATTCTCGGCGCGCTAATCGCTCTCATCGCGCCCGATCACGACAAGCCGCTGCCGCGCGTCGGCATTCTGCTCTTCGTGGTCGTCCTCCTGGCGGGCAGCGCCGTAGGCGTGTATCGCTGGCGCGCGTCGGAAATCCATTTCGGCTCTGCGATGGACGCGCAACGAAGCATCGATCGGATGATCGTCGAGCTGCAAAAGAAAATACAGCAGAACCCGCAGGATGCGTCGGCACACTACTCGCTCGCGCATGCCTACTTCAACAACGGGCAGTTCCCCGAAGGCGAGACCGAGTTGCAACGGGTGCTCGATCTGCAACCGCAGAACGCTCGAGCCCGGATGGATCTGGGGACGGTCTATCTGCGCCAGCAGCAACCGAAAGAGGCCCAAGCAGAATTTGCCAAGCTGGTAGCACAGGATCCCAACAATGCCAACGGTCATTTCGGGTTGGGAGTAGCCCTTGCCGATCAGAACAATCATGAGGCGGCGGTCAACGAATATCAGACGGCGTTGCGTCTCCAGCCACGGGCCACCGACGTTTATTACAAGATGGGCATCTCCCAGGTGCAGCTGAAACAGTACGACGATGCCATCGCTTCTTATCTGAAAGAGCGCGACCGCAGCGGGGAAGACGCTGAGTTAGAGGACGCTCTGGCCGACGCATACCAGGCAAAAGGAATGCAGCAGCAAGCGCAGGACGCGCGGAGCAAAGCGGCACAACTCAAAGGCCAGAACACAGATTGACGTTCGCCACCGGCAGCCAAGCTGCGCTCGACGAACAGCCGGAAGCTGCTGTCCCTACATTTCAACGTTTCGTTATTTCCCCCACCGCACGCCACGCCTGATTGATGGCCTCGTCTGTGTAGGCGTAGGCGCCGGCATCGGAGTTGGCGATGGCCACGCGGCCGAACGGCTTGCGCGCCTTTTCGCAGGGCGTTTCTCCGCCCTCCAACACAAATTTGTCCCACAAGCTGCTGTACTCGTAGGCGTAGCCGTGGGGCCAGCGGTTGGCGGTGATGGCGAGAATGTCGCGGGCGGGATCGAAGCCGCCGGGGCCAAGCGTCCGCGCCAGTTGCTCGCGAATTTTGCGCTCGATGGTTTCAAAAGTCGTGGTGTAGAGTTCCATGCGGCCGGCGATGTGTTGATCTCGCTGCGGAAGGCCGGCGCGGCACGGCGCCTTGCTCATGTGCACTACCAGCGGATCCTCGGGCGCGTGCGGGCAGTGGTACTCCCCGATGCTGACCGGCAGATCCATATCCACGTGGGTATGGTAGCCGCCGGGCGCGTAGATCGAGTTCGCGCCCAGCTTCTGAAACGCAGTCGAGTTCCGCAATAACACGTTGCTGTACAGCAGCGGAACTTTCTGCGCATACGCGAGAGCTTCCTTCTGCGCGTCCGGCAATTCATCGCAGAGGTAGGGAATCATCGCGTTCCAGCAAGCCAGGATGCAGCGGCCGGACTTGACGTTATACAACTTGCCGTCGCGGACGTAGGCGATTTCAACCTGGGTGGCGCTCGCTGGATCACCTGCGTGCTTTACCCGCACCGCCGTGCTGTTCAAGCGAATGCGCACCGGCGAAGTTGCGTCATCCAGTTTCGCGTAGTTGGCTTTGGAGGTCACTACGTCCGCTACGGTGCTCCCGGGCACGGCCTGTGGGATCAGCTTGCGCACCAGCAGGCGCGCGATGCTGGCATTGCCGTCGGGAAAGTGGAAGAAATAGTTGCGTTCGTTGTGCAGGTCCGACGCATCGATACCCATTCCACTGAAACCTGGATATCCCGTCTCCGCGGCGTCGAGGGCTGAAACCGCATCAGTGCCGACACCAAATTCCGAGAAAGAAACATTCTGATAAAGGCGAATCACATCGGCGTGAGCGCCCACCACTTCCGTCAGGAACCTGCCATAACTGATGCGCGCCAGGCGAGCTTTCTTTTGCTCGGTGTTGAGGCCCGGAAGGTAATCTTTCTTTTCGCGGCACAAACGGGATATGTCCTTGCGCGCCTGCTCAGCAATCGGAGCATCGGCCAGGAAGTGAGTCCATGCATCGGGGCCCGCGACCGCGAGATCGTACGTCTCTCCGCCAGGAAATGGATAAGGATCGTCGACTAATTTGTCCGTGCCGAAAGTTTCTTTGTCGAAGAAAATCTTGGGCACGCGCCCCTGGGCACCGTACAGATCTCGTTCCAGATATTTTGGGAAGCTGCTCACCTCGATTCCCAATTCCTCGATCACGCCCTTCGCCACCACGCTGTAGGGTTCCGGGCTTTCGATCGAGTAAGAGCCGCCGTAGCCAACCAACGTCCGGTTACCCGCGTGGAATTCGTTGCGCTTGGCGTGTCCGCCGAAGTCGTCGTGGTTCTCGATGATGAGGATGCGCGCTTTCCCGCCGGTTGCCTTGCGGTAGAAGTGAGCGGCCGCGAGACCGCTGATGCCGCCGCCAATAACGATCAGGTCGTACGTTTCGCCCGTGTCTTCGGGCTTGCCCGCCGAATCCCAGAACGTCCCGTCGCGCAGACTGTGGGCCGCGTCAAATGAGCCGGGATGGCTGCCGCGCAGGCCAGTGAGCGCGGGTGGATAGTAGTTGGAAGAGTTCTCGGGACCGACGGCGGCCTGGCCTGCGGCAAAGCCGGACAGGTTCCACGGCATCATGGCCGCGCCTGCCGTCACCGCGACGCCGTCGAGGAAGTCACGACGCGTGATCTTGCGATGCATTCCCAGTTCCCGGTCGCGTGAATCGTGCACGAACTTCTCCCCAGTGAAACCTACGACTGGCCGTCCGCTTTCTTCACGGCTAATTCCGCACCCTGGAAACCGATGCGGCTGTGCGTTCCATCGCAGAAGGGCTTGTTGACCGATCCGCCGCAGCGGCAGAGCGAAAACGCGGGTTTGCCGGTGAGATCGTACGGGGTACCGTTGACGTCGACCAATTCGACCGAGCCTTCGGGAGCTTCGACCCGGTATGGGCCATTGGGTCTGACGGTGATTTTTATCTGAGCCATGAATCGATCCTCGAACCTTACGGGTTTCTAGTAAGCATACGAAGATACCACTAAGCGGGCGCGCCTGTCTTCCGGCACGCAGGTATTCGGCGTAAGATGGGGGACAACTCCAAAGTAATCACCGAACCTCGCAAGAAACGAGCCCAGGAGTAAAAGCAATGAAAGCAAAATGTTTGCTCGCCGCAAGTCTTCTTCTGCTGCTGCTCGCCGCCAGTTGTGGCGGAAACTCAGGCATGAATCCTCCGCCTGTCGCGTCGTGTACGCCTTCGTCCAAACCGGAATTTGTGTACGTCTTAAATGATTTGCCCAATACTGTGTCGATGTACACCGCTGACTCCTGCACCGGCGATTTGTCGCCGACCACTCCGGCCACGGTCGCGACCGGGGCCAACTCCTTCGGGGCCGAAGGTCTGGCCGTGGATCCTTTGGGCAGGTTCGCTTATGTCGCGAATCTTATGTCAAACGCGACCGACCTCGCCACCATCTCGATGTTCACCATCAACCCCAGTACCGGAGTCTTGACGCCGACCACTCCAGCCACAGTTCCGACTGGATTTTTTCCGCAGGGGATCGCGATCGATCCTTCCGGTAAATTCGTCTACACCGCGAATAGCGACGACAACACTGTGTCCATGTTCACAATCGACGCAAGTACGGGGGTCTTGACGCCAACCATCCCGCCTTCCGTCGCAGCCGGATTAAGCCCCGGCTTCGTAACCGTGGATCCGTCGGGCAGGTTCGCCTACGTGTCGAACGGAGACGACGGCACGATCTCGATGTATAACATCAATTCCAGCACTGGAGTGCTAACGCCGATGACGCCGGCCACAGTGTCAGGCGGCGGCTTTGCGGTCATGATCGATCCCGCTGGCAAGTTCGCTTACGTGCCCTATCCGGATTCAAATCTTATATTCCAGTTCACCATCGATTCCGCGACCGGAGTCTTGACTCCGAATACGCCCGGCTCAGTGACCGCAGGACACAATCCAGCGTGGGTCGCGGTCGATTCTTCCAGCAAGTTCGCTTATGTGACGAATCGGCTGGATAATACGGTTTCAATGTTCACCATCGAGCCGAGCACGGGCAATTTGACTCCGAACACTCCGGCCTCCATTGATGCGGGAACGCAGCCCTGGCCGATTGTCGTCGACCCAACCGGCAAGTTTGTCTACGTGGGAAATGAAGACAGCGCGACGGTCTCGACCTACCGCCTGAATAACGACGGCACCTTGACCTCCACCGGGAGCGCCGCAACTCTGGACGGCGCGTTCTCGGTCGGAGTAACCAAAACCAAATAGTAGATGAGCCCAAGAAGCCGTGGGCGGCGGATCTCAGGCGGCCATCGACCTGGCTGAAACCAGACTCCGATACAACTGCAGGCAATCGTCGATCATGCGCTTGGTGGTGAAGCGCTCGCGGGCGCGGGTATAGGCCAACTCGGCATAGGCGCGGCGCATGGAACGGTCGGCATTGAGCATGCTTATACTTTCGGCCAGGCTCGCGGCATCGTTGGTGCGGAAGTAGAGAGCCGCGTCCCCCCAAATCTCGCGGAAGCTGGGAATATCGTTGGCCACGATGGCGCAGCGCGAGAACGCGGCCTCGAGCGCAGGCATGCCGAGCGGCTCGTAGCGCGCTGTGGCAGCGTAGATGGAGGCGCGACTGTATAGCGCCCGCAATTGCGCTTCGGTCTGCGGGCCGCGGATCGCCACCGACGTCTGCTCGGTCGCAAGCTTCACGTCCGCACGGATCGGAATGCGCGGCTGGGGCACCGTATGTTCGGCGCCAACGATGCAGACCGGGACGGAATGCGGCTGTTGGGTCAAAAGAAAAACCTGCTTGCTCGCATCCACAAGCCGGCCAACCGCCAGCACGCAATCGTCTTTACTGACGTAAGGATTGAAGAAAATGGGATTTCGTCCGGGATAGATCACTTCTCCACGCCGCGGGCGCCCATAACAAGCTGAAATGCGATCGAGCATCCAAGCCGAAGGCGCGACCACCGCATCCGCGCCACCCAGGCCGCGCTGAACCGTGTCGCGATACCAGGTCAGCGAGCGTTCCGGCCGCGGGGCGTGATTGTGAACTGCATAATTCCAGGTGACCAGATCGCCGTGCGCCATCACGATCCGCGGCACATCGACCGGCAGGTTCCCGTAGCAGAATTGGTTCAGATGCAACACATCAGGACGCAGTTCGCGCACCAGCGCGGCCAGAAACGCCGACGACTCCGGCAGATCCTCCTCTGCTTCCTGCATCCACTCCAGGTGGAACGCCGTGGGCCGGTAATCGAGGCCGTGGAGGTGATCCATCCACGCGGTCTGGTCGGGAAGCGGAATCTCGCCAAAGCTGACCAGCGTCACGCGTACGCCGCGCGTGACCAGGCCGGTCACGAGCTCGCGGGTATAGGTCCATGATCCGGAGAGCGCGGATCCCGAGAGCGAGTCGGCGGTGACAAGAACGTGCACAGAACCTCCGGGAAGTTTGCGGGATGCCGTGTGGGACACGGGATTCCGCTTACCAAGTGCGACCATTCTAGAGGGAACCAACCCTGGCGGAAAGCGATTTCGGCGGGCTGCAAAATCTTGCACAGCGGTTGCAGCGAGTCCTCAACATCCGACTCCGCGGCATACGGAAGATGACCAGATTCAGGATCAAGCGCCCTGGTCTGGAGTGTGCGTTCGAAACTCAGCCCTTCTGCTCAATGGCTCGCTTCAGCGTAGCCAGTTGATCGCGAAACCTGGCCCGGTTGGAGCGCAGCACCCATGGAAGCGCCAACCACATCAAGCCATGCAGATGAAGGTCGCAGGTAAAGATGACCGTGGTTCCGCATTGATCGGGTTCAAGGATGTATTCGAACACGCCGGTGACGCCGGAGCGTGTGTTGCGCTGGCCAACCCGGTGCGGCGGTTCGTAGCACCACACTTCCGACTCCCCTTGCACCGTCTTCCCCAGGACGTCCATCGTCATCAAGAGCTTTGAGCCCTGCTGCACCGGGCCGCCGCCAACCACCTCTATGCGGCGCACCATGTTGCGCCAGCGCGAGGCCGTGCTGAAGTCCATCATGAAATCGAAAACTTCTTGCTGCGGCCGCTCGATGCGTTGGACATAGCGAAATGCACGCATTAGTCCTTGTCCTCCAGTTCGAAGATGTCGTCTACTTTTTTTTCGAATACTCGCGCGATCTTCATGGCCAGGGGAAGGCCGGGATCGTATCTGCCGGTTTCAATCGCGTTGATCGCTTGGCGGGTAACTCCGACACGCATGCCCAGCTCAGCCTGGGACCAGTTTTGCTCCGCCCTTAGCACCCGTAGCCGGTTCTTCATCGCTTGTAATACCATTCCGCACCGATGAGCGCGAGCCACCAAGTGCAGAGCATCACCACCCAAACGGTCCTCGGCCGGATGTAGTCAACGAAGCCCGCCCGCTGCAACAGGTCGGTGGTAAAGATGAAAAGTCCCGTGACCGCAAAGGCTACTGCAAAAGCGATCAAATGGATGCGGCGGGTGAACTCATCATGCAAGCCAATCAGCTTTACCGTCGCGAGTTGCCAGACTACGAAGCCGATGACTCCGATCACCACCGCTGCTGCTCGGTATCTGGCGCTCGCCGGATAGCGATGGAGCATCCCTGACGCAATCGCGTAAGAAATCGCCCACACCGCCAAGGCTCCAAACATGAGGGCTAGGATACGGAGGCCGGAATCGCGTTTGTCGTCTTGAGGCATTCGGGATGACCCCTACAGACGACATAATGTAATGTATAGATTACTTTTTGTAAAGCATAGATTACATCACGGAAGACAGTTTTTCTTCAGACGATCGGTTCTCGCGCCAGTTGCCAACTGGATCAGTTCACCTGCAGCCGAAGTCGTAGTTCCCGCGCAAGGTTATCGATGGTGCGGATCTTTTCTGCGGCGGGGTGGGGAACGTCTGGCACTGACATGGCAAGTTCACAGGACAAGAGCATGGCGGTGAGGGTTTCCCGCATTTCACTGTGCATCTGTTCGGCGACCGCACGGCGAGCCACACCTTCCTCACGCTTGCGGCGATGCAGGGCCGCGCGCACCTCGCGCACCAGACGCTCCATTCCAGTGACCCCGAAGTTCACGTAGACCGGGAAGGCTGTGCCCATGTGTTCGATCATCTGATCGCTTTCCTCGGGGTCGGTTTCGAGCAGGAACTGATCGATCACAGCGGCGGAATAGGTTTGTTCGCGCAGTCGGGTGGCGGCCGCCTGCAGGGTCGGGGCCCAATGCGTTTCCTGTCCCGTAGCAACGCCTAAGGACTCGGCGCACTGTGGGCCACTGGCTGACGATGTAATGAGTAGGATCATGCCCTTTCCTATAGCATTTCTGCCACCACACTGCGCTTGATGAAAACACAACGCTTAACATCGCGAGCGGGAGAGCGACTTCCCTTTGCGGTACTCCCCGCCCCGGAATAAGTTCGAGATCGGGCGCTCAAGACTGAAACTCATGAGCCGCATAATCCTTGAGCTTGCGATAAAGAGTCGTTTTGCCGATGCCTAACAGCCGGGCCGCTTGCAGCTTGTCGCCATTCAGTTCGGTGATCGCGTTTAAAATTGTGTTCTTCTCCAGTTCTGCGATGGGAATGATCTTACCGTGCCCGTTGCCATTTCCGGCAACACTCGACGTGTCCGCCAGCGGTAGATTGCCCACCTCGCGAGGCAGGTCGGTGGTGTGAATCAGAGGACCGCTGGTAAAAGCGTAGGTGCGTTCCAGACAATTCTCCAGCTCGCGCACGTTCCCCGGCCAGTCATAGGCCAGCATGGCCTTGAGGGCTTCGTCGCTCAACATTTTTTCCTGTCCGGAAGTTCGTGTCATTCGGTCGAGGAAGTACCCGATCAACAGCGGAATGTCTTGCCGGCGCTCGCGCAGCGCGGGGATGCGGAGGCTGAGCACGTTGAGACGGAAATACAGGTCGCGGCGAAACTCACCCTGGGCCACGGCTTGATCCAGATCGCGGTTGGTAGCCGCCAGGATGCGCACATTGATGGGCACGCGGCGCGTGCTACCGACGGGACGGATCTCCTTTTCCTGAATCGCCCGCAGCATTTTTGCCTGCAGATCGACCGGAAGCTCCCCCACTTCGTCGAGAAAGATAGTTCCTCCTTCGGCGATGGCCATGAGCCCGTCCTTGGACTGGTTGGCCCCGGTAAATGCGCCCTTCACGTAACCGAAGAGCTCACTCTCAATCAGAGTGGGCACCAGCGATCCGCAGTCGACGGGGATGAACGCCTTGTCGCGAAAAGGACCGGAATAATGAATGGAACGCGCGACCATCTCTTTGCCGGTGCCGCTTTCGCCCAGAATCAATACCGGGTGCACACTGTTGGCGGCCTTGGCGATGATGCGGTAGAGCTTCTCCATTTCAGGAGCACGGCCCACGATGCCGCCGAATCCCTGTTTCGACTTCACCTTCTCGCGCAGCAGGCGGTTCTCCGACTTCAGCCTCAAGTGGCTGGCCACGCGCTCCAGCAGCATCTTCAGTTCGTCGACGCTGAATGGCTTGGTGACGTAATCATAGGCGCCATTCTTCATGGCCTGCACCGCCGATTGCACGGTGCCGTAGCCGGTCACGACAATGACCACGGCCTCGGGGCGGCGTTCCTTGATGCGCCGGAGCGCATCCAGCCCGCCGGCGCCGGGCAAGCGCAGGTCGAGCAGCACCGAGTCGAAGGGCTGGGTTTCGAGCAGGCGATAGGCGTGCTCAGCGGAATCGGCCACATACGCCGTGTATCCCAGCGACTGGGCCACTTCACGACAGGCTTCGCGGATGGATCGCTCGTCATCCACGATCAAGAGGTTAAGAAAATTGGCGGGTTCGATTTGCGGAGTGGCAGGCATCGGACTCAAGGCTATTGACGTCATGGCGTTCATTCCTCTTCCTTCTTTATCGTTTGGGTGTAAGCTCTTCCGGGTTGCTTCCGGGTTTGAGAATCGAGGGCGTCGGGGGAGTTCAGAACGGATTGCGGGACTAGCGGTAGAAGCACGCTCACGCGGGTGCCGCGAGCCGGCGCGCTCTCCACATGAATCAGGCCGCCGTTGCTGCTCACGATGTCGTTGACCGTGGCCAATCCAAGGCCCGTGCCCGTCCCGGCCTTGGTCGTGAAGAAAGCTTCGAACAGATGAGCGCGGGTAGCCGCATCCATGCCGCTGCCGTTGTCGGCAACTACGAATAGAGCGCACGGGAGCGAGGCGGTGCTGTCTGCTCCAGAGGCCGGTTCCGTCAGCACCTGCACTTTGCAGTTACTGGTCTCGACCGTGATCTGGCCGCCGCCGGGCATGGCGTCGCGCGCGTTGAGCACCAGGTTGAGCAGAATCTGCTGGGATTGCGTGGGATCCATCTTGACCAGGCCGAGATTCGAATCGAGTTGGAATTTCAACTCGATGTTCTCCCCGATCAGGCGAACCAGAAGGTTCCGCATGCCTTCGGCGATCTCGTTGAGCGAGAGCAGGCGCGCCTCTGAATTCGTTGGCCGAGCCACTGCGAGCAACTGCCGGACCAGCCCCGTAGCCTGCAGGCCTGCGTTGCGGATTTCCAGCGCGTACTTGCGCACCCGATGGCAGGGCTCAAGGTGGGCCATGAGCAGGTCGCAGTACAACAGCACCCCGGTCAGAAGATTGTTGAAATCGTGCGCCACGCCGCCGGCCAGGCGGCCCACCGCTTCCAGCTTCTCGGCCTGCCGTAGACGCAGCTCGGCTTCGCGGTTGCGGTGAACGTCTTCTGCCAGGGCCAGCACCGCATCGGAATTGCCGTTCGTACCGGGCACGCGCCACGCGGTCCAACGTACGCGACGGTGGTTCGAGTCTGTGATCTCGGAATCGATTTGAAAGTTGTCGCGGCGCCGCTCAAACACTTCCCCCAGCAACTGCTCGGCCTCGGCGCGATCTTGCGGGTGGAGCAGATCCGCAAAACGCAGAGGTCGCGTGATGCGCGGCCTGTCGCCGAGCATCCGCTGCAAGGCCGGGTTCAGCGCGGTGATCGTTCCCTCCCGCCGGCATTGCACCACGCCCAGTGGGGCGTTCTCAAAAAGCGGAAGCAGTTCGGTTTTCGAATCCTGGGTTTTCGAATCGTGGGTCTTGGAATCATGGGTCTTGGAATCTTCGGGCGTCCACGGAATTTCAGCAGCAGCGCTCATACACCCACTCTGCGCGGGAAGATCCCCAAAAGGAACCGCTTACCGCGCCGCCCAAGACCTTGGTTTTCCTGAAATGGGAATCTGGATCGGGCTGCGGCCAGATCAAATCAAATCCCGTTTCGACCCCAACTATAGGGAACGAGCCCTGTGCCTGCTAAGGGCAGATGTCACCAAAACGAGAAATCTTTCTGTGGAAAACTCGGCCCAAATAGGGAAGGAGGGGTTAGTGATCGGGTGGCGTCCGTTGGCTGGCGGCTACATAAGCGGGTTCGGTCAGGCGGAAGGTGAGGCGGCGGCCTTTTTCGAGCCGAATTTGTGGCATTTCAGCTTGGCCGACCGCAGTGTCGCCCGAGTTCCCGCGCACGAAGAGGCTGGAGGTCTGAATCCGTAGATCTGCACCGGCGAGGCGGATCGAATCGAGCGCCAGTCGGACGGAACCACGATTCCGCCTGACATTGGAGGCCTGGGCGGACTCCACCCGACCCGTGACGGTAGCGCCGCGTGGAACCAGCTTGTTGCCCTCGATCACCACGGGTTCATCGACGACAGCCTCGAACCGGGAATTCGCGCCGGGATTGTCGGCCGATATCGGGTTCTGCAATCGGACGGTTAGCAGAGTACCGGCTGGCAGGTTCTGGGAATCGTGAAAAGGAAGACCGGTTTCAGGCTGAGCAGATGCAGTCTCAGCTGGCCGAACGGCGGTTGTCCCATCCCCGTCATGGAAAGGGACCTGATGCGGGTCGGTGTGAGTGGAAGTATCGCCAGTTTGCGGCCCGGCGGGACGAGCACAGCCCGGCCCCCAAAGCAGGGACAGCGACAACAGCCCAATCGTCAGACCCTGGGGTCTGCGGAACCGACTCATCAGAATCATCCTCGCCCGCGTTTTCTTCGACAAGGAACTGGCAACCCGAATACCAGACACAGTCTCATCAAATCAACGACTTGGCGATGGCACTTTAGTGGAGGGGGATGTAGATTGTTCCTCCCGCGGAGTTTGTTGCAGTTTGGCGACTCATCGAAGTCAGCCTTCTGGCCAGAAAAAAGCGGAGGGCGTTGAAGCGCCCTCCGCGTCACGTTCTTCTGGCTCTCGATCTTCTTAATTACGGCTTAGTCGCCGGCTTCTTCACCGGCTTCTTTGCCGCCGGCTTAGCGGTTGTCTTCCTGGCAGCTTCGCGGCCTCCGATCAAAGTCAAAGCATCGGTTGAGTTGAAGGGGAACACCCGAGTCGACGATTGGCCAGTTGTGCTCAAAGTGACGTCAACCCGGCGATTGCTCGCCATCCTGACGACATCGATGTTCTTGAGGATGCGCGCCCGCTCCTCAGTGCTTAGGTCGGAGTTGCCCGCCACAGACTCCTTCACTTGATCAGTGGTCAGGTTTTGATCCACGCCGAACGCTTTCACGTCGATGTTCGCCGCAGGAACGCCATGCTCGACCAGGAAGTTCTTGACAGTGTCCACACGACGCTGGGAGAGCGCCATATTGTATGCCGGAGCGCCGCGGTGATCCGCGTGTCCTCCGAGAATCAAGTGGGCATCCGGCTTGTTTTCCAGATACGTCTTGAAGTCAGCCGCCAGCGCCGTCAACGTCTTCTGTTGAGTGGGCAGTAGCCCGCCTTTGAGATCGTTCGGCGTCGGATGGTTAACCACAAAGTAAATGCTGTGCAGAGCGAGCCGGGCTTCCAGTTTTACAACCTCGGGATTGACCGGCGGTGGGGGCGGGTTCTCCAAGGTGACTTGCGTTGAGGCTTGTCCCGTCAGGCCGCGCGAGTCGGTGCAGGTCGCCGTGACCGTCACCGGACCTGCGGGTGCTCCAGCCGTGCTCAGAGTTGCCGAGCTGCCGCTGCCCGAGACTGTACCGGCAGTGGAGGTCCAGTTGGCGACCGAGACCGGAACGCTGTCCGGGCTGGTGCAAGTGGCCGACAAGTTCACGCTTCCACCAGTGACCAGATCCGTCGGACTGGCCGACAGCGACATGGTTGGAGGATTCTTCGGCGGCAACGCCTTGACCGTGTAGTTCGCTGTGCAACTCGCTTCATTGTTCTTGTTGGCTTTCGGGTCGGTCACATGCGCTGTAACCGCATAGCTGCCTGGAGCCGCGCCCGTCGTGTCAATAGTGGCAGTCGTGTCTTTTCCCGTCACCTGGCCGCCATTGGTGCTCCAGCTGTAGGCCACGGTGTGCTTGGGATTGAAATTGCTTGCCGTGACGGTGGCCGTGATGGGCTCGCCCACCAGCACCTCAGTCGGCTGCACTGAGCAGGCAGCGGCTGGAACTGGCGCCGGCGCCCCACCCCAGTTCAGCACAATGCCGGTGCGCAATCTTTCGCCTTGAAACGAAGGACGCCGCAAAGACGGGAAGTCCGGGGCGGCAAAGGCTGCAAAGTTGTGCTGCGCCCATACGTAGTCGGCCCCGAACACGCGCCAGGAAATCATCTTCGTTAGAGTAAGATCCATGCCGCCGCCCAGGATCACACCAATACCGTTGTGCGTGGCGAACCCGGCGTCGTACGTCGCCCGGTTGAATGTCGCCAAGGCATGTATGAAAAATGCGGTCGTTTCCTGACGAACGATAAACCTGGGTCCGCCTCCTACCGTCCACTCCGAAGATGCCGAATTCGTGTCCCGGTTGTACCCGGCGTCACCCTCCAGACCCCAATGCGGATCGAAGTTATAAGTCACGGCGCCGCCAATGCCTTTCGACATTCCTGGAAGCTTGAACGGCGTAGGATTTGTGGGATCGCCCACTGTCGGAACCGTGCCGCCAGGATTCAGGTATTGATACCCGGCAAAGACATCCACCTTCGGCGGAGCGTCGCTCTGCGCGAACGCGGAACTGGAAATCAAAACACCTGCGATAAATGCGCACGCACCAGACACTACTAAGCGGCGAGCGCGTGTAATCCGGCTGAATGTCATGGAGTCCTCCAAGAGAATGTGACTGCTCGCCGAGTGCCTGGGCATCCGGCGTCCTAGAAATGAGATATGGCAAACCGGTAGAAGATGGGGACCTTACCTGGGAACGAAAGATTCTACCGCACCACTTAGTTAAAGCGAAAGTGTAGACTCTGAATATTGCCTGTCCACGGGCGAACCCGGCAGGACGGCTTTCGTCTCAAATTGGAATTCCGTGCGTGCGGATCGCTGCCCCCGGCCTATCCAGACCTTGCCGGGCAGGAAGGTGGCCGCGTATCGTGGGGATTCGATCCGATAGCGGTTCCGGTTCAGAATTGCATTGAAGAGAGCGCGGCAGCGAACAAACCGAGCAAGAACAAGCCGATGAGTCACGAAAAAATATTGATTGTCGAGGATGAGGAAAACGAACGGTCCGGGTTGGCCGAGCTTGTCTCTTCATGGGGATTCCGGGTTGAGACGGCCCGCGACGGCGCCGAGGGATTGGACAAGGCGACGCAGTGGTCACCCTCGATTGTGATCACCGATCTCAAAATGCCGCGCATGGGCGGGCTCGAACTGCTGGGTCAGCTTGCCGAACAGGCCACCACGATCGCCGTCATCCTGGTCACCGCCCAGGGAACCATCGACAGTGCGGTACAAGCGATGCGGATGGGCGCGTACGACTACCTCACCAAGCCCATCGACACCAATCGTCTGCGGACCATGCTGGGCAACGCCGCCGCCCTGCTGGGCACGCGCGCCGAGCTTGAGGCCACGCGGCGCCGGTTGCGGGATGCGGGATCTCTCGGGCGTCTCAATGGTGCTTCGCGCAAGATGCAGGAGATCTTCCGGCTGATCGAGATGGTCGCGCCCAGTACTGCCTCAGTGCTGATCACCGGCGCCAGCGGCACGGGCAAGGAACTGGTGGCGCGCACCATCCATGAACTCAGTCCGCGGAAGGATCGGCCTTTTGTCGCGATCAACTGCGCCGCCATTCCCGAGACCCTGATGGAAAGCGAAATCTTCGGCCACGAAAAGGGTTCGTTCACCGGCGCGCTGGAACGCCGTACCGGCTGCTTCGAGCTCGCGGAAGGCGGAACGCTTCTGCTGGATGAAATCGGCGAAATGCCGGTCGGAACGCAAGCCAAGTTGCTGCGCGTTCTGGAAGACCGCAAACTGCGGCGCCTGGGCAGCAAGGTCGAAACGTCGGTGGACGTGCGTGTGCTCGCGGCCACGAACAAGGTCCCGGACGAAGCTGTAGCCCGCGGCGAGTTGCGCAGCGATCTCTATTACCGGCTCAACGTGTTCAACATCCACATGCCTCCGCTGCGCGAGCACAAAGAGGACATTCCCAGCCTGGTGCAACTATTGCTGGCCGAGATGAGCAGCAAGCACGGCCGCAAAGTGGCTGCCGTGAGTGAGGCTGTGCTGAACCAGTTCAACAACTACGCCTGGCCGGGCAACGTGCGGGAGTTGCGCAACACGCTCGAACGGGCGGTGATCGTTTGCGACGCTGGCGTAGTCGAGACCAAACATCTGCCGCCAGGGTTTGGGCAGGCTCCGCTGCGGACCGCGGCCAACGATCCCGATGCGGTTCGCCTGGGCGTGGGCACAACCGTGGAAGAAGCGGAGAAAATGCTGATTCTGAAGACTCTGGAAGCGACCAGCAACAACAAAACGCGGGCCGCTGAGATTCTCGGCATCAGCCTGAAAACGCTACACAACAAATTGAAGGAATACGGCAGCGCCGGCGCAGAGGCAGTTCCCGGCAAGGAGGAAGTTCCCAGTAGCTGAAACCCTCTCCGCGGTTCTTAAGCAAGCTTGTTGAGCGAGCCACTTCCCTTCATGCTGCGACGAAAGACCATCATCGTGCTGGTCATCACTCTTATGGTGACGGCGATGGTGACCGCATTTTCGTACCTGTACATCTCTCAGATCCTTCGCCTGCGCATCGCCAACGCCAACGAAACTGCAACCAGCCTGACCCACCAGTTGGCGTATGCCGTGTCCAACGCCGTGCCTGATTTCAGCAGTACATCCGTGGATACGAGCAACGGGCCCGCCGTGCGCCGCGCACTTACCGATTACGTGCAAACCGACGTCGCCCTGAATAACCTGCTGCAGTCCGATCCCGGAGACTGGAGATTCATCTACGATGTGACCATCGTTGACGTCACGGGCAAGGCCTTGCTGCATACCAACGCCAGTATGGTGGGCAAACTCGTTCCTTCACGTCCGAACTTTCGCAAGGTTGTAGGCGCTCCCTTCCTCGAGCAGTTGCGTCTGGTCTTCAGCCCGGCCGCGGTTTATGACGTGACTTATCCGCTGGAGTTGAACGGCGAGCCTTTCGGCAACATCCGCATCGGCGTGCAAACCATTTTCTTGAAGAGCGAGGTGCAGGCCCGGCTGATGCGGGCGGGGTATATTTCCATTGCGTTGATCTTTGGCTCCCTGTTTCTCGCTGCGGCAATCTCCAACCTGGCGCTGGGCCCGTTGAAGAGAATCAGCCTCAATCTCGATAGTGTCAGCGCGGGGGACGCTGATGCACTTTCCGGCAACGAGTCCGAGCACGATGAGTACGGCCTAGTCACTCTGAAAATTGCCAACCTGGGCCGCCAGATTCGCGACAGCCGGGAAATTTTCTCGGCCCTCAAAGACAACGTCGATCAGCTGATGACCAACCTGCAGGATGGCCTGATGCTGTTCTCCCGCGACTCGCGCGTGGTGCTGGTGAGCGCGCCGGTGGAAGGTTTTCTGGGCCGGCCTCGCGCGGAACTTTTGGGTCACACGGTGCAGGAGGTTTTCGACCGTGATTCCGTTCTGGGCGCGGCGCTGCTCGAGGCTTTCGAGCGCCGGCGTCCGCTGTCACAGCGGGAGTTCGAAGCCGCGGGAGGAAAGCGCGTCCAGTTGTCACTCGACTTCGTGCAGGAAAAGAATTCGCAGATCGGCGCTCTCCTGATCATGCGTGACACGGAATCGGTGCGGCGCATTGGAGATGAAATTGAGATGTCCCGCCGCCTCTCCGCCAGCGGACGCCTTACCCGCGGCGTGGCCCACGAAGTGAAGAATCCCATCAACGCCATCGTGCTCCACTTGCAACTACTGCGCAACAAACTCGCCAACCAGGAACCCGATACGCGGCGTCACATGGATATTATCGACAGCGAAATCCGGCGCCTCGATCGCGTGGTGCAGACGCTGGTGGATTTTACCCGGCCGCGCGATCTTCGCCTGGAGGAAGTCGACCTGCGCCGCCTGATGGAAGACGTGGCCCAGCTAGCCGCTCCAGATGCCGAGCAGCACGGCGTCACCATCGAGCGTCACATGCCGGAGCAGCGGCTGCCCATCAAGGTCGACGTCGACCTGATGAAGCAGGCCATTCTCAACGTCGTGCTCAACGGAGTGCAGGCCATGCCTCAGGGAGGCCTCCTGACCATCTCCGCTCGGCGCGACAGCAACGCCGTTGTCGCCGAGGTTCGCGACCAGGGCGGCGGAATTCCCAACGATATGCACGACAAGATTTTCGAACTCTATTTCACCACCAAGAAAGACGGCAGCGGCATCGGACTGGCGCAAACTTATCAAGTGTTGCAGTGGCACTATGGCTCGGTGGATTTCGAATCTGTCGAGGGGGCGGGAACCATCTTCCGCTTTCATATTCCGGCTGTCGGAGCCGCGATGGAAACTCGTCCGGAGTATTCCGCTGACGCGACGGCGGCGCAGGCACAGGCGCAACGCGGCGATTGATTCGTTCGCTGCCTTAGCGAGGCAAGATTCGAGTTGTCTCTCGCGGCGCGCGTTCCGAGGGGGTAGAATCAGGTTTCGACGTGGGATCACTTGGGGCTCGGGAATGACTCTGGCGGCCATGCTTTTGGTCAGCTTGTTCTGCGCATCTTCGGCGCTGCCGGAGGTGGTGCCTCAGAGTGCCCCGCAGACGTCGCCGGCGCCCAAACCTGAGACTGCGACGACGCAAGATCAGGGAACCGCACCGCCGACCCAAAATCCGGTGACGCAGAATCCACCGGCGCCAGCACCGCCCGCAGCAACCACTCCGGCGCAGAAACCCTCCGGCAAGACCCAGCCCACGACCACCAAGCGGCCCGTGCACCACAAGAAGAGAGTCATTCCGGTCAACTGCAACAGCACGTCTGCGGCCGCGGGCCAGACTGCTTCTGGGTCAAATCCGGTACCAACAGATCCCGCTGCCACAGCGACGCCTGCAGCGCCCGGAACCTCGAGTGCTTCCACGAACTGTCCTCCGCCCAAAGTGATCGTGCGGCAGGGAGGAACCTCAGAGCCCAGCATTCAGTTGGCGGGGGGCGCGGCTGGCCAGACGTCCCCCGAACGAGACACCGCCAACCAAATGCTGGGGACCACGGAAGCGAACCTCAAGAAGGTAGCTGGACGCCAGCTCACCCCTAACGAGCAGGACATGGTCAATCAAGCTCGCCAGTTCATGGAGCAATCGAAGGCCGCCGTTGCGGCCGGTGACCTGGAACGCGCCCGTACTCTGGCGTGGAAGGCACAGCTGCTCTCCGAGGAACTGATCAAGCCGGAAAATTAAACCAAGAACTTAACCACCGAGGACCGAGGACACAGAGGAATCCTGCATGATCCTCTGTGCCCCTCTGTGTCCTCTGTGGTTAAAGATCTCCCGGCCAGAGTGACTGAGCCTCACTTCCCTTTAGCCCGCGCGGCATTCACTTTCGTCAGCAAATCCTGCGACATCGCCTGCCATGGACTCTGCATCTTCACCGCCTCGGTGAGCACCTCGCGCGCCTCGGTGAGCTTATTCAATTTGCCGTAACCGAAACCGAGACCGTACAGAGCGCGGGCGTATTGCGCTTCATCCTGTCCCTTGAGCAGGGCCGCTGCAGACTTAAGTTCAGGAATCGCGGCCATGGTCTTTTCCTGTTTGAGGTAGACGAACCCCAGCGTGTTGTGACCCACTCCCGCATAAATTTTCCGCGCCTTGTCGGCGTCAGGAGCGTCCGCCTTCGCCGCTTCGATCAATTTCTGCGAATAGCCGATCGCCTTGGCGGCGCTGCCAGCCTTATTGTCGTCGCCATAAAAATTCGCCAGCAGCAGCAAGGCTGGCTGCGAGTTGGGATTGGCGGCCAGAGTTTTCTCCGCGTACGCCACCAGGCGCGCGTTGTCCTTCAACTGGCTCAGCGCATCGAGGGCGTAGTTCGACACCTGGTCCTGAAACTTCGAGTCAGGAAAGGCGGTGGTGAACTTTTCGATGTCAGCCATGCGGCTCTTGGGATCGGTTTCGCTGGCAATCGCATTGAAGCCGGACGCCTCGAGAAAATCGCAACTGCCCTGCGCAGACTCCTTTTCCTCCTTCAGCTTGCTGGCAAACTCCTCGTCGCTCATGCCCTCGGGCTTGGCTTGCTTGGCGATCGAGAGGCAAACCTCACCACCTTTTGCGGCGTAGTCCATCAGCTTGGCGTTATTCTTCGCCGCCTGTGCCACGCCCGCGACCGATACCAGGATATCGAGGTTGCGGGGAGACCCAGCCAGCGCCTTGTCCCCATAGTCGAGCGCTTTTTGCAGGTCTCCTGTCGCCTGGTAGGCCTGCTCGATTTGCCAATTACCGTAGGCCACAGCCGCCGGGTTCGAGGAGAACTTCTGCACGAAATCGACGAACATGGCGAGTTTTTTTGGGGCATCCTGCTCGGCGGTGATGGCTTGCAGCGCGCGATCCTCATCCGTGCCGGCCGCAATTAGGATGTGATCGACCTGGGCGCTGGCGTGAGGGATGAAGACCGCGAAAGAGAGGGACAACACAACCAGCAATATCGAACCGCTGCAGCGTCTCATAGACCCCTCCGGTGTACGCGAGAATTAGCACATCTAACTTCCGAGCAGCAGGCGAATCCTAGCGCCGAACGCGGCCGCACGCAAGGGCCGGTATCACCGAGAGTGCCTCAGTTTGGGCTTTACTCCCTTGCGGCGTCATCCCGGAGGCCCGCGTTTTTACGAGCGGGCCGAGGGATCTCGCGTGGGGTGAGCCGCACTCGATCCGCCCAGATCCCTCGCTCCGCCAGAAGGGCGACTCCGCTCGGAATGACGCCTCCAAAACTCGAACTCCATCGTGATCGCCGCCACGAATCGCCTTTGCTAAAGTAGAAAGATGCGTGGCATCCTCGGCCAGCGTCCGTTGCGCTTCGTCTTTGCGGCCAACCTGGTTTCCATGTTGGGCAGCGGGATGAACTCGGCCGCCGTCGCCTGGTACATCCTGCAGGCCACGCACTCCGAACAAGCCCTGGGAACGCTGGTTGTTCTGCAGACCATTCCCGCCATGCTCATGCTGCCCTTCACCGGCGTCATCATTGACCGCGAAGATCGCCGCCGCCTGGTGATGTGGCTCGACGCCGTGCGCGCCCTGATCATCGTGACGGTGGCCATCCTCGCGTTCCGGCATCGCGTGCAAGTCTGGCAGCTTTATTTGATGAACACCTTGGTCGCCGCCGGCTTCTGGATGTTCTGGCCAACTATTACCGCGCTCGTTCAGGAACTGACGCCCGAGGACCGGTTCGTGCACTCGAATACATTCCTGCTGGCCGGAGTGCAGGGCGGATGGCTCATCGCCGGTTCCATGGTCGGCTTTATGTACAACCACATCGGCTTGGGCGGCGTACTGCTGGTCGACGTTTCCACGTACGTCGTCTCGTTTCTCTGTTACTTCGCGGTGCGCAAGGGACGCCATGTCGTGCTGCGTCCGCAGGAATTGCGGGCCGACCTGCTCGCCGCAGAAAGCCAACTGCAGCGCTTCTGGCACGACATGCGCGAGGGGCTGCACTTCCTGCGCGATCACCGCGCGGCCGTGATGCTCGGCATCAGCTGGGCTCTGTTTCTCGGCGCCATGATGACGGGAGGCGTAGTCACTCCTTCGCTTAGCGAGCGCGTCTTTCATGCCGGGCCCGTGGGCTACGGCTGGCTCAGTGCGGGGTGGGGCACCGGAGCCTTCATCAGCACGTTGTATGCCCCGCAGGCGATTGCCCGCCTGGGTGGCCGCCGCGCGGTTGCGTTCTCCATGGCACTGCTCTCGGTCGCGATGATTTGTGCACCGGTCTCCCGGTTTCTGATTCTGGCCATGACCGCCTACTTCGTCATGGGCTCGGCGCGAGGCGTGGGCGGCGTCGCCATGAACACCAGCCTGATGGAGATGGTCCCAAAACATTTAATGGGACGAGTGCAGAACACCTACTATTTTGCCGGGACCTTCCTGCAAATCGCGCTCGCCATCTGCGTAGGGGCGGTCGCGCACAAAGTAAGCCTGGTGGGCGGATTCGCGATCCTGGCCGTTGTCTACGGCCTGTCGTTCGTAGCGGCCAGCTGGCCGGTGGGAACGCGCGTCGCAGAAGAAGTTGCCGCCGAGTAACAGTGCCGGGGGTGCCCCATCCTTCTTTTCGCGTTCTTTGCGAAAAGAGAGCCTGCCCTGAGCGTAGTCGAAGGGGTGGGGATTTTGACTGGCGATGACGTGAGCCTAAGGCGGCGCGCCCAGTAGTGGTGCAGTTTGAGAAGAACGATTCGTATCAGGGCCTCGCTTCAGCGATGCCGCCAGAGCGAATAAGGGGCTAAACGGCTTCAGCCGCTGGCTTTGGCCGCCGCAGCCGCTAAAGCGGGTTTGCTTGACAGCTTCTGTGGCGCGGATGAAGGCATGCCCTGATGCGAATCGCCGCCCTCAAACTGCACCACTACCCGCGCCTCCCGTCTCCGTGGTCAAGCACCGCCTCCGGCTGTTATTCTTTCCCCTTCCGAAGGAGCGACAATGTCAGGAGGCACAATGTCCGCTGACCTGCAAGGCCGCAACGCCGTGGTTTTTGGAGTCGCCAACAAGCGCTCGATCGCGTGGTCCATCGCTCAGGGATTGCACGCCGCCGGCATGAAGCTCGCCATTACCTATCAAAATGAACGGTTGGAGCAGGAGGCTCGGGACCTGATCCTCTCGCTGCCCGGAGCTGAAGCCTACATGTGCGACGTCTCCAAGAACGAAGAAATTGACCGTCTCTTTGCCACGCTCAAGGAGCGCCACGGCAAGCTGCACACGCTGGTGCACTCCGTCGCCTACGCCCCCGCCGACGAGTTGAAGGGCGATTTCATCAACACCACGCGCGAAGGCTTTCGTGTGGCCATGGATGTAAGCGTGTATTCTCTGGTCGCCGTAGCGCGCGCCGCCGCTCCGCTCATGGAAGACGGCGGTTCGATCATGACCATGACTTACTACGCATCGGAGAAAGTCGTCCCCCGCTACAACGTGATGGCCGTGGCCAAGGCCGCCCTCGAATGCTCGGTGCGCTATCTCGCCTACGAACTGGGGAAGAAGAAGATTCGGGTGAATGCAATTTCTGCCGGCCCGATCAAGACCCTGGCCGCGCGCGGCATCGCCGGCTTCGGCGAAATGCTCAAGGGCCACGAGGAACGCGCCCCCCTGGGCCGCCGGGTGGAAGTGGAAGAAGTGGGGAGCACCGGAGTCTTCCTCGCCTCCGACGCGAGCTCAGGAATCACCGGCGAAGTGATCTACGTGGACTGCGGATTCAACATCATGGGATTTTGAAAAATATGTGGGGACAGCCGCCCTCGGCTGCCCGGTCGGGCGAGGCCCGGCGGCTCTCGGAGTGACGCCGCGCCGCTCACTCCTTAATAGCGGCCGAGCAGCGAGCGGCCGCATCGCCCGGCGTTTTGGTGAGAAACGCTCTCACTCGGTCACGTTTGGGAATGTCGATGCTCAAATCGTCATCGTATGCCATTGTGCAAACAAGATGCTGCTGGTCGGCTCCTAATCCTTCAATTGACGTCAAAGCTACTTCCTTGCGACGGTCCAGCAAATCGGAATAGAAAGTACCAATCTCGCCGATGACATCGCGCCGTGTATCTGCTAATCGAAGCAGGGGCATCAGAAGGCCGTCGTCGCCGCGCCAATAGAGATTCGTGACAAAATCCAGTAGCTCGCTATCGCATTCGTCGTCCTCCGGCGATTCCCTTGGTCTCGTAAGACAGCCATCCAGCAATCGCAACAGGTAGTCACGATTTTTTTCGTACTCCACGCCAAATATCGCGAGTGAGTAGGCGATGTCCCTCGCTCTCTTTCCTGAGGCGTTCGAATGCTCGTTCTGCATCGTCTCGATCCAATCAGTCGGGGGATCGCTCTGCGGGGCGAAAGTCACGACCCCGGGTTCGCCCTCGAAAATTAGATAGGCAAGCCAGGTTCCCCGTTCAAGGTCTAGCGTCCGCCGGAATCGTTCGATCGCATAGAGAGGGCGGGCTATCCCTAGTTCCCAGTCGTTTGCCCTCACGAAGGCCGGGTACCGCTGCGGAAAGGCGAAGGTGTGTTCGTTGCAGGAGAGAGTTATGTCGACACGCTGATCGTCGCTCCAACGTTTCGTCTTCTTAAATACCTCTGGAACGTAGAATCCCTCGCCACTCCGCTGCGGGCTAATGGCTTTGCCGTCGAGGCGCAGTTCCACGCCGAAAGGCTTGCAGGTTGCCGGTTTACCGTCGATCTTGAATGCGATGGAGATGAAATCTTGTGATTGGGCCTCCGCCGACGCCGTCACCATTAGCGCCAAAACGATGGTCATGGAGGTAATCATTCGCACCCCAAAACTCTACGCCAAGTTGGTGATGGATTCCAGAGTCAGCGCAATTCTAGCCGTCAACCTTGACCCTCCGCACGCTCTCGCCTTCCCCCGCTTCAACGGGGATGTTGGATTCACCAGCCCCCCTCCCAAAAGTTTTCCACAGCAAATTATTTTCCAATTGTGACGAACAACCTTTACTGAGGATTTCAGTTCGTGCAATCTGGCGAATGTAGGGCCCGGATGCAACGACGCGCCAGTCCTAGGAAACTCGCGACCCCCGCAACCTCCCCACGTGAGTGAGGGACAGCCAGGGACATCCGAAAGCCAGGGTGCAGACAGCAAACCCGAATTGCTCGGGATCTGGCACCCGCTGTGGGAGTGATCACTCCTGACGTTTTTTGGCAGTGGCAAGTGAAGGCGGTGACAGGAGAAGTCGGCAACTGAACAGCAGCCGCATAGCGGCGAAAGAATGCAGCCCACCCCGTAAGGGGTGGGTAAGCAGCGAGTGAGGAACAAGCCCCGAAGGGGCAAAAGAAAAACAGACAGCCTTCAAAGAACCCGGCAAGAACTCGGCGTCACCCGCCGAGGCCCTCCCTCATACTCGTCGGGGAGAACCCGCCGTGGGATAATACTGTCCATGCGCGCCCGGAGCCTCGCCTTCGCCTTCTTCGCCGCCGCCATCCTGTTTTCGATGATGCGGGAATGGAGCGCCCCGGCCGCCTGCGTGCGAATCGGAATCGACCGGCCGCACCTCGTCAGACGCGGTCAATGAGTGCTATGGGGATTTTTCAATAACCATGATGGCTACGACGGGCATACCACCAATCCGGTTCTGCATCGAACTAGATTGCCTGCGTTCAATTCCCCACCGGAGCGAGTAAATGCGAAAATCTCTCGTGTTGGTTTTTCTTGCAAGTCTTCTCACGCTTCCAATGTCGGCGCAGGATAACCCCAAATTCGAAGTGTTCGGCGGCTATCAATACCTGCATGCTGGCAATGTCGACGGCCAAGGGGATGGCGTTAACGCCAACGGCTTCAACGCCTCCGCGACGTTCAACCTTAGCCAGCACCTGGGCATTGCTGCGGATTTTAGCGGCAGCTACAAAACTGACACCATACAGAACTATTTTGCCCACGTTCATGCCTACACTTACACGTTCGGGCCGGTTGCTTCTTGGCGCTCTGGCAAGAATTTAAAGCTATTCACGCACGCTCTGTTCGGCGGGGCCCACTTGACCCCGACTTTATGTCTCTTCGGCGGCGACCCCAGTCAGTGCCGCGGAGACCTGTCATTTAGCGGTTTCGCCATGATGCTTGGTGGCGGCGCGGATACAAGGATTGACAGGCACGTTGGGTTCCGAATCTTTCAAGCCGACTGGGTTTACCTTCCTACTCAGGCGGGCGGGCATGCCAAAAATGTAAGACTCTCGACGGGCCTGGTCTTCCGCTTCTAGGCGGACTGCGGGAATGAATCGCCCCGGGCGCCTGCGAGCGAATCGTAAGCGACCGGACACACCTCCCCAGACGCGGTCAGTGAGAGTGTCGAGATTTTGCGACGGTTGAATCCTCGAATGATCGTCTTGGAGAAGAATCTATGATGCGAATCGCAGTTTTAGCATTGATGATCGGCGCGCTATGCAGCACCGCGATGTCCCAGCAGGCTGCAGAGTTCCGCAGCTATTACTCTGGCAATCGTTACGACTTCCGTCTCACCCACAAGCAACTGCTGAATACTCCGGCGTGGCTTGAAGATGAACCCAATCCTCCCCTGTCCCCTCGGACCGCGCAGAGCGGCGCCGTGAGTTACTTGAGAACGTTGTTCGACAATGCGAGCGCATGGAGACTTGAAGAGATCAAGCTGGTTCCGCTGAGTGAGCGATGGGTCTACGTAGTGTCTCTTACCCCACCGCCGCCACCCAACTGCTACGACTGCATGGCCAGCCCCTTCAGCATTGTTGTCACGATGGACGGCAACGCCGTAGCGGCTACTGTGTCGAGGTGGAAACCGACTACACCTGCCAATGAGTGAAATCGAGATTTTCCGCCAACCGCGAAACAACCCGAAACTGTCTTAGCCGGAATTATTGCTCTTGAAAATCCTAAACACCTGAAACTGCGACGAAGAGCGCGATCGCAAGAAGAATGACGGTGGCGACAGACACGCGGAAACCCTTCGGTAGCGTGATCCAGTCCCAGTAAAGCGACAAGATCGCTAGTTTGGCGACGCCAAGCGTGTTCATGATTCTCTTCTGACTCATCTTTGCTCAAACCCATCAGTGAGTGCAATGGAGATGTTTCGCCAACTGACCAACGCCTGAGCGGAACTTTACTGACCGGAAAGCAACGGTAGCATCTTCTCCTGATTCCGTTCTCTTGCAAGCGACATGGCGGACTTGCCCGCATCGTTAACCGCAGCCACGTTTGCGCCAGCATGGACTAGCGCTGAAACCGCACCTTCGTTTCCCACTTCGACTGCGTACATTAGCGGTGTCATGCCTATGTTGTCAGAGAGGTTGGGGTCGGCTCCGAGTTCAAGCAAAGTCCGTAGACTCTGTACACGTCCACCAACAGCAGCAATCGCTAGTGCAGTTTGCCGAGACGGCAAATCTCGCTGATTCACGTTCTGAAACGAGGCGATCATTTTGCGGATTGCTGCCGTGTCCTCTTTTTCAACGGCAGCCGTTAACGCGGAAAAATCCGGTTCAGTAATCACAAATTCGCGCGGCTGCACGTAGTAAGGGGGCGGACTGTAAATGACCGCGTCAATCCGTCCGCTGGCTCGCTTTAAGTTTGCCGCTTGCACTCCGTCTGCTATGTAGAGTTTGACGATGTCGAGGATGACCCTGCGAGCGCTGTCTGGGACCGGTCCCTGTGGCTTCACCGCTTGGACAACGGACGATTGCACCGCTCCGTCTACCCAATCATAAGTGACGTTAAATTCCCCATTGATCGCTGGCTTGCGGTTGCATCCTCCGACCGCAATAGCCACCATAAGAGGAAGACCCGCGAAACATGCCGCTTTCCACACTCGCATATAGATACGTGACACCGTCTGCGGCGCGAAAGTTCCTCAACTGTCGAAATCAGTTAGGTCAACTACGGCAATTCAGAAGTGGATGGTCGCTCGATTTCAGTGATTACAGGCTGTATGGCCGACAACACTTCAATGACATGCTCCCCCATGAATAAAAAATGCTCGACGGCCCAGTCGCGGTAAATTCCAAGCGACTGGTCGTGAAACCACTCGACCCACGTCGAATGCTCGACCTTGAAGGTCGGCCACGGTAGTTGGAAATTGATAGGCTCGATTAGCTTCAAACGATAGCTCTCGTTAACGGAACGGAACGCGAGGGGTTGCTTGAACTCTACCCTGAAGGCACGCCCGTCTGCGCGTGGTTCGGCTAGAATCAGGTGAAACCCATGGTGGTAGTCAGTCGTTAGTGACGGAGTATTCAGATTGCGAGGCAGACCGGGAAACGGCTCCCATTTAAGCAGCTGTTCACTAGTGCGTTCCATGAATGTGATTTTCGCCTCTAACCAGGTCAACTGTCGAGAACAGGGCCATTACAGTCAAATCCCACCGCGAAACAACCTCCAGAGCTATCCTCTTACCGTGATGCGCCGGTTGTGCTCGCCCTCCCGCTCCAGCGCAATCTCCACATCCCGCTCCCGCACCAGCCGCGGAAATTTCTCTCCCCACTCGATCAGCAGAATGCTGTTGTCGGAGCGCAGATCATCCAGTCCGAGCGTTTCCAACTGGCGTGGCGTGTCGATGCGGTACAGGTCGATGTGGTAGAGATTGGCTCGCGGCCCGCGATACTCGTGCACCAGCGTGAAGGTGGGACTGGTCACGTTTTCTTCAGAAGCCGCGTCGAAGGCAGCCGCGATTCCCTTGACCAGCGTGGTCTTGCCTGCCCCGAGATCGCCGCGCAGCAGCACCAGCTTTGGTGGCGCGAGCAATTCCGCCAGCGTCCGGCCGAAGGCGATCGTCTCCTCAGAAGAGTGCGTGGTGATTTCCCGCAGGATATTTTTCGTCTCGGCGTCCACGCGACCAGTATAAGTGGAAGAGCGGCGCTTCAGCGCTGCGTAGAAGGCCTACAAAATCGCGGGCTTTAGCCCCTGAGGGCCTGCTCGCTGGACAGCCGGAGCGGCTCTCCCTACATTCCTAATATGTGGAGAAGGCGTTGACCTTCATACCCAGCAGCTTGCGATCGACGACGTGATCGAGCGAGGTGCGCAGGCGGCGGTGGTCGTCATCCTCAAGCGCGACGAAGCGGAACGGCTGCAATACGCCGTCGTCCATCTTCTGCGTGGGACTGAGGACTTCTGCCATTCCGTGCACCGGCCCGGCCTGCGTCTGAAAGGCAACTTCTACAAAGTCGCCTTGCGCCAGCGATTGGGCCAACTGCAGCAAGCCGCCGGTAATGGAAATGGTTTGGAGTTTAGCTTTGGTGCGGCGGCCGTCTTCTAAACGGATCGCAGCCAGGACGGAATCACCTAGCTGGACCCGGGCTGCGCGCCGCGAGGGGTGCGGTTGGGGGAAGTGGGTCATAAGCTATTTCCAATATCGCACCAGCGGCTGTTACGTAATAGATTACTGAAGCCCCTCGTCCGGATTCCGCTCTGGGAGCCGGAAGTGGAGGCACCGAGGCCCTTACGTATGAAGCAGTTAGGGTGTATTTACTACTTGATTAATGTCCTGTAGGACAGGCTGGGTATCTGCGAATAGGATTCTTCGTCCTGCGCCGTCCGGACCGATTTACTATGTCTGATTGCTGCATCGGTTGCTGGTTTGTTTACCAAGATCTAACTGCACTCCCGGAGGAGCGTCATGATCCGCTTTGTCTCTCTTTTCTTCCTATCGACATTGCTGGCCGTCACTCTGTCGGCTGGCCAAGCTGCACCTGCGCCATCGCACCCGCCGCTCCGCGTCGGCATTGTCGGCCTGGTCCACGGGCATGTACACGGATTCCTCGGCGCGTCCCTGCACAGCCCGGAGATTCAGATCGTGGGCGTGGCAGAACCCGACCCGCGTTTGCTTTCGCAGGCTGGCACTCGATATGGCTTTGACCGCTCTTTGCTGTTTGCCGATCTCGAAGACATGATCGCTAAGGCGCGTCCGCAAGCGGTTCTGGTCTACACCAACACCTACGATCACCGCCGTGTCGTGGAAATCTGCGCCCGGCACGGGGTTCACGTCATGATGGAAAAGCCGCTCGCGGTCAGTCTCGAAGACGCGCTGGCCATCGAGAAGGCGGCGCACGCGGGCAAAATTCAAGTGCTGGTCAACTATGAGACTTCCTGGTACCGCAGCAATCATGCCGCCTACGACCTGGTGCATGCCGGAGCGTTGGGTGATGTGCGCAAGGTGGTGATCCACGACGGCCACAACGGCCCGAAAGAAATTGGCGTCGAGCCGGAATTCCTGGGCTGGCTCACCGATCCCAAACTCAACGGCGGCGGCGCTCTGTTCGACTTCGGATGTTACGGCGCCGACCTGATGACCTGGCTGATGGATGGCCAGCGCCCGCAGACGGTCACGGCCGTCACCCAGCAAGTCAAGCCGGAGATTTATTCGCGAGTCGATGACGAGGCGACGATCATCCTGACGTATCCCAAAGCGCAGGCCATCGTGCAGGCGTCGTGGAACTGGCCCTTCGGACGGAAAGACATGGAAGTGTACGGCCGAACGGGATACGCCATCACGGTTCAGGGCAACGAAATTCGCGTACGCCGCGGCGGGGAGAACTCCCACGAAGAGCAGCTGGCCGCCAAACCCGTGCCTGCGCCGTACGACAATGAGCTCTCGTACCTGCGAGCGGTCATCCTCGAAGACGCCAAACCGGACGCCTTGTCGTCCCTTGATACGAACGTGACAGTGACGGAAATTCTCGACGCCGCACGACGGTCAGCGCAGTCGGGAAAAACAGTTCCTCTGCCGGCCTCGCGCTAAAATGTCATCCTGAGCGCAGACAACACTTCGCGAAGCGAAGTGTTGGCGGAGTCGAAGGACCCCTATACGGACGAGACTCTCGCGAATGTCGCAGGGAATTCTCTCGATGCCGCCGGAGTAATAGGCCCTACCGAGAACTGCTCGCCGGGGCCATTGCCGCGACCGGCGGGCACGAGGTCCCCTTCGACAGGCTCAGGGCAGGCTTTCGACTGCGTGTGGCCTGCGCTTCGCGCAGACCACACTCCGCTCAGGATGACACTGCTTGGGTGGTTACGCGTTCCAAGTTAGCCGTTCCAACCCACGAACTTCTCCCGCGCGGTTTTCTGGGCATGCAAGAAAGCTTCCGGCAGCCCGCGCAACAAATCCGTCGCAACCATCGAATGCTCACCCACACTCTCGCGCATCACATCGCCCGCAAGGCCGTGCAGATGCACAGCGGCACACACCGCCAGCAGCACGTCTTTAGGATGTTGCGCGATCATGGCTGCAACCATGCCGGTCAGAATATCGCCCGTCCCGCCTGTCGACATTCCAGGATTCCCCGTGGTGTTGACCCAGGCTTCGCCATCCGGCTGAACCACCAGCGTTCGGTTGCCTTTCAGCACGACGATCAATTCGTGCTCACGCGCGAACTTTCGCGCCACTCCCAGCCGGTCTTTCTGTACGTCGGCGGTAGAACAGCCGGCAAGGCGCCCCATTTCTCCCGGATGCGGAGTGATGACCAGCACCCGGCCCTTGCCGCTCAATTCATTCGTCTGTCCCTCGAAGGCGTTCAGCCCGTCGGCATCGAGCACGGTAGGAATATTGGTCTTACCCATCAGAGTTCGAACCAGTTCAGCCGCCTCGGGGTGTCGCGATATTCCTGGTCCGATCGCGAGCACGGTCTTACCTAGGACCAGCACGTCCAGCCGCGCTTCTGAGCCCGCTGAAATCGTGCCCGCGCGCGTTTCTGTCAGAGGCTCGGTCATCAGCTCGGGATAGAATCCGGCGACCGTGGGCAGCACAGACTTCGGCGTCGCCACTGTCGCCAGCCCCGCTCCGGCTCGCAGCGCAGACATCCCGGCCATGGCCACCGAGCCAGCTTTGCCGACCGAGCCACCTACCACGAGCACGTGCCCGTACTTCCCTTTGTTCGAATCCGCCGGACGCGGCCCGATCAGCGACGCGAAGTCACGGGCAGTGATCACGTTCAGCAGCAACGACGAAACAATGGCCTCGTTCGGCGAACCGATCTCTGCTGTGTACGTCGGCCCGGTAGTGAGTGCGCCGAAAACGTGCGCCGGACGCGGCGCGGTGAATGTGATGATCGAATCCGCGCGCGCTATGATTCCCGCCTGCGGACCCATCGCATCCGCGTCAGCCCCGGAAGGAATGTCGACGGCGACCACCGGCGCCGAACTCGCGTTCAGGATCGCGATGGCATCGGCATACAGGCCAGTGACGGGCGGCTTGAAGCCGGTGCCGAGGATCGCGTCGAGAAATAAATCGGCCGAGAGGGCAAGCTGCACTCGCTCGTCCTTCAAGTCCTCGCTGCGGTGGACGACCGTTGCAGCCACCGGCAGCTTGTCGAACATGATGGCCGCGTCACCGCGAAGATCTACTCGATCAGCCAGCAGGATGACCTGCACAGTCTTCCCAGCCTGGTGCAACTTGCGGGCGGCCACGAATCCATCGCCGCCGTTGTTGCCCTTGCCGCAGAAGATCGTAATCTTCTGCGCAGCGCTGTATTGCGTCAGGACGTGCTCCGCTACGGCGGACCCGGCATTCTCCATCAGCGTAAACGAGGGCACGCCGAAGCGCTCGCTGGTGGCGCGGTCGATGGCGCGCATTTCCGCTGCCGTGACAATTTTCATACCGCCCACGACTATAAAACAAAAAAACCCTCCGCGCTGTGCGGAGGGCCTGAGAACAATAAGCCGATCAGGCTTCCGGCGTGCGTCCCGCAGCGATTGCCTGCACTCGGCTGTGCTTCACGCCGTAAGTGAAGTACACCACCAATCCAATCGCCAGCCATACAATCAGACGGAGCCAGTTGACCCAGCCCAGATTGATCATCATGTAACCATTGGCGATCACGCCTAGAATCGGCACTACTGGCACCCAAGGCGTGCGGAATGGCCGCGGCTGACTGGGATTCGTATACCGCAACACCATCACAGAAACGGAGACGATCACGAACGCCAGCAGCGTCCCGATATTCACCATCTTGCCAATTTGGTCGATAGGAGTCAGGCTCCCGACGATCGCCGCCAGCAGGCCCACCAGAATCGTGTTCTTCCATGGCGTGCGGAATTTGGGATGAACCGCGGCAAAGAATTTCTTGGGCAGCAGGCCGTCGTTGGCCATGGAGTAGAGAACGCGGGTCTGGCCGAGCAGCATTACCAGCATCACGCTGGTCAATCCGGCGAGTGCACCCAGCGTAATAATGTTCGCCGCCGTGGTGAGACCTCGGTCCAGAAAGGCAACGGCAACCGGCGCTTCAATGTTGATTTGTTGCCAGTGCACCATTCCTGTGAGCACGCCGGCCACGGCAATATACAGGACGGTGCAAATCGCCAATGAAGCGATCATGCCAATCGGCAAATCGCGCTGCGGATTCTTGGCCTCTTGCGCCGTGGTTGAGACTGCATCGAATCCGATATAGGCGAAGAATATGTAGGCCGCGCCCTGCCAGATTCCTCCCAAGCCGTGGGGCGCATACGAGTGCCAGTCTGTGCCCCAGTTTGCCCGGTGGATGTACTGCGACCCGAGTGCGATTACGAAGAGCACCACCGACACCTTGATTACGACGATGGTCGCGTTAAACCTCGCGCTCTCTTTAATGCCCACCACCAGAATCGCCGTGATCACCAGCGCGATGAGGAAGGCCGGGAGATTGAACCCGATTTCCATCCCAAACAGGTGGGGCGCACCGAGCAGCTCGTGCGCCCGCTGCAACAACTCCGGAGGCTGAGCGGTGATGATCGCGCTGACCTTGTCGAGAAACGCCTGCGATCCGGGCACCAAGGAGGTGTCCGTGGCCTGCGCCATCTGCCGAGCGACGAAGTTTTCGGCCGTCTTCAGTGCGGTCCAGTGATCGTAGGCCAGCCACAGCGGCATTTTGATGTGAAAGATATTCAGCAGTTCGATAAAGTGGTTCGACCACCCCGACGAAACGGTGCTGGCACCCATGGCGTATTCGAGCGTCAGGTCCCAGCCGATGATCCACGCCAGCAGTTCGCCCAGAGTGGCATAGGCGTAGGTGTAAGCGCTGCCCGCCAGCGGAATCATGGCAGCAAACTCCGCGTAACAAAGGCCGGCAAATGCGCATCCCAGTCCTGACAGAACGAACGAGAGCGAGAGTCCGGGGCCGGCATACTGCGCTCCCAATCCCACCATGACAAAAATTCCGGCGCCGATGATTGCGCCCACGCCCAGCGCGGTCAACTGGAAAACTCCGAGCGTGCGCTTGAGGCTGTGCTCGCCCGTTTCGCGGGCCTCTTCCATCAGCAGGTTCAGCGGCTTGGTGGCCAGCAGATTTGGCCCCTTGTTTTCTCCCTGGATCTTAGGCGGACTCACTTGTGTTGCCACGTCGCGACCTCCTGGACCACGCATAGTAGACCGGAATTCCCAGCAGCACCACAATCAGCCCCGGCCACGTAAACTGCGGCTTGTAGCGCAATAGTACGACATCGATGAATAAAGCCATCACAATATAAATGACTGGCAGCACCGGATATCCCACGGCCTTATAAGGCCGCACGGCGTTCGGACGCGTCCGCCGCAGCACGAACAATCCCACGATCGTCAGAATGTAGAACACCAGCACCGCGAAAATGATGTAGTCCAGAAGCTGTCCGTAGCTGCCCGAGACGCACAGCAGGCACGCCCACACCATCTGCACCATCAGCGAAACCGCGGGCGTCTTGTATTTAGGATGCAGTCTAGCCACGTTGCGGAAGAACAGGCCGTCCTTGGCCATGGCGTAGTAGACGCGCGCGCCGGAAAGAATCAGGCCATTGGCACAACCGAAGCCGGAAATCATGATCGCGCCCGCCATGAGCAGCCCGCCCACGGAACCGAACATCTGCGTCATGACCGCGGTGCCCACGCGTTCTTCCGCGGCATACTTGATTCCTCGTCCCAGAATCGTCGTTGCCCCGGCAGTTCCATCCAGCGGGAGGGCAGTCAGATAAATGAAGTTGCAGGCGATGTAGAGCGCGATGACCACACCCGTGCCCAGAGCCAGCGACAGCGGCAGGTTGCGGCTGGGGTTCTTCACTTCCCCGGCGGTGAAGGTCACGTTATTCCAGGCATCCGCCGAGAACAGCGAGCCGACCTGGGCCACCGCAAGAATGGTCAGGGTCCCAACCATGACGATGGGCCCGCCCACGCCGACCTGTACCGCATGCTGCGCGCCCAGTCCGGCGTTGTGCCAGAAGTGTGCGCCGAAGTTGGCGGCCACCGCAGTCGCGTTCCGTCCGAGAGCAAAACCGAATACCGCCAATCCCAGCAGCGCGGAAACCTTGGCCGCGGTGAAGATGTTCTGAATCGCCGCACCCGTTTTCACACCGAAGATGTTCACTACCGAAAGGAAAATCACCAGCAGGATCGCCATCAGGTTCTGGGTATTGATTCCGACATCCATGTTGCCCAGCACCATGGGCCCGATGTGAATGGGCGGGACTTTCCAGAGGTGCAGGAGCCAGTGCGTGGAAGAAATCGATGGCCAGAAAACGCCCAGAAACTTGCCAAACGCCACACCCACGGCGGCAATGGTCCCGGTCTGAATCACCAGGAATAAAGTCCAGCCGTAGAGGAATCCCCACAACGGCCCCAGCGCCTCACGCAGATAAACGTATTGCCCGCCGGCCCGCGGCATCATGGCGGCCAGCTCGCCATAGCTGAGCGCGGCCACGATGGTCATGAATCCGGCAACCGCCCAGGCGCCGATCAGCAACGCCGGCGAATCCACCTCGCGGCCAATCTCCGCCGAAACGATGAAGATGCCGGAGCCGATCATCGACCCCATGACCAGCATGGTGGCACTGGTCAGGCCGAGGCCCTGTACCAGTTCCTTATCCTGATGACTGTGAATGTCCCAGTCGCTGCCCGTTGACGGCTGCGTTGAAGTTGTACTCAGGAAGCCTCCGGAGTCGGTCGTTGGTCGTTAGTCGTTGGCTGTGGTCGTTCGCCTTCGTCGTCGGCCGTGGTCGTTCGCCTTCGTCGTCGGCCACTCATTTTGTCATCCTGAGGAGGGCGCTTTTTGCCCGACGAAGGACCTACGCAGTCTGCCGGTTCCGGCAAAATGCATAGGTCCTTCGCTTCGCTCAGGATGACAAACGAAAAGAATTCTCGATGCCCTGAACTTTACCTCAGAATGCGGAAAAATTCCTCTGCTGATTTACGCGGAGCCCGTAACAGATCGGATATCACCGCCACCGAGTCGGCCCCGGCTTCGATCACGGAGGCGGCATTTGCCCGCGTAATGCCCCCGATTGCGACCAGCGGCTTGCGCGTGAGCGCCCGCGCCCGCCGAACGCCCTCGAGCCCCACCACGGGATCAGGCCTGTCTTTGCTGGACGTGGCCAACACAGGTCCGATCGCGAGATAGTCCGCCGACGTGAGATCGGCCTCGCGCACTTGCTCGGGATTGTGCGTCGAAACGCCTAGCCAGCGCTCCGGCCCGATGATCTTCCGCACAGCCTCCGGCGACAAGTCGTCCTGCCCCACATGCACGCCGTCGAAGTCAGCAGCCAGGCACAGATCGGCCCGGTCATTCATAATCAGCCGCACATGTGGGTCGGACACTCCTGTCCGACACTGCCGGCGCAATTCCCGAGCCTGTTCCAGCATCACCCGCGCGTTTCCAGATTTGTTGCGGTATTGAATCAGGATCACGCCCGCGGACGCGAGTTCCTGCGCGGCATTGAGCAAACTGGCAAAGGTGGAATAATATGCCGGGTCGACAATGGCGTATAGGCGGGGAAGTACCATGCGCTAGCCGATAACGAAAACCACAACGGACTCTTCGTCGATTTGCCCTAGACTTTCTCTGATACATCGGATGCCGTCGAGCATTGCCTGACCAATCTGTTGCTCATTGGTCGCGTTGAACTCGTTAAAGTATTGGCGCATTTCGTCCTCGGAAAATTGAGCCGGATCGAGTCGGTTCAGGAATGCTTCTTTGTGTGTCGGCGTGAAGATAAAGTGCGTTGCGTCTGTCGCTTCCGTCAGCAGCGTACTGAGATCCTGATATTCGGATTTCATCAGATCTATCTGAAACTTTTCTTCGAGGTATGGGAGCAGGGTGACTAAGACATATCCTGACCAGCGGTAATCGGACACTTCGTGTCCGTTTAGCTTCAAATATTCATACGGCGACCCGCTTCCCGCAGACTCGCGTAAGCCCGCTAGGGCTGCTTTGGGAATCTTAATGAAGAGGGCGATTGCGGACATTGGTCGACGGCGATATTAGCAGAAAATTCGCCATTACTCCGACGGTTGGCAGGACGAGGCGTGCCCCGCCGCACGCTAGAACAAAATGGGAGAGTCACTTCCCGTTCTTCTTCAGGAACCGCTCAATAAACCCCGTGTCGATCTTCCCCGCCCGGAAGTCCTCATCGGCCAGAATCTTCCGATGCAGCGGGATCGTGGTATACACGCCTTCGACGATAAACATCTCCAGCGCCCGGGCCATGCGCGACACGGCTTCGCTGCGGTCTTTGCCGCGGACGATTAGTTTGGCAATCAGCGAATCGTAATAGGGCGGAATTACGCCCTCGGCATAGGCCGCGGTGTCGACGCGCACGCCCGTCCCTCCCGGCGGATGGAATGCCGTAATCTTCCCCGCCGACGGGGTGAATTTCTCGGGATGCTCGGCATTGATGCGGCACTCGATGGCATGTCCCCGGTGAACAATCGGCCCCTGCAGCACGTCCTTCATGTGGGCTCCCGCCGCGATCATGATCTGGCTCTTCACCAGATCGACGTCCGTCACCATCTCGGTCACCGGATGCTCGACCTGGATGCGGGTGTTCATCTCGATGAAATGCAGCCGCCGGTCCTGGTCCATCAGGAACTCAATCGTGCCCGCGTTGCTGTAGCCGATCGCCGCCAGCGACTTGCACAGCACCGCTCCGATCTGGTCGCGCAACTCGGGCGTGACCTGCGTGGAGGGCGATTCCTCCAGCAACTTCTGGTGGCGACGCTGGATGGAACACTCGCGTTCGCCCAGACTCACCACGTTGCCATGCTCGTCGGCCAGCACCTGAAATTCGATGTGCCGGGGATGCTCAACGTACTTCTCCATGTAGAGATCGCCGTTGCCGAACGCGCCCGCCGCTTCCGCCTGCGCCGCTTTGAACAGCCCGGGCAGTTCTTCTTCGTTGCGGACGATGCGCATGCCGCGTCCGCCGCCTCCAGCCGAAGCTTTCACGATCACCGGAAAGCCGACCTGCCGCGCCCACTCCACCGCCTCGGCGTCGGAGGCAATGATGCCGTCCGACCCGGGCAGAATCGGCACGCCTGCCTGCTTCATCGCGGCCCGAGCCTTTTCTTTTTCGCCCATCAGTCGCGTGACCTCGGGTCGCGGGCCAATGAATTTAATGCCGCTGGTCTCGCACACTTCGGCGAAGTTGGCGTTTTCCGCCAGCAACCCGTAGCCGGGATGCACCGCCTCGACGTTGGCGATCTCCGCCGCGCTGATGACCGCAGGAATATTCAGATAGCTGAGCGCAAGCTGTGGCGGCCCAATGCAGATAGCCTCATCGGCAAAACGTACGGGCAACGAATTGCGGTCGGCCTCACTGTAGATGGCGACCGTGCGGATGCCCAGCTCCTTGCACGCGCAGATCACGCGCAGTGCAATCTCTCCGCGATTGGCAATCAGAATCTTCTTGAACATGGGGAACAGCTTCTAGCTTCTAGCTCCTAGCTTCCAGCTTGTAGGCATTGGCTGCGAGCTTTGAAAAATGTGGGGACGGCCGCCCTCGGCCGTCCGCGGGACGCAGTCCCGCTGCCTGCTCATGCCGCAGACACAAAAAAGGCGCGAATCGGCGCGCCCTGATGGGGAATCCAAATTCACTTCTTCGGCCTGATCACGAATAAATCCTGTCCGTATTCGATCGGCTGGCCGTTCACCGCCAGATTTTTGACGATCTCCCCCGCAACGTCGGACTCGATCTCGTTCAGCAGCTTCATGGCCTCGACGATGCACAGTACCTGCCCTACTTCCACCGTGTCGCCGGGCTTCACGAACGGAGGAGCCCCCGGCGAGGGAGCTTCATAGAACGTCCCCACGATGGGAGACTTCACCATGTGGAGCCCCACTTCAGGAGCGGGCGCCGCCGGCGGGACTGCCGCGGCGGGAGCCACCGCAGGCGCCGCGCCGAGTTCAGGACCTGCCGCTGGCGCCGGAGGCACCGCATAGTAGCGCGGGTCCCCATGGGAGTGCACCACGGTTTGCTCGCCAACGCGCTTGATCCGCACTTTGACGTCGCCGCGTTCCAGTTCGAACTCGGCAATATTCTTTTCTTCTAAGAACTCAATGAGTTCTTTCAGCTCTTTTAGATTCATTCTGATCTTCGATGTTAAGCCCGGGGGATGTTGGTCCGGGATGCGACGTCCTGTGGAACGCCAGCCGTTCCCACCGCGCCCCCAAACATTGGGCGCGAAGAAGCCGGGCGTGGATCGGGTGCCCGGCTGAAAGTAAGAAGACTAGACTGCCAGAAAATCCTTACCCGTCGGCGTCATCACTTCACAGCCGCCGGCGGTGACCGCGACCATGTCCTCGATCCTCACACCCCATTTGCCGGGGAAGTATACTCCCGGCTCGATTGTGATGACCATCCCCGGCTGCAGAATTTCGCGCTGCCCGTCCGCGACGCGCGGGGATTCGTGGATCTCGAGGCCCACGCCGTGTCCAGTCGAGTGGGTAAAATAGCGCCCTAACCCCGCCTTACGCAACACCTTACGGGCAGCCGCATCGACGTCGCCCACTGGGATTCCCGGCCGAAGGGCCGCGATCGCCGCCTGCTGCGCCTCCCGCACTGCCTCGTATGCCCGACGTGAGTCCTCAGAAACCGGTCCTACCCACACAGTGCGCGTCTGATCGGAACAGTAACCCGAAAGTATAACACCGAAGTCGCAGACCACGAACCCGCTACGCGCGATCGGCTGATCGGAGGCCCGTCCGTGAGGCAGCGCCGACCTCGCTCCCGAAGCGATGATCGTCGGAAACGACATCTCCTCTGCGCCGCCCCGGCGCGCCGCCAACTCCATCTCCGCGGCGACCTCGGTTTCTTTCACCCCCGGACGCAGCACTTCGAGCGCCCGCTCGAACAACTTCGCCCCTAAGGCAACCGCAGCACGGATGCGCTGCAACTCGTCAGCGTCCTTCACCATACGCGCTCGTTCGACCACCGACGGTGCATCCTTCAAGCGGACGCCGGCGGGCCGCACCTCGGTGAGCCGATTCTTGTCGGCGATGGTAAAGTGCTCCGCTTCGAGACCGATCGTCCATCCCCGAGCCCGCTTGCGCCGCCGTCCAAGAAATTCTCCCAGTGCCGGAAGAACCGCCTTGCGCGCGATCACCACCTTCGCACCCTTGACCTCGTCGTGGGCCTGCGTGTCGTAGCGAACGTCGGTAAAGAAAACGCTGCCGGATTCTTCGACGAGCAGCAGCCCGGCGCTGCCGGTAAAGCCGCAGAGATATCGGATGTTGGGCAGATGGCTGATGAGCAGCGCATCGAACCGGGTGGTGGCAAGATGCTCCCGGAGTTTAGCCTGGCGCGCCTGGAAGTCCATTGGGCTGAGTTTATCAGGAGAGGAAGGAAGTTCTCAGTTCTCAGTTCCCCCAAACGCGAAACCGCCGTCCTGACAGGTTCTTCAGGACGGCGGCCTCAATCTTCGAACTACGCTGCTGGTTCGGACAAACTACGTCTGAATGATTCGCGGCGTGATGAAGAAAATCAGCTCCTGGTTGGAAGTGGTGACTTGGGTGTGCTTGAACAGGTTGCCCAGGTACGGGATGTTGCCCAGCAACGGCACCTGCGTGATGTTGATCGAGTTCTGCGTCTGAATGACGCCGCCAATCACCACCGTCCCGCCATCGGTCACCAGTACCTGCGTGGTGGCCTGCTGCGTGATCAGTTCCGGGTTGCCCTGCACTTCCTGACCGAAGTTCGGGGTGGTGTTTTCCACGTCCACGTTCAGGAAGATGGTGTTCTCCGACGTGATCTGCGGAGTCACCGTCAAGCGCAGGAACGCGTCGACGTAGGTCACGGTTGGAGGACCGCCCAACTGCGCCTGAGTCACGATGGGCACGCGCACGCCCTGCTTCACCAATGCTTGAATGTTGTTCTGGGTGACGACTCGCGGACGGGACAGCACTTTCAGCAAGCCGCGCGATTCCGCCAGCGAGAGCACTGCGTCAATCCGGACCGTGTTGCTGGCGTTGATAAAGGTCAAGCCGCTGGTAGGCGCGGTAGACCCGAGGTTGGAGAACAAGGGAATCGTCGATCCAGTGCCGCCGCCGGTTCCCGGCGTGGTGATGTAGCCGGGGGTCAATCCGCCCACCGTGGTCGGTGTCAAGCCAGCCTGCTGGTTTCCACCGATCGCGCTGTGGCCGTTGCCCCAGCCAAAGCCGAGCTGTGTGCCGATGTCGCGGGCAAACTGCCGCGTCGCCGCCACTACCCGGGCTTCGATTTCGACTTCCTGCGTCTTGCGATCCAACTGCGTCAGCAGCCGGTCGATGATGGGAAGCACTTTCGGAATGTCGTTGACGATGACCGCGTTGGTGCGATCGTCGGCCACCACATCGCCGCGCAGCGAGAGGAATTTCTTCACCGTGACGATGACGTCCTTCGCCTTGGCGTAGCTCAGGAAGCGCGTGACCGAGACTTTTTCCACGGCCAGCATTTCGGAGTCGATCTGGGCGCGCCGCGCGTCGGCTTCATGCTTCAGTGTTTCCACGGTGGCGATGCGCAGAACGTTGCCTTCCAGTTCGCGGGCCAGGTCGTTGTTCTTGAGCACGATGTCGAGCGCCTGATCCCACGGCACGTCATCGAGCACAACCGTCAGCGTGCCGTGCACGTTGGGGTCGAGCACGACGTTCAGTCCGCTGATTTCGTGAATCAGGCGGAAGAAGTCTTTCAAGTCGACGTCTTTCAGGTTGACCGAGATCGGCTCGCCGGTATACTTCGGGCCGGTCGAGGCCGGTTGCTGAGCGTTCTGCGCCTTTTGCTCCGCCGCCAGGTTGACCGCAGGAGTAATGGCGGGAGCCGGGTTCTGAGTCTGGGCCGAGTGGGCACTGACGGGAAGTAGCTCCGCGGCAGTCTTGTCGGAGAATCGCGCCGCCGCTTCCTGGGCGCGAACCGCGGGCTCGTCCGCAGCTTCGTCCTTTTTCAAATCGCTCGCCACCGGGCTCTTGGCCTGGTAGGTAGGCTCGACCACCACAAAGTCGGTGGGCGTGCCTGAATCCTTGGCGATGGGCTTGGTCGCGGGCGCAGTCTGCGCTTTCGGCGCGGATTGCGCGTCCATCACTCGCGGCGCGAACGGGGACATGGGCTTGCTGGCCGGAGCCGGCGAGTTCGCCGCTACGGTCTCAGCAGCAGCCTTGGCCACCGCGTTGGCGTGCAGGGTCAGCACCAGCTTGCCTGCCGAGCCCGGCGTCAACTCGTAGGCGCAAGCCTTGTCGAGGTCGACGACGATGCGCGTGGTCGGGTGCGTTTGGCCGTCCATGCCAATGCGCACGCCCTTGACCCCGGCAGCGCCCACGGCGATGCGGGTCTGGCCGGTCGCCATGACGGTTTCCGGCAGATCCACCACCACGCGAGCGGGCGAGTCCAGAGTGCTCAGCTTCGGCGTCAGTGTGCCGCGGGAGCTGATCTCGACCCGGATGTCGTCCGTGCTCCGGACTACGTTGACTCGATCGAGCTGGCTCGGTGTCTGCGCGGCCGCAGCGACCACCAACAGCAGCAACGATACGAAAATTGTCACTGTCACTTGTTGCTTTCGCATTTCGCCTCTCCCCACCCGCGGGCCTGGCCCGCGTGTCCTTCTCGCAAAACTGATTTCGGCGCTCCCGCCTCCGGGTGCGCCGTCCTGCATTTAAACTGCCGGCGTGAAGATTCTCTTCACGATTTCCCGCGTGAACGGCTTGCCCAGCTTGTCTTGAATCGTTTCCTGGAACACCACCGAGTCGCCCGTGATCTTCACCACGTAGCCGTTAAACACAGGATCGTTTTCCCGCAGAAAATAAGCTTTGTTCAGGTTGTTGGTCACGACCGCGATGAAGCCGCTGTCCGACTTCACCACGCCCCGCAGGTTGATCGCGCCAATCTCCAGGCACTTTTTTCCGGTCGAACAACCCGAGCCATTCTGCTGCACTACCGGACTGAAGAAGGGATCGCGTTTCCCGCTCATCGCCCACTTCTTTTCTTCCGGCTTGGGCTTGGCCGGGGTCCCTGCCGCACTCTTCGCCGGAGCCTCGGGCGCGCTCACCGCAGGAGCCGCGGCTTTCGCCGCCACCGCTGCAGACTTTGCGGACTGCTTGGAGTCTGCCTTGGAAGCCGCTGCCGCTGGCTTCTCGGCTGGCACCTTAGCCACTGCAACCTTTACAGGTGCGGGCGCCGGAGCTGCCTTCGTTGCGGTCACCGCTGGCTTCGCCGCTGGAGCCGTCTTCACCGCCGGCGGCGCGCTGTTTTTCGCGACGCTGGGTGCAGCTCCATCGGAGTGCAACGTCAGGATTAGTTTTCCGGCCGATCCGGGAGTCAACTCATAGGCCAACGGCTTCTCCAGATCAACGACAACGCTCGTCGTGGGAGGAGTCTTGCCGTCCATCCCGATGCGTACGCCCTTCACTCCGGCGCTGCCCACGGGAATCTTGCTCTGCGCGCTGGCCACCACCGTCTCCGGCAGCTCCACCAATAAACGGGCCGGCGAACTCAGTTTGGTCACCCGCGGCGTCACCGCCTGGCTGGAACTGATTTCGATCTGGACTCCGTCCGCCCCAGGAACCACACTCACTTTCTGGAGCTGGTTGTTCGCAGAGGACGTGGATGCGGGCTTCGCCGCCGCCACCGGCTTGGACCCCGGAATCGCCGCGGGTTTCACCGCGGGTGCCGGAGCGCCCGGTGCCGGCTTGGGAGCCGGGTTGGCCTGCTGTTGCTGCAGCGATTTTGCCGTGCTGCGCGCGTTGTCGATGGCGTCCGGGTTCTGTGCCGCAGCCGCGGCCCAGCTACCGCCCACCATCATTGCCGTTGCCAAAAGGCCTGTCGTTAATTTGAACGTCAACTGGATCGTCAGCTTCTTCATAGTCATCCCTACTTCGCCGCCGGCGTTCCCGGTTTCGTCCCGGCGCCTGCCGCTGAAGGTGTCAAATCGTGACTGAAGTATGTGGTCGCCGTGAAACTTGCGATAATGCTCTCGTTGGGCGCGTACTGGTAGTTGTGCTTGACTTTCGCCAAGCTCGGATTCTTCGTCGTGGCCACCAGCAGGCCGCCGATGTTGACAATCCGCTCCAGCTTGCTCACCCGGTCAAAGAAATTGAGTGCCGAGTAGTACGGCCCGTCGAGTTCGATGTCGAACGGCACTTCGGTGTAGTACTGCTGCGCCTTGACGTCCTTTGCCGCGTAGCGCCGCAGTTCCACGCCCGCCTTCTGGGCCTCGGCGTCGAGCATGGTGATGAAACCATCCACCTGCTTTTCGTCGGGAACGATGCGCTGCTCGATTTCCAGCTGCTGTTTGAGCTCGGCCAGCTGCTGCTCCATCTGCTTCAGCTTGGGCCGGTAGGACTCGAGCTCGTTGTTTTCCCGAATCTTGTCTTCGAGGGCATGCTGCGCAGCCGCGTTGTGCTCGTTCTGGCTCTTGAACAGGGTGAAATACAGAGCCGCCGTCACCACTGCTCCCCCGAGGATCACTACACCCCACTGCTTGATGCCCGACAGTTCGTTAAAATTCGCCATAGGTCCGCCTCTACGACTTTCCCTTCTCGCAGGTCAGCGTGAACTGAAACGCCTGCATGTCCTTAATGGTGTCGTCCTGAAAAGTTTCTTTGATCTCGACAGTCTTGAAGAAACCGGTCTTTTGCAGGTTCGCGATCAGGTTGGCGACTGCGTCGGTGCTCAACGCCGTTCCTTCCAGGTTCACACTCGTGCCCTGATCGTCCATCTTGCTGAGCCACACCGCTTCGGTGTTATTCACTGTCTCGCCCATCATGGCCAGCAGATTGACCGGGCCGGTCTGGCTCTGGCGCAGCCCGTCGATCACATCCACCCGCCGCTTGTAGTTGTTGGCCTGATTCTGGCGCTCCAGGAACCGCGCCTTCACGTCGGCCAGCTCGCGGTTCTTCTGTTCCGCCACTTTCATGCGCGTCGCGATGGCCTTGGTCTGATGATCCAGCCGGTACCAGTAACCCAGGTTGAACAACCCGGCGATCACCAGCACCGCAAGGATCTTCAGTTTGGGCGAGCCCATATCGCCCATTTCCATCGTGGGCATCGACGGTCCGCCGCCACCGCGCTTGCTCTTCCCCTTGGAATTTTCCAGCAGGTTGATTTTGATCATAGAGATTCAAAGCTCCTCAGGGCCAAGCCTACTGCCACTGCCATTTGGCCGGGATTCTGCTCCACCAGTTCCGCTCCGTGTCCTTCGACCGGCGGCGTCACCCGCTGGAACGGATTCAACAATTCCACCGGCATCGAGAACTCTTGCCGCAACGCTTCGACCAGGCCTGGCACTTTCGACGACCCGCCCGCCAGGTAGATTTTTTCGATATGCTCGCCGGCAGCGCTGGCCCGGAAGAAATCGAAGGTCTTTTGAATTTCCAGCACGATGATCTCGGTCACCTGCTGCAGGATCGGCTGCTTGGCGTCTTCGCTGACCGTGCCCACCTTGTTGCCCAGCTTCAGCGACTCGGCGTCTTCAAAGCTCAGGTCCAGTTCCTTCTGCAGCGAATCGGTGTACTGATGCCCGCCCACGCTGACGTCGCGCGGGAACAGCGGCGTCGTACCCTTCACGATGTTGATGTTCATTACGCTGGCGCCCAGGTTCAGCAGCGCCACCACCTGGCCCGGCGCCGGCTGGTAGTTGTACTCGTAGCAGTTCTGCAGAGCCAGCGCGTCAATGTCGACGATAGCCGGGGTGCGCCCTGACATCGAGAGTACGTTGGTGTAGTTCAGAATCTTGTCCTTCTTCACCGCCACCAGGAGGACGTCCATCTGCGGACTGCCTACTTCGTCGGAGAGAATCTGGTAGTCCAGACTGACGTCGGCCAGATCGAAGGGAATGTGCTGCGCCGCTTCCTTCTCGATGGTCTCGGCCAGTTCCTGGTCGCTCATCGAGGGCAGCGAGATCTTCTTCACAATCACCGAGTGCCCGCTTACCGCGGTGGCCACGGCCTTGGTCTTGATCTCGTTGTCGAGGAACAGCTTCGAAATCGCGCTCGACACCGTGCCCGAGTCCACGATCATCGAATCCACCACGATGTCGGAAGACAGCGGCTCCAGTCCGAGGTGCGCGACTTCAATCTGCCCGCCCTTTTTCTTGAGCTCAACTGCCTTGATGCTTGAAGAACCTACATCCAGGCCAACAATGGACTTCGATCCGAATCCAAACATGTGCCCACCTTTGTAGCGCCGGCGTATCGCCGGCCCTAAGTTTTTCCTACTGTGACCCGGCAGCTTTCGACGCCGCCTTCGCCTTGCGTTTCGCCTGCGGTTCCATCTCGCTCGACTTCTCTTCCATCCACTGGTCCAGCCGCGATTTCTTGAAGCGCCAGCGGTTGCCCAGTTTGAATGCCGGAATCTTCTGCTCGCCCACGTACTTGTAAAGCGTGTCCGGACTCACGCCCAGATATTGCGACGCCTGCCGGATGTTCATCACTTCTCGCGAGTCAGCCATAGATCCCTTTACCTTTTCCACCACTGTCCCCGCTCCGGTTCCATCGGCCCGCGGGTTTGCTTCGGGAGACTGCCTTGCCCTCAATTGCTTGTCCGAGGGCTTTCGGTGTTCCGAGCATATCTCAACCCCGAAAAACCCCGGCTGGGAGCGTATCTCCGCGTTTCATTGGGTTTTTTGCCTGTTTCTTGGAATTCGGGATAGGGTCGCCCAAGGGCAATATCTATATGCTGTGGTATATGGCCAAATGGGCGCAATTAGGAGGGGTACGCGTGCAGATCACACCCAGTCACTCGCAGACCGGTAACTGAAGTACTAGGCACGGTACGGAGGTACTATGTCGCTCGCTCAACTTCCCGCATTTGCACGGGTTTAAGGCAACCAGTTTCCAGAGATGGATGAGTTACTGCACGTCGGAAACTTTGCCATCGAGAAACGTCACCTTGACGTCCTTGTACACGTAAATCTGTTTGGTGCCGACATTGAAGATTTTGTCGGGCTTACCCAGGATCGACTGCACCTGGTCCGCGGTCATGCCCGCCTGCACGGTCTGCGGCTCCGCTTGTTGTGACTGTTGTGTTTGCTGCGCGGGTGGCTGGTCCTGAGCAGGCGGTTGCTGGCTGGCATCTCCTTCACCTTGAGCCTGCTGATCATTTTCGGTTTCAGTAGTGATCGGGAACACCTGTCCGATGGTGTCTTCCACCTGACTGGCGCTGGCCGTTTCCAAATATCCTTTGGCAAACTCGAACACCACTTCCGCCTTGAATGGGAAGGGCTGGTCGGCGTGGTTGCACACCTTACAACCGACCACTTGAAACGATATCTTTTCCTTGGCCACGTTGACATCGAGCTTTAGAGGGTAGACCTTGGCGCCTTTCTTGAAATATCCGGAAACGTTCTGCATCATGCCCGCGCAGAAACCGGTGGAGAGATGAAGAACGTTGTCCTTAAATTTCGCCGGACACAAGGCCATCGCGGTCCACGGCACCGCGATGATTCCGCCTTTTTGAATCGCCAGAAGGGTACCGGGATCGCCCGCGACTTCGCCGTCGGGTCCGATCTTGACGGTCTTGTACTGCGCGTTGAGCTGTTCTTGCAGGGTCACGGGAGCTTGCGCGGCCGCGATGGAAGGCAGAAGGATGGCCGCGATCGCCGCAGCGACGAAAAGAAGGCGCCAGGCCTGACGCATGGAATCTCCTTGATGGCGGCTCTGCTACTGAACGTCGGAAACTTTTCCGTTCAAGAACGTGACTTTTAGATCTTTGTACACCCAGATCTGTTTTGCGCCGAGGTTGACGACCTTGTCCGGCTTGCCCAGGGAACCTTGCACCTGATCGGTGGTCTGCCCTTTCTCAATCGTCTGTGGCTCGGCTGCGGGCGGTTGCGCAGCGGCTGGTTGCGCGGCCGGCTGCTGCCCACCCTGCTGATCCTGGCCTCCCTGGGCGGCTTGTTGTCCGCCCTGATCCCCACTCTGGTCACCGCCCTGCTGGGAATCGTCGCTGATCGAGAGCAATTGCCCGATCGTGTCCTCGACGTCCCCGGCGCTGGCCTTGGCCAACGAGCCTTTGGGAAACTGGAAGACCACATTGGCCTTGTTGTAGCTCGTCGGATCCGTCTTGTTACAGGTGTCGCAAGCGACGATGCCCATCGTCACCATATCTTTCTCTACGTTCACCTCAATCTTGGTCGTGTAGACTTTGTCGCCCTTGGCGAATAATTTCGTGGTCTGGCCCTGCGACTGGGTCTGGGAAAAATGTCCCAATAAGGCCTTCTTTCCCGACACCATCAAATTGTTGGGCCCGTGCACGACCCCGCCTTCATATTTATTTGTAAGAGAGGTCTTGTCGGAATAAGGCACGCCCAGCAGGCCGCCTTTCTGGACCGCGAGCAGGGTGCCCTCCTCGATCACGGAGTAGCCGCTGGTGTCCGATCCCATCTTCACTGCTTTGTACTGGGCGACCAACTGCTCCTGCAAAGAAACCGCCTGCGCGCTGGCGTGCCACAACGGGAACGTCATGCACACGACGATGACGATGGCCGGAATGACGACGGCCGGAATCCTTGCGAACTTCTGGTCGAACTTCTGATCGAACTTCTGCCCCATGGTTGCAACTCTCCCTTCGAAATCTGCACCGCGTGTCAATCGCCGAGCCGGCTGACCTAATGCGCGCCGCCGCCCGAAGAGCCTGCTTCCTGCTTTACGTCCGATTCGGTCTGGTCGGCAGCTTTGTCCTGATCCTCCAGGGTCTTGCCCGCGGTCTTGTCCGGCGCAGGCGGCGGCACGTCAGATGGAACGGTGCCGGTGTCCGGAGCCTTCGGCAGCCCTCCGGTTCCCTGCTTGGCAGCCAGCGTCTTCATCCCCGCTTCCAACTGCTCCTGGAAGTGGTTATGCATCTCCTGCAGGTCGTCGACTGAAACCGCCACGGTTTTGCCTGCGGCGCAATCGGTCTTCTTGCTGCTGGCGATGCTCACATTTACTTTCTGGTCCGCGTCAGGAGTGTCGGTCAACCGGGTGAGTACATCTCCCTGCGTCAGAGCGCATTCCTGACCGTCAGCCACTACGTCAATTTCATCGGAGACCACGAACGTGCGCCGCGCTGGATCCAATGCTGGCGGCACTTCGTTGCTGGCCGCTGCGCCGCCCGAGGAAGCACCCGATGACGAACTACCCGACGAGCCGCCCTTGGCGGCCTCGGCCTGGGAAGCGGCGATTTGCGCCTTCACTTCGTCGGCGATCGCTGCCTTAACCTCTGGCGAGAGCGCCACGTCGCCGCTGGGGGCCGCTGCCGGCGGTCCGTTGCTGGCTACCTGATTATCCGCCGCCGCAGCATTCTCGGCTTCCCCGTTGGCTGCCGCCTGAGCCGCATAGGCCGCCTGCAGATTCGCGGCGATCAAGTAGTCGGTCAGCCAGAATGCCGCCGTCGGATACACCGGATAGGGCGCGAAATACCCGCCGTAGTATCCGTACCAGGGCGCGCCTCCCCATCCCCATCCCCAGTACACCGGCGCCGGCCAGGGGTTATAGGCCCATCCGTAAAATCCAGGATGGTACCAGTAGGGGTGATAGTAGCCGTAATAGGGACGGCCTCCCCAGTAGTAGCCGCGGTAAACTCCGCTGCGGTAGACGCCGTGGTAATAGTAGGTGCGCGAATAATACGAACGGCCGCCGCGCGTGACGTAGGAGCGCTGCACGTAGCCGCCATGTCCGCCTGTCGTGACCACACGAGCGCCATTATGGGTAGTCACGACGGTGCGCCCGCCGTGCATTCCGCGGTTAATCTGCATTCCGTTCCGGTTCACGGAGCGGATCTGCCCGTTCGGGCGAATACTCGCCGAGCCTCCGGTTTTCAAGGCAACGGTGCGGCCAGGAGGAGTACGGTTCATGTTCCCCTTGCTGGCGGTCGTCGTTCCACGCCCTCCGGCTGTGACTCCCTTGCCCCCAGTCGTCGTCCCTGGTTTGCCAGCAGTGCCGCCGATCTTTCCGGCGGTATTCGTACCGGCGGGCTTTCCGGCTGAGCCTGTATTTGTGCGGCCATTCACCGTCGTGTTCGTGCGGGTGTTGGTTGAGGTACCCATCTTGCCCGTCGTGCTGGTACCGGTTTTGCCTGTGTTCATGGTGCTGGCGTGGCCCGTCGAACCGGGCGTGGTGCGGGTATTTGTGTTCGCGTGGGTGGGCGCCGTTGTATGCGGCGTCGTGTGCTGCGTCGGTGCAGACGGACGGCTCGGCGCGGAGTTATGCGCGGGAGCGCTGGCATGAGGTGCCGGGGCGCTCGGACGCGGCGCCGGTGCGTTCCTGTGCTGGGCCCAGACGAAAACCGGAACCACCATCATGAGCGCAACCAAAACTTGCTTGCGCAGGGCACTTCCATTCATCGTGAAATTCATTACAGACTCCTGACTCAAAGTTTCGTCCGACTGCCAGCTCAAGCGTGCAAACCCAGGACCTCCGAGATTGTTCCGATCATTTTTCTGGGGCCCAAGGGGAGAAGGCCGACAGGAAACCGCTGCGGCACGTTCGGAGCGCCGAGACTGCATCCTGGGGCGCAGCAACGTTATCAAAAACTCCTCTGCAGGCGCAATCGTTTTTGTGATTCGCTAGAGTCTTAACAATGTGTTAAGACGGCAGGCAGTGGTCCAAGAGGGCGGCGATTCGTATCAGGGCTTCGCTTCACAGTTTGCTGAAAAACTCGGATTTGTCGGTGCTACCGTGGAAGAGCGGCCCTTTAGGGCCGCGTAAGCCGTTGAAAATTAATCTGGGCTTCAGCCCTCGTCGTCGTTTCTCTTCGACCAACTGAGTTTTTCAGCATACTGTTCAGCGATGCCCACAAAATGAATCAGAAGCTCAACGGCTTCAGCCGCTGGCCCTGGCCGTCACAGCCGCTAAAGCGGACATACGTGGCGGCTGCTGTGGCACGCCTGAAGGCGTTCCCTGACACGAATCGCCGCCCTCGAACTGCACTTCTACCAGACGCTACCCCCGCTTCCTCAGGACGCCGCGCCTGCTGTAATCTATTGCGTCGGTCCGGAGAAAACACATTGCGCTATCTCGATCGTTTCCAGCCGCTTGCCCTTCTTCTCATGCGCCTCACGTTGGGCGCCATTATGGTCACGCACGGCTACCACAACGTGTTTGGAGGTTTGCACCACCATGCGCAGATGGTTGGCAGCCTGGGCCTTCCTGCCTGGTTGGGCTATGTCTCCTCCTTCACCGAGTTCCTGGGCGGGCTGCTCATTCTCGCTGGATTGTTTACCCGTCCGGCGGCATTGGCAGTCTTTATTGATCTGGCGGTGGCCATCTGGAAAGTCCACTTGCACAATGGACTGACAGGATCGCCCGACCGCCCAGGATATGAGTTCCCTCTGGCGGCCGCCACACTGGCCGTCGCCCTGATCTTCTTCGGCGGCGGTCCAATCGCCTTCGACCATGTGCTCCGCGGCGGAGGCAGCGGCGGGTCCAAGCGATCCTGAGCTGCTTTGTAAGCGCACGCAACTTGTTCCGATACTTCGGGTTTGATTGTGCGGCTGTTCGTGTGTGGATCGGACCCGGTTGGCCAGGGGGCTACCCCCGCAGCCCGGCATAATTGAATTCCGGCGCTGTTGAAATTATGATGATTGGGTCACCCATGCACCTGCATCCAAATGGTTTGGCGGTCGCATCTCACCGCCAATATAGATAATCACAGGAGGTTTCTCTTGAGAAAGCTTGCCTTCCTTGCGACCGTCTTCACATTTTTTGCTCTGCCCAACTTTGCTTCCGCCCAGCAGGGGGACGCTATGTTCGGTTTCGGTACACTGGTTTCAAATCAATCGTGCAATGCCGTTACCTTCATCTGTGCGGAAAAAGGGGGGTTGTACACCAACATCGGCGCTGACGTCATTTTCCACAAGCGCCTTGGCTTCGCATTTGACGCTACCTGGAGAACTTCACAGGGGAATTACGGCGGCCAGCCCTACCGCCCGATTCTGTTCGATTTCAACGGTGTGTACCAGCCCCGGATCAGCAAGAAAGTCGGCGCGGATCTGATGGGGGGCATCGGATGGCAGACCACCCGCTTCTATCTTCCCTTCTGCACCAATCAGTTCACCTGTAACAACTACACCAGCAGCAATCACTTTCTGCTGGATGCTGGAGCCGGTCTCCGCTACTACGTCTGGGGGCACTTCTTCGTTCGCCCCGAGGTTCGGTACTACCGTATCCTAAACAATACCGACGTCTTCAGCTCCGACAACGTTTTCCACGTCGGGGCCTCAATCGGATACACTATCGGTCCAGACTAGCCTTCCTTGGGCGGCGGTCGGAAATTTCATTTGCGGGCCAGTTCCGACCGCCTGGCCCAACCGCTCGCGGCCGCTTCGCCAGGACGCTGCCACTCCGGCGTACACACTTCGAGATGCTAGAGGAAACGAAAAAGGGGGATGTATTTGAGAAAGTTCGCGTGGCTTATGTCCGTGTGTGCGCTGGTTTCGCTTGCCGGTTCTGCCCGTGCCCAGCAATTTGACTTTGCGGTTGGCGGCGGCACTCTTTTCTCCACCAAGAACGGAACCGCGTCCCGGGCTTTCGTGTCTCCTCCGGAGAAGGGTGGTGTGTACCCCAACGTCAGCATCGACCGCATTTACCAGAACCGTTTCGGCTACAGCGCCGAAATTGCCTTTCGCTACAAGGAGGGATCCTACAACGGCTACCAGCCCTACCGGCCCTTCTTGTATGACGTCAACGCCGTGTATGCGCCCCGGCTCAAGGGCGTGTTCCCCACCCGCCTCGACAAGCGGATCAGCGTGATCACGCTGGCTGGCGTGGGTGGCCAGAGCGTGATTTTCTATAACCAATTCGGCAACTGCGGGTTCTCTGCCTGCAACACCCATCTGAATAGTAATCAATTCCTGGTCCACGCCGGCTTCGGCATTCGCTACAGCTTGTGGCGAAATTTCTTTATTCGCCCCGAGGCAAACTACTACCGCATCTTCAATAACACCTTCCACTCCGATAACGTGGTTCGGCTGGGCGCTTCGGTCGGCTACACCTTCCATACGGATTAAGATCGGGTCCGTGGCCGGCAGAGAGCTTCCCGCTGGGAAAAGGAAGCAAATAAAAAAGGCAGCGTCGTCAGACGCTGCCTTTAATTTCCTGGTTGGCGGATGTTTAGTGCATTCCCATGCAGATCTCGGCTTCGTGGATGGCGCGGTCGAGATGTTCAACCGACTTCGCGCGGTGACCGTCGAAATCGTGCTCGGCGATTTCCAGTTCGTGCTTGGCAGCCCGCATATGCTCCAATGCTTCATCGATATGCGGATGTCGTTCCGGCGTCGCCACCGCTGCCGGCGCTACGGGAGCCGCAGCCACCACCGGGGGGGCAGGAGCTTTCGGTCCGGCTGCCGCGGCTGAGAAGGCCATCGTAAAGAGTAGTGTTGCCATGATGAGCAGAGTCAAGAACCCAATCTTTTTCATGTATTCCTCCTCGTCCGACTTCCGGCTCGGACGCAACCGGTTTAATCTTCCACTGTCACGGACACCCCCACTCCACCCGAACCCGCCCGCGACACCCGCACAGTATAGCCGCCCACACAAGACATCCGGCTGTGCAAAAAGTTTACTTCGCAGATGCTCCGGCTAGTTCGCGCGCCGGCTGCGCCACCACAGAAATGCCGCCCCCAGCAGCACCACCACTGCCACCGTCAGGTCGAAGCGCTTCAGAACATGTTCCAGTCGATCCCAATGCCGGCCGAACAGATAGCCGACGCCCGAAATCACGGTCACCCAAAGCCCGGCGCCCAGAAAGTTGAAGAGCGAGAACTTCCGCCAGGACATGCGGAGCACTCCCGCCAGCGGTCCGGCAATGATCCGCATGCCGAACACAAAGCGGGCGAAAAAGATTGTGACCGCACCGTAGCGCGCGAACAACTCTTCTCCGCGCGCCACCGTCGTATGCCGGATTCTGAAAAAAGCCTGGTATCGCTGCAGCAGCGGACGCCCGCCATAGTAGCCCAGCGCGAAGCCGAGGTTGTCGCCCACCGTCGCCGCAACGGTCGCCACTACGATGATCCAGGGAAGCCGCAGATCGTGCTCGGAATACGCCAGAAAACTCGCCAGCAGCAAAACCGTCTCGCCCGGCACGGGCACGCCAGCATTCTCCAGCAGCAGGGCCGCGCCAACGGCCCAGTATCCGTAATGCACCACCGCATTCCGCAGCAGGTCGAGAATGGAGTGGGTCATGATTTCTTAATGTTGATGTTTCAGTAGCGCCGGCGTCCCGCCGGCTGTCGCGAGGGCGTCTCGTCCTCGCACTCGATGACAGCAGTCGTTCTCAGAGCCTCACGACGTCAAGAATTCAATCAGCGCCCGGTTGAACTCCTCCGGACACTCTTCATAAGGCAGGTGCCCGATCCCCGGAAACACAACCGTTTGCACGTCGGCAAAATGCCGCGCCAGCGGCTCCATCGACGAAGCATACACTGCCGGATCTTTGCTTCCCCACATCAGGAGCGTTGGAATTGCCGACAACTTGGGCAACAGCGCTTCCAAATCTCGCAGGTCCGCGGTCCAGGTGCGGACGATGCTCAGCGCATGCTCGAACAATCCCGGAATCGCCAGCGGCGCCTTATAGCCTTCCAGGGTCCCCGGCGGGATCTTGCTGCGGTCGCCATACAGCCGTCCGTGCCCGTAGGGAAAGAGAAAGGGCATGTGTTCGGTGACCAAACGAAACCCCGCGGCTCCAAACCGCGTTCCGATAAAGGGTGCCAGCCAGGTCCCATGCGAGGAGTATGGATTGACCGGGCACACCAGAACGAGGCGCCGCAGCTTGGGGGTGGAACCAGGGCGGCTCAGCAATTCCGCAGCCGCAGCCATTGCCACGGGTCCGCCTCGCGATGTACCCAACAGGTCGAAGGAACTGAGGCCCGGGTTATCCAAAGCAAGCCTCTCCGCAAACCTCAGTACACGCAAGGCCGTCCCGCGCATCGAGTGGTCGAGCCCGCGCGGACGGTCCGAGAACCCTGCCCCTAACATGTCGGGCGCATACACGGTGGCGTAGGGAGCCAGCGCCGGCATTGTGTACCGCCAGGAAAACGAATACCCCAACAACCCGTGCAGCAGGATCAGGGGCGGCCCGGAACCTGCCCGCAGGTAGCGCATGCGGGCGCCATCGAAGTCCATCCAGCACTCTTCGACGCTCTGGCCCTGGCCCCCGCCCTCGCCCGCCGTGGAGGCGACTCCCGCCGCGCTCTCCTGAATGTCATTCGTCACAAGTATCTTCTCACCCGGACAACTCTTTCCACGTTGCCGGATTCTAGGTAAGGGAACGCCTCTGTCGCTTCACTTGGGGAGCTTCGGCTCCCCGTTTTTTTGGACCCAGTGGCTAGTGGTCAGTGGTTAGTGGTTAGCAAGGCAGCCCGGTTGCACCAGTAACTAACCACTAGCCACTAATCACTTCATTTCCGTTTCTTCCCCAACAATTTCTTCAGCACGCGAATCCCCTTGTCGATGTGCTTCTCTTCCATCAGGAAAGGAGGCAGGAACCGCACCACTGTATCCTGCGTGCTGTTGAAAAGCACACCCTCGGCCAGCGCCGCATCCACAATCGGACGCGCCGGAATCTCCAGCTGAATTCCCTGGATGAATCCCCTGCCCCGCACTCCGGTAGCCGCGGCGCGTTTCTCCACCAGCCCTTGAAGCTCCTGGCGCAAATACGCTCCAACTTTGTTGACGTTCTCCAGCAGCTTTTCTTCCTCCACAATCGCCAGGAATTCCAGCGCGATACGGCAGGCCAGCGGACCTCCGCCAAAGGTAGTCCCGTGCTGACCAGGCGAAATCGCGGTCGCGAATTCTTCCTTCGCGATGAACGCACCCAGCGGCAGCCCGGCCGCAATCGGCTTGGCAATCGCCACGATGTCGGGCGTCACGCCAAAACTCTGAAACGCAAAAATCGTCCCGGTGCGGCCTAGTCCGCATTGAATCTCGTCGAAGATCAGTGCCACTTTGTGACGGTCGGCCAGGGCGCGACACTCCTGCAGAAACTCCACCGAGCACTCGTAGATTCCGCCTTCCCCGAAAATCGGCTCCAGCACAATCGCGCAGGTGTTCTCATTCACGGCAGCGCGCAGTCCCTCGAGATCGTTCTGCTTCACAAACGTGACATCTTCTAATAGGGGTTCAAATCCCTTGCGATGCTTGTCCTGCCCGGTGAGAGACAACGCACCGAACGTGCGTCCGTGATACGAACCCTCGAGCGCCACCAACCGGGACTTCGCCTCGCCTCCGGCGCGATGTCCCGCCAGCCGCGCCAGTTTGATCGATCCCTCGATTGCCTCGGTGCCGGAGTTGGAGAAAAACGCCCGATTCAGTCCCGAAAGCGCGCACAACTTCTCCGCCAGCGGTCCCTGATATTCGTGGTAGTAAAGATTGGAGACATGCACCAGCTTCGCCGCCTGCTCCCGAATCGCCTTCACAATCCGCGGATGCGCATGCCCCAGCGCGTTCACGCCAAGCCCGGAAACAAAATCCAGATACTTCTTGTCCTCGATGTCCCAGAGAAACACGCCCTTGCCCCGCGTGAGCACGACCGGGTAGCGGTTATAAGTTTGCAACAAATACTTCCGTTCCAGTTCGGCGATTTGGTCGAAAGTAGCAGACGAAGCGGGGACAGTTGGAGAAATAGCAGCAGTATTCATGGCGACCTCCATCGGAAGATTCGATTTTACCGGAATGAGCAGTGGAAGCGGGTCCTTGCGCGGGCTCCCCACGTCAACCCGTCCGGTTCGGTGTAACATCGACAGGTTCGAGGAGAGACCGTGTTTCGGCGACGACGTTGGTTCGCTGTGGCTGCACTCGCCGCATTGGCGCAAGTCGGGTATGCGCAGATTGCCCCGCAGCCAGTTCAGCCTCCCGATAGCGGCACGCAAACTCCAACCCTCGCACCCAAGACCGAAACGATTGAGATTCCCCTGCAACTGCCGCCCACGGAAACTCCTGCTGCGCCGCAAGCTCCCGGTGCCTTTCCTGAAATCAAGTTCCCGAACTTCGCCACCTGTTCTATGGCGGAGCTTCAGCTCACGGTCCCAGAGTTAGGGCGTCTTAGAGTGGCGGAGAGTCAGTCCGAACTTCCTGCGCTTCTGGACAAGATTGGAGCCAAGACGGTCGAGATCGCCGGGAAAACGCCCGACCTCATATCGAATGAGGCTGTCGTCTCCGAGCAACGCGATCAAACCACGCGGCAGAACTTTTCCTTTCTCATCCTGCAACACGCAGTGGGCCCGAATACCCGCGTACTCGACGAATTTCGCGTAGACGCTGCGACGGGCGAGAAATTCCAAACTGACTTTATCGAGAAATCCGCAGAAGCCAAGGCACCCTCCGCGGCTCCGTCTCTGCTGGACCTACCATCCGCCCGCCCGATTGTGCCGGAATCCATAGGACCGACGTCGCAGGGTTTCGTCAGCGCATGGCTTTATTTCTACCCCGCCAACCGGCGCCAGTTGGAGTTCCGCTATCTTGGACAGGAGAAGATGGATGGACACCAGACTCTGGTGGTGGCCTTTGCGCAGAAGCCCGGATTGATTCAGCTCCCTACGGTGATCGACTACAACCTCAAGACTTATCAAATTTTCATGCAGGGCGTGGCCTGGGTGGATGCTAACGACTTCCGGATCGTGCGCCTGCGGTCTGACGTTCTTTCCGTTCCGTCCGGACTTCCGCTGCGCCAACTGACCGCCGATATTCGGTTTGCGCAGACTTCCATCGTGGATGTGGCCTCGCCCTTGTGGCTGCCGACTCAAGTTGTGGTGACCACAAATTTGAACGGATCGACTCAGCGCGAACGCCATCGGTACTCGAACTATCGTCTCTTTCGCACCCGATCAAGAATGGTGATGAAGTAACGACGAGGCTCCAATCGTGATGGCCTCCCGGGAATACCTATTCATACCGCAGCGCCGTGATCGGATCGACCTTGACCGCCCGGCGCGCGGGCCCGGAGCAGGCTATCGCTGCGACCACGCTCAATAGAACCGTCACCAGCAACAGCACGAGTCTCCCATTGACGATTTCCCTCGCACTATTAAGCTGTGACCAATACCAGATGCTTTCGATTAACGATGTTAGCGAACAGTTCCTGTGAATTCCTCGCCAATTAGCTCCGGAAGTCGAGCAAGTCCGATCAATCAGCGTCGCAAGCGGGGACGATTTGCTTAGCTGGCTGTGTCGGGCTCTGATCGTTCTCCTTTTTTCGAATAATGTCGCCCGTTGTGTTTCCCTCTGTCCGCTTGTCGGGATAATGCCGGATGTAGTCGAAGATATCTTCTTGCCGTACTTCGACAACCTGTCCTGCGTGCAGGTCGGAGGTGAAGGACGGTTCGTTGTCTAGGAGGCCTTTGATCTTGTCATCCTTCCAACTCGTAACCTCGACCCACATCCATTCGGTGCCGCCATCCGGAGTTGGGAATGGGGCTTTGAGGTCTATAAACTCGCCAGGCTGCAATCCGGCGGTGAACGCCTTTTGTAGTTCCGGTAGTTTCGCCTTGGCTCTGGCGCTGGCTGCGAGCAATTCTTCGTTGTGGCGCACTTTGGCGAGGGCATCTTCCGACCCGAAAAAGGAGGACATCATCGCGTCCAGTCTCGCATGCAGATCGTCCCCAGGGTACTTGTCAGGCGCCAGCTCGATCAGGCGGTTTTTGGGATCTCCTTCCTCCCATTTGTCTTGCTTTAACGTTAAGCACGCTACGCCGGCGGCGTTCGCCTTCAAAGATTTCACCTGACTATCTCTAACAGTTGAATCCTTAATGGCCCGCAGGTCCAGTTTGAACTCGCCGATCTTCCTGATCGCCCCGCCCTCGGCGATAGATTGACACAAAAGATTAATGAGATTTCCGACCTGATCATTCGACCCCCATGAAGAGTCTTCGATCACGACATCCGGCAGTCCCAGCTTTGCCATTCCTAGCGTGATTGCTCGCACATACTCACCGTTGGGGTAGGAGTGGATCACAGTCTGGCTGGACACGTCGGGCACACTGGTGGCCCATGAAGCCAGCCGCCTTTGATGCCAAGCATCGGGAGAAAAAACTTCTCGCGTCTCTTCGTCCCACACCAGACCGCCGGTTCGGCGGGCGATCTCCTCGACAAGGGCGTTGGCCATACGCAAGGCGGTCCACACCTGCTCTTTGGGATGTCCAAAATCCAGGATCAACACTTCATCGGACTTCTGCAGGGCTATCGCCTGTTCCTGGCTGATGCCACGCCCAAAGTACTGAAGAGACTTCATCTCGGGAGGCGCATATTCCTTCCGTGCATTCTTCTGTATGTGAGCACGCAGGAGCATTAACTTCGGGCCCTTAGGAATCTCATCAACCAGTTTCAAGTCAGGGTATTTACCGACCAGGGCGTCATGTAGCGCGCCCATCGGGTCTTTCACAGGTACCGGCGTCGGCAGCAAATACACGCCGTACTCAAAATGGATCGAGTCGGCCATCATGGGACCAGCCGGAACCAGGTTCTCGTCCGGCTTTCGCGAACAGGTAGAGCAAAAGACAGACAGGACTAACGCGACAGGAAGAGTCAGGATGGCAAATCTAGCGCCTCGCATAGCGTGTCAGGGCTCCATTTGCAGCCGAAACATGAGTGTACGACTATACGAGAAAAGTGGCATCTTTGTAGGAGGGGCTGGCCACCGCTTCCTATTCGTACCGCAGCGCCGTGATCGGATCGACTTTGACCGCCCGGCGCGCCGGCCCGGAGCACGCAATCGCCGCGACCACGCTCAACAGCACAGTCACTGCCAGCAGCACCAGAGGATCGCGGGAACTGCCCTCCGCCCAGCGTGCCAGGATCTTGTTCAACACCAGCGTCAGGACCAGGCCCACCGCAATTCCACTCCCCACGCTCGCCACCGTGGATGCAAATACGATCCGCAACACATGCATCCGCTGCGCGCCCAGGGCCATACGAATGCCAAACTCGTTGGTCCGCTGCGCCACCGAATAAGAGACGACGCTGTACAGCCCGACCGCCGCCAGCGCGAGCGCCAGCAACGCGAAAGCCCCGAACAGCCACGCCACCAGTTGTTCCTGCTCATATTCCTGCTGGCCGGTGATCCAGTGGTCGAGGTCTTGAACACTCCCGCTGATCTGCTGGTCTGGATCGATGGAGTTTACCTGCTGTCCCACGGCATGCAGCAATGACATCGGCGGCACGTCCGACCGCACCAGGATTTGCGTCCACACCCGCATCGACAGCGTGTAGGGCACGAAGGCTTCGGGCAGGATCGGATTTCTCAACCCGTCATCGCGCTTGTCGGCCATGATGCCCACAATCTGCAGCCAGGTGTCGGCGCCCGACGCAGTTGTGACGTATGGCGGCTCATCCTTCACATCCGGGACTCTTAGGGAATGCTGGAGCGCATCTCCATCGGGGAAGTAAAGCCGCGCCATGGTCTCATTGATGACGGCCACATGGGCGGCATTGTGGTTTTCCGTTTCATCCCAAATCCGTCCCTGCTTCAGCGGAATTCGCAGGATCGGAAAATATCCTGGGCTTACGAAGTTGACGCGAATCTTCTGCCCGTCGCGCTGCGGCCTGCCCAGGATCTCGACGCCGGTCTGCCATCCGTTCGACGGAGGAGTGGCGTTACTCGAAATCGCGGCCATGGTCACTCCGGGAACTGTGGCCGCCTTATTCCGCAGTTGCTCGAAATACGCCTTGCGCGCTGCCCAGGTCGGGTACGCGCCATCGTGCACCGGAATGCCCACCGACATCACATTGTGCGGGTCATAACCCAGGGGGGTGTGGATCAGGCGCAGAAATCCCTCCATGGCTGCGCCCGCGCCTGCCAGCATGACCAACGTCAGCGAGACCTGGGCGGCAGTCAGGACGCCGTGGGTAGTGCGCCCGCCCACCACGCCCGCGATCTTGCGGGTAGTGGACTGCATCACCTGGCTCACCTCTGGCCGCGAGAGCTGCAGCGCCGGCCACAGGCCAAACAGAATCCCGGTGAACAGCGCGACCGCCACACTGAAAGCCAGCACCGGCAAATTGATTCGGATGGCCGCCTCATGCGGGAAGGAATATTTCGGCAGCAGCTCCACGATCAGCGCCAGCGCCCGGTACGCCAGCAGAACGCCCAGAGTGGCCCCGGTCAGCGAAAGCAGCAGCGACTCGCTCAGCAGTTGCCGGATCATGCGGCCCCGGCTGGCGCCAATCGCGGTGCGTATCGCGAATTCATGCTGACGCGCCGTACCCCGCGCCAGCAACAGGATCGACACGTTTCCGCATCCGATCGCCAGCAACAGCGCCACCGCGCCGAACAGCAGATACAAAGTCCCACCTAAATCGTGAACAAACTGTTCGTTCAGCCCAACCACGTGCAAGCGGAAATGATCCGAAGGAAAATGTTTGGGCGTTTCTTTCGCGAACTCCTCGATCAAGGGTTGCAACGCGGCGTTGGCCGCCTCGTGGGTCACGCCCGGTTTCAGACGAATGCCGACGTAAAAGGCCTTGGATGGATCCGCCGTCACTTTTTGCGGGAGGTAGACATCGCCGTCACCCCAGGTAAAACGCGGGCCGGCCACGCCCACGATGGTGTAGTTCTTGCGCACCAGTTGCAGGTTCTGGCCCAACACGCCCGGATCCCCATTGAAATGACGTTGCCAGAATTTGTAGCTCAGCACCGCGACCGGCTGGGGCTCCTGTCCATCGATCGCGTCCGACGGAAGCAATCCCCGTCCTAGCGCGGGCGGAACGCCCATGAAAGAAAAGCCGTTGGAACTCAGGTAGACGCCTTGCACATCTTCCGGCAGATCTCGCCCGGTGACGGTCAGGTTCCAATCGTCCTCCATGAATGCGTCTTCCACTACGGGCGCCTTCCGGATCTGCTGCCATTGCGCGCCGGTCAGCCCGAACCCGCGCTCCTGCTGCGAATCGTCGAGCAACCGCATGTGGATCATGCGGTCCGACGCAGCGTACGGATAGGGATTCATCAGGATCCCGTAGACCACACTGAAAACTGCGGTGGTCGCGCCGATTCCCAGAGCCAGTGAGAGGACCGCGGTCAGGGCGAATCCGGGACTCTTGAACAGTTGGCGAAGGCTGAAGCGGAGGTCTTGCAGCAGGGTCTGCATCGTGGTCCCTCAGAAGATGGACGAGAGGGCCGCACTTCGGTCACCAATCGTGGTCCACTCAAAGTCGTTCTATCTTCAGGGAGCAACAATGTGTGCGGAGAGTTTGTTCTGTCCAATTTCGCCGGGAGGTGTCCATGATCGGACAGGGGCGAAGTCTTCTAATACAGCGGTGGTTGCCCCTCGGGCCGCGTCTTCCACCGCCGGTGCACCCACAACCACTGGTCGGGATACTGCCGCACATAATCCTCAATCACATTGGTGAACCTCTGCGTGTTAGCGGCGATGTCGGCCTCCAGTTCGCCCGTACGAATCAACTCCAGCGCCGGATCAAACCGCAGCCGGTACTTGCCCAACGCCGCATCCCAGATGGTGAACGCCGGAACCACTGCCGCGTCGGTGCGCAGAGCAATGCGGGCCAAGCCGCTGGCCGTGCAGGCGGGAATGCCAAAGAAATTCACGAAGATGCCCTGCGGCGGCGTCATATTCGTGTCCATCAATATTCCAACCACTTCGCCCGCCTTCATCGCCGCCAGCAGCCCGCGCACAAAATCGTCTTTGTCGACGGTCTGGTTCCCGTGCATCGTCCGGTAGCGGCGAATCATGCGGTCCAGGTAAACATTGTCCATGGGACGCATGACAATGTGCAGCCAATGGCCATGCAGGGAGTGGGCAAACGCAGAAAGCTCCCACCCGCCGAAGTGCGCGGTCAGAAACAGCACTCCCTTGCCTCGCGCATAGGCTCGCTCGTAATTCTCCAGACCGTCATAGACCACGACCTGGTCGACATTCTGCGGCGTGTAGCGGGGAAACTGGCACAGTTCGGCCAGCTGGCGTCCCAGGGAAGTGAACTCCCCGCGCAGAATACGCGCGCGCTCGGCGTTACTCTTTTCCGGAAACGCCATCGCGAGATTGCGCATCCCCACCTGGCGCAAACGGAAGTGCAGCAGGTAAACCAACCAGGAGAGAGCAATGGCGAAGGCGCGCGAGAGGGGCCGCGGCAGAATACCCAGGATCTTGATGAACGGCCAGGCCGCCGCGTATTCGAGTTTCCGCCGCATCACGGGTGGGGACAGGCGCTCTCTTCCCTACTCATCAATCCTACTCATCAATCCTTTCGGAGTCGTGCTTCTCAAACACCGCCCGCAACGCCGCCGGAGACCGGTCCGGCATGGCGTGGATGGCTTGAATCAGCGCATAGATATTCGAGGTCATCACCAGCAGGTATCGAACCAGGCCGGGCCCGGGATTCCAGTAAGTGTGCGGCGTACCCGGCGGCACAAAAACCGCAGAGCCCGCCGGCGCCTCCACGACCTCATTCCCCACCCGAACGCACAGCGTGCCCTCGAGCACATACCAGGCTTCGTCGTCGTTGCGGTGAAGATGCAAGGGAGCGATCCAACGCGGCGGCCCAGGCGGTCCGCCCGCATCCTTCCACTCGGCAACCACAAAATTCGCGCCCACCGCCCCGAGTACATTCCCCGCCAACGGAGGAGCTATCTTCGCGGAACTCATGTTCTACTCCACCTTCAGGCCGCCCTACTTCGCCGCCTCCTGCGCCCACTTCGCCAGCGTTGTCAGGAAAGCATTCGCGGCAGGCGGCGGCTCCACTTCCCCGGTCAATGCCGCCTTCGTAGTCATCATGTGGCCGTAGAACTCGCGGGTGCTGTCCTTGTCCTGCTTCATCACCGCGCCGTTCAGGCTCACGCCGGCAAACACTCCGCGAGCGCGCGAATAGGTGAGCACCTGGGCGCGCATCTTCCAATCGGTATTGCCCTCGGCGTGGCGTCCTACCGGCCCGGCGGCAACCGAGGCGTCGGCTCCCAGCGCCACTTTGCTCGCCAGCAAATGCTGCATGCCATCGTTGTTCATGATCAACATCACTAGGTCGACCGCCTGTCCGCCGATCTGAAATCCCACGCTGCCCCCCTCCAGCAGGAAAAACGCCGGCGTGCTCCAGCCCTTGGGAGTGCGGCAAGTGGCTAGCCCGCGCCCGTACTTCGCTCCTACCACGAACCCGCCCTTCAACATCGACGGGACCACGGCCACGCACTCCGCTTTGCCGAGAATTTCCTGGGGAATGCCGGAGTCCGGCGCCGATTGAATCTCATTCAACACGTCGGCAGCCGCCTGCACACGATCGGAGGCCTTCGATTCCTTCGGCTGGTCATCCGCGCGCGCGGCCAAGGCAAAGCCGCAAAGACACACAATCAGGGTCAGCACAATAGGTCTTTTCATGGTTCCTCACCACAAACAGATTCACTGGGATTTCGTACTTCGGATTGTAAATGAAGGCGTGGTGGAGGCGCGCGGTTTAGCCTGCTGAGCCAAGGCGCGGTGTAGTGCGCTGTGCAAGCGTGGTGCCAGAGGCGCGGTGCAGGGGCGCGGCGGACGACGTAGGAAAACTCGTGGAAGAGCGGCCCTTCAGGGCCGCGTCAAGGCATCTAGAAATTTTGGGGCTTTAGCCCGGGGCAAAAAATGCGGGGCTGAAAGTAGTGACCCTAATCGCCACTCTCAACCCCGTCTCCCAGGTTCTGTGGTAGGTGAGGCGAGTATGGCGTACACACTTGAGCCCCACAAGATTACGAAAGTAAGTGCTCCGAAGTTACGGCGAGCTGTGCCCTATTTCGCCGTCACCAGCGAATGCGTAATGGCATGCACCGACAACGCAATGCGGTTCTGCACGCCCACCTTGCGCATCAATTTCGCCACGTGCGCCTTTACGGTGCGCTCCTCGATCCCGAGCTGGCCGCCAATCTCTTTGTTGGAACGGCCGGCCACCAGCATCTCCAGCACTTCTTTTTCGCGGTCGGTGAAGGTCACCCGACCCGCCGGGAAAATCCGTCCCGGAGCCGACGACACCCGCTCGATAAACATGGAAAGAACTCGGCGCGGCGCCCAGACCGACCCTTGATTCACAATGCGGATCGCCTGCGCGAACTCCGCCGGTGTGGCAGCCTCGTCCACGTAGCCCTTGGCCCCGGACGCGATCGCTTTCAGAATGGTTTCCTCGTCAATTCCGGACCCGGTCACGATGATCCGCAAGTCGGGCCGCGTGGCCTTCAGGCTGGCCATCACGTCAAACAGGTTTTGTCCGTTACGGTTGCCGAGCAGGATGAGATCGATGCCTTGCAGCATGCTGATCTCGGGGAGTGCCGCGGAGATGAGTTCGAACTCGGGCTCAGAGTCGAACAACGCGCGGAACCCAACAAAGCGCAATGGGTCGCTTTCCACCACTGCGATTTTGATTACTGGTTTTCTGGCGACGGCTGCTTTCATAGTTTTCCCTGTAGGGTTTGAATTCTTGTATCCAGCATAGTGATAATTCATCGCGATGCAAAGAGAAGGTGACCGAAGGGAAATTACGGGAGTAACATGGAAAAATGAGCGTGAACTTAACATTGGCAGCCGAAGTTCACGCCGCGCGTGTCGCCAGTTCCAGCGCGCGTCACCGCGTAGGACCGAAATACCGGGAGAAGCCGCTCGCATGAGCAATCGAATCGTGACCCCTATCGTGACTCATATTGTGACCCATATGAAGAAACCGATTTTGCTGTCGACCATTCTCGCCGCACTTTTTTTCGCCGCCGGCACGTTATCCGCTCAGGAAGCCCCGCCCGCTCCCACTGCGCCGGAGCAGACTGCGCCCGCGTACAAACCCAAGTCGCCCAATATTCCCGCCCGCTCCGACTCCGAAGATCTGGCGATTCGCTACATGCTCGTCGTCATCCGCGCCCAGCGCCAGTTCAACAAGCAATACGATCACTTCGCCACCACGCTGGCGGAACTGGTGCACTCCGGATCCTTCACCAAGCGCATGGTCAACCCCGATCGCGGCGACTACACCGCGGGCTTCAAAGGCACGAAAGACAGCTACGTCCTCACCATGACCCCGAAGAATCTGGACGCTCAACACCGGTCTTTTTATGCCGAGGATGACGGCAAGATCCACGCCGACGAAACCAAAGCGGCGGACGAGAATTCCCCGCTGCTGAAGTAAAAAAGGTTCGAGGGAGTTAAGGTTTATGTGGGGACAGCCGCTCCCGGCTGTCCTAATGTGGGGCGGACACTCTTGTCCGCCGCCTTTGATTTTGATTTTGACTTTACCACCCTGCAAACGAATCTACGGCCCCTGATTGCCCGCCACCGTCGGCTGCAGCAAACGCAGTCCGCTCGACGGACACACATCGGGAAACTCCGCATACAAGAAAGACTTCCCTTCCTTAGGCTGAAACTTCTGCAGCCAGTCAACCACCTTCGCGACCGAAACCGGGAACGGACTCTCCCCGTCGGCATTCAACCACTGCAAGCGCCAGGCATCGCGCTCCGTCCACTGCCGCGTGCCATCCGCGTGATCCCGCACGGGGCCGGGAATCTCCGCTGCAAAGCTCTCCGCATCCTGGCGAATCAGCCCACTATGGTCCCCGGACACAGCTCGGAATTCGGGCGACGCCAACAACTTCGTCAGTTGCTGCAACTGCTCCTTCGGCATTTTCCCGTGGAGCCGATCCGTCAGTCCGAGGGGCCCGGTGCGGACGATCCGATACTCTCCATCCCGCGTAACCGCCACACAAACGTGCCGCACCCCGTCGGCCTGCACCACCCCGGAGCGTTCATAAGAAAGCCGCGCCAGCAAAGCGGAATCGTGGTGATCGGTTTCTTGCGCCCACGCGCTGAGCGAGATCAGAAGAAACGAAACGGTCAGAAGCGTTTTCGAATGAGAACCCATGACGGAACCTCCTGCGAAGGATTGAGTCATTCTAGTATGACGGCCATCCCAGGATAAAGTTTGCCTTCGGGTGCCCCATCCTTGTCGCGTACTTCGCGACGGGGTGGGGATTTTGACTTTAATGACAGAACGGCGTCGCCCTAGGGCTCTTCTTCCCTCTCCGGAATCACATGCACCTGCACGCTCTTGCGCTCGCCTTCGCTCACGCGCACGCCGCTTCCCTGCCCCTCGTAATTCTTCAGAAATTCAGGATTGTAGTAAGCCTCGCCCTCCACGCTCTCCCAGGCGAGCACTGTGTATTCCCCGGGCACAACGCCATGCAGCGTGAATCGTCCGCTCTGATCGCTGACCGTTTTGCGATAGCGCTCGGCGCGGGCTCGCAGCCGCGTCTCCGGGATAGCGACCACGACCGCGTTCGCGACCGGCTCGCCCTTGGAGTCAACGACAACACCATCGACCACCCCGCCATTCGCGCTGGCCACGAGGTCGAGCACCGCAGCACCGCCGTTCACGCTGATTCCCGCATCACCGGCATCCCGACCGCCCGCCGCCACCGACTTGAGATACCAGTCTGTGTTACCGCCGGTGGGCGAATAAGGCGCTGAGCCCTCGCCGGCGAAGTGCACGTAGTAGGTTCCCGGCGGAACGCCCTTCCACTCAAACGTGCCGTCCGCAGCCACATGCGCGAGGTGCGAGAATCCATTTCCCATGGTGAACTCACTCAGCGCTTCATCGTCTCCCTCGGTCGAGCGCAACGTGAGGAAAATCTGGCTGGGGTCAAATCGGCCGCCACTCTTGCCTTCCAGCCGCAGGCGCCCGTGAATCCAGCCCCCGGGTTGCGGCGACAGCCGCAAATCTTCAACGCTGTTCGACACCACCTGCAGCGCCTGCCGCGCCATCATCGGCACTGGAGCGTTCTCTACCGTCGCCAGAATCGTGTAGGCTCCCGGCGCCACATCGCGAATCACAAAGCTTCCGTCCGCATGCATCTCCGCGCCATTCAGCACCAGGCTGAAATCGCGCGACTGCAGCATGATCACCGCCGACGACCGCGGCGGCAGATTCACCACCGACCCGCGAATGCTCAGGCTCGGACTCGGCGTCAGCGAAAAGTTCACCGGAAAATCGTCGCCGGCATGCAACTCGACCGGTGAAGCTTGGCTGCGATCCGGCGTGCCCGGATAGTAAGTGGTCTGATAAGACGAGGCCGCGGGCTTGTCAGGCGCGCCACTGTTGCGCGCGTCGTTGCCCGGATTGGCCGCAGCCACTCCCGCCCCTTCGATCAGGCTCTTGAAATCCGGCGGCGGACTCACCGACACATAATAATTTCCCGCCGCCAGTCCCGCCACGCGGTATTCGCCAAGGTCGTTGGTGCGCTCGGCACCCGCCTGCTCCCAGCGGCTGTGCCCCGATGCGAAGGTCTGCCGCAGCACCGCAACCTGCGCATTGGGCAGAGGATCCCCATCTTCGTCGGTCACGCGTCCCCGCACCACCGCCGCCGCCTGCAACCGAATCCGGAGATCTTTCAGTTCCTGCCCGGCTGCCAGCGTCAGCACGCGCCCATCGGCGCGCGCGTGATGCTTGTCGACTTCGAGCAATCCCGTGCGCTCGGCGAAGAGATGGTAACGGCCCGGCACGATGCCTTCGATGCGAAAGCCGCCGTCCGGCCCGCTCACCGCCGTGTAGTCTCCGCCCTCCGCCTGGTTTTCGGCAATCAGCTCAATCAGCGCTTTCTTGACCGGCTCGCTGCCAGGCTCCTTGGTGACGATGCCCTCAATCACGGCGCGGCCCGCAGGTCTCCCGGCAGCATTGCCCGCGACTTGCGCCACGAGGCTGGAGCTCAGCAGAACGAGCAACAGACATAGAGAGTCTGCCTTCATGAAACGTGGATTCGTGGGACTCGGATTCATCGATTCAAACTGGAAAGGCGGCATTCCTTACCGGCCGTGAGGGTCGGCCAGTGATGCAAGATCATTCTACCCCGGCAAACCGCCTGACCCAAGCGCCGTTTCGCCCAAATGCGGGGTCCTGACAAACCAGCATGCCCCACCTGTTCGTTGCGGCGCTCGCTCCCGTCATATACTCTCTCGTGCCTACAAACAGCTGGAACGACAGGGAGGACTTTGAAATGGAAGCGAGCACCGTCGGAAAGGACCGCACGCAGATTAAGCCCCGGATTAGACTCCTGATTAAACATGGGTTGGGAATTTCTTTGATGGTTCTGGCCGCCACATGTGTAGGACTGGCGCAAGATATTGCCGGCGACTGGCAAGGAACCCTGAACGCAGAGGGCGCCGAACTGCGCCTCGTACTACACCTCACCAAGGCGTCCGACGGCAGCCTGAAAGCCACGCTCGACAGCATCGACCAGCCCGGTGCGAACGGCATCCCGGTGAATTCCGTCACGCTCAAGGATTCCAAACTCAGCCTTGAGGTGGCTGCCGTCCACGGCACCTACGAAGGCAAAGTCGCGGCCGACGGAAAGACGATCACGGGCACCTGGACGCAAGGCCAGGACCTGCCGCTCGAATTCAAACGTGCCGCCGCCCCCATCAAGACCGAACACAAACCCGCCAAGCCCTCCGACATTGACGGCACATGGTCGGGCACGCTCGACACCGGAAGCGCCAAACTTCGCATCGTCTTCCACATCAGCAACACGGAAGATGGTCTGGTCGCAACCATGGACAGTCCCGACCAGAGCATAAAGGGCATGCCAACCACCAGCGTCACGCGCGACGGAACATCACTGAAGATCGAGTTGAAGCAGATTCGCGGAAGTTTCTCTGGCAAGATTGCCGCCGATCTTTCTTCGATTGACGGCGAATGGTCGCAAGGAGGAGCGAGCCTGCCACTCGTGTTCAAACGAGTCAAAGATCAGGCCGAGGTTGAGCACAAGGCCGCCCCGCCGTCGGACATCGATGGCGCCTGGCTGGGAATGCTGGATACCGCCGCCGTGCGCTTGCGGATCGTGTTCCGTTTCACCAATACACAAGACGGCCTGACCGCCACCCTGGATAGTCCCGACCAGGGCATGAAGGGGCTTCCCGGGACCGCGGTCACGCGCGACGGTTCATCCCTGAGAATCGAGACGAATCAGATTGAAGGAGTCTTTGCCGGCAAGATCGCCGCCGATCTTTTTTCCATTGCTGGGACCTGGAGCCAACGCGGCCACGACTATCCACTCGTGTTGAAACGCGTGGTCGATCTATCGGAACTGGAAGTGAAGCGCCCGCAGAATCCTGTCAGGCCCTACCCATACCGCGATGAAGATGTTTCTTACGACAACAAAGTACAGAACGTCACGCTGGCCGCAACTCTGACTATTCCCCAGGGCAAAGGGCCGTTTCCTGCCGTCGTGCTGATCACCGGCTCCGGCCCGCAGGATCGCGACGAGACGCTGCTCGGCCACAAGCCCTTCCTGGTTCTCTCCGACTATCTCACGCGCCACGGAATTGCCGTGCTGCGCGCCGACGACCGCGGCACCGCAAAGTCGACGGGGGTCTTCGCGACGGCCACGACCGCCGATTTCGCCACCGACACCGAAGCCGGCATCGCCTATCTGAAAACGCGCGCGGAAGTCGATGCCCACAAGATCGGCCTGATCGGCCACAGCGAAGGCGGAGTCATCGCCCCCATGATCGCGGCCCGCAATAAAGACGTCGCGTTCATCGTGATGATGGCCGGAACCGGCGTCCCCGGGGACGAAATCCTCGCGGCGCAAGGCGAGGCGATTGCCGTCGCTGGCGGCAAGAGTCCTGAAGAGGCCGCGAAAAACGCCGTCAAGGAACGCGAGATGCTCAAGCTCGTTGAAACCGAAAAAGATGAAACCGTGCTGGAAAAAGAGTTGCGAGAGAAGATGGCGGGCGATGTCCCCGAGGCGCAAATAGGAGAGCAGATCAAGCAGATCACCTCGGTGTGGTTCCGTTACTTCCTGACCTACGATCCCGCGATCGCGCTGCGCAAAGCCACCTGCCCCGTGCTCGCCATCAACGGCTCCCTCGACAAGCAGGTGCTGCCCAGCCAGAATCTTCCGCCCATCCGCAAAGCACTGGCGGAATCCGGCAACAAACATGTCGAGATCGACGAACTCCCCGGCCTGAACCATTTATTCCAGACCGCCAAGACCGGCTCCCCCGCCGAATACGCACAGATCGAAGAAACCATGTCCCCAGTCGCGCTGGACAAAATGGCAACCTGGATTCTGAAACAGTAGGAAAAGCCGGAGTCTAAGTTTTATGTGAGGACAGCCGCCCTCGGCTGTCCGCCGCGCGCAGCACGGCTCTTGGGCCTGAGTTTGGAACGGAAACTCCCGGTCGACAACTAATCGTGCCGCAGCGTCTCCATGGGATCAATCAGAGTGGCGTGCCGAGCCGGGATGTAGCTGGCGAGAAACGTCACCGCGATCAGAAGAAACGAAACCAAAACTAAAGTCAGCATGTCGTGGGGTTTCACCCCGTAGAGGAATTCAGCCAGCAAGGGCGCGGCAGCAAAAGATGCGGCCACGCCAATGACCACGCCGACGACCGACAGCATCATGGCCTGCCCCAGCACCAGTCGAACCACGTGTCCGCGTTGCGCTCCCAGCGCCATGCGCAGGCCAAGCTCATGGCTGCGCTCGCTGACGGAATACGAAATCACCCCGTAAATCCCGATCGCCGCGAGAATCAAGCCCATCGCAGCAAAGAGCCCCAGCATTTCGGAGAGAACCGTCCAGGGCCGAGCCGAATTCGAGACCGTCCTCTCCACCGTCGTGACTCCGGACACGGCTGAATCTGGCGCCAGGCCCGAGATTGTTCTCCGCACGCTCTCGATCAGCGCCGCCGACGTAGATCGCGTGCGGATGACCACGCTTTTGTGAACCCGGCTTTCCGTCCAACCCGGCACGGTATGCGCTGGCAACTGCAGATACGAGACATACGCCTGGGGTTGCGATTCGCGGATCAGCTCAAACTGCTTCACGTTTCCCACGATGCCGACGATCTGTCGCGGCCGTTCCTCCGGGGAGGAGTCGAACGTGATCTCCCGCCCGATCGGATCGTCGTTGGGCCAGAAGTGCTGCGCCGTCCCTTCGCTAATTACGACCACCGGCGTGGATGTCTCCGTATCCTGCTCGGTGACGCCGCGGCCGCGCACGATCGGAATGCCCATCAACTGGAAATAACCCGCACTGACACCGTCCAGGATGAAGCTTGGCTTTTCTGCCGAAAGATCCGTACTCCGGCCTACAATCGTGAAGCCCGGAAAAGCATGTTGGGCGTTATCGGCGAGCGGAAGCCAGTCGACCAAAGCCGCATTCTCGACACCGGGTATTTCTCGAACCCGCTCCAGTACCTGCCGGCAGAAAATTTTCACTCCCGGCTGGATCACATTAAACCCGGTCTTATCCTGACCAGTGGCGTCCATGTACTTCTCTCCGGTCAGCCGCACTTCCGCCGTTAGCAGATGCTCGGGATTAAAGCCGGGGCTCGTACGCAAGATACGAGTCAGCGTGTTAATCATCAGCCCTGCACAAATCAACGACACCAACGCTACCGCAACCTCCGCCACCACCAGGATGTTTCGCGTACGATGGCGTGACTTGGTGGCCGTGCTCCGGCCTCCCTCTCGCAAACATTCATTTGGGTCGTTTTTCGATGCCCGGTAAGCCGGGATCAGCCCGAACACCAGTCCGGTCAGAACGCAGACGCCAAAGGTAAAGAACAATACCCGGCCATTCACAGAAACTCCTGCTGTCGGAAGCAGGTATTTGGACAGCGCAACCAGAATCCGGACGCCCGCGAAAGACAAAATCAGACCCGCTGCCCCGCCGGCCAGGGAGAGTAAAACACTCTCGGTCAAGAGTTGCTGGATTAAACTCCTCCGGCTCGCGCCCAGAGCGACGCGCACTCCAATTTCCCTGCGCCGCCCGTCCCCGCGAACCAACAGCAGGTTGGCGACGTTCGTACACGCAATCAGCAGAACGAACCCCACCGCTGCGAAGAGTAAGTAGAAGACCTCCGCCGACCAGCCGAACAGGCCCTTCTGCAAAGGCTCAACCTTCACTCCTACGTCTTTGTAAGCCGACGGAAAGACCTGGGCCAGATGCTGAGCCGTGACATTCATGGCGGCTTGAGCCTGCTCCACAGACACACCTGGCTTCAATTTCGCAATGGCAACCATCCATCGGGGATCATCGACGCCGGAGTCTCCGGGATCTGGCATGCCGTGGATGAAGTAAGCTTCGGGGACACCTGTCCCAAAGAGGTTGAATCCCGGACTCAGAACCGCAATCACCGTGGTTGACGCGGTGTCGACGAAGATAGTGCGCCCGAGCACATTCGGGTCACTCCCGAAATGGTGCTGCCAGAATTCGTAGCTGATTGCGACACCGTCCGATCCCTTCTTCTCAGACAAGGCGTCCGTCGGGATGGTGCCTAAGAAGGTTTTGACACCCAGCAGCGAAAATAGCCTCACACTGACGTGCTGCACACCGACGCGTTCCGCAAAGCCCGCGCTCGACATCGCTACATTGTCCGGCCCCGACACAAACTCGATTTGCTCGAACACCCGGTTGTCGGCTCTCCAGTGGGCCACGTCGGTGCCGGAGACGGGTCCGTGAAATCGCGGATATTTCGCGTAGGTGGTCGATAGATCTACGAGGCGATCTTGGTCAGGATAAGGAAGAGGACGCAGAAGCAGCGCATCGACGGCGCTAAAAATAGTTGTCGTGCCGCCGATTCCAAGGGCCAGCGTCAGCACGGCTACCAGAGTAAAGCCGGGCGCCTTGCGCAGTCCCCGAGCCGCATAGCTAAGGTCCTGCCCCAGAGCTTCGATCCAACCCGCGATGAACCCGATGCGGACCACGCCAAAGTGTAACTCAGAGCGCCGCCGGAGTGGATCGCAGAACGAAATGACGTCCGAACCGCAATCCGGCCACCTTCAGCTGTCTTTGCGGTAGAGCAGATTGCGCATCGCGGCCCGGCGCGCCTCGTTCGCTTCTTTGTCGACGGTCCGCTTTGGCGCGGGGTCGGCATTCTCAGGCTCGCTGCAAGCCGGACAGCGGTTGGCAAAGCCGGGCTTACCCGGCTTCAGTTCGAACTCCTCGGAACAGACGGCGCAGACTTTGATAGGAAATGCCATTTCTCTACTATGATAACAATCCACGCGCAAGGATGATGATGAAGACTCTGCTGCGAGGCTTGGCTCAGCTCTTGTTTGTTCTTGCCGGCCTGTCGTTTTTCGTGGGCGGGCTCGTGATCGGCATCCTCACCAAGACAGAACGTGCGCTCGCTGAGGCGGAAGGCATCGGCCTGGCCGTCGTATGCGGTGGCCTCGGATTTCTGGCCAAGTCTGTCGGAGACAATCTCGATGACGGGGACTCAAGCGGTCAATGAGCTGACGGCGAGCGTGACGGCGATTGATCGCCAACCACCACCAAAAAAATATCTCCGCAGTGGGTGAAAAATCTTTCACATTGACACCATCTGGAATTCCGGACAATATTGCCGCCGCCTTCCCTGAGGCTCAAAACTAGACATTCAAAACACAGGAGAGTCCGATGTTAAGTAGGATGTTAAGAAAGATGTTAAGAAAAGTGTGCACTCTAGTCGGTCTGGCCACTCTACTCGTGGCTGCATCGACATTAACCGCCTTTGCCCAACAAGCCATTCAAAGCCGAAAATTGCCAGCCAGCACTCTGCGTACGATGAAGCCGAGCACCCTCCAATCCAGCCAGAATTTGAAGAGATTCGGAATTACGAAGAACGCTATGGGGCTCAAAACCGCCGCGTCTTCGTCAATCCCCGGCATCGACAGCATCGTCAACTGGAGCGATCAATTCAATTATGCCGGCTTCGACGGAAACGGCAATGCGCAGTCGGTCTGGCCTTATACCATGGTCGGAAACCCGCCTGAATCCGGGCAGACCACATCGATTAAGGCTCCGATTGTTCCGGTTACGGTAGAACTGCTGGGTCCCGATGGCAGCGTGGCCTTAACCTTCGGTCCCGACGGAAACGTCGTCAACGCCGCGCTTTCGTCTCCCGAGTTCGAGCCGTTTATCTACACCAACGGTGTCGGTCAGTTCAACGACCAGATGATGCGGGCCGCGTTTGCCGACCGTCTTCACCACCACCACCACGGCGACGGCGACGACCAGGACGGCTGGCACACCATCCTCAAACCCAAGCTCCGAACGGCGAGAACGATCCAGGTGCCATTCCTCACCGCCAGCGGGGCGAACGCGTGGTATTACTTCGTCAATGCAGCGGGGCAGCCCGTGCTGGGAGCCATTGATTACGAAACTTTCGGAAACCTGCTTTTCCCCGCGACCTACCCGTTCGACAGCAGCACCCCCATCGGAGCCGCGGAGCTGGCGGGCGACATCACCACCCACGACATATCCACCTTCCTCTTCAACAACACCGTGCTGTTCGGCGGTAATATCAACAATTGCTGCATCATCGGCTTCCACACCTATGATTTCGAGCCCGGAATCCCGCAGAATGGAAATCTTCCGCGGCTTTACGTGCTGAACTATTCCAGCTGGCTCTCGCCCGGTCTCTTCCTTTTTGGGATCGAGGATATGACGCCCTGGAGCCATGAAATGGCCGAGACTTTCAACGATCCCTTCATCAACAACCTGACGCCGTGGTGGTTGAGTGTGGATCCCTTTACCGGTGGCGGGAATTGTCAGAACGACCTCGAAGTGGGCGATGTGGTTGAGGTGCTCGCCTCGCTGAACCCGGTCTCGACGATTCCGGGGAATGGATTTACCTATCACCCGCAGAACATGGCGCTGTTCCCATGGTTTGCCTTCGAGTCGCCGTCCCCGGCAAGCCTGGGGGCGTACAGCTTCCCGGATGAAACAACGCTGATGTCGCTATCTCCCGGGCCGCTGCTTCCCGGTTGCGTAGCTGCTCCATAAAAGCCGAACCGACGTGATGTGCAATGAGCCGCCCGTGGTCTGGGCGGCTCACTTGTTGCCGTGAAAGTGGATGAGAATACACGGCCTACTATTGGCCGACCACCTGGAGTTGGACGTCGGCCCCTCAATTCGTCCGCGCAGGGCCGGGTGAATCCATCAACTTCATCATCAGATAGGTGAAATACTCGGCGTCGGTCCTTGCCTCCTGCTTTTTATCCGCGCCGGCGCCGTGTCCGCCCTCGGTGATCTCGTCATAGAAGAACGGCTTGTGAAACTCCTCCAGGCGCGCCGCAAACTTACGGGCGTGAACCGGGCCCACGCGATCGTCCTTGGTGGTAGTAAAGATCAGCGGCTCCGGATACTGCACGTCCGGCTTCAGCTGGTTATAGGGAGAAATGGACGCCAGAAACGCTCGCTCCTCGGGCACTGAGACTGAACCGTACTCTCCCACCCACGATGCGCCAGCCGACAGATGCTCAAAGGCCAGCATGTCGAGCAGTGGCACCTGAATCACGACTGCATTCCACATCTGGGGGTGCTGAGTGAACTCCACGCCCATCAGCAGGCCGCCATTGGATCCACCGATAATCCCCAGCCGCCGCGACGAAGTGATCTTGCGGGCGACCAGATCCTGGGCCACCGCGTAGAAGTCGTCATAAATGCGCTGCCGGTGCGTCTTGAGCCCGGCCTCATGCCAGGCGGGACCGAACTCGCCCCCGCCACGAATATTGGCCAGCACAAACACACCGCCATGCTCGAGCCAGAGTTTGCCAGCCACCGCCCGGTAGCGCGGCGTGCTCGCGATCTGGAATCCGCCGTAGGCGTTCAGCAGTGTGGGATTCGAACCGTCATAGCGCATATCCTTGCGGTGCACCACAAAGTACGGCACCTTGGTGCCATCTTTCGAAGTTGCCTCCAACTGCTCGACCACATCGGGGCTGGCGTCAAACTGTGGCTTCTGCGACTTGGCCAGAGCGAATGAGCCGTCGCCGGCGTCGCCCAGCCACAGAGAAGTTGGCGTTAAGAAACCCTCCATGCCGAGAAAAAAGCGGTCGTCGGTGCGGCTCGTCGTCACGGAATTGATTGTCAGATTGTCAGGCACCGGAAGCGGCTTGCGCGACCAATGACCATCGCTGCCCAAGGTGTATACGTACGCCCGCTGCTGCACATGTTCGAGCGTGGTCATGATCAGGTGATTCTTGGTCGCCGAGAACCACTGTTCAAACTCCTGGGAAGTCGGGGCAAACACAACGACGGGGTTGAGGCGGGTCTGATCCTTTTCGAGCGCGGACAAGTCGAGCGCAACCATCGATCCCTGGGCGATCTTGTTTTGTCCTGCGGGCGTCCAATCCTCATCCAGCTCTGTGATTAACTGGCCGTCGAGTATGCCCTCCACTCGGGCCTTGAGGGGCAGGGCCAGCTTCTTCGGTCCGTCGGGCAACAGCAGATAGGTTTCATGCGCGAAGGTGCTCAGATTGCGCTCCACGATCTTGGCGACGTGGCCCTGCCCATCGATGAACACCCGCGCATTATCGCCGTAGCCGTTGTCCTTGACGTCTCCGCGAAAAACTTCGACGGAACTCTCCAGGGGCTGACCGCGCTTCCACTGGCGCACGGTGATGGGATAGCCGGCCTCGCTCATGGTTCCCGG
>Ga0210384_10000120_pt1 | contig 119028 bp, 103 predicted proteins | sample IncBWH2MmetaG_FD_160574 | JGI IMG/M metagenome (GOLD analysis project Ga0210384, IMG submission 160574) | Forest soil microbial communities from Barre Woods Harvard Forest LTER site, Petersham, Massachusetts, United States - Inc-BW-H-2-M | ecosystem: Environmental > Terrestrial > Soil >... | reverse complement strand
AGTATACGGCCAAGAACAAAATCAGCTATTTGCCGCAATACGATCAAGGCTATTTGAGCATCGGCTGCGAGCCCTGCACGGCAATTCCAGACGACCCGAACAACCCTCGCTCGGGCCGCTGGGGCGGAACAAAGCTGGAATGCGGGATCCACACGTTTTCAGAGAGGGGCCAGTGATGTACTACCTGGTTGGATTCATCATTGCCATTGCGGTGGGATTGACGGGGATCGGTGGGGGAAGCTTTACGGTTCCCGCCCTCGTGCTGCTCGCCGGACTAACGGCCGGAGAAGCCGTCGGAACGGCTTTCTTGTTTGCGGGCGTGCTGCGTTTAATTGCAGCTCCTTTTTATCTGCTCGGGAAGCACATCCATTCGCGCTATCTGTGGCTGCTGCTTCAAGGAGCAGTTCCAGGCCTTCTTGTGGGCACTTGGGTGCTCCGTTTGTTGAATCGAGACGCGGGAAACCCAGTTGTAATCCTGCTCCTGGGTGTTCTCCTGGCGGCTTCATCAAGCGTGACCTTTATCAGGCGCGTGCAAAATCCCGCGTTCGCTGGAAAGAACCATCGCTGGCTTCCGTGGCTCGCTCTGCCGATTGGAATGGAATCGGGATTTTCCTCCGCGGGCGCGGGCGCGCTGGGGACGGTTCTTCTGCTGAACTATTCTGAAATGACGCCTGCGCAAGTTGTTGGAACGGACTTGCTCTTTGGACTGGTATTGGCCGTGATAGGCAGCGCTTTTCACTGGACTTATGGCTCGATCAGCATGCCGATACTTTTCCAGCTTCTTCTAGGTGGTGTTCCTGGAGTGGTGTTTGGGTGCTTGCTGGCGAAGAGAGTTCCCGCGAACAGGCTGAAGACGGCTGTTGCCATGGTCGCAATATTTGCAGGATTGCAACTGGTGTGGACCGGAAGCCGTACGCTCGCCACAAGGCGCGCGACGAACACCGCGAAGATCATGGGACTGGCAGGTGCCGTCCATGCGCGCTAAGCAACTTTATTTCACGAAAGAATTTCTTCCAGTTGGATTGTCGAGGGAGCCGACCGGAGGGCCGTCGCCTCCGGCTAGAGTTATTACAGCTACTTCCACTAGTTACCGCCAAATTCAGTTTGGGTTGAGTTGAGACGGAACGTTTTCTAATTATTTCTCCGCAGTGTGCGCCGGAACGCTCGCGGGTGGATGATACGACGCTCGAATTCTTCGCGAGAGGCACCTCATTCGAACACTTTTCCACACTCATTCGAATGCTATCCACACGGTAATTCTTGACAATAGTACTTAAATGTTATACTATTCCCCATGAATCGCCCGCTGCCATTCCACGCCACCCAATATACGTGCTATCCCGAGCGGAGTGAGGGACCTGCTTTTTATATCCTGTGCGCCGCCCGCCGCGCGGTTCTAGCTTATTCAAAATCTTCCGGTCCGCCCCAGCTAACTTTTCGCCAACAGCTCTCTCCCGCAACCACCTTTAGAATGAACACTTGCAAAACCGCATCAAAACACGGGACTTCATCCCCCTTTAGAATGAACACTTATGCAAAAACCGGGGGAGGGGAGTCCCTCGTTTACTCCGCCTGTCCCGATGACCTTTCGCGAAGGGAACGAGACAGAACAGACACTCGCCACTCGTCACTTCCAATCAGCCCTCTCCAAACGTTGTCCCTCGGACGCCAATATGCTAGTCTTTGCCTTGCAAAAAATAGCCTGGCCCAGCGCCACGCAAGACCCAGCGCCGCGCACGTTCTCTCCCGCACCTCTCCCGATAGAGCCGCCCTACGCTGGGATAGTCTCTGCGGAGCAGCCCGAGGCCGGGGCAACTCGCCCGCGTCTCTGTTGCGCGCAAGAAAAGGAATCCAGCCACCCATGCCCGGCAGACAGACAGCCTCGAAAACCGAAAAACAACCGGTGGAGATCAAGCTCGCTCATTCGCCGGATTCCGACGACGCCTTCATGTTCTACGCGCTGGCCACGCACAAGCTCGCCACTCCCGGCTACAAATACACGCACATCCTCTCCGACATCCAAACCCTCAACGAGGCCGCCCTCACCGAAACCTATGACGTTACCGCCGTCAGCTTCGCCGCCTACCCTTCGCTCCGCGATAAATACATTCTATTGGATTGCGGCGCCAGCTTCGGCGAAGGCTACGGCCCCGTCGTGGTCTCCTCCAATTCCCTCAAACCAAACGAGCTTGCCGGCAAGCGCATCGGCGTGCCCGGCCTGAAAACCACCGCCTATCTGGCGCTGAAGCTCTATGAGCCCAATTTCGAGCCCGTGGTCATGCCCTTCGACAAAATTATCGACGCCGTGCAAAACGGCCTCGTCGAGGCTGGCCTGCTGATCCACGAAGGCCAGCTTTTCTTCCCCCAACTGGGCCTGCACCGCGTCCTCGACCTCGGCATCTGGTGGCAGGAGCAGACCGGCTTGCCGCTGCCCCTCGGCGGCAACGCCGTGCGTCGCGCCCTGGGCCCCCAGCTCGGCCGCCAAATCGCTCAAACCATTCGAGATAGCGTCTCCTACGGGCTGGAACACCGCGAAGAAGCCCTCAACTACGCCATGCAGTTCGCCCGCGACATGGACGCCGAGCTGGCCGACAAATTCGTCGGCATGTACGTCAACAAGTGGACCCTTGGCTACGGCGAGCGCGGCAAAAAAGCCGTCAAAGAACTCATCGAGCGCGGCACGAAAGCGGGTTTGTTGCCCGGCCCCCCCGCCGTCGAATTCCTGAGCGAGAAGTAACAGAATCAAGCCTCTCCGGCGTCCTGTTGGCGCTTTTCTCAAAGCGAAGCAGGGCTTGCCTTGACGCTTTCTGTTCAATCCCTTAGTGTCTTTTCTTTGGAATGAAACTCCACGACACAACTTTTTCGCTAATCCTTTCTCTAAGTGAGCGCTTCTTGGGAAGCTCGCCTACGGCGCACCCGATCCGGGCGATGTCGGCTCTGCGCTTGGATATTGAGAACGACACCTAAACCACACTATGCAAAGACTCTTGTCGACGTACATGTTTGTATCGCGAAAGCTGGCGCCGGAACTGTTGGGGCAGATTGCCGGCGCGGGATTTCAGGGCGTCGAGATCTTTTGCTCGCGCGGGCACTTTGACTACACGACGAAGCCGGAAGTTCGCGTCGTGGCCCAGCTTCTGGCCAGCAATGGGCTATGGCTCTCCTCGCTGCACGCGCCCGCGAGCCGCGACCTCAGCGCCACGCGCGAAGGCGGCACGCCTCTTTCGATTTGCGAAGTCGAGCGCGTGCGCCGCATCGAAGCCATGGACGAGCTAAAACGCGCCATAGACGTAGCCGAAGAAATGCCCTTTCCGCGCATGGTGCTGCACATGGGCGGCCCGCGGGATACTGCCGATCCGCGCAAACGCGACGCGGCGTTCAGTTCGCTCGAGCATCTGATCCTGCACGCGAAGCATGCGGGCGTGACGATTTGCGTGGAAAACACCACCAGCGAAATGGGCGATCCGACGTACTTGCGGAATTTCGTCGACGAAACGCGCCTGACCGGGCTGCGCTTCAACTTCGACATTGGCCATGCGCACCTAGCCGACGGCCCGGAAGAGGAGCGCATCGAGAAAAGCTTCGCGCCGCTGCGCGATCTAGTGGCCAGCGTGCATCTGCACGACAATCACGGCGAGAAAGACGAACACTTGCCGCCCTACGACGGCACCATCGATTGGCCCGCCGCAATCAAGACGCTCAAAACTGCGCCGGAAACAAATCTTCCGCTGATGCTAGAACTGAAAGAAAAAACCGGGCCGGATGCGCCTAGCGCCGCGGAACAACTGGAAGCTGCGCGGAAGGCGATGGATCGCTTCGAAGAAGCGTGGACCTGAGCGATCACACACCTTGTTCCCGAACTACCGCCGTGGACCCACTGGAAGCACTCGAAACTGTCGTTTTCCTTCGATGCGGTACGTCGTGAAATCCGCATGATCCACGGTGAGAATGACCGAGAGCGATTCCCTCTTCGCCAAATACACAAGCGTGGCGTCTGCAAAATCCATTGGACGGTCCCAATACTGCGACATCAGGGAATGAATCTCAGCTAGCTCTGCGTTCTCAATCGCGCCAAGAACGACCGCTCCGGAACGCACGAACTTCCAGGCAGCCTCCATTTCAGCGCGCGATTCCCCCATCATATGAAAGAGCTCTGTCAGGACGGCTTCGGAAGTCAACAGCGGCAATCGCATTTGACGAAGCGCTTGGAGACACGCATCGTGCCAGCGATCTTTACGGTCCAGAATCGCAAGGATTGCGCCGGTATCGATGAGCGCGTTAGCGGGCACGGCGGCGGGCGTTCAGACGCTTCCGTACAGTTTCCCGGACTTTCTCAGACCGGAGGGGGTCACTCCCCGCAAGCACGCCGACACATTCCTCAACCGCGGCGTGCAGCTTGCGCTGCTGCTCGTCGCCCGCGATGTCCTCACCGCTTTTCTTCAGCCAATCGCGAACGGCCAAGTCGAGCAGCGCCGACACGGGCAGCTTGCGAAGGCGCGCTTCGCGCTCCAAGTCGGACTTCAGCTCTTCGCTCAAACGCCAGCTATATACTTCCGTCTTCATGCACTACATTGTAGTGCATTGGCAGTCTTCGATCAACACGAAAATGGCAAAGCTACTTGACCATTTTAATGACCATGGTCTATATTTATGACTATAGAGGGCTGCTATGGAAGAAATCGCTATCTCCGAATTCAAGGCCAAGTGCTTGGCAATTCTCGAGCGCGTGGAGAAGACGAAGCAGCCTATCCGCATCACGCGTCACGGGAAGCCCGTGGCCGATGTTGTTCCGACTGCTCCAGTGATGGATCGCGCCGCATGGATTGGTTCGATGCGCGACACGATGAAAATTTACGGCGATATCATTGAGCCGGCTTCCGATCCTGACGAGTGGGAGGCTAATCGCGATTGAAACTTCTGCTGGACACCCATATTTGGCTCTGGCTGCTGCAGAGTCCTTATAAGATTGGGCCGCATACCAGCAAAATGCTGGCTGAACCGGCCAGCGAACTCTGGCTCTCCCCAATTAGCACATGGGAAGCCCTGCGATTGCATCGCAAAGGAAAGATTTATCTAGCAGACGACCTAACCGCATGGCTGCGTAGCGCGCTTGGGGGCATCCAGAAGTACGCGCCGCTTACCCACGAAATCGCGTTCGCGGCGGAACAACTCGATCTTCATGCTGATCCCGCGGACCGGTTCCTTGCGGCTACCGCGCAGGTCCTTGATTTGATTCTTGTTACCGCCGACCAACGTCTTCTCGGCCTCGGCACCATTCGCACTTTGGGCAACCGCTGACCTTCCTTGCCGTAAGGCCGGCTGATTCAGCGCGCGGCGCATCCTCTGGTAAACTGTTGGTTTGAAATCTCACTGAAAAACGAAACTATGACCATCATTACGATCGAAGAAGCAGGCAAGTACGACGGGCAGGAAGTCACGATCCGCGGATGGCTCTACAATTTGCGCGAATCGGGCAAGCTGATTTTTCCCATTTTTCGCGACGGGACGGGGATCATTCAGGGTGTTTGCGCTCTGAAGGAAAGCCCGGAAGCATTTGAAGCGCTGAAGGGGCTGACGCAGGAATCGAGCGTGATCGTCACGGGGAAGATTCGCGCGGAGCAGCGCGCGCCGGGCGGTTTTGAAATCGGCGTGACGAAAATTCAGGTCTTGCAGAAAGTTTCGGAGAGCACGCCGTTTCCGATTCAGCTCAAGGAGCACGGCGTCGATTTTCTACTGGACCACAGGCACTTGTGGATTCGCACGCCGCGGCAGGCGGCCATTTTGCGGATTCGCGCGGAAGCGGTGCGCGCGGGGCGCGAGTACATGGACAGCCAGGGCTACACGCTGACGGACGCGCCAATGTTCACGCCGGCGTCGTGCGAGGGAACTTCGACGCTCTTCGAAGTGAATTACATTGATGATCAGAAGGCGTACCTGACGCAGAGCGGGCAACTGTACATCGAAGCGACGGCCATGGCGCTGGGCAAGGTCTACACGTTCGGGCCGACGTTTCGTGCGGAAAAGTCGAAGACGCGGCGGCACTTGACGGAATTCTGGATGCTCGAACCGGAAGCGGCTTACGCTGAACTGGGCGACATGATGAATCTTGGCGAAGGGCTCGTCAGCGCCATCGTGCAATCGGTGGTGAAAAATAAATCGCGCGAACTGGAGATGCTGAAGCGCGACGTCAAAAAACTTGCAAATGTGAAGCCGCCGTTTCCGCGCATCAGCTACGAAGAAGCCATCGGCGTGCTGAACAAGCACGGAAATCCGGCGAAATTCGGCGACGATCTCGGCGGCGATGAAGAAACTATTGTGTCCAACGAATTCGACCGCCCGGTGATGGTGCATCGCTATCCCGCGTCGATCAAAGCTTTTTACATGCAGCCGGACGCGGAGCGGCCCGACCTGGCGCTGGCGTTCGACATGCTCGCGCCGGAAGGCTATGGCGAAATTATCGGCGGCAGCCAGCGCATTCACGATTACGATTTATTGGTGAAGAGGCTGCACGAATACAATTTGCCGGAGGAGCCGTTTCAGTGGTATCTCGATTTGCGCCGCTACGGCAGCGTGCCGCACTCCGGCTTTGGCCTGGGCCTGGAACGCACGGTGGCATGGATTTGCGGAACGGAGCACATTCGCGAAGTGATTCCCTTCCCGCGCATGATTTACCGGGTATACCCTTAACCTTCGGCTTGGGAAGAGACGACAATGGCGCAAAAAGTGCGAATTATCGGTGTGCCCATGGACCTGGGCCAGAGCCGCCGCGGCGTGGACATGGGGCCGTCCGCATTGCGGGGCGCGAACCTGCAAGGCGCCATCAAAAAGCTTGGACTTAGTGTCGAGGACATCGGCAATCTCGAAGTGAAACAGCCGGAAGAGATGCAGGTTGGCGAAAAGCGCGCGAAGTATTTGCAGGAAATTGCCGAAACTTGCAAGGATTTGGCGACCACGGTGGAAAAATCCCTGGTCGAAGGATTTCTTCCTCTCGTGCTTGGCGGAGATCATTCCATCGCCGCGGGAGTTGCCGCAGGCGTGGCTTCGCATTACCGCAAAGAGAAAAAAGAAATCGGCTACATCTGGCTGGATGCGCACGGCGACATGAACACGCCGGAATCGTCACCATCGGGAAACGTGCATGGCATGCCGCTCGCGGCGATTATGGGATACGGGCCGACCGAGCTTGTGGACTTGATGGGTTTCAAGCCGAAGGCGGAGCCCGGGAACATCGTGATTGTGGGCGCGCGCGATCTGGATGCGCAGGAACGCAAGATTGTGAAGAAATCAGGAATCCGCGTATTCACGATGCGCGACATCGATGAGCGCGGAATGCGCGAAGTGATGGCCGACGCGTTAAAGTATGCCATGGACGACACCGGCGGCGTGGCCGTGAGCCTGGACATGGATTTTGTGGACCCCTCGGATGCGCCCGGCGTGGGAACGCCGGTGCGCGGAGGCGTGACGTATCGCGAAGCGCACCTGGCGATGGAAATGATCGCAGACACTGAATCGATGGTTTCGCTCGAAGTCGTCGAGATTAATCCCATTCTTGACGAACACAACCGCACCGCGCTGCTCGGCGTGGAGTTGGTGCTCTCCGGATTGGGGCAAAAAATTCTGTGACGCCAGAAAAAAAACGTTTGCGTGTCGGAGTATTGTTTGGAGGGCGGTCGGGCGAGCATGAGGTTTCGCTGGCGTCTGCGGCGTCGGTGATTCGCGGGCTGGACCCGGACAAATACGAGGCCCTGCCCATCGGAATTACCAAGGAAGGCCACTGGCTGATCGGCGCGGGGGCGCAGAAAATGCTGCCGGAAGTTTTGCGCGGGGGACAGCGCGTAATGATGACGGCGGATCCGACGGATGCCGCGCTGGTGCGATTGGACGGCAGCGGGGGCGGACAACGAGTTGATGTGGTTTTTCCCGTGATGCACGGGACGTTTGGCGAAGACGGAACGATTCAGGGATTGCTCGACCTGGCGGGATTGCCGTTCGTCGGCGCGGGTGTGCTGGGATCGGCGATCGCCATGGACAAGGACGTTGCGAAAAGACTGTTGCAAGCGGCGAAGATCGCCGTGGTGCCGTGGATCGCGGTGCAACGCGCGGATTGGGAGCGTGAGCCACAGGAAATTCAGGACGCAATCGAGAAGAAGTTCGAGTATCCGGTGTTTGTGAAGCCGGCCACGCTGGGATCTTCGGTAGGAATGACCAAAGTGCATTCGCGCGCGGAGCTGGCCCCGGCGCTGAATCTGGCGGCGGAATTCGCGATGAAGATTCTGGTGGAGCGCGCGATGGTGGCGCGGGAAATTGAAGTGTCGGTGCTGGGCAACCACGACCCGAAGGCCTCGATCCCCGGCGAGATCGTGCCGCACCGCGAGTTTTACGATTACGCGGCGAAATACCTGGAAGAAGGAACGCAACTGCTCATTCCGGCGGAGCTGAAAGCCGCGCAGGTGGAAAAAATACAGAAGATGGCCATAGATGCGTTTCGCGTGTTGGAATTGAGCGGGATGGCGCGCGTGGATTTCTTTCTGGAGAAAACAGGAGGAAAGATATTTCTCAACGAAGTGAATACCATTCCTGGTTTCACCTCCATCAGCATGTATCCAAAGCTGTGGGAGGCCAGCGGAATTCCTTTCCGCGAGTTGATCGATAAATTGATCGATCTCGCCCTCGAACAACACCGCGAAAAAGCACGCACAAAATATCAGATCGAACTGCCCGCAGGCGCGGGCGGCGCGCTCGACGCCTGAGTTGCGGTCGCGTGCGCTGAAGCTCGCGCTCCCGTACAGCTCAGCGTTTGCTGCGTTCCTGCTATAATCAAATCGCTCGCGGGGCAGGAGAAAAATAAAATGTCACTGTTGGAAGCACCTGCCGAAACAACAAATAAATCAAGGCCGATGGCGTTTGCCGTGGCCGCGCTCGTCCTGATTGGCATCGTGGCCCTGTGGTACACGTTTCGCTACTACCCGGAAAAGCGGGCAGCGGACCATTTTTTCAGCGCGCTGGTAGCGGGCGACACGGCACAGGCTTACCAGATTTGGAAACCCGGGCCGAGTTACCAGATGAAGGATTTTCTGGCGGACTGGGGGCCCGAGGGTTACTACGGGCCGGTGAAAAGTTTCCGGATCGAGAAAGCAGAAGCGCGGCGCAGTGCCAGCGGCGTGGTGGTGACGGTGTCGGTCAGTCCATTTTCGCCGATGCCGGAGCCTTCGGATGCCGCGAAAAGTCAGAAGACGCGCGTCGTGAATGTTTGGGTGGAGACCAGCGATCATTCGTTTAGTTTCCCGCCGTAAAGTTTTCGTATTACAAACACATCCTCGCTAGACAAATCCAAGAGAGATTTCTCCCTCCGGTCGAAATGACGGTGTGAGCGATAGTGCGCGCTAGCGGTGCGTGTCGTCGAGGGCGTGGGTTAGTTCCTGCGGGGTGACGGTGGCGGTGCCGAGTTTGCCGACGACGACGCCGGCAGCGATATTGGCGAGGGCGGCAGCGTCGGCGAGCGGTGCGCCTGCGGCGACGGCCAGGGCCAGAACGCTGAGGACGGTGTCGCCGGCGCCGGTGACGTCGAAAACCTGCCGGCCGGTGGCGCCGCGTTCCACGCCGGGCTGGCCGACGCGGGCGTAGGTCACTTCAAAACTTGTCGCGGGGATGTGAATGTGGCGCGGCGAGGCTTCCTCAAAAACACTCATGCCTTTTTCACCACGCGTGATGACCACGGCGCTGCAACCGAAGTGCGCGAGGAGCGCGCGGCCGGCTTCTTCGATGGATTTTTCGTCAGGGAGGGAGCGCGTGACGAAGAAGCCTGCTTCCCGGGCGTTGCAGACGATGGCGCGCGCTCCGCGATAAGCGTAGAGGCGCGACGTTTTAGGCTTCACAAAAACGGGGACATGCAATTGATGCGCGGCGCTGAGGACGCGGTCGGCGAAATTGTCGGTGATGAGGCCTTTGTCGTAATCGGAGAGGACCAGCGCGTCGAGATGTTTGAGCGCAGTGAAGAGGAGGCGGAGAAGTTTTTCTTCGGTTTCGGAGCGGAGAGGCTCGCGGCGTTCGTGGTCGACGCGGACAACCTGCTGGTGGCGGGCGATGATACGCGTCTTGACGGTGGTGACGCGTTTGGTGTCGGCGATGACGCCTTTGTCGATGATGTTTGCGGCGCGAAGACATTTTTGCATGGCGCGGCCGGGTTCGTCGCTGCCGATGGCGCCGAAGATTTGCACGCGAGCGCCGAGCGAGGCGAGATTCGCTGCAACGTTGCCGGCGCCGCCGAGGCATTCGCTTTGCTCGGCAAAATCGACAACGGGGACGGGAGATTCGGGGGAAAGGCGCGAGGCGGCGCCCCAGAGGTAGCGGTCGAGCATGAGGTCGCCGAGGACGCCGATGCGTTTGCCGCGGAGGCGCGGGATCATGCGTTTTACGCGGGCGGCGGAATCGGTGGTTGGGGATGTCATGCGCTTTTTTCGTCCTTTTGTCACGGTTGCTGGAGAATCTGACCTTCGATTTGATGACATTTTCGCGGTGGTGGGAAAAAGCACGGGGCTAAAGACCCGCCACTACAAGAAAAGATCGGGAGGGCCGGCGGCATGGCCGGTGTCATTCGGGCGCGACTTTGGCTTCTTCGGGAAGCATGACAGGGATGTCGTCGCGAACGGGATAGACGCGGCGGCAGGTCGTGGATTGGCATTTGAGGCTGGAATTGTCCGGCGCGAGCTTGACGGGCGTTTTGCACACTGGACAAACGAGGATGTCGAGCAGTTCCTGTGGAATGGGCATGGCGTTCTCCGTTGCGAGCGAGATTGAAATGTAGCATGGGAGAAGTCGACAGTCGACAGTTGAAGGTTGAAAGCGAGGAGTGAAGTCAGTGCAGGAGTGCAGCGCGATTGGCGGTTTGTATGACCGGGGGGGGTAAGGCAAGCAAAGGCGCCCGCCTCAGAAGGCGGCCGCTACGGGTTGGAGCGCGCCAGGATTTTACCGTGGCGGATGTTGAAGGGTGAAGGAAACTTTGGAGAGGGCAGCGGTGCCTGGTGCCGCGCGTCACCTACGCCCTTGCCGCGCGGCAAGGGCGCAGGTGCGGAGGCGAGATGATTAGTGGATGGGCTTGAGGTAGTTCTGGACGGCGAGGTCGCCGATTTGTTTGCCCATGGATTGGCCAACGAGGGTGGAATTGCGATAGTGGATGCCGCCGTAGACGCGCGCGGCGGATACTTCGTCGGCCCAATCCTTGATGGTGGTCCATTTGCGCGTGACACCGGGAGCGGTGGGACTCGTCATGGTGAAGACAGGAAGTGCGCCGTTGCCAAATTCGGATACGAGGACGGTGGCCACCGCGGCGGAATTGATGCAATGGGCGCAGGGATATTCAGGATGGAGAGGGGTGTCAATGACCGGCTCCCAATCGGGGACGCGGGTGGTGGCGTCGTTGCCGTCAATGTCGCCATTGCGGATGGCGGTGATGGGGCGCCAGAACTGAAAGGTATATTTCCCGTCGAAGACGGCGATGTAAGCATCCGCAGCGGCGATTTCCACCAAAGCGAATAAGCGCGCGTTCTGAATTAGACTGCGTCCGGGTGTAGCGGCCAGGTGACGGACGATTGGTTCCCAACTGGCGGGGCCTGCCAAGATCCAGAAGCGAGCAATGTCGGTTTGTTCGGCGCTGCGCACGGTACTGTTCTTTGCGCCGAGGTCCTTTATCTCGTTGTAATCCCTGGCCCATTCGGGGCTTGTCAGCGCCGGAGGAGGGCCAGGACGGAATTGCGAGCCGCGCTCCATCATCCAGGGCTTCACGTTGCCCCATTGCGAACCGATGGGGAGGGTCGTTGCGATATACGCGCCGGGAGAGGTGACGGGCCGGTAAGTGTTGGGAGCATCGAAGCCGTCGGAAGCACGCAGCGCGAGAATTTCAGCGGCAACTTTTTCACCGAGGGCGACGCCAGCGGCTTTTCCGCTGCCGTCAGGAATCCTTGCCAAGGACGCCGAATAAGCGGTATCAAGAGTGGCGCTTTGGTCGGGAAAGAGCTTGAGCAGAACCGTATGCGCCGCGGCATCGCAGGCGGCTTCGGAAGAAGTGCCCGGAGCGGCAGGCTCCTTGAATTTATAAGGAAGATAGTGGCCCTCAACGGAATTAACGGCGTCAAAGATGGCGCTGTGGACCATGGCCATGCTGCGGGTGCCAACGAAGGGCAACTGCTTGGCCTGGGAGACGGCAGCCAGGGCTATTTCATTCCACTCCGTGACGGCATCCGCGGCTGCGAAGGCAGGAACGAGAAGAAGCATGAGGGTCAGGAACCGTGCGCGAAGAGAAAGAGCGTTCAAGATGATCTCCTTGGTTGCGGGAAGAGAGTCCGTAGACAAAACGACTGCTAAGATTCTTGTGTTGGATCTCCCCGTCGAACTTCGATGTTGGCCGGATTGTACTACAGCATAGTGTTCTTGCTAGCGAAATCGTTTCTGAGGCTGGCAGGACTGTGTGTCAGAAGAAAGTGAGTTGGCGTGTGGGAGCATGGTATTTACGGAAGGAACGGATAAGCGAGACGGCGTCGGCTTGATGTGATGCGGACGGACGCCGTGGCCGCGAGGAGAAAAAGGGGCACGATGTATCGTGCCCCTGCGGGATGCACTGTGAGTTGCTCGGTAGCTAGCGGCCGAGAAAGGTGACGTGAACGTAGGTGCCGAGACGCACGTTGTAGGCTAGGTACAGGCCATCGTGGTCGGGATCTTCGTAGATGACTACCTGGTCGGTCCCCCACTGCCAGTCGTCGCAGAAGCCGTAGTCATTGGGGAACACGCTGAAGTAAGAGCCGCCGAACCAGAAGCGTTCGCGGTTGCCGCCCTCGATGCGCCAGATGTGGCCGCGGCCAAAGCCGCCGGTGAAGCGGCCGTGCTCCCAGGGATGATCGACATGGTAGTGAGCATCGTCGCGGCCGGAATCGTGGCCGACCCATTTGCCGTTGGTGTGGACGTGGGGAGCGTCGGGGTGTTGCGGCTTATCGCGAAACGAGCGGTTTTCCTGGGGCCGATTGTCCGGCGCGCGGTTTTCTGGCTGACGTTGCTGTTCATGTGCTCGGGCGGGAGCGGGACCGTGCGATGGAACGTATCCGCCACCGACACCTCGACTGCCACCGTGCTCGCCGCCCTTTTGAGCTGCAAAAGCGAGGACGGAACAGACCAAGACCAGTGCAAGAACTCCGACAAACTTTTTCATACAAGCCTCCGAAGAGATTCAAGTGCTTTTGACAATTCTAAAGCTGGGGATTTTTTGTTCCGGGCCGAAAGGGACTTTGCTGCTGCCTATGAAACGCAAGCAAGCCGCCGGTGGTTACAGAGTGGAGCGTTGGGCAAGCGGCTGGGGAATCGGCTTGACGGTGCAAGGAGGGCGTCGTACGGTGCTGATAGGGTTGTCCGGAAGGCGGGAGTTGCCATGAGCAGTGGCTTAGCGAAATTTTTTCAGGTGGCGCTCGTAGCGCTGGGATTGGCGACGCTAGCGCTGGGGCAGCCGCAGGATCAGTCGCAGGCGCCGGCAAATTCTCAAAATCAAGTGCAAAACCCGCCGCAAGATGATTCCGTAACAGCGGCAGCAAAGAAAGCGAAAAAGGATAAGCCCGCCGCGAAAAAAGTTTATTCCGAAGATGATATTGCGCGATTGCCAGGCCCTGGTGTTTCCGTGATCGGGCAGCAGCCCGCTCCAGCGAGCGACAAGGAGAAAGCTAAGAGCGGAAGCGGCAAAGCGGACACGGACCCTGGCGAAAAAGAAGAGGTCAAAGACGAGACATATTGGCGCAAGAAAGCCCGCAAGATATTGGATCAAATGGATGCGCTGGATGACCAGATTCAGCAGGCGCGGGATGACGCGAAAAAGACGAAACCGTCGCAAGCGGCTTCTTCTTCTGACAGCAACAGCGGGAACCAGCAGAACGCGGAAATTCCGGTGGACGACGGGAAGTCGCGATTGCAGGATTTGGAAAGGCAGAAGGCGGACCTGCAGAAGCAGCTGGACAGTTTGCAGGAAGAAGGCCGCAGAGCGGGGGCGCCCGCGGCGTGGTTCCGGTAAAATCGGGCGGAAAAGACAGAGACCAAAACTGGCCGTAGGGCCAGTAGTTTTTTGAGAGGGTGAGAAGTAGTCTAAGGGCGATCGCTGACTCGAATCCCGCAAGCTGGGAGTGCAACCGTGTTTTGCGACCGCTGTGGTTTGAATTTCCTGCCAAAGCAATCCGTGTGCACGCGCTGCAAGAATGTTCCCACGCGCTATTGGTTTCAATTGATGAGCATGGTGACGCTGCTGGTGGCGGTGGCGTGCAATTCGTTGGTGGCGATGCTTTTGCTGCCGCGATTTGCTGCGGGGCCGCATGCTCACTTTGTGTTTCGCGCGTGGCTGTGGGTGGATGAGAAAGCCGCTTTGTATGGATGGGTGGCGGTAGCGGCTGGATTGCTGGCGTGGGATTACCTGGTGTGGAAAGAGGCGCGGCCCAAGATCAAAGGATGGTTCACACGCAAGCTGCTAACGCTTTCGCTGGCGGCGGGAATCGCGCCGATGCTTCCGTGGTGGATTCCGGCGGGGCAGCCTCCGGGGCAGTTTCTTTCGATGATTGGGAGGTATCCGGGGGTGCCGGTGCTCCTGGCGTGGGGAGTTGTATTGGTGGTGGCGGTGTTGCTGTGTATCGAGGCGGAGTCGCGGGACTATTTGCTGGGGCACGGAAGAATGTTGAGCGTGGTGAGCACGGGGATGTTAGTGCTGGTGCTGGCGATGACGGTGGTGGGGTGGTCGTTGGCGAATTAGAGGTTTGAGGGTGGAAATTAGAGATTAGAAGAAGAGGACGAGAAACTTTTGATTCTGGTTGAATGGGGCGCAGCGTGCTGCGCCCCTACAAATTTCGGCGTAGAGTCCTGGCGGGGAAAACCAAATTATCTAGAGGTCTTTGGAGGCGCGGAAGTCGCGGACGACGGCGGCGACGTCGCGCTGGCCGGCGTCGACGGCGTAGTTGAGGCGGCGCATGTCGGCGGCGGTGAGTTTGCCGGCGAGATCGGCGAGGGCGCGGCGAAGCTGTGGAAATTGGGCGAGCGTGGATTGGCGGACGATGGGAACGGCGTCGTACGGCGGGAAGTAGTGGCGATCATCTTCAAGCGCGACGAGGTGCAGGGAGTCGATGAGACCGTCGGTGGAATTGCCGGCGACGATGTCCACTTGACGATCGATCAGGGCGCGGTAGATGAGCCCGAGGTCCATGACTTTGGGCGATTCCGCGAAGTGGAGACTGTAGTTTTGCGTGAGGCCGGGGAAACCGTCGGGGCGTTCGAGAAATTCATAACCAACGCCGGCGCGCCACTGGGGAGCGACGGGAACGATGTCGGAGATGGTGCGGAGATGGAGACGCTCGGCGTCGTCGCCGCGAATGACCATCGCAAAAGTGTTTTCGAAACCGAGGGGCTCAGTGACTTCGAATTGGAAGCGCTGGGCGTACAGCTGCTTGACACGTTGATAGACGGCAGAGGAATCGCCTTGCGGTAATTCGTTCAGGACGGCGGTGAGGGCGGTGCCGGTGTATTCCACGTAGAGATCGAGATCGCCGGACTGAAGAGCTTTGTGCACGAGGAGCGTGCCGCCGAGATTGGTTTTGCGCTCAACGTGGATGCCGGTGCGGGCTTCGATGTGCTGAGCGAGGAGTTCGGCGAGAATGACTTGTTCCGTAAAAAATTTGGAGCCGATGGTGATGTGAGGCTGGGAAGGTTGACGGCAGGCGGAGAGGAAGTGAGCGAGGCTAAGGAAGCAGAGGAAGTAAAGGAAACCGAGCAAAGCGCGGCGCATGTTAGCGCAAGTTTCTCATGGTCGGGCGGGAAAGCGAAATTTGCGGAAAAGCGCGAGGTGAGAAATGCGTGCGCGGAGCACTTCGAATCTGACGCCTCGGCAAGTGGGGCGCAGCATGCTGCGCCCCTACACAATGGGCGCGAGCGATTATTCGTAACGCAGCGAGACGATCGGGTCGACGCGGGAAGCGCGTCGTGCGGGAATGTACGTTGCGAGCAACGCGATGACGCTGAGCACGACAGCCGCGGAAACGAGAACAATCGGATCCCAGGCTTTGACGCCGTAGAGAAGGCTGGACATGGAGCGAGTGAGCGCGAGCGAGCCTGCGGCACCGATGAAGACGCCGATAAGCGCGAGAATCATTCCTTGCACCACCACCATCCTGCGGACATTTTCGGAGCTGGCACCGAGCGCCATGCGAATTCCAATTTCTTGCGTGCGTTGCTGCACGGAGTAGGCCATCAAGCCGTAAATACCGATGGCAGCCAAGAGCAACGCGATGGCCGCGAAAATCGTAAGCAAGGTCATGTTGAAATTGGCGCGAGCGGTGGATTCGACGACAACTTCATCCATGGTGCGAATGTGGGCAACCGGGAGGCCACCGCTGGCGGCCTGAAGTTCTCTTTGGATGGCAGAGCTCAGGGAGAACGGTTGCGTGGACGTGCGCACAATCCATGTTAAAGGAATCACACGATTTTGCAGTGCGGTCAGTCCGTCGGTTACCTGAGGAATGGGCACGTACATGGCAGGTATGTCCGGTTGGTCTAGCCCGGTCTCCCGTACGGTCCCTACAATGCCGACAATCTGACGGGAAGGCTCTTCGAATTCCGGGCCGAGGCCCTTGCCGACAGTGATGACCTGGCCTACCGGATCTTCCTTAGGCCAGAACTTCTTGGCCATCGCTTCGTTGATCAGAACAACCCAGGCTGAACCGGAGCCGTCAGCCTGCGTGAACAGTCTTCCTCGAATCAACGGAATCCGGAGAACCTTGAAATAATCGGGGGATACATCAGCCCAATGAACATCACCGTTGTATGGGCCGTCGGTCGGAGCGCGTCCCGCAATGGTGAAAGGCAGATCAAAGCCACCTTCGAGCGGAAGCGAGCAAGTGGCGGAAACGGCTTCGGCTCCAGGCAAAGCGGCGATGCGACGCTCTGCTTCGCGCACGACTTGCGCGGTACCCGCGGATTTCTCGAAACGCGAGCCGTTGAGCGACATCTGCATGGTGAGGACGTTGTGCGTATTGAAGCCGGGATCGACGGTGCGCAACGAGCTGAAAGTGCGGATGAGGAGACTCGCGCCGACCAGAAGAACGAGCGCGAGCGCCATTTCGGTGACCACGAGAATCGAGCGCGCCTTGTTGTGACGCAATCCAGTGCCGGCGCGTGAGCCGCTTTCTTTCAAGGTCAGGTTCAGGTCCGTGCGCGCGGCGCTGAAGGCGGGAATGAGGCCGAAGAGAATGCCGGTGAACAGCGACACTCCAAGAGTAAATAAAGCGACGCGCCAATCGAGGCCGACGGCCGCGCCGTGTTCGCCAATTCGCGGAATGCCTCCAGGATTGATGGCGATAAGTGCGCGAACTCCGACATAGCCGAAGATTAGTCCGAGAATTCCCCCTGCGAGCGAAAGCATGAGGCTTTCGGTAAGGAGTTGCGCAATGATGCGCGAGCGGCCTGCGCCGAGAGCGGCGCGAAGAGCGATTTCGCGTTTGCGAATGGTGGCTCGAGCGAGCAAAAGATTGGCGACGTTGGCGCAGGCAATCAGAAGCACCAGGCCGACCGCGCCGAGAAGGATCAGCAAAGCCAGGCGAACGTCGCCGACGAGCCGGTCCCGGAGCGGTTCGACGGTGGCGCTTTCCATGGGATCCATTTTGCCGGGAAACTTGCGGCGAAATTCTTCCGCAGCCATTTTCATGGCGCTTCTGGCTTGCTCGAGAGTGACGCCGGGCTTCAATCGAGCCGTGGCGGAGAGGTAGTGGGCTTGATCGATGCTGTTCGGGTCGGCTTGCAAGGGAAGCCAGATATCCACGGGAGTATCGGTTTTGAAGCTGGGACCTAGAATTCCAATCACCGTGTAGGGTTCTTCACCGAGAAGAATGGTTCTGCCAATCATGGCGGGATCGCCGCCATAGCGATTACGCCACAAAACGTTGCTGATGACGGCAACTTTCGGGCCACCGGGGCGGTCTTCCTCTTCGGTGTACGCGCGACCAAGAATCACCGGCGCGCCGAAAACACCGAAATAACCCGATGAAGCGTGGATTCCCTTGATTTGTTCGGGACGGTCGCCGCCAGTGAGGTTTATGCCTGGACCTTCAAAGTCGTAGGCCGCGGAATATTGAAAAACTTCGGTGTGCTGGCGCCAAACCGTGAATTTCGGCACGGATGCTCCGCCACCGTTGCCATCGGGATAGGCCCGGAGAAGGCTGACGAGTCGATCCGGTTCGGGGTAAGAGAGCGGTTGGAGGAGTACGGTGTTGATCACGGTGAAGATGGCGGTGTTGGCGCCGATGCCTAATGCCAGCGCCAGGATCGCAGTGGCCATGAAGCCGGGACTCCGGCGAAGGGTGCGAGCCGCGTAGCGGACGTCTTGCCCGAGATTCTCCAAGAAGCTGGGACCTTCCATATGGCTACACCCCTTGCGTGCGAGTTATGGGGAATCTACGCATTGAGATGCTGGATTGTTCCATTGAGCAGAAAAAAAGAATGGCCCGCCTGTGAGACCTATTGGCAGGGCAAATCATACGACGCGAAGGCGGCGTTCAAGGAGCGACAGGAGAAAGTCGGCAAAAATGGCGAGCATAGCGGCGGGAACGGCACCGGCGAGGATGAGGGAATCGCTGACCAGGGCGACACCGCGAAAAATAAATGTACCAAGGCCGCCAGCGCCGATGGCGGCAGCAATGGTGGCGACGCCGATGGTGATGACCGTCGCGGTGCGTATGCCGGCGAGAATCACGGCAAGAGCGAGCGGGAATCGGACGCGGAAGAGTATCTGTCCAGGTGTCATGCCCATAGCTTCGGCAGCTTCCAGAATGGCGGGATCGATGCCCGAGAGGCCGACAACGGTATTGCGCAAAATGGGGAGAAGCGCATAAAGCACCAGAGCAGCGATGGCGGTACGCTTTCCGATGCCGCCGATAAATGGAATCGGGATAAGGAAACCGAAGAGCGCCAGACTCGGAATGGTCTGGAAGATGCTCGCAGCGCCGAGAGCTATGGTACGAAGTGTTGGACGGTGAATGATGAACATGCCCAGTGGAACGCCAATGAGAATGGCGATGGCCATGGCGATGATGACAAGCGTGAGGTGGTCGAGCGTGGCGCTGAGAATTTCCGTGCGATGGCCGAGGAAGAACGACCAGGGACTCACGATGACGCCTCCGGCTCGTCGCCCAGGCACGCGGTGAACGCCTGGACTTCGGGGTGGATGAGTCGCGGGAATTCCTCCGGCGCGGCGGAAGCGACGACGCATCCGGCTTCCAGCAGCACGATGCGCGAAGCGAGGAGCAGAGCTTCGCGGATGTCGTGAGTGACGAACACGATGGTTTTGCCGAGGCGGCGGGCGAGCGCGCTGAATTCACGCTGAAGTTCGCCGCGCGTAACGGGGTCGAGCGCGCCGAATGGCTCGTCCATAAGAAGGATGGGGGGATCGGCGGCGAGGGCGCGGGCAACGCCGACACGCTGGCGCTGACCACCAGAGAGCTGGCGCGGGCGGCGCGTGGAAAATTCATCCGGATCAAGGCCAACGAGTTGCAAGAGTTCCCTGACGCGAGCGGCAATTCGATCGGGATGCCATTTTTCGAGCGCGGGGACCAAGCCGACGTTTTCCGCGACGGTGAAGTGAGGAAAAAGGCCGGCTTCTTGAATGACGTAGCCGATGTGACGGCGAAGACGGATGGGATCCCAGACGGTGGTGGCGCGGCTTTCCACCAGAACTTCTCCGGAGGAAGGCACGAGCATGCGATTGATGAGGCGGAGAAGAGTGGTCTTGCCGCTGCCGCTGCGGCCGAGAAGAACGAGAGTCTCACCGGGAAAAACGGCAAGCGAAACATTGCAAACGAGATTTCGAAAGGGAGAAATCTGCGTCTGGCCGGGGGCACAGGCTACACGGTAGGTGACGCCTCGAACGTCAATGGCAGGTGCCGCGGCAGGTTCAGGAAGGGGCAAAGGTTTCGTATTCATTTCGATTGACAGACTCCGATTAGGGAGAGACCATCATACTGGAACGACCCTCTCCCTACGCCGATTTTTGGCGCATCCTGCGCGAGGAAATGGCATCCAACAGAAGGGGAAAATCTGATGGGAGCAACAGCCAGCGCCGTTCGAATCCGCCACGATCTTCAGACGCGACTTCTCCAGTCGCGCAGCCGCACCGACGAATTGTTCAGCATGCTCCGGGGCGATGCTATTTACGACCGGCCGATTCCGGAACGTCATCGCCTGATCTTTTACCTCGGACATGTGGAAGCATTTGATTGGAATCTGCTTGCCGAGCGCGCTTTCGGATTGCGTCCTTTTCAGAGAACGTTCGATCATCTGTTTGCCTTCGGGATTGACCCGGTAGAGGGGAATCTGCCCACCGACCAGCCCATGGACTGGCCGGAACGCGCGGAAATCGAACGGTACAACCGGCGGCTGCGCGATGAATTGGATCATGCCATCGAAACCGCGCTGGCGCGGCCAGCCGAGGGGCATCCGCACCTGACGACGATGCTTGAGGTGGCCATCGAACATCGGCTGATGCATGCGGAAACCCTGGCGTACATGCTGCACCGGCTGCCGCGGGATAGAAAACTCTCAGGCCCCATCGAGGCCCAGTGGAAAACGCATCGCGCGAAATCACACATGGTGGAGATCCCCGCGGGGCAAGCCACGCTAGGGCTGCAACACATGCACGGAGATGAGTTCGGCTGGGACAACGAACTGGAAGAACACGAAGTGGATGTTGCGGGGTTCGCCATCGACACATGCAACGTCACCAACCATGATTTTCTGCGATTCATCCAGGCGGAGGGTTATGAGAACCGCGCCTTGTGGAGTGATGAAGCGTGGGCATGGAAGAAAGCGGAGGGCGTGGAACACCCGGCGTTCTGGAAGCGCGAAGGAAACATCTGGATGTATCGCGGAATGTTCGGGGACGTGCGGCTGCCGCAGGATTGGCCGGTGTTCGTGAGTCACGCCGAGGCCACCGCGTATGCCAAGTGGCTGGGGCGCAAGCTGCCGAGCGAAGCGCAATTTCACCGCGCGGCATACGGCACACCCAACGGGAGGAGCGAACGCAGCTACCCGTGGGGAGAAGAGGCTCCCAGCGAGCAACACGGTAATTTTGATTTTCGCCATTGGGATCCGTCCGTGGTGGGAAGCCACCCGGAGGGAGCGAGCGCGTTTGGCGTGCAAGACCTCGTCGGCAATGGATGGGAATGGACCAGCACAGCGTTTGCTCCGTTTCCCGGATTCGCGCGCATGCCCTTCTATCCCAGCTATTCATCGAATTTCTTTGACGGCAAGCACTATGTGATGAAAGGCGGCTCACCGCGCACGGCAGCGTGCATGCTGCGGCGGTCATTCCGCAATTGGTTCCAGCCGCATTACCCGTACGTCTATGCAACATTCCGTTGCGTAGAGGACTGACAAAGCCCAAGCCCCGGAGACTCCATGGCGACCTCTTCCCTTCCCGTACGACATGTGTCTGAATTTGCGGTCGATGTGCGCGACGGCCTTACGAAAAGCGGACAACGCGAGCTTCCATCAAAATATTTATATGATGAAGTGGGCTCGGCGCTCTTCGAGACCATTTGCGTCTTGCCGGAATACGGATTGACGCGGGCGGACGCGCGGCTCTTGCAGCAGCACGCGGACGAGATCGTGGGGCGGCTCGCCTCACCGCTTCAAGTCGCGGAGCTGGGAAGCGGAACGGGAAAGAAGACGCGGTGGATCCTGGAGGCCCTCGCGCGGCGGCAAAAGACGTACTACTACCCGATCGAGATTTCGCCTTCGGCGCTGGCCGCTTGCGAGAAAGAACTTGGACAGATCGACCTCGTGAGCATCGTCGGTTACGAGCAGCCGTACCTGGAAGGACTCAGGGCCGTAGCGGAAAGCCGCGGCGGGGAAGATCACTTGCTGGTTCTGTTCCTGGGAAGCACGATTGGCAATTTTGACCGCGACGCCGGTGAAGAGTTTCTGCGCGGAGTGCGGCGAACGTTGCGCGCGGGCGATGCGCTGCTGCTGGGAACAGACCTGGAAAAAGCAATCGCCGATCAATTGCTTGCGTACGACGACCCGGCCGGGGTGACCTCGGCGTTCAATCTGAATCTGCTGGCGCGCATCAATCGCGAGCTCGGAGCAGATTTCGATCTGGCATGCTTCCGCCACGAAGCGCGCTGGAACGCGGTGGAACGGCGCATCGAGATGCATTTGCGTTCGACGCGCCGGCAAACCGTGCACGTTCCAGCCGCCAGCTTGCGGCTCGTGCTGGACGAAGACGAGACCATCTGGACAGAAAGTTCCCACAAGTACCGCGTCGAGGATATTCCAGAGATGGCGGAACGCACGGGATTCCGGTGCGACGGCCAGTGGATCGATAAGGAATGGCCCTTTGCGCAGAATTTGCTGATCGCTGAGTGAAGCACTGGGTCAATTTCAAATCATTTCTAGACGCCAGACCAGACGCGCGGACCAGGACTTTTGCATGGTGAGGCTGGGGCGCCAGACAGCGAGAATCTGCGAGCCCTGGTAGACGCGCTCGAACCCTTCCTCGGATTCCGAAACCGTTTCAATCGGCGCGACCCAGAATTCCTGCGCGGCGGGCGCATGCAGCGCGACGCGGATGCGCTGCCAGCCGTCCTCCATGCGCAGCAGGGGAGCCGGCAGCACGCCGCTGAAGCGAAGATTTTCGCGACCGGTGGGCGTTTCGATAAAGCGATCGGGCTCCGTCGGCGCAAGAAGGTTGATGACCGATTCGATTCCGATAGCCACCGGCCTGGAAAGCGTTTCCTTTAGCTTGATGCCGATCTCGCAGGCCACTTCGCAGCCGCCCGGGGCTGGACCGAAAGAAAAACGCTTGATGAGCGAAAAGCGCGGCGAGGGATCGCCTTCCTTTGCGAGCCAGGCCAGTTCCCCTTCGCGGACGAGCTCGGCGTCGTGCGCGGCGGATGTTTTCACGTTGAACGAGCCGCCGGCGAATCCATCGTCTTCCAAAAGCTCAAGCGCTTCGTATTGCGCATGCGTGCGACCGGGATCAAAAAATAAAACACGGAAAGCGTGGCGCGGCCAGCGGTCGTAGCGTAGAAAGCGCTCCAAGCCGGGCTCTTTGACGCGCGTCTGCTCGTGGATGGAAGTGACTCCACCCTTGTCCGGTTTTTCGGCGGCTTCGCGCAGGCGCGTGTGATAGGCCTCGGGGCGGCGGAGAATGGAATTGACGAGGGTCGCCGCGGCGGGGCGGAAATCGAGCGCGGCGATGGTGGCGCCGTCGGAGGGTTTCAACAAAACCTGATATTCGGGAGACGTGAAAAGCAATTCATTGGCGCCGTCGGCGTCGTAATCGAGCATTTCGACGCGCGCAAGGAGTGCGCCGGAGGTCAGCGTGTCGGCGATGACCTCAGCGCGGATCAGATTGCGCCAAAGTTCGGTGCGCAGATGCGGGGCATAGAGGCCGCCGAAAATGCCGTGCCAGTAGGCGTCGTTGCACTGCGCGCGCAAAAGCAGGTCGCGGGCCTGAAGGAACTCCTCCGCCGCTTTTGACCCGCTCCGGCGCGTAGGCGCCGCGGCAATGCGCGCGGAGACGCGCAGCATTTTTTTGTGCAGCAGATTTGATTCGGAGTATTTCCGGAAAAACCCGCGCCACGAGCCGCCACGAATAAACGAGAGCACATCGGCGCGGCCGCCGAATTCCTTCTGCAAGTCATGATAGCGCTGGCGCACGCCGGTGGGCAGGACCCACTCCATCATTTCGGTATAGGACGCGGTGGGAAGATCGGCGCGGCCGAGCGGTGCGTGGGAGGCAAGGTATTCGGCGGGCGTGGAAACGTGCAGCCAATCGGAATTTTTTTCGAGCGCTTCGAAAAAACTTTCCAGCCAGCCGTCGGTATGGCAGTGTTCATGAGTGCCGGGCCAGACCCCGAACTTTTCCATGTCGTCGCCCATGGCGGCCATGCCGCCGGGATGCGTTTTCGCGGCCGCCCGCAAATAGGCGATGACCTCTTTGACTGTTCCGAATGGAATGAGATAGCGCAGAGCTTTTTGGCCGGGATAGAGCCAGACGCTTTGGCCGCGGTCTTCGGCGATGTACGCGCCAAAGAGTTCCTCCGACTCAAAACCCGCGGAGAGAAAGTGGATATCGTCGACCAGCGTGTAACCTACGCCGGCAGCTGCCAGCGCCGAGGGAAGCTGCGGCTCCCAGACCCGCTCGGCGAGCCACGCCCCAGTGGGCCGGGCGCCAAAGTGATCTTCCAGGTAACGCGTGAGCAGTGTGATCTGTTCACGCTGGTCTTCCGGCGGAATGGAGATGAGGATCGGCTCGTAGAAACCGCCGCCGACCAGTTCCACCTGGCCTCTCTGCACCAGGGCCTTCAATCGCGCGAAATATTCGGGGCGATGTTTTTCTATCCAGGTCAGGAGCGGACCTGAATAGTGCAATCCGACATGAACTCCGGGATGTTTTTCGAGCAGCTCAACAAACGGCAGGTACGAATCCGCGTAAGCTTTTTCCAGCACATGCTCGAAATTCCCGCACGGCTGGTGCGCATGGATCAAGAGAACGAGATGGAAGGGCTGGGGCATCGGGGACGTCGTTCCTCAGTTTATAGTACCCCGTCCTGCAAATAGCCAGTGGGAGCACGAGCGAGGCATGGGTGAAACGACCAACTTTGTTGGATGTCCAAGCCATGCGCAAAGTTTCAAATTTTGCAGAAATTAGGGATTAACGTGCTTCAAAATCCAGCCGGAGACAGCGTTGAGCGCCTCGGGAGACATAGTTTCCTCGATGGCGCCATATTCGGTCGGTGAACCGCTCTGGCAGTGCTGGAAAAGATGATTCAATCCGGCCAGTTCGGTGACTTGAAAATCCTTGTTCCCGCCGGCTTCCAGCGCTTTCCGAATCACCGGCAGATTGTCTTTGGAAGACACCTGGAGATCTTTGTCGCCGTTCAGGGCCAGCACAGGACACTTTGTGTTTTGTAGAGCAGGAACCGGATCGTAATCGAGGAAGAAACGGAACCACGGAGAGCCGATCAAGCGAAACTGCGCTTGCAGCGCGGCAGGAGGCATGGCGCCGGCCATGCCGGTGGATTTCACGAGATCGTTTAGCTTGTTGTCGAGCGCGGCGTGGTCCTTCTCCTCGCGGACGAGCGCATACGCCTGGCGGTCGAAGGAGAGGCTGCTGGCGATTTGGGATTCGTTCAGTGAAGCGGCCCGGGCAATAAGTTCGGACTGGCTGAGCAAAACGTCTTCCCCTTTCAACCCCGGCCCGGCAAGCAGCACGATCCAATGCACATCGGTGGACCGCGCGGCAAGCATGGGCGCAAGGATGCCACCTTCGCTGTGGCCGATAAGCCCGATCTTTTGCGGGTCGATTTCCTTGCGCATCTTCAGAAATGCGATGGCCGCTTCCGCGTCGTTGGCGAAATCTTCGCTGGTGGCCTGATCATAGCTGCCGGTGGACTTCCCGATGCCGCGCTTGTCATACCGGAGCACCGCCAGGCCTTGACGCGTCAAGTGGTCGGCAAGAACCAAGAAAGGCCTGTGGCCGGCAAGCGACTCATCACGATCGTGAGGGCCGGAACCGCAGAGAAGCAGTGCGATAGGAAATGGCCCTGTCCCGCGAGGAAGCGTTAGCGTTCCGGCAAGAGAGACGCTTGCCTTGGAATTTTGGAACACGACCTCTTCTTCCTTGTACGGATATGGCTTCGTAGGATTTTGCGGGCGGCGAAGTTCGAGAACCTGGTCGGAGCGTTTGAATTCCAGTTTCTGTTCGACACCGGACTGCGTCCAGAGACCGGTCATGGAGTTTTTCGCGGCGTTGAGCGTGCCCTCATAAACACCTGTGAATGCCGGGACCTCGAAATGAAAAGTGGCATTCTTCTGCGTGATGTGGGTGGCAGGAAGGCCGTTCACTCCCTGATCGATGCTGTCCAGCGCGGCGACGAGTTCGTTCTTGTCGTCGTGCGAGACGTGCAACTGCACGCGAAATCGCATGCCGCTCGTCTCCAGTGCCCCTTGCCAGAGCCCCTCGACCGGGAAGACCGCATCCGTGGGCTTCTTCGCCGCCACGCTGGCAGACTGCCGATGAAACTCCAACGGAAGGCTGGCGCCGGCCTGCGACCACATGCCCGTGATCTTCTGACGGTCGGCGGAAATTTTTCCTTCATAAACCGCGCTCACCGATGACACTTCCAGCCGGAGCGTGGTTTCATGCCGGGCAAGGGAAGTCACTTCGATGCCGTAGACGCCCTGGTCCAGGCTGTCGATGACCGCTTTTAGCGAGCCATCGGTGCCTTTAGAAATGTGCAGCACGAGGTGCAGGACAGCTTCGCCGGCCTGCAGCGTGCCGGACCACGAACCTTCCACGGTCTGCGTAGATTGGTGAGCTGGTGCGGCGACTGCGGGCTTCGCCTGAACTTGCGCTAGAGCCGCGGTTGCTCCGGCTTGCAGGTTGCACAGCAGAATGGCAAAGGCTGGCAGGGCGTACGTTGCTTTCAAGAATCGTCTCCAAGGAATGTCCATCAAATTGTAGATGATTCCGGCGCCGGAAACGTTGGAAATGGCTCGACGCATCTGCGCAGTGGCGTGGAAGAATTGCGGCCTGGCGCGGCTGGACGCTTGAGCCATTCACAAAAAAAGAGGCACGTCAAAGCGTGCCTTCTGCGAATTGCAGAACTCAGAACGGGCTGCGTCTGACCCGGCTACTTTTTGTTGTACCAGTCGGCGTTCACCGGCGTGAAGCTCGACCACTTCTCGGGAAGGTCTTCGAGCGCGAAGATAGCCGTCACCGGGCAGACCGGCACGCACGCGCCGCAATCGATGCATTCCACCGGATTGATGAACAGCTGCTTTTCGCCTTCGAAACCCGCTTCATCCTTGCGCGGGTGGATACAATCCACAGGGCAAACGTCCACGCACGCTGTATCTTTCGTGCCGATGCACGGCTCGGCAATCACGTAAGCCATTCACAATCTCCTTTTGTCAGGCAGCGGGCCGGTGGCTCCTGATGGGAAGCGCCACAACCGGCGAAATTTTTCTTATACCACGCGGCTGCCGGGGGCCACAAGCAGCTATAGGAATTGTACGCGGCGCGAAGGTGTTTCTCAACTTTGGCCGAAGCGGCTAGAATGGTGAGGAAGGAGAACCGATGAGCATTCGGACCATTTTCCCCGCACTTATTTTGCTGGCGGCGGCCAGCGCCCTGGCGGCCCCGCAGGCCCACAAGCCAGTTGCGCCGCCGCGCGATCCAGAGGTGATCGATTCGCAAGGCTACCTGAAATTGCTCGAGCAATATCGCGGGAAGCCCGTATTGGTGACGTTTTGGGCCACCTGGTGCGAACCCTGCCGCGACGAATATCCCATGCTAAATGAACTAGCGAAGGAATATGCCCCGCAGGGGCTGCACGTCGTGGGAGTGGATCTCGATGACGACGGCGACTTGATCCTCATGCGCAGGTTCCTCGCGCGCTACAAGCCCGTTTTCCCTAACTACCGAAAGAAGGCCGGCGGACAGGCGGAGTTCGTGCAATCCGTGCTCCCGGGATGGAATGGCGCGATTCCCGCGTCATTTTTCTATGCGAAGGACGGAAGGCAGATCGGCCATTTGCTCGGCGAGAATAACCGCGACACGTACGAGGCGGCCATCCGCACGCTGCTAGGTCCGAGCGGCGGAAACTGAGCGGCAGCGCAGACCTGCGCGCTTCTACATCGACATCAAAGTCACCATGAGGAGGAATCCTTCCGAAAGGATGGCCAATGCTCGATACAAAAGGTAATCGCATCACGTATTTCGGCCACAGCACCTTTTCGCTGACGACGCCTTCCGGACAGGTCGCGTTGATCGACCCGTGGGTGATGACCAATCCAGCGTGTCCAGACTCCCTGAAGAAAGTGCCGCGGCTCGATTTCATTTTTCTGACGCACGCCCACAACGATCACTTGGGCGATCTGCTGGCCCTGGCAAAACAGCACAAACCAAAAATCGTGGCGATTTTCGAAACTTGTCTGTGGCTCGAGAGCAAAGGCTTCGAGAAGGAGACCTGCCCAATGGGCAAGGGCGGCTCGCAGAAGGTGGGCGACTTCGAAGTCACCATGACGCACGCGTTTCATTCCAATTCCATCGACGACAATGGCGTGCGGCTCTACGGCGGCGAACCGGCGGGCTACGTGATTCGCATGCCCGGCGGATTTACCGTGTACCATGCGGGCGACACCGCGGTCTTCGGCGACATGAAGCTGATCGGCAAGCTCTACAACCCGGATCTCGCCATGCTGCCGATTGGCGATCGTTTCACCATGGGACCGCGTGAAGCTGCGTACGCGATTCATCTCCTCGGAACAAAACACGTCGTGCCCATGCACTATGCGACATTTCCGTTTCTGACCGGAACACCCGAAGCCTTGCGCAAGGAAACAGGAGACATCGCCAAGCTGGAAATCCACGCTCTGAAACCCGGAGAACATCTATGATTCGCAGCGAAAACTTGCGTAGCGGATACATCCAGGACGACGTCGAAGAATATCTTTACAGTTTGCTGCCGAAGCGCGATCCCGTCGTAACCGAGATCGAGGAGTACGCGGACCAACACCGCGTTCCCATCATCGGGCCGGCCGTGGCGCGCATGCTGGCGCTGCTGGTGCAAGTCTCGGGCGCCAAACGGATCTTTGAACTGGGCTCGGCCATCGGCTATTCCACGATCTGGCTCGCTCGTGCCGCAGGGCCCAAGGCCAAAGTGTTCTACACGGATGGCGACCCGGAGAAAGCCAAGCGCGCTCAGGACTATTTTCGTAGAGCGGGAGTGGCCAAGCGCATCCACGTCCAGGTGGGCGACGCCATGGAGATGCTGAAGAAAACACCCGGCACGTTTGAATTCATCTTTATCGATGTGGATAAGCACCAATATCCCGCCGCGATGCGCGCGGCGCTGCCGAAGCTCCGCCGTGGCGGACTCCTCGTTACGGACAATACGCTGTGGTCCGGAAAAGCAGCGCGGCCAGCGGCTGCGGGCGACGCGGACACGCTCGGCGTCCAGGAATTCAACCGCCTCGTCTACGCCTCGAAGGAGCTCTATCCGGTGCTGATTCCCTTGCGCGACGGCGTGACCGTCTGCCGCAAGATATAACAGACTTTTCGGCAGTGGGCCAATTTCCGATAACGACTTACCAGGCACTAACCCGGGGCATGGTATAAGAACATTGTGCAGAATTTTCGAGAAATTGCTTTCCAGACCCGGGCGCTCTGGATGCGTGTTATTTCGAGGTTCAAGTCTGAATGGACGATTGACGACTACCCCATTAACACGCGTTTCCAAGTCGATTCCGAACCATCGCGAACCTCTCGGCTAAAACCACTCCCGTGGACAGCTACAATAATCAACTGGCCTGGGATGTCAGGTGGCGGAAATACGAAGCAGGAAGCTCTCGAAGAACTTCGCAAAAGTTTTGACTACTTCAGTGCCACGAAGAAAGCCCTGCCGCGACCAGGCACCAGGGTTCCGATTGAGTTTGCGACGACCGTCCGTGTTGACCGTAACGTTGAACTGGCAAAGGACTTCATCCAACGGATACTTGGGGTCGAGTGGGCCTGGATTTCTGACCAATCAAGCCTCTGGGACTTCCATGGTGATGAAACGAATGAAAGTCTCACCGAGAAAATTCATCAAATCTACGGCGTAGATGTTTCAGACATATCCAGCGGGAACCTCGCCGACATTTTCGACAGGATTTCAAAGTATAGAGGCGTCTCGACGACGCCTGACTAGCGCTAACCGGGCAAGTGGATCAGCCCCAAAAGGACTTCTCCGGTAATGCAGCCGTTACAGGAGAAGTGGCTCCCAGCACTGGTTCTAAACTGTTTTAAGATGGCTCAAATGAGTGCTCATGTCATCATCGGAATCGCCGCCTTCATTTGCTGTGTGGCTTGTGCGATTACCTCGAGTTTCGTCGTTTTCCAGATGGTTGACAAGGTGAACGACAAATTGCCAGAAGAACGTCAGTTCTCCGTCATATGGTGGTATTGGTCCAAATACAAGCGGCTATTTGCCGAATACAAAAGACTGTATCCTGATGGAAGCCTTCTCAGAAGGTTTCGCATTCTAGAGGTGCTGCTCTTCGCTTGCTTTCTTGTCTGTGCTTGGGGGTTGGGATTTCTCTCCCGATGAGTAAGTCTTGAATAAGGCGCTAACCTGAACCGAACCACTACCGCCTTTTCAGACGGCGAGCAACCTCCCACCCTTACGGTTAATCTTAGTTTCTGGATGCGCATCTTCCCGGTGGTACGATACCTAAACCATGGTGACAGCTTCCGCTCCGGCAACCAGGACTGCTCTTAGCCGTCCGCCCGGCCCCAAGGGCAACTTTCTGCTGGGCAATCTAGGTTCGATTTCCCAGGATTGGCTGGGATTCTATGCCCAGTGCGCGAAAGAATATGGCGATGTCGTCTATCTTCGCTACATCCATGTCCCCATCTGCCTGGTGATGCATCCCCGCGACATCGAATACGTGCTGGTCACTAATGCCGGCAACTTCACGAAGTCCGCGGACTATCGCGCTATCGCACGGGTGCTCGGCAAAGGATTGCTGACCAGCGAAGGCAAGTTCTGGCAGCGGCAGCGCAGCCTCATTCAGCCCGGCTTCCGCCGGGAAAACATTCTGTCCTACGCGGCGGTGATGACCCACGAGACCCGCCGCATGCTCGATTCCTGGAGCGACGGCGAAGTGCGCAACATCCATGAAGACATGATGCGCGTGACGCTGGAGATCGTCGCGCGCTGCCTCTTCGGCACGGAGGTCGGTGACGCCGCCGCGCGAGTCGGCAAAGCCATGAAGGTTGTGACCGACAGGTTCCTCACGGACGCCGGCCAGGCCCTCCTTTTTCCGTTCGATATTCCCGATTTTCTAGGGGAGCGCCGGCAGGCCATCGGCGAATTGAAGGGCATCATCAATGGCATCATTCGCGAGCGGCGCGCGTCCAAAAAGGCGCGGGGAGACCTCCTCGACATGCTCTTTCAGGTCCGCGACGCCGAAGGACGGCCGATGAGCGATGCGCAATTGCGCGACGAAGTGATGACCCTTTTCCTGGCCGGGCATGAAACCACCGCGATTGCGCTTTCCTGGACTTGCTTTCTGCTAACGCAAAATCCGGAGATGGCGGCCAAGCTTGCCGAGGAATTGCGCGCCGTGCTGGGCGGCCGTGAGCCAACGCCTGAAGATCTTCCCCGTTTGCGCTACACCGAAATGGTGATCAAGGAAGCGATGCGCCTGTATCCCGCGGTATGGGGCATTGGCCGCAGGGCCATTGCGAACTGCGAAATCGGCGGCTACCGTGTGGCCGCCGGCACCAACGTTTTCATTTTTCAATGGCTGACGCAGCGCGACGCGCGATTTTTCCCTGACCCTGAAAAGTTTGATCCCGAACGCTGGCGGGAGGATCCCGTTCGTTCCGGAAAGATTCCGCGCTTTGCATATTTCCCCTTCGGAGGAGGTCCCCGGGTTTGCGTGGGCGCGTCCTTCGCGATGATCGAAGCCACGCTGCTGCTGGCGATGATCGTGCAGCGCTATCAGTTCGACCTCTTGCCAGGGCACCCCGTGGAAATCCTCGGCTCCGTGACGCTGCGCCCGAAACATGGCATCCGCGTCACCGTCCACAGCCGCGATGCCCGCTCGTAAACCTACGCGCGTCCCCTATGAATAGTAAGTCCTTGTAGTGGCGCAGCTTGCTGCGCCTCTCCTACACGAACCAATAGGACAAGACACTAGGACCGGAAGAAATTCCGCAGCAGGAATCCGAGGTTCGCGGGGCGCTCCGCGAGTCGGCGCATAAAATAAGGGAACCAGTCGCGGCCGTAAGGGATGTAAATGCGCACGCGATAGCCGTCTCGCACCAGACGGCGCTGCAAATCGGTGCGCACTCCATACAGCATCTGAAACTCGAAATCGTCCTTGGAAATCTGCTTCGCCGCTGCGTGGCGAATTGTCGCGGCGATCATCCGCGGGTCGTGCGTGGCGATACCGTGATAGAAGCCGCTGGAAAGCAGGATTTGCATCAAGCGGATGTAGTTGGCATCGACATCCGCTTTGCTGGGATACGCAACATCTTCCGATTCCTTGTAAGCGCCCTTGCAAAGGCGAATACGGCATCCGTAAGAAAGCAGGTCCGTGATGTCCGCTTCGCTGCGGTAAAGATAGGACTGAATCACCGTCCCGATGGCGGGATTGCGGGCGCGCACGCGCTTGACCAGCTCCACAGTGCGCTGCGTGTAGATGGAGCCTTCCATATCGATGCGCAGGAAATTTTCGTAAGCGACGGCGCGCTCGACGATGGAAAAGACCAGCCCTTCGCAGAATTCCACGCTGAGGTCCAGGCCAAGCTGCGTGAGCTTACAGGAAACATTGGCGTGCAATTTTTCCTGGGCGATGCGTTCAAATACTTCCAGGTAGGCATCGCGGGAATGCTGGGCGTCCGCGGTCGTGGCAACGTTTTCGCCGAGATAGTCGAGGCTGGCCATCATCCCGGCATCATTGCAGGCGCGGGCGGCGGCGATGGCTTCGTCAAGCGTTTCGCCGGCCACGAAGCGCCGCGCCATGCCGCGCGTGGTGGCGTTGGAAGTAACCCAGTTGGCGAAGCCTTGGCTCTCAGCGAGCTTGAGCAGAGTCGAGCGCAGCATGGACTATAGGATTATGCCCATCTGGAAGAACAGAGACTAGTCCTTGTGCTCTTCGAGGAACTTTTCCGCGTCGATCGCGGCCATACAGCCGGAGCCTGCGGCGGTAACCGCCTGGCGATAGCGATGATCCTGAATGTCGCCAGCGATGAACACGCCGGGAATGGAGGTCAGGCTGCCGTGCTTGGCAACGAGGTAGCCGTTGGAGTCCATGTCGAGCTTGCCTTTAAAGACGGTGCTGTTGGGGTCGTGGCCGATAGCGACAAACACACCTTCCAGCTCGATTTCGCGGGCTTCCTTGGTTTGCAGATTGCGCAGACACACGCCCTCGACGTGGCCCTTGGGGGCGAGAATCTCATCGACGGTATAGGGCGTGACAAATTCCACCTTTTCATTGGCCTTGGCACGGTCGATCATGATCTTGGAAGCGCGAAATTCATTGCGGCGGTGAACCAGATAGACCTTGCTGGCGTAACGCGAGAGGAAATTGGCTTCTTCCATCGCGGAGTCTCCGCCGCCAACGACGGCGATAGGTTTGCCGCGGAAAAAATAGCCGTCACAGGTCGCGCAAGTGGAAACGCCGTGACCGATCAATTCACGCTCGCCAGGGAGCCCCAGTAAACGTGCTGAGGCGCCCGCGGCGGCGATCACCGTCCGCGTTTCAAATGTTTCCTTGCCGGCAACGACCTTGAAGGGGCGTTGGGTAAGATCGACTTCCGTCACCGCACCGGCCTTGAACTCCGCTCCGAATTTTTGCGCCTGCTTGCGCATGTTTTCGATGAGTTCCGGCCCCATGATGCCGTCGGGAAAGCCCGGAAAATTTTCCACATGCGTCGTAAGGGAGAGCTGGCCGCCGGGCTCGTGCCCATCCAGAACAATGGGTTTGAGATTGGCGCGGGCAGCGTAGATCGCGGCGGTGAGTCCGGCGCAGCCGCTTCCGATGATAACGACGTTTTGCATTCGCTGGCTCCTGGCTATTTGATTCTCCTACTGGCCCACCGGATTCAACCGTGGAATTGGCTATTGTAGCATCCTCACGCGGATGAATCGGAATGCGTGACCTGCCAAATTGGTGGTGCTTTCGGATTCGGTGCGCATCGACCTCTCGCGGAATCGCGCCTTAGAATACCAACAAGGTCGTGACTGCCCGAGGGGAGATGAACGATGGATCCGCGTTACCCAATTGGAAGATTCGAGATGCCCAAAGAAGTTACAGCGCAGCGACGCCGGCAGGCGATGGATGCGATTGCCACGGCGCCAAACAACCTGAGAGCCGCAGTGAAAGGACTGAACGCCGCGCAACTCGATACGCCCTACCGCGAAGGCGGCTGGACCGTGCGTCAGGTGGTGCACCACGTTCCCGACAGCCACTTGAATGCGTATGTAAGGCTCAAGCTGGCGCTGACGGAAGAAAAACCCACCATCAAGCCGTACGACGAAGCCGCGTGGGCCGAGTTGGCCGATTCAAAGAATGTGCCGATTGATGTTTCGCAGGTGCTGCTGGATTCGGTGCACACGCGGTGGGACAGCTTGTGGCGGTCGATGAAGCCCGAACAGTTCGCGCGTGTTTTGGTGCATCCCGAGGCTGGGGAACGCACCGTGGATTGGCTGCTGTTTCTCTACGAATGGCACGGCAAACACCACACCGCGCACATCACGGAACTGCGCAAACAAAAAGGCTGGTAGGTTTGTTGTGGCGCAGGCATTTTGAGCTGGCCTTGCGAGTTATGAGTTTCTCGCTCGTGGTCAATGAATTGAGTATCTTCGCACAGCCAGAGAGATGGGAAGCCCGACGCAGAAGATGTGGATGACCACGCCGATGACCATCATCTTGATGGAGAACGGCATTTTAGTTGCAGCCGAGAGTTGGACGACGACACGGTTCATGAAAAAATAGACGGCCACACCATAGAGAGCACCGGAGAGGACAGCCTGTTGAATGAGGAATGGCAGTCCACGGCTCGCAGCGAAATAAACGGCAGCAGCCGAGAACGCGATAAAAAAGTGGCAAAGAAGGCCGAGCAGCGCCGTTGGGATTCCGCCCTGGAAAGTCCGCGGCCCTAGTATTCCGCCGGCGATTCCTTGCAGAAGGCGAAGTGGCTTGGCCCCCATGTAACCGTAAACGACGAGTGCCGCGGTGATGTCCATGACACCGCATGCGAAGCCGCCCCAAAAGATGGCCAGCAGCGCACCGGGATTGTGGGTCGCCATAGATGTGCTTACTGGATTCATTGCTCCTCCGCGCCGCGTTGGCACTCTCTCTAATTATTGACGCATGAGAACAGGCTCTGTCGCTGACCAATTTGGCCTCCTGGCGGCCTGCGCGGGGCCAATTCTCTGCCTCAACTGGCGCGTGCGGCGCCCGCTCGTGTACGATAACTTTGTTCACAAGGAGAACGCATGAGCAGAGCCGCAGGAACGTACGCTATTTTTGAAACTTCGCAGGGAGATATTGTCGTCCGGCTGCTGGAGAAGGAAGCGCCGAAGACGGTGGAGAATTTCGTCGGGCTGGCCGAGGGCACCAAGGAATTTACAAACGAGCGAACCGGACAGAAAGAAAAGAAGCCTTTTTACGATGGGCTGGGGTTTCACCGCGTCATACCGCAGTTCATGATTCAGGGCGGATGTCCTCAAGGCACGGGCATGGGCGGACCGGGCTATAAGTTTGCCGACGAATTTCATCCTTCGCTGAAGCACTCGAAGGCGGGAAAACTTTCGATGGCCAATTCCGGGCCGGGGACGAATGGCAGCCAGTTCTTTATTACTGTGGCGGCGACGCCTTGGCTGGATAACAAGCACACCATCTTCGGCGAAGTCGTGGAAGGCCAGAACGTTGCGGACAAGATTTCCAACATGCCGCGCGATGCGAGCGACCGGCCGAAAACTCCGGTGACCATCAAGAAGCTGCGCATCGAACGCGTCGCATAATTTAGCAATGCTCACACCTGAGCGATTGTTCCGGCTGATCATCGAGCTGATTTTCGTGATGCTCGGCGGTCTGGTGATGTGGCTGGGGCTGACAGGGCATATTTTCTTCGACCGGCGCGCGCCTTCTTGGCTGATTCTCAGCGCGGCGCTGATTCTGTGGGGCGCGCGTGCCCTGTACAAACCCGACAAGTGGTGGGCTGCGTGGGAGACTCGCACGCGGGGATTCTCCCTGATTCTACTGGGTGCGGTAATGCTCCTGATTTCCCGGGTACCGTTTACCTGGGTGGGACCGCTGCTGGCGGCGGTCGGAGTTTTGCTGGTGTTGCGCGGGATCCTCGGCTCTATGCTAGTCTTTCGTCCACGGTAACACGCCCTCAAACGAACTCAAGCAAGGAGAATCAACGTGTTCAAAGAATTCAAGGAATTTGCCATGCGCGGCAATGTGATGGACCTCGCGGTTGGCGTCATCATCGGTGCAGCGTTTGGGAAAATCATATCGTCGCTGGTTGATGATGTGCTTATGCCGCCGATTGGGCGGCTGCTGGGACCTGTGAATTTCTCTAGCCTGTTTCTTAGCCTCGACGGTAAGTCATACGAAACCCTGGAAGCCGCTAAGAAGGTGGCAGCGCCGACCCTCAATTACGGCCTCTTTCTTAATAACGTCATCAATTTTCTGATCGTGGCGCTGGTGGTTTTCCTGGTGGTTCAGCAGATGAACCGGCTGACGAAGAAGCCGGCCCCGGCCGTGGCACCGACCACCAAGGACTGCCCGCAGTGTGCGATGGCGATTCCCCTAGCGGCGAAGCGCTGCGGGCATTGCACGACGCAGTTGGCGTAGGGTGCTGCGAAGGGCGTTTTCGAGTAAACCTGAGTTCCAATGTCCAAATACCGATGCCGCGGAGTGATTCGTGACTGGTGACCAAGACAGGGCTGGGGCCGGGGTGCACCCCCGGGAATGTGGTCTGGTCTGCTTGATAGGGATTTACTCTTAGCGAAGGATCCACCCACCCCCCTCCCCCCGTTTTTTGTAAGTGTTGATTCTACAGTGTTTAGTGTTTCTGTAAGTTCTTTAGATGCAACACTTGCGGAGATTTTGCAGGGTGTTGATTTTAAATAAGTTGCGGTATCGAGAAAAGAGTTAGAGAGTACGCGTGAGCAGAGCTCCCGCGCTCCAAACGTAGGTTTACCCAACTGTGACAGTACGCTATGAGAATGGGATAGTCAAGACCAACCTTGGTTAGATTTTAGTTGGCTCAGAATGGTGTCAGCGGGGGGGGCCTGAAGCGAGTCTTGAATTTCCAAAACAATTGAAAATAAGACACTTCGCCCCGCCGCAGCGGCTTCTGGAACACGGCAAACGCTGCTAGGAGGACGGCTTGCGTTTGTTCTGGTTGGTCTCGAGATGTGCGCGGAGGCGCTTGACCACGGCGTCTTCCTGGCCGTCGTCGATCTCTTTCTGGACTTCTTCGAGCGCGAAGTGAACCACGTCGTGGTGGTGGAGCTCCTGGGGGGCCAGGACTTCACTGAAGCGGAGCCACAGGCGGTGCAAGAGATTGACTTCGTTGGCGGTCAGGTTGGGCGCGTGCGGCCCGAGAACCTTGTAAACCTTGTCGCCATTCGGCAGATGGACTTCGAGATTGAATTGCGGTTTCGGATCGCCGAGTTTCTCCCAGGCGTCCCCGATTTGCCGGGCCTGCTCCTCGGTTGATTCCTTCGCAGAGTGACCAAGAACGATGGTGCTCGATTCCAGCGAGGTCGCTGCCCGCAAAATACCGTCCCAGAGATCGTTGGAAGCGACAACCGCAAGGCGGATGGATTTGCCACGCTTTTCGGCCATCGAGAGCGCTTGCGAAAAGAGATGTTGCTCGATGCTGCCGAAAAGCTGATCGACGTCCAGTTCGTTTTCGCCGGAAGCAGAGCGCCGCAATACGCGGATGTGCAGCACGACGACATCGCGGCGGCCGGGTTTGATGCGGTCGAGCACATTTCCCAGATGATAGAGATTGAAATGATTGCTGACAGGCACGAGGATGTTGCCGGGCCGCGCGCCAACCGCGGCGGGAGTCAATTCTCCTTCTTGCTCGAGGTTGAATTGATCCATTTCGACGTGCGCGCCAACACTCTTGCCGCGGCGCTCGGAAATGGAGAAGACGATGTACAGGAGAATAGAAAAAACGCCGCCCGCCATGGTGGCGATGGGTTTTGTGAAAAGGTTTACGACGGCAATCAGGAAGAGCATCAGGGTGATTAACCCAAGTCCGACGGGAACCTGGACGCCGCGGAAATGAAAATTCAGGGGCACCTGGAATTCGCGAGCGCCCGGCTTCGTATAGCGCAATACGAGAACGGCCAGGCCGTTCATTGTGAAGCTCCAAATGACGCCAAAGGCATATAGGTTTGCGAGAAAGGTGACGTCGCCGCGGCTGATGATGATGGTGGCGACCTGGAGAGCAACCACGATGTTGATAATGCGGTAGCTCGTTCCAAAACGGGGATGAGGCTGCCGGAACCAGGCACTGAGCACGCCATCTTCGGAAACACGATTCAGGACGCCATTGGAACCGACGATGGCGGTATTGACGGCACCAGCGAGAATGAGCGTGCCCACGACCACAACGAACCCGTGGAAAATGAGGCGCACAAGGAACGGTCCCTGGAGATTCATGGCCAGGCCGCCGATGAGGTTTTCGAGGAAACCCTGACGCACGCCGTCGGGGATGATCATGACCGCGAAGAAAGAAACCAGCGAGGTAAAGACCAGGCTGTAAATGAAAATCACCATGCCGGCTTTTTTGAGATTGGGGAGCTTGGGGCTCTCGATTTCGCGATAGACCTGGGCGAGCGATTCTTCGCCACTCATGGCCAGGACGGAATGCCCGAGAGCAATGAATATGGCGATCATGCCGAACATCTGCGGAAGTTTGCTGTGCTTGAGCCAGCCGAGGGCGCTGCCCGTGAGATGAATGTTGCTCGGCGTTGGAAATGGGGGCAGCGAAGAATGGCGCTGGATCGCCGTGTAGATGCACCAGCCGATCAGGATCACCACCATCACAGTGACCAACTTCATGATGTGGAGCGCTTTTTCGCTGGACTCGGCGACACCCTTGGTGTTTTCCCACCAAAAATAAATGGTAACGGCAATGGCGAAGCTGGCAGCGATCCAAGCGATGGTATTGGGTGAAAATGGTCCGCTGGTCAGTTTGAAGTGCTGAGAGAGTTCGCTGAGCAGGCCGCCGAGATATTGGCCGGCGGAAACGCCGCTGATCGGCCCGGTGAGGATGTAATCGAACATCAGGGCGGAGACGCTAAATTTCGCGAGGGCTCCGCCGAGGGACTGTTTGACGGCGCGATAGACGCCGCCACGCACGAACATGCTGCAGCTTTCGACGTATACGGCGCGGACCGCATAGGAGAACAGCATGATGGCGAGGATGAACCACGGGGCGGTCTTGCCGATGTAACCTTCGGCTTCACCGCCGGCATAGTACGCGGAAGAAGCGAGGTCGTTGAGAACGATGGCGGCGGCGCGCCAAAAGGAGATGAAAGTAAGGAGAGCGGTCGTGGCTAATGACACGCGGAATGCCGTTGCCACGGCTGCGAGTGGCAGCGGGGCTGATGGGTGTGCTGCTCATGTATGGGTGTTACGTTGGCCTGCGGGTTAAAATGCTCGCATTTTTCCGGGGCGAAGTCTAGCCGCGGAGCGGAATGGGGATGAATCAGTTTCCGAATATCCGGCTTTTACCAGGCACCGCAGAGAGTTGAGACCATTGCAACTTTCCGTAAGCGGACTCCTGGTCCGGAGTAACTTCCGATTAGCGAGTCACTTGCTCACAACAACGCAAGCGGGAGAAACGCGAGCTCAATTGAGGAGCAGCGACTGATTCAACCGTTCTTATTGTTGTGCGTGCTTGCGTCTGCAGTGGAGATTAGCTCGACAGGCTTACCATGAGGCGTGTGCCGATAGGCATCGGCCCAGGCCTCTTTTCGCGCGAGCATGGCCACCGGATCAGAAAGACCTTTCGCTGTCACGAGACGCTCGAGCGCGGCCAGCCAGTGTGCGTAATAGCTCGAGCCATCATCAGGTTCACCGCGATCGGCAGCGGACTTAAGCTCTTCGGCTAGAGCAGTGGCCCATTCCTTCCAGGTGAAATGTCCCTGTTCGGAGAGTTTCACGGCCAGGGCGAAGGCCTGGGCCTGCCAAGGCTCGGCGAAGACCGGACCTCCGGCATCGCGTGGAAGCTGTGGCAGATCACCAAGAATCTGGTGTTCGCGAATTGGATCAAGCTGGGTCAAGGTATTCATCCCACATATCAAGGTAGACGGAATCGTGTGAATTTGTTTGCTCGCCCCAAAGCTCCCGTGCGGCGAAGCGCACTGAGTAGACGTGCTGAGGCTGTTCTCCGAGGTAATGGGCGTTGGTGTCGGGAAAGACAAAAACACCATGATCACGGTCCACGATGCCGAGTTTCCCGCGCGCGTAACGCGGCAGCCGGGTATGGCCGACGGGATTGATGTTGCGCGCACGCACGCGCTGGCCGGATTGGAAGCGCGGAGAAACAGGCACGTCACGGCTTGTCGGCACACCTTTCGCAATCAGAGTCGCCGCTTTCTGAGTGGTTAGAGCCGGAATTGTTACGGGAGAGCCGGGAGCAGGCTTGCCGACTTCGACCTCGGCGGGAGTAATAAAGCCGCGCTTCGCCAAAAGCACGATAAAGGCTTCGAACTGTCTCTCGTAGTAGCTCATGCGCAGGTAATCAGCCGGGGGAACCAGTTCGACCTCGTGGCGACTGACATCAATATTCCATTTGCCCCAGGCGCCCATAGCGCGCCGCAGCGCAAACACTCGACCTTCCCAGGGTTCATGAAATACGGGCTCGTTTTTCTCTTCTTGGACGGGGCCCATGCCGTGCATGCCGCCCATGTCATGCACCCCATTCATGCGGAGAGTCCAGCCTGAGGAGGCGCCACATTGGCCACGCCCACCATGGAATCGCGGGTCACGAGCGCCGCGAGTTGGTCTTCGCTGAGTTGCACCGTGCCGGCAGGGCGTTCAGGCAAAACGAGGTAGCGCAGCTCGGCTGTGCTGTCCCAAACGCGCACTTCGACGTCAGCGGGCAGCTCAAGCCCGAATTCACGCAGCACGCCGCGCGGGTCGATGACTGAGCGCGACCGATAGGGCGCGGACTTGTACCAGACCGGAGGCAGACCGAGGACCGGCCACGGGTAGCAGGAGCACAGCGTGCAAACAATCATGTTGTGCACCTTGGGAGTGTTCTCGACCACCACCATGTGCTCGCCTTGCATGCCGCCGTAGCCCAGTTCGGCGATAGCAGCGTCGGCGTTGGTGAGCAGGCGCTGCTTGTAAGCGGGATCAGCCCAGGCGCGCGCAACCACGCGGGCGCCATTGCGCGGGCCGATCTTGTGCTCGTACGCGTCAATTAGGGTGTCCAACGCCGCCCGATCCACCAGCCCCTTCTCCACCAGCAAAGATTCCAATGCCTTCACGCGCAGTGCAAGGTCCGAAGGTACCGCTTGGTGCTCGTGCTGATGCGCGTGGTTTAGATCGGGGGTCATCGCGGCTCCCGCGGTCGCTGCCGCTGCCGTCAAGAAATTGCGACGCGTTGTGGTCATCGAAGCTCCCTTGACCATATGCGAGGCTTGAATCAGACGAATCTGAGACAGCTCTGGTGACTGCCAATTTTGGTCCACCAGTTGCACCGTGTCAATCGGAGGATATGGCGAGGCTCGCAACTAATCGCGCCAGGCAATGAGTGTGGCTGACGACCCGGTCACCGAGTTGAGCCGTTTTCGCTGGCACATCCTGACTCAAAACGGCAAGTGGGAGACCCAATTGAGATTCCGGACGGATGGTCGGCAATACGGAAATTATCCAAAAACGGGGTTGTGTGAAATCTAGATGCACCTCTTCCGCTTGGACGAGTAACGCGCCTATCGGAAACTGATCAACCGGCGGCTCTATTGCTCGAGCAATTGCGGCGGCCTAGCCTGCGGCGGCGGCGCGGAAGGCCGTGGCGCACTCGGCGCAGGGGCAGATGGTGCGGAGATGATCGTAGCTGTAGATGCCGGTGGCGTGGCCATCGTTGAAACTGAATTGGATGGCGTAGTTGCCGACTTGCGTGGCGGATTGTGCGCGGGGCTTGGGCTTGAACATGGGGAGCACTGGGGAAGAGGTGAGCACGGGGCCCGAGGCGGCTGCGTTTTGCTTTTGTTCTCGTTCGTCTTTGCAAGTGGCGCAGGGGCACTCTTCGCGCAGATAGGGAAAATCGTAGTGACTGGCGTGGCCGTCGGCCCAGGTGATATCGACGCCGGAGCCGGTGGAGATGTGAATCTTCACGTCGGCTGGTTTTTTTCGAGGATCGATGGGAATGGGCATGAGTTCGGGAACGCCTCAGACTTTTGTTTTTCCGTCGCAGCAATCGCCGGGGGGGATCGGATTGCCGTGTGGGCAGGTTTTGGGGTGGCCGAGAAAGGTGCAGATGCGCTGGTCGAGTTCGGGGCTGATGATGTGTTCGAACTTGCAGGCTTGCGTTTGCGCTTCGGAATCATCGATGGAGAAAGTGTCCTTGAAGAGGCGCTCGGCGAGGCGATGGCGGCGGACGACGCCACGGGCGCGGCGGCTGCCCGCGGAGGTGAGCTGCACTTCGCCGTCTTGGAATTGGACTAATTGCTGATCGGACATGCGGGAGAGAACGCGCGCGGCGGGCTCTTCCGAAACAATCGGTAGCTGGCCGGCGGGACCGGTAGCGTGAAGAAGTTCTGCTTGCGCGGGTTTTCCTTCTTCGCCGCAAATCCAGATTTGCTCGAGGAGGTGATCGAAGCGGATTTCGTCGTCCGCGGCAACGGGTGTGCAGCAATCGGCGGTGTTGGCGAGGGGACAATTGAGCGGCTGGCCGGGACCGTGCTGCGCGGTGTCGAAATGAAGATGGCCGTGGGCGAGCTCGATGCGGCGGTCGGCCTGGCGCGCGATGTCGGGATCGTGCGTAACCATGAGGATGGTGTGGCCGGCGTTGTGGAGTTCGCGGAAGAGATTGATGACGATGTCTTCGTTGGCTTCGTCGAGGTTGCCGGTGGGCTCGTCGGCGAGGATGATTCTGGGCTGATTGATGAGCGCGCGGGCGATGGCGACACGTTGCTGTTCGCCGCCGGAAAGATGCGCGGGGAGATGCGTGAGGCGATCGCCGAGGCCGACGCGCTTGAGAGCTTCAGCGGCTTGCTTTTCGTCGGTGACGCTGTGGAAATACTGGGCGAGCATGACGTTTTCCAGCGCGTTGAGATAAGGCACGAGATGAAATTGCTGGAACACGAAGCCCACTTTTTCGGCGCGGTAGCGGACGAGTTCGCTTTCGCGGAGCCTGGCGAGATCGACGCCGTCGACGACGGCGCGGCCGGAGGTGAGTGTATCGAGTCCACCGAGAATATTGATTAGCGTGGTCTTGCCGGAGCCGGAAGGGCCCATGAGGGCGACCCATTCGCCGGAGTTGACTGCGAAGCTGACACCGTCGAGCGCGCGGAGAGTGCCGTACTCCTTCACCAGGTTCTCGATGAGAACCTGCTGGATAGCGGTCTGCGGCTGCGCCAGAACGACGGAACTCACGCTTCACCTCGAAAGACGGCTGCGGGACGAATGCTGGCCAGTCGCCGCAATGGATACGAACTGACAATCGCAACGAGAATGGTCAAGGCCACCGCTACAGGATACACAATCAGGCGCGGGCGTGCCGCCACGCCGAAGACGGCTTTGCCCAGGCCAATGGAAAGCAAGATTCCCGCTGTGGCGCCGAGGACTCCACCGGCGAGGCCGAGGAGAGCCGCTTCGGCGAGGAAGAAGCGGAGGACACGGCGGACGGAACCGCCGATGGCTTTCATCAGGCCGACGTCGGTTCTGCGTTCCATGGCGACGTTGGTCATGGCGGCCATGACGCAGAGGCCAGTGAGAACGAGGACGAGAGCTACGGTGAAATTGAGCAGGCCGGAGATGCGGGAGTAGATTTTGGCTTGGGCTTCGGTGAATTGGCGGATGGGGCGGACATCGGCTCCGGGAAATTTGTTCTGCAGAGACGAGATGTATTTCTGGATTTGGCCCGGCGTTCCGGGAATATTCAACTCAATCAAACTGACTTGGTGAGGCAGACCGGTTATCTGCTGGGCCGTCTCCAGCGGCACAAATATCTGGTTGTCTTCATTTCCGCCGAAGCTCCAGACTTCTGAGATCAAGCAACTATCTTCCTTGTTCCCCACTTTGAACTCGATAGCCCCAGATGCACGGAGATGAAATTGCGACGCGACTTTTTCTCCGATCTCGCAGGTGTCGGCGTCAAGAATAGCCATGTTTTGACCATCGATCTCGCGGTAGGGGACGATATGCGCGAGATCTTCCCCAACCCAGCGGTAACCAGCGATGAGGACCGGTCCTGAACCAAGCCGAGTGCTATTGTTCGAACCGTCGCTAAATGCCGTAACGCTCGCCGTGGCGTAGAGAAATGCTGCGCGGGGAACCGGCTGGCCTTCGTCTTGGTCAGGAATACTTTTCAACAGAGACTCGGAGAGTGTTGAGGAACCCTGGGCTGCATCGCGCGAGGTGATCATTGCATTGGCGCCGAACGCGCGGAATTCGGAGCTGATGCGGCGATTGGCGTCGATTTGGAGGTTGAGGAGGGCGGCGGTGATGGCGGCGCCGGAGCCGAGGGCGAGGAGGATGACGAAGAGGCGGCCGGGGTTGGCGATGAGGAGGCGGCGGAGGATGCGCCAGAACATTTTGCGATTGGTGGTGCGGCGGGCGTCCATTAGAGGCCACCAAATTTAAATTGCGCCAAGCTGGGGCGCAGCCCTTCGAAGCTCAGGGTAAACAATGCTGCGCCCCTACAAGAGAACGGGGAGAGCATCGCGGAGCGGGAGTGAATGAGGGCTGGCATCATTCGCCTCGGAGGATGGGGGCGGGTTCGTAGCGGGAGGCGCGGCGGAGGGGGAAGACGCTGCCTAGGAGAGTGACGGCGGCGGCCAGGGCGATCACCACGAAGAAAACCAGGAGTGAAGGCTCGGGGGCGGCGCCGAAGATTTTTTCGCCGAGCAGGCGCGCGAGAAAGATGCCGAGCGCGTATCCGGCTCCTCCGCCGACAAGCGCGAGAAGAAGTTGTTCGGCGGCGAGGAGAAAACCGATGCTGGCGGAGCCGGCGCCTAGCGCTTTCATGAGGCCAATTTCGGTGCGGCGTTCGATAACGGAAGCGGCCGCGGATGCACCGACGGCTAATGCGGCCGCAAGGAGGGCCGCGCCGGTGACCAGCCAAAGTAGCAGGCGGACGCGCGTGAGGATGATGCCTTCACCTTCGGCGACGCGGCGAATCACGCGCGCATCGGTGCCGGGAAGCACTTGTTTGATGGAATAGGCAATCGAAGAGACATAGGGGCTGCAGGACCAGCGTTCGAGTTCGTCGGAGTTCATCGTTTTGGGATCGCGGCGGGCGAAGTCGTCTTCGGGCTTGGTGAGGGCGGAGATATAGAGCTTTCGATAGCGTTCCGGCTCATTCGCAATCGATTGCGCGATTGAAAGAGGCCCAACGATTTGGTCGTCTTCTGGACCACCGGTTTCAAGGACGCCGACGACCGAAAGACCCTCCGAGGACACGTCACCGCCATCAATGTGTCGAAAGATCATTAAGTAGCTACCGGTCGATACACCTAGATCTCTGGCCAGTTTTATTCCCACCACACACTCATGCGCGTTGTCATCAAACCAGCGTCCGTTGACATGCCACCACGGGGTAGTCTGCGCGATCCCTGTGACGAAGCTAGAGCCGTCTGGCCGACGAACCGAATGGTTTGCCCAAGTACCCAAAAACGGGACATCGTGCGTTGGAATATAGGAGGAAATCTGAGGTACGGAAGCAGGATTCCCGACAGTGATTCGCGTTTCGAGAATAGGCGCGAAGGCGATGATGTTGTTGTGCCAGAAGATGGTTTTGAGTTTGGGGAGATCGGATTCGGGGAGGTAGGCGCCGGAGTTTACGGGGCGGTAATCGACGCCGCCGATTTCGAGGGGGAGGGAGTCGGCTTGCGGGGTGACGAGGAGATTGGCGCCGAGGCTGCGGAATTCGTGGGCCAGGCGGTCGCCGACGTCGAGGGAGACGCTTAGGGCGGCGGTGGCTACGGCCATGCCCAAGGCCAGGGCGGCTCCGGTGAGGAGCTTGTGGCGCGGGCGGCGTCCGAAGGAGTCGGCTACTAGGCGTAGGAACATAGATTTAGTGGCGAGTGGCGAGTGACGAGTGGCGAGTTAGAAAAAAACCTTTGACACAGATCATTTGGGGACCTCGGTCATGGCGTGCGCGAGGGCAGACAGTTCCAACACGAGATCGGCGCCATCGGTGCGCGATGGGACGCTGATGGGATTGCAGCCGCCCTGGTCGCCGATCGAGGGGACGTAAATGGCGGAGCCGCAGTGGCGGCAGACGACGTTCTGGCCGTCCTGGCGGTAGCCTTCGGCGCCGCAGATGCGGCAAGCGTCGAGAGCGGTGCCGAAGCCGTTGGGCTTCTTGATGATGAGGAAACGCAGCGATTGGCCGTCGATGCTGACGGTAAATAGGTGGAGCGAGCCATCCTGCACTTCGCTTAGAGGAATGCGCACTTCGTTGTTGACTGCGGTGACGGGCCGGGAACTCGGCGGGGCGGAATTAGCGCGCGTATAAATAAAATCTGCCGTGAGCACCAGGATTACCGAGAGAGAAGCGGTGGCCGCAGCACTCATCCAGCCTCGCTGGCGGCGATTCTGCGATTCGAGGAGGCGCTTTTCCGCGTCGGTGGCGGCGCTTTGCGCGGCTTTGGCTTGCGAGACGGACTGCCATTCGCGAAGAATGAGCAAGGTGGCGGCGCCAAAGATGAAAACGAAGAAGAACAGTTCGTTGCGAACGATAGGCCCGATCATGGCCATTTCCGTTTTGCTGGAGGGAAGCCAGCGGGCTTCGCTAAGCTCATGCAAACCAGTGAGCGCGAGTTGAAAAGCGACGAGCATGAGGATCACGCTAGTGACAGCGAAGAAGCGGTGCAACGGCACGCGCAGTGTGCCTTTGAAGAAGAAGAGCCCGACAGCAACGGCTGCGGCGATACCGAGGATGGTGCCAATCCACGTCTGCAAACCTTCGCTGGACATCTCGACGGCGCGGAGGATTAAGGCCAGCTCGGCGCCCTCGCGGACGACCATCAGAAACACAAACAGGAAAATGCCCCAGCCGGCGGCGTTCCCGGCGCGCGCGGCGTAGGTTTCGACCTTTTGCTCGATTTCTTTTTTCAGGTGGCGCGCAACGCGATTCATCCATACGATCATCGTAATGACAAAGACGGACGCCACGAGTAGCATCAGGCCCTCGAAGCCGTCTTCGCTGATGCGCCAGCGCTCCAGGGCCACGGCTACGCCCAGGCTGAGCGCGGTGGCTGCAGCAACGCCATACCAGACGAACCGCGCCAGATGTTGGCGGCCAGTGCGGGAGAGATAAACGAGAATGATGCCGACGACAAGGGCCGCTTCGACGCCTTCACGGAGAGCGATGAGGAAAGCCGAGAGCACGGAATCTCCAGTTGTAAGCTATTTGCAACTACGTTTTAAGTGTACCGCTGCTGCGAGTTTACGTCAACCGGACCATACTAGTCCGCTTTCCTCTTGATAGAATACTTTGGCCCTATGATCCATCGTTCCATTCGCGAAACTGCCGCCCTGATTCTCTCCCTGCTGCTTTGCGCGCAAACGCCAGGGCAGCCACCCCAGTCATCACGGAAGCAATCCCAGGCGGAGGAGTCAGTCCGCCCCGACCCGAAGCGCGCGCAGAAAGCCGCCGAGCGTGGCGACAAAGCGCAAGCCGAAGGACGATACGTTGAGGCACTGCGGGACTACGAAGAGGCGGCGCGCTACGCGCCGCGCGATGCGGCCATTGTCGGCCATGCGGTGGCGCTGCGTTCGAAGGTCGTCCGAGATCATGTGGACGCGGCCGAACGCGATGCGCTCGCCGGCCACATGGACCAAGCCACCCTCGAATTGGGCTCGGCTCTGCTCCTGGACCCGGGAAACACCATCGTGGGCGAGCGGCTACGGGAAATACAGGCCATGGACGATAAGCCGGCCGCTGCAGAGCCCGAGGAAAAGGGCATCTCCGGACTGCCGGAACTCCAGCCACAAGGCGGAAAGCACAGTTTGAATCTTCACGGGGATACTAAGGCCGTGTACGAGCAGGTCTGCGCGGAATTCGGTGTGAAGGCCGCGTTCGACCCGGACATCACGGTGAAAAACGTGCGGCTGCGCGTGGAGGACGTCGATTTTTACACCGCGATTTCGCTGGTGGGCGAACAGACAGCGACCTTCTGGCGGCCGCTGAACGCAACGCTGCTGTTTGTCGCTCCCGACACGCCCGAAAAACGCCGGCAGTACGGTCTGCAAGCGGAACAAACTTTCGGGCTGCCTTCCGCTGTGGATAACGAAACCATGACCGAGCTGCTGCGCATCCTGCGCGACATCACCGGCGCGACGCACATCAATCTCGATGCGCACACCCGCACCATCACGATGCGCGACACGCCGGAGAAGCTCGCGCTCGCAGGCAGCCTCATTCACGAAATCGACAAAGCGCGCGGCGAAGTGGTGCTGGAAATCGAGCTTCTCGAAGTGGACCTGAACACCGCGCGGAATCTGGGCATCTCACCGCCGACAGGCACGACGCTCTTCACCATCCCCCCAAACATTTTGAATCAGTTGAAGAATGCGAAGGACTTCACGACTCTGACCACATTGCTGGCCACCATCTTCGGCGGCCCAGCGGGCGCCGCCGGAGCGGGCACCGCGCTCAATGCGGCGTCGCTGATTCCTCCACTCATCGCTCTCGGCGGAGGCAGGACCACGTTTCTGCTGACTTTGCCCGGAGCTGCGGCGCATTTCTCCGATGCGCTTTCGCTGGTGCGCAGCGGACGCCAGGTTCTGCTGCGGGCGCAGGACGGAAAACCGGCGACGTTTTTCGTGGGCGACCGTTTCCCGATCACGTTATCGCTGCTTTCGGGAAGTCTCGGTACGTCAAACTTCACGCCGACCGTCGGCAATGCGATTCTGCCGAGCACGGCGTTTGCGACAGGAACTGGACCGGTAGCACTCGTTGCGGCGGATTTTCGGAACACCGGTTTGCTGGACCTGGCGGTCGTAAACGAACTCGATAACACTTTGACGATTCTATTGAACCAGGGCGCGACGACGGGGAATTTCTTGCCAGCGACTAACTCGCCGATCCGGCTTGGCCCCGCGCGAACCACAGCGCCTGCGATTCCGCCGGCGATCGCTTCCGCACAACTGACGAGCAGCGGCTTTCACGATCTGCTGGTGACCGACCCCACGACCAACGAAGTGATCGTACTTCTCAGCAATGGAGACGGCACGTTTACCACGGCGACGGGATCGCCGATCACTGTAGGCAAGGAGCCCAGCGCCATCGTTACCACCGACTTTAATGCCGATGGCAACCAGGATTTTGCGGTGACGAACTTCACGGACAGCACGGTTTCCCTTTTTAATGGAGACGGCAAGGGAGGCTTTACCCAGGCAACGACATCACCGATCACGCTGCCGACTACTTCGCAAAACCCGGTGGCCATGGTGCTGGGCGATTTCAACGCCGATGGGATAACCGATCTGGCCGTTCTTGCAAACAACAATGCTCCCACATTGCCGGGGAATGTGGTCGTGTTCCTAGGAGGCGCCAACGAAACGTTTACTCCCGCGGGCACGGCGACAACGGTCGGAAGGGGACCCGTGGCCATCGCCACCGGAGATTTAAATGCCGACGGCCGGCCGGATCTTGCGGTCGTCAACCAGACGGACAATTCGCTCACCGTGCTGCTGAATAATGGCGACGCCACATTCACCGCCGCCATCAATTCGCCGCTCACTACAGGGACGACTCCCACCGGCTTGACGATCGGGGACTTCAATCAGGATGGCATACTCGATATCACCGTCAGCAATGCAGGCGTGAACAGCGTATCCGTTTTTCTGGGGCTGGGGCTTGGCCTTTTTGCGCCGGCCTTCGAATTGCCCGCGGGGACGAATCCGACTGCCATCATTTCCGCAACGTTTAGCGGAGGCACCAGCCCGGACGTAGCCGTTACGGACGATCCTACGGGCACACCCGGCCAAGTGGAAGTCATTTTCAACCCTGCCGCGCTGTTCTCCAACTCGACATCGGGCGTGGCGCAGCAGCCTTATCCCGGCTCGGAATACGTCGACTTGGGCGTAAAAGTGAAGGCCACTCCGACGCTTCATCCGAATGATGAGGTGACGCTGCAATTGGAATTCGAAATCCGGGCGCTCACAGGTTCGAGTATCAATGGCATTCCCGTAATTTCCAATCGCACACTTTCGCAAACCGTGCGCGTCAAGGAAAATGAAACTTCGCTCATCGGGGGGATAACGGACCGGGAAGAAACGCGCAGCATCACGGGGCTGCCGGGATTTGCGGAGTTGCCTGGCCCCCTGGGGTATGTGTTCAGCGAGAGAAGCAACACCCTGCAGGACACAGAGTTGCTAATTCTGGTTACGCCGCGGCGCTTGCGCAGGCCGGACCGTCAGTCCCGCACAATTTTCGCGGGGCGCGGCGAGCAAAGCCCGGGAGCGAATCCCATTGCGGCTCCTGCGGAACGGGAACGCCCTAATCCATAAGCGCGAATTCTAAAGTTGGTGGAGTAGAAATGAGTGGTGACTGGTGACTCGTGAAACACTACGGCAGGGGCTCAAATACAACGATGGGCTGGTAAGTGCGGGGGACAACTGCTTCGGCGATGGCGATAAGCTTCTCCTGCTGGCTGAAGACCCGAAGACGCGGAGCTTTCGGTTCTCCGCCATCGAGCTCGGTTGTCGCTCCCGGAGGGGGCTCCAGGCGGCCTGGCTGGATCTGCGCGACAGCGATATTGAATTTCGATCCGTGCCGCACGCGCTTCTCGATGACCGGGAGCACGTTGACGCGGGGAAAGCTCGGAAGCAGATTCTCGAGACGGATCAGGCAGTCAGCAAATTTACCGGCGCGGGTTGCTTCGGCCAGCTCTTCGAGCGGGATGGCCTGCTCGAGTGAAAACTCGCCGACGGCAGTACGTGTGATTTCGGCAAGATGCGCGCCGCAGCCGAGCTGCTGCCCCATGTCATGCGCGAGCGAACGAATGTACGTGCCGGACGAACATTCGATGACGAAGCGCGCGATGCTGCCTTGTATTTCCGTCAATTTGTATTCGAAGAGTTCCACCTCAACAGCTTTCAACTCGACTGGCTGTTTTTTCCGGGCCAGTTCATAAGCCGGGCGGCCCTTTATTTTTTTTGCGGAGAACGCCGGGGGCATCTGGTCAAAGCGGCCAACTCGTCCCGCAGCCAATTTCTCGAGCGTTTCGGCTTCGAGCGCGGGAGCAAGATCGGGTCCCTGCGCTTCACCATCGGAATCGTAAGTATCGGTCGCGAAACCGAACCGGAAACCCGCAGTATAGCGCTTGCGGCGGCCGTTATAGAACTGCACGAGACGCGTGGCGCGGCCGAGCAACAGAACGAGCACACCGGTCGCGAGCGGATCGAGTGTGCCAAGATGCCCGATCTGGCGGAAGCCCGCGAGATGACGCACGGCATCGACAACGTCGTGGGAAGTTTTCCCGCGCGGCTTGTCGATGACCAGAGCGCCGTCAAAAGGCGCGGGTTGCGGCTGGCGTGTCATGAAGGGTCAGTGGGCCGTTCTCAATATTGTCAAGGCGCGGAGGGCTTGTCTTTCTTCATTTCTTTCAGGAGCTGCTCGATGCGCTCGACATGTTCCTGCGAAAGGTCGAGCGTGAAGTGCAGCTCAGGCATGCGGCGAAGCTGCAAGCGCTCGATGAGCTCGCGCCGGATGTAGCCGGAAGCATGTTCGAGCGCTTTGATGGCGTCGGATTGCTCCTTGTTGGAGCCGCGCATGTTTATGAAGACGCGAGCGTGCTTCATGTCCGGCTGCACGCGGACTTCGCTGACCACCACCATGCCTTCGAGGCGGGGATCTTTCAGCTCGCCGGCGAGCATGGCGTTAACTTCGTGGGCGATCTCCTCGCCCACACGTTCGTGACGGTGATTGGCTGGACTCATCGGCGTCCTATGAAAATACTTTATGAATTACGCTGCTAAATAATTTCAATCGCCTGGTTGATCAAAATGGACCCGAGAATGCGGTCCGCCTCGTCCAAGACTTTCTGCAAGACTTCGTTGAGATGCTTTTCCTCGTTGGAGAGCGTGACCACACCGACCACCGAGCGCTGCCACACATCGTGGTGCTCCAACTCCGCCACCGCAACATTGAACTGCCGACGCAGCTTGTCTTTCAGGCTGCGCAACACCTGCCGCTTGTCCTTCAGCGATTGCGCGTCCGGAATGTGCAGCTCGAGGGTGAGGAGACCAACCGGCATGCGTGGCTCCGGGGGACAGCCTGGCGGTTTACTTCTTGCCGGAAGACCCGCCGCCCTGTCCGGCAGCTTCCGCGGCGCTCATCTTCGTAATGCTGAAGCATTCAAGAATGTCGCCGACCTTGACGTCGTTGAAGTTGGCAACGCCCGCGCCGCACTCGAAGCCCGTGCGCACTTCGCTGGCGTCATCCTTGAAGCGCTTCAAGGAGCTGAGCTTCGAAGTGTAGATCACGGCGCCATCGCGCACCACGCGAATTTGCGCGTCGCGCTTGAGGATGCCGTCGACCACGTAGCAGCCTGCGACCGTGCCGGTGCCTTTAACGCGGAAGGTGTTGCGGACTTCCGCGCGGCCGAGATAGGTTTCCGTAACCACGGGCTCGAGCAAGCCTTCCATGGCTTTCTTAATCTCGTCGGAGACTTCGTAGATGATGGTGTGGGTGCGAATGTCCACGTGTTCCTGCTGCGCAAGGTCCGAGGCCTTGCGATCGGGACGAATGCCGAAGGCGATGATAATAGCGCCGGAAGCCGAGGCGAGGAGCACGTCGTTTTCCGTGACCGCGCCGACGCCGGACCCGATAATTTTCAGCTTCACTTGATCGGTGGAAAGCTTGGGCAGCATTTCGCTGAGAACTTCGACGGAGCCTTGCACGTCGGCCTTGATGACGATGCCGAGTTCCTTGACGTCGCCGGCCTTGAGCTGTTCGTGAAGCTGGTCGAGTGTGATGCGCGCGCCGCTGCTGCGAGCCAGCGCCGCGTCGCGCTGTTTGCCCTGGCGATAATCGACGATGTGACGCGCCTTGGCTTCATCGGTGACCTGGAAATGGTCGCCGGCTTCTGGGACACCCTGCAAACCCAGTACTTCGACGGGTGTCGATGGCGGCGCATCCTTCGAGGGGCGGCCGCGGTCGTCGAACATGGCGCGAACTTTGCCAAAGACGGCGCCGCAGATGAAAAAGTCGCCGGAGTTCAGCGTGCCGTTCTGCACGAGAATGGTAGCGACCGGGCCGCGGCCTTTGTCGACACGCGATTCGAGGACCGTGCCGCTGGCGGGAGCGTCGGGATTGGCCTTCAACTCGCGCAAATCGGCAACGAGAAGAATGATCTCGAGCAATTTGTCGATGCCCTTCTTTTGCTTGGCGGAGACTTCCACGAACTCGGTATCGCCGCCCCATTCCGAAGGCATCAAACCGTTTTCGGTAAGCTGGCGCTTCACGCGTTCGAGCTGCGCTTCCGGTTTGTCAATTTTGTTGATGGCCACGATGATGGGAACGTTGGCGGCTTTGGCGTGATCGATAGCTTCCTTCGTCTGAGGCATGACGCCGTCGTCGGCCGCGACCACGAGTACGACAATGTCGGTAACTTTCGCGCCGCGCGCACGCATGCGCGTAAACGCTTCGTGACCCGGCGTGTCGATGAAGACGACGCTGCGATCGTTGACGACAACTTTGTAGGCGCCGATGTGCTGGGTGATGCCGCCGGCTTCGCCTCCGGCAACGTCCGCTTCGCGAATGGCGTCGAGCAAGCTGGTTTTGCCGTGATCGACGTGGCCCATGACGGTAACCACCGGAGGCCGGGGCTTCAAACTTTCCTTGGTTTCTTCCTTGGCAACTTCGAGCACCATCTCTTCTTCGAGTGAGACGACGCTGACAACGCCGCTGAACGATTCCGCGAGGGTCGTAGCCGTGTGAACGTCAAGGGCCTGGTTGATGCTGGCGAAAACGCCGCGGTCGAGCAGGTTCTTCAAAAGATCCTTGGCGCGGACGTCGAGCTTTTCGGCAAGTTCGCGGATGGTGATGCCTTCCGTGATGGTGACGTCGCGCGGCGGGCGCGGTTCCGGCGGAGCGATGACGGCAGCGACGCCGCGGCCACCCGCCCCTGGACGCTGGCGCGTGGGGTGCAGCTTGCGCTCGCCCTCCATCTCGCGTTTATCGGCTACGGGGCGCTGGCGTTGAGGCGGCTTGCGCGTGTAGAGCGGCTTCCCAGGCTCGGCCTTGGAAGGCATTTTGTCGGGGAGCGGCGGAAGCATGCCGGGCCGGCCGGGTTGACGGGGACCGGGACGTGTTCCGGTTGGCAAGGGGCCGCGGCGCTGCTCAAAGGGACGACTCGGGGCGCCTCCAGGTCCTGTTGGACGCGGAGAGTACGGTCTGCCCTGGCCGGGCTGCTGCGGACGCATGGGCTGGCCGGGGCGTGGTCCACCAGAGGTGCCGGGCAAGGGACCGCGATTGCCAGTCGGCAGAGGTCCGCGGTTGCCGGTTGGCAGGGGCGAGCGCGCTGGAACACTGGGACGAGTAGCAGTTGCACCCGGACGGGCGGATGAACCCGATGCTGCGGCGGGCCGCACGGCAGAAGGCTGGGGACGCTGACCGGGCTGCCCGGGAGCCGGAGGACGCGTTGCAGGCGCAGTGGGACGCGATGGCGCTGAACTTCCGGGCTGGCCCGCAGGCGGAGCGGGACGAATTGGTGTCGGCGCGGGAGTGCCAGGCGCTGGGGCGGCAGGCGATTTGGCCGCAGGCGTTTGCGCAGCTGGTATCGTCGCCGCGGGAGCCACCGGGTGGGCCGTCGCGGGGACTGCGGGGGCAACAGGCTTGGCTACTGGAGCCTGGGTAGTGGCGCCCGCCGGACTCGGAGCAGGGGCAGGTGCGGGCACTACAACCGGTTTTGCTGGAATCGTTGCGGCAGGTGCCGGCGGCGCGGCGGCAGGAGTGGGAGCGCTAGCCGGTCGCATCCGCGCAGCCCGGGCTGCGGCGTCTTTAACTTCTTTTTCGGCTTTGGCCGCAGCTTCGGCGGCGGACTCCGCGTTCGCGACTCCTTGCAGGTGCGCGCGAACCTTTACGGCGACGTCCTCGGGGATAGAACTCGAATGCGTCTTCTTTTCCGTGACCCCGTAACCCGGCAGGAGGTCGATGATGGCCTTGGCCTTAACTTCCAGCTCGCGGGCCAATTCGTTGATTCGGACTTGGTTTACGTCGCTCAGGACTTTGCCTCTTCCGGCTGCTCCGCGTCGCCTTCATGGCTCGCGGGCGCAGCCTCTGCTGCAATCTCTTCGGTGGCCGTGGACTCTTCTGCGGCTGGTGCTGCTTCAGCGGTCTCGGCGGCTTCCGTAGTCTCCACAGCCGACTCTTCGGCTGGCGCCTCTTCGGGGACGGTTTCGGCAGTCGCGGTTTCGGCGGGTACGCCTTCGGTCGCCTCGCTTGCCGCGGGAGCGGCTTCGCCGCCGCCTTCGTAGAAGCGGTTCACGGCCTGATAAATCTTGTCGACCATCTTTTCGCCGATGCCGGGAATTTCCATTAATTGTTCGGGGGTCATGCCGGCGAGTTTTTCGACGTTGGCGATGCCGGCTGCTTCGATTTTTTCGATGGTCTTCGCGCCCACGCCTGCCAGGGCCGTCAGCGGCGTGGTCGGGGCGGTCAGAGCGGTCATCTGCTCTTCGATTTCGCGGCGCTTCTCTTCTTCGCTCTTGATGTCGATGTCCCAACCGATGAGCTTGCTGGCGAGGCGGACATTCTGCCCCTTCTTGCCGATGGCCAGGGAAAGCTGCGAATCCTCGACGATTACTTCGAGCTTGCGATTCTCTGGATCAGTGATTTGCACGCGCGTGACTTTCGCGGGGCTCAATGCCTTTTGCGCGAAGGCAACGGTTTCTTCGCTGAACGGAATAATGTCGATTTTTTCGCCGCGCAATTCGCGGATGATGGACTGCACGCGCATGCCCTTCATGCCCACGCACGCACCCACGGGATCAACATCCTTGTCTCGGCTGGCGACCGCCACCTTGGTGCGCTCACCGGCTTCGCGCGCGGCAAAACGAATCTGCACGGTGCCGTCATAGATTTCCGGCACTTCCATTTCGAACAAGCGCTGTACCAGGTGCGCGTCGGCGCGGGAAACGATGACCTGTGGGCCTTTGGCGGCGCGGTCCACCATTTTGATGACCACGCGCAAACGCTCGCCGATGTTGTACGTCTCCAGCTTTGACTGCTCGCGCTTGGGCAGCCGCGCTTCCGTGCGGCCCATATCTACAATGAGGTCCGGGCCCTCGGCGCGCTTCACAATCACGGTGACAAGCTCGCCCACGCGGTTGTGATATTCGTTGAAGATGGTGTCGCGCTCGGCTTCACGCACCTTCTGAAGAATCACCTGTTTGGCCGTTTGCGCGGCGATGCGTCCAAGAACATCGGTAGGCTTCGCCGCAACAATTTCCGTGCCGACTTCCGCCGCCGGGTTTTTCTTTTTCGCATCCGCCAGGCTGATCTCTTTTTTCGGGTCGGTTACTTCTTCCACGACCATGTGAACGGAAAACACGTCGACCTGGCCGGTATCCTGGTTGAATTTCGCGCGCAGGTCTTCTTCGGTCTTGTAGTATTTCCGCGCCGCGACGACCATCGCGTCTTCAATCGCCGACACCACGATTTCCGGCTCAATGTGCTTCTCGCGGCTAAGCATCTCGATCTGTTGGTAGAGCAGATTCGCCATTTCGCGTTCCTAAAGTCTTTCCTAAAGCTCCAGCGTTAAATTTCCCCAGCTAAAACTCGACAACCAGATTGGCCTTGCGAATCGCTTCGAGCGGCAGCTCCACGATTCGCGCTTCTTTGCCCTTTAGCTCCATGCGAACTTTGCCGTCCGCAAACCCAGAAAGCCGCCCTTCAAAAAACTTGGCGTTACCGACCGGCTCGGCAGTCGTGATTTTGGCCAGCCGGCCCCGGAAACGCTGGAAGTCCGCGGGCTTTTTCAAAGCCCGGTCCATGCCCGGCGAACTGACTTCCAGGATGTAGCCTGGGCCCGGAATCAAATCCTCGACATCGAGAATCACGCTCAACTGCTGGCTGACACGCTCGCAATCCGCGTGACTGATCTTCGGGTACGGGTCGCTGATCGCAGTCGTCTCGCCATTGGCTGCTTCCTCGACGGGGGGCGCGGGCGGTACACGGTCGATATACACCCGCAGGAACCGCTGCTTGCCGACCAGCCATTCGACATCAGCAATTTCCAGGCCTTCCGAGCGAGCCACCCGCTCAGCGGCTTCGCGGATTTTTTCGACATTCACGCGGAGACTCCCCGGCCTAAGCCGGTCAAAGGTGCACTGCAACCGGCGGCAACAAAAAAGTGGGCTTGCGCCCACTTATCCGTGCGACCCGCTTCAGAGCGAAAGATGAGTATATTCCGGCGGCACGGCAAAAGCAAGATACGGCGGGCGATGGGGGAGCCATTTAGCCGGCGCCGGGCCGGTTCGCTAACTCGCCCAGACGCCAAAAGGAGCTCAGGCCTGGCACCAACGGGTGCAAATCGCCCTAAAAAAAAGCGGGCGCCCTACGGTAGCAACCACAGGGCGCCCGCTGAACTATAGAAAGGGCAGCTCTTACTCAGGCTTCGTTGCCGGCGGTTGAGAGGTAGTCGGCTTGGCGGCTGGCGGCGTTACCGATTTGGCTGCCGGCCTGGCTGCGGGCGTCGTAGTGCCGCCCTTGACCGGATAAGCCTGGTCGTAGAGCCGGACGATGTCCTGCGTGACGTCGATCTGATTGGAGAAATACAGCACCGGCGATTGTTGCGCGGAAGTGTCCAAAATGGTGACGTAGCCGTTTTCGCGGCCATAGCGCTCGAGCACATCGATCATTTTGCGGCCGATGCGGTCGATCACATCGGCTTGCGCGGCGTTTACGTCTTCCTGGTATTCATCCTGCTTGCGCTGCCCTTGCCGCGTCAGCAGGTCAATTTGCTTCTGCAAGCGGGCCTTTTCTTCGTCGCTCAGTTTTCCTTGACCGGCGTCCAGCCGCTGTCTCAAATCGGCGATCTGTTTACCGATGTTCTCCAGGTCGCTGGTGCGCGGCGCGAACTGCGACTGCAACTCCGCCGAGGCTTGCTTCCCTTCGGCCGTGCTGACAATGGCTTGCCGCGCATTGATCACGCCCACCTTGCCGGTCGAAACGGAGCCGGCGACCGGAGCGCTCTGCGCCCGCACTGCTGCCGTGCCCAGTAGGCACGCAGCGGCCAAGGCCGCCGCACGAAACATTTTCAGGTGTGACCGCGAAGCGATCAATTCTAAGTGTGACCGCGAAGCGGCCAACTTGCTGGAATTCACGTTATTCTCCTTGTTGTGGTTGAACCGAAAGCAGCCACACTCGCGTATGGTTTGCTTCGCGTTCGAACCGTGCCAATTTTAATTTGGCTAGAAACTGTGTCCGCTCTCCCGGCGCGTCTTCCGAGCGTCGCACAAACCTTGGAGTATAGCTGAGGGACTTCCCGTCTCGCAATCGGAAAACGAACCCGTACGGATCTTTCGCCTTGCTCCTCGCGTCAGTTCGGCATCGGGAAAATAAACGCGCGGTTGTGCGCCTGATCCACGACGACCGCCAGATTTGTGAACTGGTCAATGGCGACACCGAGCTGCGCCGAACCGGGGAGTCCAAGCGTTTGACGCGTCTTGAAGGGATTCGAAAGCATATCCACAATCGAGATGGTCTGGCTCCCGAGATTCGTCGTCAGGAGCGCGCCCGTCTGCGGGTTATAGGCGATGCCCGTCGGATTGATGCCCACATCAACGGGACCGGTGGCGCCGGTATCCGGGTTAAACGTCGAAATCACGTTGCCACCGCTGGAATTCGCGTAAAAGAGCCCGGGGTTGGTCGACCCCGAAAACGCCGTGGGATCGAACACGATGCCAGTAGGGGTTGCCGAGACGCTGCCGATGGCTGCGGTAGTGCTCAAACCGGGAGTGGTTAATCCAATGTCAAGCGATGCCAGCTCCCCATTGGGGGGCGCGCCGCTGACAATTTGCAGGGCGGTGACCACGGCAAGCCCTTGATTGTTGGTTCCACGATCCGGATCAATAGCGATGGCGATAGGCTGCTGGATGCCGCTAATCGAGGAGGCCGACAGCGTGGTTGCCGGGGTGCTCGCGAAGAGCTGGGTAAGGTCGATTTCAGAAACCGTATTGGCGTTGAAATTGGCGACCAGAGCCGCGCCGGTTTCTTCGTTGATGGCCACGCCAATCGGCTGCGCGTTCGATCCTGTCTGAACCGCGGGGACGGCCTGGACGGGGGGCTTCTTCGTCAGATCGATGACCGACGCTGTGCCGTCACCGTTGTTAGCCACTACTGCAAGCCCGAAGCGCTGGCTTACCGCAACGCCCTGAGGCGAAGTGCCCACGGCCGCGGTGTTGATGATGTTGCCGAACGTGGCGCTGCCTGGGTTGATGTCGATCACCGCGATGTTGTTGCAGCCCGAGTTGCTGACGACGGCGATAGGTGAAAAAGGCCCATTCGCAATCTGGTCGGCAATGGCCACCGAACTCGGCATTGGAGTTCCGGCGGAACACACACCGGTCAAATCGACAGCCTTTATGACCAGGAATTCCGATGCATTGGATTGCAGGGCGCCGCTGATGATATCGAGCGCATAGTGATGCGGCGCGGACAGGAACGAGGCGGGAATCGTTGCCGTAAGCTTACGATCGCTCAATACCTGCACGTTGGCCTGAGGGATGGGCGTGCCGTCCAGGCGCACCTGCGTTGTGGCGTTGCCAGGGGCGCCAAAGCCTGCGCCAAAGATCTGCACGCCGCTCAAATCGGCCGTCGAAGTAAGCGTGGCTTCGGGAATCGAGGCATTCGGTATTCCGCCAATGTTTCCAAGCCCCGGCGTCGGACTGGGGACCAGCACTTCCGTAATCTCCAGCGGCTTCACCGCGATGTTCGGGCTCGAACCAGGCGGCCCAAGGTCGATCACCTCGATCTGACCCGGACTGGCTGGGCTGGAAGCCCCCGATTCCACAACGAACGCCTGATTGGTTGCCGGATCGACGACAATGCCGCCCCAAAGCGTCAGCGTGTTATTGGTCCCGTTCATTACCGGAATCGTTATCGCCCCTGGTCCGAGATGGGTATTCGGATTGGTCACAGGATTGGGCACGATCGCGTATCTTCTCCTGCTCACGGGGTCGGAAATGGAAACCTGTTGCACTTTGGGGTTGTAGGAAACCACGGAGTTGGTGAAGGGCTGCCAACTTAGATTCGTTGTCCCGGCAAACTCGATGGCATTCGAGCACGGATTTGTGAACGCCGTACAGCCAGCGGCAAATGCGATGGAGCTGACGGATTGGTCCAGCGAATTGAGCAGGTCAATCTGCGCGCTGCCAATATTGCCGCCGGTGGCGTTGGCATCGGCAAGCGCGGCGGTCCGTGTAATGGGATTGATGGCAATGCCTTGCGTGGTCTGCGAGAGTCCAAATTGCAGGTTGGGACTGCTAAAGAAGACCATGGCAGGGGGTGTCGTTTGACTGGTGTCCACCGTACCGCTTGCAGTCGAGTTAGGCACCGCATAGCTGAAGGTCACGCTGCTGTCCACGGTTACGGAGAATACGCCGTTGAAATTGGTATTGCCGGCGTTATTCGTCGTCGGGACGCCGGTGATGAGCACCGAACCCGCATTCCCTGGAAATAGACCGTGGGGTTTTGTGGTGGTCACCGTAACAATGCCCGCGCCCAGTGTGATCGACGAAATCTGGACGGAGTTCGAAGGCTTGGTTACGTCAATGCCGCTGACCGTTCCGGAACCTCCCGGGGTGACAAACGCCACATGGCTGTGCGGCGCAAAGGCCATCTGCGGGTACGCGCCGTTGTTCAGCGTAACCTGCGCGAACAGACACCCCGCCGTGAAGGGAGGTGTTGGCGGAGCGATTGCGCAGTCCGCGCCCTTATTCTGCGGCAGCGGCGGGTTCAGATTTACGATGAATCCCAGATTGGCGAAGGATGTTGTCGAAGTCGAGGAATAAGCGACCAATGCGTGATTCGAATCTGGATCGACGCCAATGGCATAAGCCATGGGCGCCGGCACGACCTGGCCTTGCAGCGCCTTGGAAATATCGACTGCCGTGGGAGTGTTGGGCGCGGGATTTTGTGCCGCGCCAGGAACGGGAATGGAGAAAACCATAACGGTCTGGCCGCTCACAACACCGGCTGCGGTCTGCTGGCCATAATTCACCACTGCGACGGTGTGATTGGCGCGATTCACGGACACCCCGACCGGGAGGTTCATCGGAACGCTTCCCACACCGGTCACAGGACACGATCCGGCGCAGTCGTTTCCAGAAGTATCAATGGGTATGAGTGTTCCGGGAGCTGAACTCGTCGGCGCAACGATACGGTAGAACTGGATGGCGTTCGAGCCGGTTTCCGCAACCACAACCACACCGAGATCGGTATCGATATCAATCGCACTGGGGTTCACGCCCGCGGGCACCGGACCTATTGGATTCACGGGCGCCAGGGAATTCAGCACCGGCTGACTCACCGAGTAGTCCGGAAATACCGCAAGATTGGTCACCGAAGCATTATTGACTGCCGGCTGCGGTAGAGTGGTGCCCACGACGGAAAGGGGATAGAGACCCGGGCCGCCCGAACTGATGCCACTGGTGGGAAAGGCGAGGTTGAGCTGACGAGCATTCGATAGCGTTTGCGAGTCATGCGGAATGGTATTGCCCTGAAACGTGACCTTGACGCTGTTGCCGCCGGGGCCGAAGTTGCCGCCATCGATGGCCACCTTCGTCTGCGAGCCCAAAGTTCCCTGGAGAACATCATCTGGAACGGAGGAGATGGAGGTAGGCCGCGTGGGAATAATATTGTAGGTAAAAACGCCCGTCGGCGAGGTGGTCACCATTTCACCGGGGTCGGTCACCGAAACGGTAACGGGCCCCGCATTTGCGAGATTCGCTGCCAACAGGCGAAGCCGAGCACCAGTGGAGGCCGGGTTTGGCGTGGTAGCGGTAGGAATCGGGAATAAAACCTTGATCTGCCCCGAATTCGAAGTCAGCTTCGTTGTGCCATTGTTGGCATCCGTCAGCGTAATGGTCGACGCCGAGGAAAGAAACGGTGCGTTCAGATAAATGTCCCAAAATAAAGCACCCTGAGGAGCGATGGTCGGCGAGATGCCATTGAAGGTGATCGGCCCGCCGGCAGTGATGGTAATGGTTCCGGTTGCAAAACGCGTGGTGTCGGCGTTCGCGGTGACAACCACAGTCACGTTGGCCGGGGTGGTAGTGACCGTCGTGCTCGTGGGCACGGTTGCCGGCGCCGTATAGAGCCCGGTCTTTGTGTCGATCATGCCGCAGCCGGGGCTGCACGTGGGCAGCATCGGAACCGCAGTGGCGGGCGTGGTGGATGTCGGCGAGGTCTGAGTCACCAGCCATGTCACTCCCTTGGCTTGAAGGTCGTTGGTCAACTGAACTTGGAACTGCTCCTGCTCCTTGGTGGGAACCGAGGCAGTGACGGGATTGAGGACAACACTGATCCCGGAATCGAGCGTGAGGGGCGCCATTCCTGTCCTCTTGGTGTCCTGCACGGAAGTGGCGACGATCTGGATCTGCAGGCCCGGAAACTTGGTGGGGTCGGGCACGGCAGCCGGTGCGTTGTAAGTCACCGTGGTGTTCTGCAGGTTGGTAATCGTTCCGACGGCACCGCTAGGAGTGGCGCTGCTGCATGCGGCTGGGGTGGAGGTCGTGGGGTTCCCTCCCGAAGTCGTGGCAGGCGTGGTCGTTGTGTAGGTGCAGGTCCATGTAACGTTGAGGTTGGTCGCGCCGCTCACCGTGGCCGTGAGCGTCAGCGAGGTGCCCACAATCACCGTGGGGGAGCCCGACGCGGAAACCGAAACGGACACGACGTTGGCGTTGTTGCTGCTGCTGCAGCCGCTCAACGGACCCACACAGGCGGCCAGCAACAAAATGGCCAGATCTTGGAACTTCCACGGCAACTTCGTTCTCACGATTTCCCCCACGCTCGCGCGCTCCGCGGACCCGCCACTGGCGCGAGTCTTAACTTTTTTTCCACAACTCTCGTGCGCTATCCGCGCTAAATTCGAAGCCCCGCGTTCCACCGTCAGAACGTCCGGCTCACCGTAAAGCGAAATGTCGTCTTCGGCTCGAAATAATTCAGCCCGCTGGGCTGGAACTGTAACTGTTTCAAAATCTCGTTGAACGTCTGCGGGTCGAACGCTTGTTTCAGCGACTGGAGCTCGCCCGGATCGATGTACGGGTTCTTCGCAAAAATTTCCGAATGAAAACGGTTAATATTGTATGCGTAATAAATGCGGAAAGGCGCCTGAACGATGGGAAGTTGCACGACGAATTCGATTCCCGCCGAACCGCGCAGCCGGAAATTCGTTCCGGAAGAGATAGCGAGCTGCTGCGTCAGATTGTCCCCGCGCTGGAGCTGATTGGGATTGTTCGGGGAATTCTGCGCAAAAGGGAAGGCGCCCGGCATCAGCAAGCTCTGGAAGCCTGAGCTATTAAGTTGCAGCGCGTTGCGGCGAACTACGCCAACGGTTCCGCCATCGAAGAACAATCCGGCCGTAACCGGACCAACAATCGGAATGCGGTATTCGAAGTTTCCGTATCCCTGATAATCACCGCCCGGCAAGGTCGCCGTGTAAATCAGAACGGGAACGTTAAACGAGCGCGTGATGCCGGAAGCATCCCTGAAAAAAACAGGCTGGGCAGTTTGCGTGGGAATAAAAGTCACCGGCGAGATGGAGCGGATGTCAAACCCGCGGATGTCGTTTTCGCCGCCCGCATAGAAACGGCTGAAGGGCGGCACTTCTCCGCCGCCGTAACCGGTGATGTAAGCCGTGGTCACACGAAACCCGATTACGTTGCGTTTCTTATTGACGGGACGAAACATCTTGAATTCGAAAGCGTTGGAGATGGTCTTTACGTTGCCGCCGAGCGGCCCGCCCGAAAAGGAAAGCGAATAGAAAAAGCTCTTGCCGGTCGTGGGATTCACGGGATTGTTGATCGTGTTGTACGTGAGCGTCGGCGTGATGGTGCTGGATACAATTCCGTCCAGCGCGCTCGGACCGACGATGCTGCGGAATTGCACGGATTCGAACAGCAGGGTGGATGCCTGGTTGAACGATTGAATGTTCGTGCGCGTAAGCCCGTAGGTCAGCCCGAATCTGGCGAACGGATACTTCTTGGGAGGATAGCTGGCAAACACCGTGAAGCCCGTGCTGTTTTGATTGTAGTTCTGCACGAATTGCGGGTTGATGCTGACGGACTGCCCAGTCAGGAGCGCTTCTTGCCTGGCTTGGTCAAAATTGTAACGGCTCGTGAACACCGTAAATCCACTGGAAATGGGCCGGTCAAACAGATACGGCTCCGTGAAGCCGAACTGGAAACTCCGCTGCAAGTCGCCGAACTGGGCGGAGAAGGTCAGGGTTTCGCCAAGTCCCAGGAAATTGTTGGTCTGATAGGTCAAGCCGATGAAACTGCCTGCGAGTCCGCTGACCCCGCCCTGCAGGCCAATGGACTGCTTGCCCTTTTCCTTGAGCTTCAGGTTAATGTCGACCGTGCCCTCTTTGGTGTTGCGCTTGATTTCCGCGGCCTTGTCGGCTTCGATCTTGTCGAAATAATCAAGCTGGTTGAGGCGGAGAATGCTGAGTTCCCAGGCGCGTTTGTTGAAGAGCTGTCCTTCGTCGATGAGCAGTTGACGCCGGATCACTTTGTCGCGCGTAGTGGTGTTGCCGCTGAAATCGATGCGCCGGACGTAGTACTGCTTTTCTTCGTTGAATTTCAGCGTCAGATTGATCTTCTTGTCGACATCGTCGATTTCCGTTTCCGGCTCGGCAGTGAAATCGATGAAACCGAATTCGCCGTAAGCTTTGCCGTAGTCCTCGAGCGCTTTACGGACCTTGCCGACGGCGAAAAGATCGCCTTGCTTCAGGGGGAAAATGCTCTTCAACGCGTCGACTTTCAGCGAGAGGGCTTTGTCCGGGTCCGCGCTGACGATCCTGAGCGTTCCCATCTTGTAGCGGTCGCCCTCTTCGATCGGAATGGTGATGTTGACCGCTTTGCCTTTGGATTTCTTCACAAAGGGCACGGGCACGCCCAGCTTGTTGCCTTGTTTATCGATGCTGTCTAAAACCGGATCTTTCACCAGCACCTTGAAGTAGCCGTTATCCTGGTACAGCCCGCGAATGCCTACTTCCAGGTCTTCGTTCAGTTTTTCGCGGTCGTAGGTTTTCGACAGGACCGGGAATTCGAAGAAGTACAAGGGAATGGCGTAGGGGCGGTCGTGGCGCATGGCGCGGATCAGTTTCCGGTCGCTGAACGCGTGATTGCCCGTGAATTTGATCTGGCCAACTTTTACCTTTGGCCCTTCGTCGATCTTGAAAACAAGAATGACCGCATTGCTGGCAGCGATGCGTTCATACTGGGGCGTAACTTTCGCAAACTGCCGTCCGTGTTCGCCCAGCAAATCCTTCAACACCACCTCGGCCTTCTTAATGCGCGTGGGGTCAAACGAGCTTTCCACCGTCAAACCAACTTTGCGTTCCTTAAACCGGTCGAGAATGTCCGATTCGGAAACCGAGTGGATGCCGTCGTAACGGATGCGCCGGATGACCGGGCGCTCCTGCACGACGAAAATCACGATCTTGGCGTTCGGATTGTTGGGTGAATCCTCGACGCGCAGCTTCACGTCCTCGAAGAACTGCGTGTTCCAGAGGGCCTGGAAATCGCGCTTCAGCGTCTCTTCGTTGTAAGGGTCACCTTCACGACTGAAGATGCGGGCCTTCAGGGTATCGCTGCGCACGCGCCGGTTGTTGAGGAATTCGATCCGTTCGATGACTACCTGTGGTTGGCCAGATGGCTGCTGGCCTTCCTCGGCACCGGAATTTGTAACCAAATCGGCAGTGGATGAATCCAAGGATGCAGAGGAAGGACTTCCTTCCGCGGATGCAGCCGCTCCCGCTTCGCGGTTTTGCTCGGTAGCGCCGCGCGAACCGGCCGCAAGCGTCAACACGAGCGCCGCGATCCAGCTAATCCGGCCCAGCAAAACCACAAACGGCAAACAAACTCTTCTTTGTGCGGCCAGAGAGGTCATCCAGGCCGCGCCCCCCAAACTCAAGTTGTTTATCTCCCGCCGGACCCGGTGTGGGCCGGCCGTGTGTTCTTGCGTTGTTTCAGATTCGCTAGTGGACGACCGGGGTTGCCTCGCCCACGGGACGGAACGACAGGCCTTCCCCTGCGACATAAATCTGCAGTGTCGCCGGCCTTTGGATTCCACCCTGAATGAGCGCCTCCGAGAGCGGGTCTTCCACATACTTCTGCAAAGCCCGCCGCAGCGGCCGCGCCCCATAACTGCGGTCCGCACACGTTTTCTCGAGGATCCACTGGCGTGCTTCCGGCGACACCACAATCTGCACCTGCCGGTGGATCAGCGTGTCGTTCAGCTGGCCCACAAGCAGATCGATGATACGGAGTAGATCGTCGTCGCCGAGCGGATTGAAAATAATCACTTCGTCCAGCCGGTTGAGAAACTCCGGATTGAACGCCCGCTTTACTTCGGTCATTACCATGTCTTCCATGCTCTTCTGTCCGGCCTCATCCACGCCGGACTGAAAACCCATCGAAGTGCGCTTCTGCAAATGCCGCGCCCCGAGATTGGAAGTCATAATGATGATGGTATTCCGGAAATCCACGGTATTGCCGAGCCCGTCCGTCAATTGCCCGTCTTCGAACACCTGCAACAATATATTAAAAACGTCCGGATGCGCCTTCTCGATTTCATCCAGCAGGATGACCGAATACGGCGTCCGGCGAACACGCTCCGTCAACTGACCGCCTTCTTCATAGCCCACGTACCCCGGAGGCGCGCCGATGAGCTTCGAGACGGAGTGCTTTTCCATGAACTCCGACATGTCGAAACGCACCAAAGACTTCTCCGAGCCGAACAGAAATTCCGCCAGCCGGCGAGCGACTTCGGTTTTGCCGACGCCCGTGGGCCCCAGAAAGAAGAAACATCCCACCGGACGCAGCGGCGATTTGAGCCCCGCGCGGCTGCGGCGAATTGCGCGTGCCAATGCCGTAATCGCTTTGTCCTGGCTGATGACGCGCTTGTGCAGCTCCGGTTCGATGCGCAAAAGTTTTTGCTGCTCGTCTTCCTTGATGGAGGTAACGCCGATCCCCGTCCAGCGCGCCACCACTTCCTCGATGTCTTCGCGGGTCACGATGCCCGTGGACGCATCGTCCAGCTTGTAGCGCTCTCTCAGTCCGCGCAGATTTTCCTTTTCCTTGCGCTCTTCTTCCGAGTAGAAACGCGCCTTCTCGAATTCGTGATTGGCGATCGCAGATTCCATGCGGTGGGTGATGAACTTCACGCGCTTCTGCACCTCGCCCACTTCTTCGGGCACCGAAGCCTGTCGCAGTTTCACGCGCGCGCCGGCCTCGTCGATCAGGTCGATGGCCTTGTCTGGCAGGAAACGGTCGGGGATGTAGCGGTTCGAAAGATAAACCGAGTAGCGCAGCGCCTCGTCCGTGTAGCTTACGGCGTGGAATTTTTCGTAACGCTCGCGCACACCTTGGATCACCAGCACCGCTTCTTCTTCATTCGGAGCCGGAACCTTTACTGCCTGGAAGCGCCTCTCCAGCGAGCGGTCCTTTTCAACCGACTTGCGGTATTCGCCCGGCGTCGTCGCGCCGATGCACTGAATTTCGCCGCGTGAAAGCGCCGGCTTCAGAATATTGGCGGCATCCAGCGAACCCTCGGCGGATCCCGCGCCCACCAGCGTGTGCAGCTCGTCGATGAACACAATCGAATTCTGGCTCTCCATCAACTCTTTCATGATGGTCTTGAGCCGCTCTTCGAATTGCCCGCGATATTTCGTGCCCGCGACAATCAAGGAAAGATCCAGCGAAAGAATGCGTTTGTCGGCAAGAAACGGCGGCACGTCGGCATCGGAAATCCGTTGTGCGAGGCCCTCGACGATGGCCGTCTTCCCCACCCCAGGCTCCCCGATCAAAACCGGGTTGTTCTTCGTGCGGCGGCAAAGAATTTGAATGACGCGCTCGACTTCGCCTTCGCGGCCAACCAACGGATCGAGTGACCCTTCCGACGCCGCTTGCGTTAGATCGCGGCTGAATTCCGCGAGCAATGAAGTTTCTTTCGGCCGCGCCGCCGCCGTTTTTTCGCCCGACGTGCGCGCCAGCTCTTCCCTCAGCGTCGAAAGACGCAGCCCGCGCTCCATCAAAATCTCCGAGCCGAAGCATTTCTCCTCGCGCAGGATGCCGAGAAGCAAATGCTCCGTGCCCACGTGCTTGTGTCCCAGCCGCTCGGCTTCTTCCGCGGCCATGTTCAGGATGCGTTTGCACTCCGCGCTCAGCGGCACTTCCACCGAGGTGGAAATGCGCTCGCGGATGGTGATGCGCGCTTCGATCTCTTTGCGGATCGATTCGATCGAGCCCTGCTGGCGGAGGAAGCGGTTCGCCAGGGCCTTGTCCTCGCGCATCAAGCCCAGCAAAAGATGCTCGGTCTCGATGTACGGGCTGCCGTATTGGCTGGCTTCGTACCGGGCAAAAAATATGACGCGTCTTGCTTTTTCCGTATACCGTTCGAACACGTTAGCTCGCTTCTCCCCCAGGGATACCGATCGCAACGGCCGCAGCCCCTCGAGTATTCAGAACGCCATGCTCCAGCCCTAGTATACGATTACACCGCGCGGCGAGCGCCAAATTGTGCGTCGCAATCAACGACGTCAACTGGTGCGTGCGGTGCAATCGTTCCAATAGCTCGAACACGGCCCAAGCATTCTGCTCGTCTAAGTCCCCCGTCGGTTCATCTGCCAGCAGCACGCTCGGCCCGGTGACCAGCGCCCGGGCTATCGCTACTCGCTGCTGTTCCCCTCCGGAGAGTTCCCCTGCACGGTGATCGGCCCGGTTTTCCAGCCCGACCTCCGTTAACCACTTTCGTGCCAGCCCCAACGCCGTGGAAAAATCGTCTCCGCGCAATAGCAGCGGCATCGCTACATTCTCCGCAGCAGTAAAATCGGGCAACAACTGGTGCCGCTGCCACAGAAATCCAACCGCGCGATTCCGAAACTCGGCCAGCGCTGTGTCATCATTCGTTTCAAGTGCTTTCGTCGCGAAGTATACTGTACCGCTCGTTGGCGTGTCTAGCGCGGCCAGCAAATGCAGCAAAGTACTTTTGCCCGCTCCGCTCGGCGCCACGATGGCCACCATCTCTCCGCGCTGCAAAATCAGGCTGGCATCCGTCAAAACCGCCAGGCTTTTCTCACCCGCGCCGTAGACTTTTTTCAAACTGCGCGCTTCCAACACCGGACCCGTGGCAAGCAAGCCGCTCGCCGCGGCATTCTGAATACTTGAATTCGAGTTGGAATCGCTGGGCATCATTTCCGTGGCCGAATCTTTCTCACTTCAGTGCCGCAAATGCCATTCACCCCTTCCTACTTAGATGCAGGTTAAGCAATCTTCGGGCCGTTAGACCGCGATCTTGTGGCAGCGATACGGACCAAAGCGTTTCCTATTTCTGCCCGTCGTCTGCCTGCCGAAATTCGGGCATCCCCTTGCCAGATTGGGACATTCGTAAACATTTTGATTTCAACAGCTTGCGGTGGGTATTGCGATTCAGCCAAGGCTGAGAGTTGTTCCCCGGCCATACCCGCCTGCCTCTGCATGTCACTAGGAGCAAACGGCACGCCAAAATCGCGTGGAAAGATTGACTCCGGCTCTCCTCGTCCTTCCCTACTCATACCGGAGAATCTCGACCGGCAAAAGCCGTGACGCCGCACGCGCCGGAACGATGGTTGCCGCTACCGAAATCCCCATCGCCACGACGGTAATCCACACGCCGTCCATGGCGCTCGGATGAAACGGCACGTAGGGCACCGCATAGACCTGCGGATCGAGCGGAATCAAATGATAGCTCCCGGCAACAAATGCAAACGCGTAACCCACTGCCAGACCGATGAGCGTGCCCGTCGCTCCAATGGTAATACCCTGCCACAGAAAAATTCTGCGGATCTGCTCGCGCCGCGTGCCCATGGACATCAGCACGGCGATGTCGCGCGCTTTGTCCGTCACGGTCATCGAAAGCACTACCAGGATATTGAGCCCTGCAACAAACGTAATCAACCCGATGAAAATCGCGGTCACCAGTTTTTCCAGCCGCAGCGCCCTAAAAAGGGCGCGGTTTTCCTCCATCCAGGTAGAGGCCAGGAACCCAGTTCCCGAAGCTTGCTCGATTTGCCGCGCAATCTCCCCCGCGCGCTCCGGTCGCTCCAGCCGGAACTCCAGAACATTGACCACATCGCTGGCGCCCGTCAGCCCTTGGGCCGCAGGCAAGGTGAGGAAACACCAGTTTTCATCGTAGTCGTAAAAGCCTGAATCGAAAACGCCGGCCACACGGAATCTCCGAGTCCGCGGCATCATCCCAAATGGCGTGAGCCTTCCTTGGGGACTCGTTAATGTTACGTAGTCTCCTGGCCCCAGCCTCCACTCTTGGGCAAGCTGCTTGCCGACCAGCAAAGCATCGATGCCTTCCGCATCAGGCGAAAAATCCAGCCGTCCGGCAATAATCCGCTGCAGCGCTTCGTCACTCTTTCGTTCACGCTCCGGGTCGATTCCCTTGGTCACAACGCCCCGCGCATCCCCGCCGAATGACATCAGCACGGTCTGATACACGGCCGGCGTCACTGACTTCACGCCGGGCGTCGCTGCCAGCTTTTCCGCCAAGGCTTCGTAGTTGTGGATACCTCCGGTGCCGGGCCGGGTGAGCGAGATGTGCGCGGTGACGCCGAGTAAACGCTCTTGAAGCGTTTCGCGAAAGCCCGTGTTCATGGAGAGCGCGATTACCAGCGTGGCCACGCCTGCAGCCACGCCCACAATGGAAAAGAGTGTGACCAGCCGGAGTACCGCGGGCCGGTACGGCGATCTCAAGTACCGCCGCGCGACAAACCACTCAAATCGCATGATTAGCGAGGGTCAGGCCGCTCGCTCGAATCGTGGGGAGCATCCACAAGAGAATACGTTACGCGCCGTGCCCTTCGGAAGTGGAAGATGAGTCGCTACCCGCTTCGGGCCGCAACAACGGGAACAGAATGACATCGCGGATGGAGGGCGAGTCGGTCAGCACCATGGTCAAACGGTCGATGCCGATGCCCTCACCCGCCGTCGGCGGCATGCCGTGGCAAAGCGCGCGAATGTAGTCGCTGTCGAGTTGCTTCGGCACTTCATCGCCGCCCGTGGCGATCTGTGCCAGGAAGCGGCGCTCCTGTTCGGCCGGATCGTTCAACTCGGAGAAGCCGTTGGCTACTTCCATACCGGCTACGTAAATCTCAAATCGCTCTGTCAGCGATGGATCTTCCGGCTTCTGCTTCGAAAGCGGCGAAATATCGGTCGGAAAATCGTAAAGGATCGTCGGCTGAACCAGCTTGTCTTCGGCCATCGTCTCAAACAGCAGCCCGGTCCACTCGCCGTCGCTTAGCGTGCCCTTTCCCGCCGCGTACGGCGCCCCAGTCCTCTTGGCCCAGGCGTTATACATCGCCGTCGCTTCGCGCGCGCCTCCGTCCGAACCCAGTTTTTCCGCCGTGGGAGCTTCGCCCGCGTCCGCCGGCCAGTGCTTCACGATGGCCTCGCGCATCGTCAGGCGTTCCATCCGCGAGAAATCCAGCTCCGTTTCCCCGTACTTGACCGTGGTCGAGCCGGTAATGTTCTTCGCCAGCTCCGCAAAGAGCTGCTCGTTCATGTCCATCAGGTCGCGGTAATTGCTGTAGGCTTCGTAAAACTCCAGCATGGTGAACTCGGGATTGTGTTGTGTGGAAATCCCTTCGTTCCGGAAATTGCGATTGATCTCGTAGACTCGGTCGAGGCCTCCGACCGTCAGCCTCTTCAAATACAGCTCCGGCGCGATCCGCAGATACAAATCAATGTCCAGCGTATTGTGGTGAGTAGTAAACGGCCGGGCGGCCGCCCCTCCCACCAACGGATGCATCATCGGCGTTTCCACTTCGAGGTAACCGCGCGCGTCAAAAAATCGCCGCAACTCCTGAATAATGCGCGCTCGCGTGACAAAAACCTGCCGCGCCTTCTCGTTGGCAATCAGGTCCAGATACCGTTGCCGGTAGCGCAATTCCACATCCGTAAGCCCGTGCCACTTCTCCGGGAGCGGCAGCAGCGCTTTCGCAAGAAAAGTGATCTCTTGCACCCAGATGGAGAGCTCGTTCGTCTTGGTTCGAAACAGATGGCCGCGCACCCCGATGGAATCGCCGAGATCCAGCAGGTGAAACAGTTGAAACCCCGCCTCGCCGACAACATCTTTCTTTACATAGATTTGGATGCGCTTCCCGCTTCCCTGCAGGTGCGCGAACCCGGCCTTGCCCATCAACCGGAGCGACACGATGCGCCCGGCGACACGCACTTCGCGCTTGTTGGCTTCCAATTCCGTTGCCGGCGCTTCGCTGAATTTTTCCACCAGGGCCGCGGGCGTATCCGTCCAGCGAAATTCCCGCGGATAGGGGTCATGGCCCAGCGCTTGAATTTGCTCGAGTTTCTTTTGGCGCTGCTCAAACTGGTCGCGCGGCTCAAATTCCAATGGGAAATCCTTTCAATCGTGATGGCAGCCGAGTATAGCGGCCCGCACCTGCCAAGAGCAACCAAGGCAGATTTCGAATGCATTGCATAGGAAGCACCTATAAATTGGTAGAGATTAAGAAAGTTCTAGCTCCAGGATATGTTTTTGATATACTCCCCGCTGCTGCCCCCAGGGAGAAACCCGTGAGCGACCGACTCCGCCCCCCCAGACCCCGCGGTACGTCTGTCAAAGAAGACTGGCGCGCTTGGTTGCCAGAAGAAAAATCCAAAGTCTTTGGCTTTTATGTTCAGCAACTCGAAGCCAGTTACACAATGTTGAGCATCACGCTGAATGAAGCGATAGAACTGCGCCATGAGGGACGCCTGACAAAGTGCTTCCAGACGATGTGCGTCACTCCTGCCTTGTGTTCGCGGCTTACGGATTCCCTATCCGCATTGCTGCGGGCTCTGGGCGAGCACGCCAATCATTACGGCACCGTTCCAAACGCCGCCCCTCTGGATCCTGCTAATTTCAACAGTTCGAAAGGTCAACGCTCGGCGCGCATGAGCGGCCTGCTGAGTCATGTCTTGCTCACGCAGCGCTCGCAATTTCTTCACAAGGTCAGCACTTTGGAGGAAATGGTTGACGATCTTGGCCGCGATTATTGCGACACCGCCGAAGACCTTTCTGCCGGCGCTGCCACCGACCCCGCCATGCTCTGGCAGGCCGCGGACGAGGACCACTTCGACATGAATACCTGCCTTCGTGAGGCCATCGTTCTCCTGAAATCCTTTCTGCTGGCCCTGCCGGAGGACCAGATTCCCGCTTTTCAGCGCACAGTCAGCAGCCAAATGCTCGCACCCAAGGCCAAGCCTCCTGTCCGCCAGTCTGTGATCCGCCATAGACGAATGACGCAGATCGCGGGACAATAGTTAGGCCTGCTAGCCCGCGGCACCCCGGTGCATTTCACGGGAATATTCGTCCTTCCGCTCGTGTTTGTTTAGGCATGCGGAGCAAAGCAAGGACAACTCAAGGAGGGTTTCGGCGCATCCGAGAGGTTGGATGTGCCGCTATTGGACCGTTGGCCAGAAACCGACCAAGCGATCCGAGCGTGTCGGCTTCTCAATCGCCCAGGGCGTTGGCTGCTGCGCAGCCGCCCAAAGCGTTGACTGAAGCGGAAGCCATTCGCCTGGCCCAAGCCGGGGATGCCGCGGCTTTTGAGTTTTTGTACCAGCTCCACGGTCGCCGCGTCTACGCCCTCTGTTTGCGCATGGTGAATAACCCATCCGACGCGGAAGATCTGATGCAGGAGGCCTTTCTCCAGCTCTTTCGCAAGATTGGCACCTTCCGCGGCGAGTCGGCCTTTTCGACCTGGTTGCACCGCATGACGGTCAACGTTGTACTGATGCGGTTGCGAAAGAAGTCGCTTCCCGTGGCCTCGCTGGAAGAAACCACGGACCCGGATGAGGAAACCGGGGGCCCACGGAAAGATATCGGTGCACCGGACTTGCGTTTGACGGGCGCAGTCGACCGGGTAAATTTGCAGCGTTCCATTGAGAAACTGCCCCCCGGTTACCGGACGGTATTTGTGCTGCACGACATACAGGGTTACGAACACAACGAGATAGCCGGGATCATGGGATGTTCGGTAGGCAATTCGAAGTCCCAGCTGCACAAGGCGCGTACCAGGCTCCGCGACCTGCTGCAAGAGGAAGTCCGCGAGCAGGCGCGGCAAATGCGCCATGCCGCAAAATCTCAGGCAGGCCAGGGCGATTGATATACAATCGAGGCAACTGCCAGCGCCAAATGAGTGTCAAAGGTTTCAGTGCAATGGAGCGGGGAAAACTGCCAAAGCTTTTACCCGCGGGGTGATCGGTCATGCAGTGCAGAGATGTGGAAATCGTTCTTGAACAGGAAGGTCTGGCGCCACTGCCGGACGCGGCCAAAGCCCATCTGGCGGAGTGCAGCAGCTGCCAGGGCCTGGTAGCCGACCTTACAAACATTGTCGCCACGGCACACTTGCTGCCTGCGGAGGCCGAACCTCCGCCCCACGTTTGGATTTCACTCCGCGCGCAGCTCGAGGCAGAAGGCATCATCAAGACTCCAGCCGAGATTGCTCGCGCGAGCGCCCCGTGGTGGCAATCGTTTGCCGCGGCTTTCCGCGCTAGAGCTTTCGCCGCCGCTGCCGTCGGACTGCTTATTGTGGCCGCTGCCGCTTATCAGCTTCAAAAGCCCGCCCCAATGGTCCAGCGCGACGCTTTCGCGGATACCGCGATGGCTCTTAACGAGCAGGAACAAGACCTTTCGAATATGCGGCTGGCCAGCACTTCTGCGGTGGACTCCTCTTTCCGGCAGAATCTCCAAACCGTCGACGAATTTATTTCCGAGTGCGAGCGGCATCTTAAAGAGGACCCGCAAGACGACTTGGCGCGCGAATACTTGTCCCGCGCTTATCAGCAAAAAGCGGAATTGCTGTCCGCGATGATGGATCGCGGAGGGAGCGTAAACTGAAATGAGCTTGAAAGCGATGGGACGCCATGTTCTGCCTGTGCTCGGCGCCGCGATATTCCTGTGTTCCGCCGGGCCTGCGAAAGCCACCGGGCAGCGCGTCGAGAGGCAGTTCACCGTACAAGGCCGGCCGGTGGTTATGATTCAGGCCGTGACCAGCGGCCGGATTGAAGTGAAATCCTCGAAGAACCCGCAAGTGATCGTCAGCGCCAGCCGCGCTTCCGACAAAATCGCAATAGACATCGAACAGGCCGGGGATCGCATCGACGTCACGGCCATTATCCTGGATCCCTCCGCACAGCCTTCCGAGCTGGAATCCAATTTTTTGATCACGGTTCCTGAAGAAACCGAACTCCAGCTCAGAACGCAAACGGGTCTGATTTACGTCGAGCAGGTCATGGGCGACATGACCCTGCAGAGCGTCGCCGGTGACGTTCATCTAAAGGAAGTCTCCGGCTACATTGTCGTCCGCACCACCGGCGGCTCCCTGGTCTGCACCCAGTGCGCGGGCAAACTCGAGTTTCGCTCCGTCAGCGGCGGCGCCCAGATTTTGCAGCCCGGCCTTACCAACGTCAGCCTCTTCTCTACCTCGGGAAACATTCTTTACGATGGCGATTTTATCCGCACGGGCATCTACACCATGCAAAGCGGCAAGGGCACGGTCGAAGTCCATTTCTCCGGAACGGATTCCTTCGATCTCAACGCCCAGACCACCATGGGCACGGTCGACAACCAGGCCTCCGCATACCTCAAGCCTGACTCTCATGGCATGAAGCACCTGGCTGGAAAATTCTCCAAGGGTCTCTTCGGCACTGTCGGCCAGGGCCTCGCCAAAGTCGAGCTCTCCTCGTACAGTGGTACAATCCGTATTCTGAAGCGCAATTAATTTTCGCGCTGCAAATACGTGACGCAACCTCCCTTCTTGCGCGGGTCCAATGCTCGCGTTCAGATTCTTTGTCTCGCCGGCTTCATGGGTTCCGGCAAGACCACTGTTGGCACGCTCCTAGCACGCCAGTTGGCTTGGCGCTTTGTCGATCTCGATGACCGCATCGAGGAATCCGCCGGCCTCGCCATTCCCCAGATTTTCGAACGCCTCGGCGAGCCGGCGTTTCGCCAGATCGAAGCCGACCAGCTCCGCGCCACGCTGGGCCGCGCCTTCGAATTGAAAGAAGGCACCGTGCTCGCTCTTGGCGGGGGCACTTACGCCCAGCCCGGCGCCCCGGAATTTCTCCGCGCCGCCGGCATTCCGGTCGTGTGGCTCGATTCGCCCATCGAAGTACTTCTACAGCGCTGCATGACCATGACCGGCCGCCCGCTCTTTCGTGATGTCGATAGTTTCCGCGAACTTCACGCGCAGCGTTTGCCCTCTTATCAGCAAGCCGATCATCGCATCGATAGCTCCGGCGAACCCACCGCCGTCGTCGCGGAAATCCTCCGCCGCGGAATCACTCCCTCAGTGAACAGCGAAGCACATCTCGTTGTCGAAAAACCAAATTCCTGACGCTCCGCGCATAGAATGGGTTGCGTCGGCTCTATTTGCTCGCATCCAGATCCGTCTTTGCGCAGAATTTTTCCGCGGCAAGCCGATGAGGAGGGTTTCGTGAAGCAGGATACCACCAGCCATGTGCTCAAGCTTTCAGTCGCATTTGGAACTGCGGCGCTGCTACTCTGCACCGCGCTAAGTTTTGCCGCCCCGAAAAAAGCTGCCTCCAGCGCAGCTTCTTCCGCGCTCGCGGCGGACAAAGGAAAGCTCACGATCAAGCTCGATGGCCAGACCGTCGGCCACGAAGAATTCGAAATTTCGCCTTCCGCTGGCGGCTGGACCGCCAAAGGCACCACCGATGTAAAACCTCCTGAAGCAGCTTCCGCTAGGGTCACCGGCACGCTCGTGCTGCAACCCGACGGCTCGCCGATCAGCTACGAGTGGACCGCCAAAACGGATAAAACAAACGGCGCTCATATTCTCTTCGCCAACGGCACCGCCAAGATCACTCTCGAAATGCAGGGCGCGCGCCCCTTCGAACAGGATCTAAGCTTCGGCGCGCCGCTCATCGCCGTCCTCGACAACAATCTGTACCACCAATACGCCATTCTCGCCCGCGTCTACGATTGGACCAAGCGCGGCACGCAAACTTTCCCGGTGCTCATCCCGCAAGAGCTCACGCCCGGCTCGATCACTGTCGAATCCACGGGCTCGGCCACCGCCGACGGCAAATCCTACCAAGGCCTCAAAGTCACCACGGCCGACATAGAGGTCCTCCTCCTCCTCGATTCCAATCATCGCCTCATGCGGCTCGAAGTTCCCGCCGCAAAAGTTTCCGTTATTCGTGATTAGCATTTCTACACCGTCAAATTCCGCACCAAAACAAAAACGCGGTATCCCGATCCACTCGGGATACCGCGTCAAAGTGTGCTCTGCTGGGTAAAACTCTATCGCGCAACCGGCCGTTGAAACACCGGCTTGCCCTGAGAACCGAAGGGCGCTTCGGGACGCCGCAGCGGATAGCCCTGCGGATGGCCATGCGCATGCGTCAGCGCATGTCCATTCGAATGGCCCGTGCCGATGTGACCGTTGCCGTTGCCATTCGCCGGCGTCGCCTGCGGCAGCCGCGCCGGATTACCGATAGGGCGGAGATTGATGGGCACTGCCGCGACGTGATCGCTGATCGCCTGCAGCCTCTTCAGAATGGACTGCCACTGTTCCCAATCCAACTGGCGCAGGAACGGCCGCAATCCCTGAATGAACGGATCTTCCAGCAGCGCTTCGCCGTCGGATTCCGGAATGAAGAACCGGTTCAGCCCGACGCTCAGCGCCTCGGAGATCTTCTCCAGCGTGCCGAGGCTTGGCGTCATCTGGCCGCTTTCGATGCGGGACAAGTAGGAGCGCGAGACCTTCGAGCGTGATTGCAGTTGGCTCTGGGTCATCGAGCGCGATTCGCGCAACTGGCGTATGCGCTGGCCGATGTTCTCGACCGTCTCCTGGTTGGCGAACTTTTCCGACGTGGGCTCAACGGCTGCTTCCTCCGGAGGTGCCGGTGGAGGAATCAGGAACTCCAGACGCTGAGGCAAGGCGCGCACGCAACGCCGGCAATTCCCTGTGCGCGTCCGGTACTGGACTAGACCACATGTCTTACAGCGAATGACTTCCCGATCCAACTCTAACGAGTGCATCGTTTCTTTCTCTAATTGTGCAGACACCGGTACTCCTCGCTGACTGTATTTCCGGCGTGCGGATTGGAGAGGAACGCTGGAACGTTCTTCGGGGGAAGGCAGATAACTGGCGCGATGGGGAGTATCGTTCGCATAGCCGTTTTGTGTCAAGAGTATTTTTAGACTATTTTTAGGTGTGCTCATCGCGCACCCCCGCGTTACGCCAAAGTTTCGCCTGTCCCCTCGTACAGCTCGCTCTATTCCTATCGTCCCCTCCTTCCAATCCTTTAATACGCTAACCCCTCCAACCCCGAACAGTTGCTGTCCCGTTTTGGTTCCGTCTTCGCTCTTCCCTTTCTCACCACTCGCCACTCGCCACTTCCCCTTCGCAGTCCGTTCCTTGACAAGTAACCAACACTAAATGATTATCGCCCTGGACCATTCACTCAATCTCTCGGAGACCCACCCCGCATGGCGCGCACCAAAAAGCGTGAAACGAAATCCCCGAAAAACGGCGCCAACCTTGGCTTCGAGGCCACTCTCTGGCAAGCCGCCGACAAGCTGCGCGGCAACATGGACGCCTCCGACTACAAGCACGTAGTCCTCGGCCTAATCTTCCTCAAATACATCTCCGACGCTTTCGAAGAACGCCACGCCGCCCTCCAATCCGAGCCCCACGCCAACCCGGAAGACCGCGACGAATACACCGCCGAAAACGTCTTCTGGTCCCCAAAGCCGCTCGCTGGCCCAAGCTCCAGGCCGCCGCCAAGCAGCCCGGCATCGGCAAGCTCCTCGACGAAGCCATGCTCGCCATCGAAAAGGACAATCCTTCTCTCAAAGGCGTTCTCCCCAAGGACTACGCCCGCGAATCCCTTGATAAGCGCCGCCTCGGCGAGCTCATCGATCTCATCGGCACCATCGGCCTCGGCGACAAGGAAAGCCGCTCCAAGGACATTCTCGGTCGCCTCTACGAATACTTTCTCGGCCAATTCGCTGCCAGCGAAGGCAAAAAGGGCGGCGAGTTTTACACCGCGCAATCCGTCGTCAAGCTCCTCGTTGAAATGATCGAGCCGTACAAAGGCCGCGTCTTTGACCCTTGCTGCGGCTCCGGCGGCATGTTCGTGCAATCCGAGAAATTTGCCGAAGCCCACGGCGGCCGCCGCACCGACCTCAGCATCTACGGCCAGGAATCCAATCAGACCACTTGGCGCCTCTGCAAAATGAATCTCGCCATTCGGGACCGTCAGGCCAGGTAGCTCTTATTCTCAATCGACCGCTAAAATGAGAGACTAAGTCCCGGTGAAAAACAGTCACAAAACTACTTGCTTCGACGTTTTCGAGCAGTGCGTCCTAGCGGTTCAGAGCGGGGAGCTCATTGAATCGATAAGTGCCAAAGACAAAGAATTCCATTTCCAGAATTGGTTTCAAAAAAGGCTGGAAAGACTCAGTGTTCACTTTGAAGGATCAGGGCGCAACACATATCCCGACTTTTCGCTCGTTGAATACACAGAGGGCTACGAAGTCAAAGGTCTAGCTTGGCCTGGACGGGAGCGCGATTACGATTCAAATAGTCAAGTGCCGAGCGGGTATCACAACGGCCGTCAGATTTTCTATGTTTTTGGGCGGTACCCAGCAGACATGACCCCTTACCCCGACACCGGAGGCGGACGCCGCCAGTATCCGGTTGTTGATTTGGTTGTATGCCATGGCGACTTCCTAAACGCAGACCATGAATACGTTCACAAAAACAAGAGCGTCAAGGGTTTTGGAACCTACGGCGACATCATGATTCGAGATAGGAAGATGTACGTGGCACCTACTCCGTTCGCCCTAACCGAGGGCACCACAGGACTGATGACCCTCATCGTTCCAGACGGCACTTCTGCCGACTCTCGCTTCGCGCTGGTTGGCCAACTCACGCGCATTGAGACCGACAATCTCGTTGTAGGGTATAGTTTCGATTTTAGTACCAATGAACTCAAAGGAGTTCTGGTTCCCAACCCGAGTGCCGGAGATCAACACAACTTCTGCGCATATCGACTGAAGTCCCAATCACAAAAAGGCGTGACAATGGTATCCAGGACTTCGATTCTAAGGGCTGTTGAAGCTATGGATGAGGAATGACACTCGCTACGCCACAACCCCTGGAGAAAGTTCGTCAGGGAAGAGCCATCGAATATGACTTTCCTATCATAGAAGTAAGCCAGGTTGCCGAGCACGAGAGTTGGCGAAAGGAAATCAATCGTCCCCTCTATCACATTCACAAATGGTGGGCGACCAGACTTGGCTCAGTTTTTCGGGCGATGAATTTGGCCGCGCTGAGTCCCAGCGGCGCAAATATTTGGGATTCCTTCTACAAACGCAATGATTTGGCGGGCAGGGTTGTCCTCGACCCCTTCATGGGTAGCGGTACAACGTTGGGCGAAGCTCTAAAGATTGGGGCGATGGCTGTGGGATGCGACATCAACCCCGTTAGCACTTTTCTCGTACGCCAGTCCCTCGCCCGCGTGCCAGAGGCCGTCTTACGCAGCGCTTTTTCCCAACTGGAGCGCACCATCGCTTCGGAAATCGCGCGCTATTACCAGACTAAAGACCCAGAGACAGGCGAAATGATTCCTGTTATGTATTCGTTTTGGGTGAAACTCGTTCGAACCCCCGATGGCGAATTCGTTCCCCTATTTGACCGGTACGTTTTTGCGCAGGACGCCTACCCAAAGCTAAAGCCAATGGCGCAAATTGTATGCCCGAATTGCTGGGAGATCTTCGACGGTCGATATGATGCCAGTCACGCGGACTGTCCCGCTTGTCACGTTGCATTTGATCCCCAGAAGGGTCCAGCGTCGGGGCAGTATGTTACGGCCCATAGTGGTCGGTTCCGCATTAAGGACCTCTTGCCAGCAGGTGGGCCGCCGTTGGCGCATCGCCTTTATGCTTTGATAGCACAGCGGCCGTCGGGCGAAAAAATCTATCTAAAAGCGAGTCAAGACGATCTAGCCCTGTACCTTTCCGCCCAGGAACGACTAAACAAGGAAAATCTGCCGCTCCCGACTCTACGCGTGCGTCCCGGCCACAACACAAATCAAGCAAGGGGGTACAACTACTTTTCCTGGCGTGAGTTCTTCAATGATCGTCAACTCTTGTGTCTTGGGTTGTTGTTACGCGAAATACTTAGAATCGAGGACCGCCTCGTACAAGAGCAGATGCTGTGTCTTTTCTCTAGTACTCTTGAATTCAACAACATGTTTTGTAGCTTCAAAGGTGAAGGAACGGGAGCCGTGCGACATATGTTTTCGCATCACGTCCTCAAGCCGGAGCGGACTCCCTTGGAAAACTCCGTCTGGGGAACCGAAAAGGCTAGTGGCACATTCTCGTCCCTATTTGAGTCTCGGCTTCTCCGGGCAAAGCGATACCTTGACGATCCATTTGAGGTCATCATCAATCCCGGACTACTGAAGAATTTGGGGCGACCGGGCAAAATCACTTCAAGCGCGCCCCTTGATGCCACTCAGCATAGTTCGTGGGACGAACTCGTTGCTGCAGGCTCGGGAACACTGATCTTAAATGGTGACAGTGCACGCTTACCTATACCCGACCAATCCATCGATGCCGTTGTGACCGACCCTCCGTATTTCGATTTTGTGCACTACAGCGAATTGAGTGATTTCTTCTTCGCTTGGTTGGCACCGGCCTTGCGCGACCGTTTGCGATGGTTTGATAGGGAGGATTCGTCCGATCCCGGCGAAGTCCAGAACGCAGACCCCCGAATATTTGGACACCAAATATCGCGCGTCTTTCTCGAATGCTCCCGAGTCCTGAAAGAAGATGGCATTCTCGCCTTCACATTTCACCACTCACGAGCTGAAGGCTGGGCTGCAATACACGAAGCCATCTGTGCCGCTGGACTCCAGATCGTAGCAGCTCACCCAGTCCACGCCGAGTTGCGTGGAGCAAGTCCAAAGAGTGCGGCCAATGACCCGATTAGTCTCGATTCCATACTGGTGTGTCGAAAACCTTGTGTGGATTTGCCGCCCCACTATGACCAACATGCTGTAATCACGAGAACGATGGGGCTCGCAAAAATTTTATCCGAAAATGGGATGAGACTTTCTCGTGCCGATCACTTCGTGATCGCCGCATCCCAAGCGCTCGCAACGTCTTCCGCAGCGCGCCTTTCCTTTGACGAGATGCAGGCTAGGCTAGAAGCGCTAAGAGTTGAAATGAACCGATCGGAACTGGCTGATTTGAAGGTACCAGTAAAGGGATCTGCAGCTACGGGAGAATTGAATTCGGCTCTCTATTAGTGCCAAATCTTATTTCGCGCCGTTGCGTCCGACAAAGTGATCGACATCTTTTCGGCCGCTGACCTCAAGTCCCCCGAAATCTCCATCCTCTCTGACCAGTTCCTCGCCGAAATCAAAGACCTCCCGCAACGCAACCTCGCCTTCGAAGCACTCAAGAAACTCCTCAACGACGAAATCAAAGTCCGTGCCAAAAAGAACCTCGTCCAGTCCCGCCTCGTCTCCCAAATGCTCGAAGAGTCCATCCGCAAATACCAGAACCGCGCAATCGAAACGGCCCAAATCTTGCAAGAATTAATCGACCTTGCGAAGCAAATGCGCGAAGCAGACAAACGCGGCGAAAACCTGGGCTTCACTACCGAAGAGCTCGCTTTCTACGACGCCCTAGAAGTCAACGACAGCGCCGTCAAAATCCTAGGCGACGACACCCTAGAAACCATAGCCCGCGAACTGGTCGACACTGTCCGCAAGAACACCTCCATCGACTGGACCTTCAAGGAAAGCGTCAAAGCCAAGCTCCGCACCATGGTCAAGCGCGTCCTCCGCAAACACGGCTACCCGCCCGACAAACAAGAAAAGGCCACCCAAACCGTCCTCGAACAAGCCGAACTCCTCTCTCGCGACCTCGCCGCGTAACGATGGCTTCCTATTTTCATCAACAGAGACCTTCTACCTTAGTGCTCCGCATCTTTACCCTGCTTGCCCTGAGCCTCGAAGGGAGCTTCGAAGGGCGCGACGCTTTACCAGCGCGTGCGGAGATGCTTTTTGCTGCCACTTTTCGACTTTCAACTTTCGACTTTCAACTCAATTCCCCGGTGCCAATTCGAACAGACACCCAACTATCCCGCAGGAAACAAACCATTTATCAGTAACCACTTGACACTCAGTACCGATATGCTATAATTTTCCTTGAAAGTCGGCATGATTCCCCCCATGCCCGGCCAACCATGATCGCCCGCCCGGCTGTCCTTCTAACTTCTCCGGAATCCTCCCCTCGAACCTGTTTACCTTTCTATAAACAGGCCACAGCCATAACTCCTTTGGAATCCGCACTTACGAGCCGCTCCCATCTCATTGAAAACACAGCCAATTTAAGTCCCGCAGAATCGCCACTAACGAGAATTTCCCTCGCAACATTCTTAGAATCAACACTTACAAGGCAACTCCGCGTTTTGCCGTGTTTTGACCGAAATCGTCCGGCCACAACCCTCTTAGAATCAACACTTACACGATGTGAGTCTGTAAGATCTTTAGAAGCAACGCTTACGAAAAAACGGGGGAGGGGGGAGGGGTCCCTTGCTCTATCCGTTACTTCCCCATCCCCAACCCCTATCCCCCCATCCTCTCCGTCCACTCAAACTCGCCACTCGTTTACCCTGCTTGCCCTGAGCTTCGAAGGGACTCTCGAAGGGTCATCAGTCACTCGTCACTCGTCACCCCTCCTGCGCTACACTACTGCTTCCTTCTTGGGGAGAACCGCATGCCGACCCGTGACGACGCCTGGAAACTGCTTTGCGAATACACTGCTTCCGAATCTTTGCGCAAGCACATGCTGGCCGTGGAGGCTTGCGTGCGCGCTTACGCCCGCAAATCCAGCGCCGACGAAGAACTCTGGGGACTCACTGCCCTGCTTCACGACTTCGACTACGAGCGCTGGCCCAATGACGCGCATGCTCCGGACAAGGAACATCCCGCCGAAGGCGCCAAGATTCTCCGTGAACGCGGCTATTCCGAGGAAATCATCCGCGCCATCCTCTCTCATGCGGACTATTCCAACGTCCCGCGCCAGTCGCCGCTCGAACACACCCTGTACGCCTGCGACGAGCTGGCCGGCTTCCTTACCGCTTGCGCCTACGTTCGCCCGTCCAAGAGCATCCTCGACCTGGAGGTCGATTCCGTGAAGCGCCGCCTCAAGGACAAAGCTTTCGCCAAAGGCGTCAGCCGTGAGGACGTTCGCAAAGGCGCCGAAGAACTGGGCATCCCCCTGGAGGAACACATCGCCTTCTGCATCGCCGCCCTCCGCGAACATGCCGACGCCCTCGGCCTTCGCGGAACTCTTGGTGAATCGGCAGTACAAGCCGCGGGAAGCTGAATCCAGGAATTCGCGCGAGAATGAGAGACTATTGCTCTTTGCGGAATCGAGCCTGAAAAAGGAGTCACCCCATGGAAGCGGCAGCCGCTGCGCAAAGCGACGCGGAAATCAAAACTCTATTGGACATTCTGCAGCGCACGGAACAAAGCTTCATCGCCGCAGTCAACGGCGTTTCCGCGAATCAGGCTGCGTTCCGCACCGTACCTGGCCGCTGGACGATTGCTGAAATCGCCGAGCACATCGCCCTTGTCGAGGAAACTCTTCTCACGCTGCTCTCCGCGCCAGAATTCTCCGCGCAAGAGCCCAATCGTTCGATCGACGACAAAATCCACCGCCACGCGACCGACCGCCGCAGGCCCATTCCCGCGCCGGAGTTCGTGATTCCCGCCGGCCGCACCGGCGTTCCCGAATCCATCGAAAAGTTTCGCAAGGGGCGCGCACAATCTCGCGAATTGGCTCACAAAACAGCGCCAGACATGCGAAATCGGCGGGTCAATCATCCCGTCGCGGGGAACATCGACGCCTACCAATGCATGCTGATCCTGGCCTATCACCCCCAGCGCCATGTCAGCCAGGTCGACGAGATCAAATCCCACCCCGACTATCCACGCTGATGGTGGCACGTCTCGCACCGCCCTGCCAAAAGCACGTGTGCCGCGCGCTGCTGCAGGTCCTAGTTTTTAGTTTTGTAGTTCATGTGCCCGTTTTCGCGGCCTTGTATAAGAGTCCTACCACCGTGCCCACGAGTGTCCATTCAATAAGCTCGCTAACCGCCAGTTCGATGGCCAGCTTGGTGCTGATATTGATCGTCGCGAAGTTGACTCCCACAAACGCTCCCGCCATGAAAATCCCGAACAGCAAGCCCAGGCCTGCACCCTCCATTGCGCCGCCTCTGTAGCCTTTCGCGTAGATGGCGGTGAAAATCAAGATGGCAATGAAAATTCCGGTCAGTCCGAACGGCATGTGGTTTCGTGCCGCTTCACCGGCGCGGTACACGCCCTCGGGGTACGGAGTGTAGTCTTTCGCGATCAGCCTGCCGTGTACAATGAATCCGTAAATGAAGAACACCACGGTAGCGGCAACGGCAGACAGCACTATCCGTCCGTAGTTCATTTTCGCATTCCTCCTGAGCGGTCCGAACATCGATTGCAACCGCAACCGGCTTACGTTGCTCTGCCCGTGAACGTTGGATGGAGTCTGGCAAACGCTGCGGCTGGCGCCAGCAGACTCGCGCTCACACCATTCAGCGCGCCGCCGCACCGACCGCCTTGTAGAGAAGACCGATCACCACGCCAACGACAATCCATTCGATGAAGTAAGCTGCAGATTGCTGAAGAGTCAGTTTCAGCCCGATGTTCAGATTGACGTAGTTGTGCACCACAAAAGCGCAAACGGCGAAAATTCCAATCAGCGCCCCGAAGCGTGCGCCTTCGGCGGCGCCGGAGCCGCCCCGATACAGCATTGCGTACATCATCGCAAGCACCACCATCGCCACGAACATGGCGGCCATTCCGAATGGGAGGACGCTTTTGATTCCATCCTGGGACCGGTACACGGCGGGATACTTGAGAAATTCATTCTTGAGCGATGGCAGGAGCGCAAACGACAGGCCCCCGATGACAAAATAAGCCACGAAGGCGCCCAGAGCCGCCAGAGCGATACGTCCGTAGTTCATATCGACACTCCTCAAAAATGTTGCGAGGTTCACCAGCTCATGCAAATGGTTCAAGCGGCTTGCGCCACCAGCAGGCGATCCAGCTTTTCGAGCGATTCCAGCGTGCCTTCCGAAACGATCTTGATGATGTTCTGGTCCGGGAATCCTATCTGCGTCAACACCATTTTTGTCTGCTTGCCTTGTTCGATGAATTCCACGGTCACGCGCGTGGTGGCCGGCCCCAGGTTCACGTGGTAGACGATCTTTTCCGGTTCGATGATCTCGTCATATACGCCGGTAATGGTGTGCTGGCCCGCGCCCGTGATATCCATTTTCTGAGTGAACGATCCTCCCACGCGAAAATCCATGGTGATTTCGACTTTCGCGGTCTCCTTGCAGCCCGACCATTGGCGGAGCAGCTCCGGCGTTTTCCACGCCGCGAACACGCGTTCGCGCGGCGCGTCAAAAATCCGTGTGAGTTGCAGCCGGCCGCCGGTGATTTTCATCTCGGTCTTCATCGTTTCTTCTCCTTTCGTTCCTCGCTCTTGAGCAATTCGTCCAGCGCGTCAAATCGCGAATCCCAGAACGCCGCGCACTGCGCGATCCATTTTTGCGCCTCGCGAAGCCCCGCGGCCCGAGCGCGGATCAGGTGCAGCCGTCCACGGCGCTGGCGCTGGATGAGCCGCGCATTCTCCAGCACACGGAGGTGTTTGGAAAAACCAGGAAGCGAAATGTGAAATGGGCGAGCCAGCGCCGTCACACGGATCTCTCCGCGCCCGGAAAGCCGCCGCAAAATCCCGCGCCGCGTGGGATCAGCCAGCGCGGCGAAAACCGCTGTTATTTTGTCTTGTTTGTTAACCACCGGGCGAAATATAGTGCAGCAGGTTTGCGGAAGTCAAGGGATAGTTAGCCCGCGAGTTAACTAATTCTGCGGAGCCAAAGGAGGTGCCAAAGGGTAAGTCTCAGTGCTTCGTGAATCGCGGCGCGAACCTCACGCCCAACTGTAACCCTGCTTCGCCAGCGGCAGCGAGCGAATGCGCTTGCCAGTCACTGCAAAGATGGCGTTGCATACGGCCGGCAGGACCGGCGGCAATGCCGGTTCACCCAATCCCGTCGGCGGATTGTCCGTCTGCAGAAAATGCACTTCGATTTCCGGCGGGACTTGCATCATGCGCATCGGCGGGTATTCGTGGAAATTGCTTTGCATCGCGCGGCCGCCCTCGATGGTAATTTCGTAGCCCATCAAGTGGCTCAATCCTTCAATCACTGCGCCCTGTACTTCGGTCATCGCACCGGTCGGATTGATTATTTGGCTTCCAACATCACCAGCCACCCATACTTTATTCACCTTGAGCGCGTTGTCCGAGCCCACGCGAACTTCCACGACCTCCGCAAAATATCCGCGATGGCTGAAGTGAAACGCCACGCCCATGCCAGTGCCCTTTGGCAGGGCCCGCTTGCCCCAGCCTGATTTCTCCGCCACCAGCTTCAGCACGCCGCTCATGCGCTGCGCGTTGAACGTAAACGCCGAGGCGTTCGGCGCTGCTGAGGAACTCGCCGCCACAGGAATGGGCGCCGTGTCCAGCAGCGCCAAGCGAAACTCCACCGGGTCCTTCCCCGCCGCGTGGGCCAATTCGTCAAGGAACGACTGCATCGCGAACGCAATTCCGTTGCTGCCCGGCGCGCGCAACGCTCCGGTCGGAACACCCAGCGCCATCACTGAAGTTGCCAGCGCATAGTCCTGGATAAAACGCCCCGGAAACTCATCGGCTGAAATTCCAGCGCTGGGGGCGAAGTTTGCGCCCTCGCCAAACGTGACAAAATGATTCCGCCAGGCAACGAGCTTCCCGGAAGCGTCCATACCGCCCTTGAAGAAATGAAATCCGGCCGGGCGGTAAAAATCGTGGTGCATGTCGTCTTCGCGCGTCCACAGCAGTTTCACTGGCACGCCGGTCTGCTTCGCAATCCACGCTCCCTCGATCATGTAGTCGTTGGTCAGCCGCCGCCCGAATCCCCCGCCCATCCTCGTCAAGTGAATGGTGATGTCGCTCTCCGTGATGCCCAGTGTCTTGGCCGTCTGTGACATGCCGCGCTGCGGCGTCTGGCTGGGCACCCACATCTCCAACTTTCCGTCCTTGAACTGTGCCGTGCAGTTTTGCGGCTCCATCGGCGCATGCGCGATGAACGGGTAGTAGTAGGCAGCCTCGACAACCTTGGCCGCGCCTTGGAGCGCGGAATCCACATTGCCATCCGCGCGCAGTGTCCGCGCGGGAGGCTGCTTTGAAAGTTCCGCGGCTTGCTGCGCAAAGCCTTCGCTGCTCTGCTTGGCCGTCGCGCCCTCGTCCCATTTCACTTGCAGTTTCGTCCGCGCGGAGCGCGCCGCCCACCAGGTATCCGCCACGATGGCCACTCCGCTCAGCAAGCCCGTCAAATCGCTGCCACCTTCCGCGACAATGACATGCCGCACGCCCGGCATCGTCTTGATCACGTCAACGTTCGCGCTCACCACTTTGCCACCGAAAACGGGGCATTTCTCGAATACGGCGTAGAGCATTCCCGGCAGCTTCACGTCGATGCCAAAGAGCGGTTTACCGTTCACGATGGACCCGCTGTCCACGTTGCGCGTGGGCTTGCCAATAATCTTGTAGTCCTTGGGGTCTTTCATCTTCACGGCGCTCAGGTCCGGCGGCGGCAGTTGCGCTGCTTTGCTCGCCATCTCGCCGTAACCTGCGCTGCGCTTGCTGGCTGCGTGCAGCACGCGACCCGAAGCGGTGGTGCACTCCGATTCCGGGACGCCCCACATTTGCGCCGCTGCGGCAATCAGCATTTGCCGTCCCGCGGCGCCCACTTGGCGCATCGGCGTCCAATTGTTTGGCGTGGCCGTGCTTCCGCCGGCCACTTGCAAACCGTACTTCGCGAAGTCCAAGTCGCCCTGCTCGATGCGCACGTCTTTCCAATCGACGTCCAGTTCCTCCGCAATCAGCATGGGAAGCATGGTTTTCACGCCCTGGCCGATCTCCGGATTCTTCGCCGTGATGGTCACAATCCCGTTCGTCGCGATGTGAATGAACGCGTTCGGCGAAAGCACGGGAGCCCCGGCCGACGTCCCCTGCGCAAACACTTCTTCCAGCGGCTCGGCATAGCAAGCCAAGAGCATGCCGCCACCAGCGGCCGCGCTCACCCGCAAGAAAGTCCGTCGCGCCATCACCATCGTTGCCATAGACCCTCCAGGTCAGTCTCATCGTGATTTTACACCAGCTCGACACATTGCAAACGGAACTGCTGACTATGCACTCTTTAACCGGATGAGACATTGGGGATAGTGCACCCTAAGGCTAAGTCACGTTAGAATAGAAGAAGATGCTTACGCAGATTGCAGGCACGGACGCCATCGCCAGCAAACACCCGCGGCGCAAGACCTACGCCGTGAAGGTGGGTCACGTGCGCGTGGGCGGCGGCGCGCCCATCGTGGTGCAGTCCATGACCAATACGGACACCGCCGACGTGGCCACTACCTTCCAGCAGACCGTCGAGCTGGCCGAGGCTGGCTCCGAAATCGTGCGCTGGACGGTGAACGTTCCCGAGGCGGCCGCGGCGGTACCGGAAATCAAGAAGCGACTGTTCGATGCCGGGTGCAACGCGCCCATCATCGGCGACTTTCATTACAACGGCCACGTCCTGCTCACGAAATTTCCCGAGTGCGCCAAGACGCTCGACAAGTACCGCATCAATCCCGGCAATGTCGGCGCCGGGCAGCGCCGCGACGAACAATTCTCCACCATTTGCAAAATCGCGCGCGACAACGGCAAGCCTGTGCGCATAGGCGTAAATGGCGGCTCGCTCAATCAAGAACTGGTCATGCGCAAGATGCAGGAGAACACCGACAAAAATCTCGGCAAGGAGTCCGAGGAGATCATCAACGATTGCATGGTGCTCTCCGCGCTGCAATCGACGGAACTGGCGCTGGAATCCGGCTTGCGCCACGATCAGATTATTATTTCGTGCAAAACTTCTCGGCCGCGCGATCTCATCACTGTTTACCGCGATCTCTCCGCGAAGACAGAGCAGCCGCTGCATCTCGGGCTTACCGAAGCGGGCATGGGCACGAAGGGCCTGGTGTGGTCCGCCGCGTCACTGGGTGTGCTGCTGTATGACGGCATCGGCGACACCATTCGCGTTTCGCTAACGCCACGGCCCGGCGGCGATCGCCGCGAAGAAGTTTACGCCGCGTGCGAACTGCTGCAATCGCTTGGCCTGCGCTCGTTTTCGCCGAGCGTTACCGCGTGCCCCGGCTGTGGCCGCACCACCAGCACAACGTTCCAGGAACTGGCCGAGAGCGTCCAAGGCTACATCCGCGACAACATGCCCATCTGGAAAACTCAGTATGACGGCGTCGAGGAAATGACCCTGGCGGTGATGGGTTGCATTGTGAATGGCCCAGGCGAATCGAAAGCCGCCAACATCGGCATCAGTTTGCCCGGCACCGGCGAAGCGCCACGCTGCCCCGTTTATATTGACGGGCAAAAGGACGTCACGCTGGAAGGGACTTACGACGAACTGGCCGTGGCGTTCCAGGCGCTCGTCGACAATTACATCGCAAAGAAATATCCCCGCAAGTCTCTCGTCTCCTCGGGTATCGCCTCGCAGTAGAACTTCGGCGTTGCAGTACAGTTCCGCTCCAACACAGCATCACTTGCTCTGGCGTAAAGGACTCTTTTTTATTTCGGACTTATTTTCAGTGGAAGGCCGAGCGGAGGGTTTGACGAATGCCGCGGCCGGCAGAGGCGGGCAGCTTGAAGTCGCCACGCTTTGCAGTTTTTCAATAATGATGTTGCGGGCCCGCGCGTAGGCATGTTTTTCGTCGAGTAACTGAAAACTCCAGAAGGCGCCGATGGCAAGCGATTGAATCTCGTGAGTGAGCAAATGAACATTGGCTTGTGCTTGAATGTGGCCCACGTTTTGCGCTTCCTGCACAGCACGGCCCAAGGTGGCAACCCACTCATGCATGATGGCAGCGACGCGGTCGCGCACGGGTCCGCTGCGATCATCGAATTCAAAAGACGCTGCGGTGAAAAAGCATCCGCCTTCAAAGAGGCGGCGCTCGACGTGACCTAGCCAGAGGTTCAAAAGGTTCAGGAGACGCGGCATGCCTTTGGGAGCACTCATCGCCGGGCGGGAAATCTCATCGATAAAAAGCCGCCGAGCCGATTCGACGGTAGCCAGCTGCAAATCCTCTTTAGAACCAAAGTGCGCGAAGAGGCCGCTTTTGCTCATGTTGAGCTCCTGCGCGAGGCGGCCGACGGTGAGGCCTTCAAGACCTTCGACCGAGGCGATGTCCACGGCGCGGCGGAGAATAGCGTCGCGTGTGCGCAGTCCGCGGGCCTGGCGGCGGACGATGATTTTCTGGTGGGAGGGGTGGTGGTGTAGAGCGCGCGGCACGGGGGGATTGTAACACAGAAATAATAGTACGAACGTTCGTTTTTTGTGCTATGCTCCGCGAAGCTGGAGGGACCCTCGATGCGACCGCACTCTTTCCCCTGCCCGTTTCCCCACTCGATTCCGCAAGGTTTTTGGCAAACCTTTGCCGAAGGCATATGGCAGGCATTGAGCTGTCCACTGCGCCACGCCTTTCTCCGCGTTGCGCTGATAGGGCTGGTCCTCTATGCGCCGGGCGCCGCGCGCGCGCAGGAGATTGCTTTGGAGCACTGCGATACGCTGCCGGTTATGGAAGTCGTGGTGGGGGGACAGCCGATGCTTTTCCTTGTGGACACCGCGGCCACTTCGATGCTGAATCTTAAATCGTTCACCAGCGGGCGCGCGCTGGACATGAAAGTGACCTCGTGGAGCGGAACCTTGGCCACTAGCGCGCGGGAAGTGACCATCGGAGAAATGGTAGTGGGCAACACAAAGCTGGTCGGACTGAAGCTGCCAGCCATCGATCTTTCCGCGGTAGGAAACGCCTGCGGGCGGAAGCTGGATGGAATTCTCGGTGTGGATTTGCTGGCAAAGCTCGGCGCAACCATCAACTTGAAACGGCAGAGCGTTCACGTGCGGACCGTCGATGAAGAACGCGAGACGGAGCTTGTCGAAGAAATGCACAAGGAGATGGCGCGTTGCGTGGATGCCTTCAATGACTCCGACGAAAAGGTATTTGGCGATTGCCTGGATCCTAAAATCGTGCTGTTCAGCATGGAAACGGAGCTTTACGGCCGGGAGCAGGTCGTCGGCTACTTCCGGGGCCGGTATTTTCACCAGAAACCTGCGGCGCGTCTGGAAATTCAGGAGAGCGCGTTCCACGCGATTGGCGAAGCCATGTGGTACGAATACGAATTCACCATTGAATCTGCCCGGGGGCTTTTGCACGGGCGGGGCATGGCCATGTGCCGCAAATCCGAGGGGCACTGGCGCATGGCGACGATGCACCATTCGATTGTGAAGTTTGAGCCGACGCAGGCGTCCGCGGCAAGCCGCTGAAGTCCGCCACTGATCGGGCACCTGCGGGCGAATCTAAATGCGTAGCGGATTAGCAATTAGCGTATGCTCAGTGCATGAGATTGAGCACCAGGGAACACCGGCGCATGGAGAAGTGGATCTTGGGATTTGTTTGCGTGAGTACGGCAATCGCAGTCTGGGTGTTATTCGCGAAGTGAACTTGCGTCCCTGAAATTTGTGCATCAAGTTCCACGACAGCGTTTCTTCCATGCAGGCTTCGTACGACTCGCCAGCGCCGCAGCCTTTACCGAACTCCTTATGAAGGATTCCCCTGGAAGTCGAGGACGAGAACAGTGATGTCGTCTTCCTGCGCCCTGGCGGAGTTGTAGCCGGAAAAACCCGCGATACTGTCAAGGAGGGCGTTGGCGAAACGACCAGCAGGAATAGCGCGCTGCGTTTCCAGCAATTCTTTGCAGCGTGACTTGCCGAATTCTTCTTGCGCCGCATTCCTGGCTTCGAACACGCCGTCGGTGTAGAGCAGGCAGCGATCTCCAGGAGCAACGCGAATTTCCACGGAAGAATAGGCTGCATCGGGAAACATGCCCAGCATCAGTCCGTTCTCTTCGATTTCCCGGACGTTAACTGCCCCGCGCGAGGCCAGCAAAAGCGGCGGGTGGCCCGCGGCGGAGTAGCGTAACAAGCCGCTCTCCAAATCCGCAAAGAGATAAGCAGCGGTGACGAAGTGTGCTTCGAACTTGCCGCAAAGAGAGCGGTTCAAGCCGGTCAGAACGCGCGCGGGATCGTCGGCGTGAGCTGCCTGGCCAGCGAATGCCACCTTGAGCATGGAGGCGATCAGGGCGGCGGGCACGCCATGTCCGGTGACGTCCGCAACCAGAATGCCCACGCGCTTTTCATCGATGCAAAGAAAATCGTAAAAATCGCCAGCGACGGCGCTCATGGGCACGTAACGCGCCACAATCTCCAGTCCTGCCAGCGTCGGAACGCTTTGTGGAAGCGTGGAGGACTGAATCCCGCGGGCGATTTCCAATTCTTTGTTGATGGCGAAGAGCCGTTCTTCGTTCGCGAAGGCGCGGTACGCGGCGACATATCCGAGACACGCTACGAAAACCAAGAAACCAAGAAACTCTACATTAGGTCCAGAGAAGATCTTTAGGCCCAACAGATTTGCTTGCACCACGAACAGGCACCAAACAAGAAAGCCAGCGAGAAAGACGCGGATTTCATGGGTTAAGCGCTTGCGGGGGCCGGCAGGCCGCTTGCTGGCGACCACGAAGAGGGCGGTCACCAAAAACGTGCCGAGCACCATGAAGTTGTTCGCGGCGAAGAGCTTGGCCAGGTTGACTCCGAGCGCCGCGGCGAGCAGCCCGAAAACGACGAACACCGACTGTGCAGCGAGAAGCCAACGAAAGAGCTTTCGGAAGTGTTCGTCGGCGAGTTGATAAAGGAAGAGGCCGAATGGAAGAATCATGATACAGGTGATGACCCAAACGACGTAGTGCCAGAACATTTGCGGCTCGTCGAAGAGAGCCTGGAACGAAGGACGTCGAGCCAACAGTCTGACGGCATAAAGAATGCAGAACAGGCTGAAGTAAATCAGCGTGAGTTCGCGCGTCCTGCGGCGAAAGAAGAAAAGAGCGAATGCGGCGAGAGCCACAGTCAGAAGAGCGACGGCGGCGGCAACGTTGGCGAAGTCCCAGCGCAGTTCCGAGCGGGAGAGAGAAGCCACGGCTTGCGCCATGAGAAGCGCGGTTGAGTTCGACGGATCCGGCATGTGGAACAGGATTGTAGCCAAATTAGGATTCGGACGGCGTGTTGATTCTAAAAAAGAGATAGAGTTGACTGGTTTTCAGCCGCCTATTCGTCTAGCCGCTGGGTGTAGTCATGCAATATTTACTTGACTTGGAGCCATCAAGAGCTAATATCCAGCCCATCGTCGGTCGGTATTCCCAGTCCAAGCAAACACAGGAGGTAAACTCATGCAAATAAGGACGTTCTTGCGTATTGGCGTCGGGGTCTGCTCTTGCTTGGTTTTCATGGTCATCGCTCAGGTGCCTGCCTTTGCGCAAACGGCAACCGCAAGCAGTACGCCCGCCGCGGTTCCACCTGTTGCTAATCCTTGCCCGCGATTCATTGCAGGCAGCGTTATTCACCAACCACCCGCACTGTTCAGCCAAAACGGGGTGCTGAATGTCAGGTTTTCCTACCAGTCGACGACCGACTCGGTGGGCAGACAACTGTTTTGCTTCATGACGCCGGACGGCCTGGAGAATCCGACGCTGCACGTGAGTCCGGGCGATACGCTGAACATCACTGTGACCAACAATACGCCCTTCAACGAAATCGGGGATACGGACGAGCATTTCAATGCACCCAACTGCGGCGACAGTACGTTTGAGAACCAGGGCCCCGTATCGGACAGTCAGGGCTTTGCGATGACCGGCGGCTCGATGAATATCCACTATCATGGAACCAACTCTTCACCCGCCTGCCATGGGGACAACGTGGTCAAAACCCTGATTAATCCTGGGCACACGTTCCAGTACAATGTAGCATTCCCTACCAACGAGCCTCCTGGGCTCTACTGGTATCACCCGCACGTTCACATGTTGGCCGAAGCGGCGGTATTCGGCGGTGCTTCCGGAGCTTTGGTGGTCGACGGAATCAACAACGTACAGCCCGCGGCAGCAGGATTGCGCCATCGGGTTATCGTCATTCGTGATCAACAATTCACGGATCCCAACCTAAGTCAGATCGCTGGCGGCAACGCAGCGGATGGCGGAATACCGCAGCGCGACCTGAGCGTGAACTTTGTCCCTCTGAATACCACTGTCAACTCGAACGTGACACCTCCGGCAGTGAGTTACACCCCGGCGTTGATCCACATGGAGAGCGGCGAGAAGCAGTTCTGGCGAATCTGCAACTGCACTTCGGACGCTCCTCTGGACCTGCAGGTGCGATTCGACGGTGTTGCGCAGACCATTCAGATCGTCGGTATTGACGCTGTCCCCGTAAACTCCCAGGACGGCACGCAACCCGGACATCTCATCCCTGTGACCCATTTCCGGCTGCCTCCGGCTTCGCGCGTCGAATTCCTCGTCAATGCGCCCCCGTCCAGCGTGAAGCTGGCTCAGCTGGTGGCTCAGTTCATCTATTCGGGGCCGCTTGGAGACACACTCCCGACTCGGCCGCTGCTGACGATGCAGGTGGTCGGTACCTCGGACAACGATGAGCCGCTGCCGGACGACAAAGTTGCCTCGTTTACAGCGCTGAACACCAACCAGCAGCGGTTTGGCGGCATCATGAGCGTAGCCCCATCGCTAACGCGCACGGTGTTCTTCGAAGAAGTCGAGGATGGAAGCGCGTTTTTCATCAACGCCTCGGGATGCGTGACTTCGTCGGGAGCTAATTGTCCCACTCAGCCTTATCCAATTGACACGGCCTTCGACAACAACAACCTTCCGGCGATCATCACCACGCAGGGCACGGTGGAGAAGTGGATAGTGCAAAACCACGCGAGGGAAAACCATGAACTGCACCAGCACCAGATTCACTTCAAAGTGCTGTCGCAGGACAACTTCGACGCCAATTGCATACCTGTCGGCGGAACGGGCAACTGCGGCAACCCGCAGGGACAAACCTGCCAGACTTGTGCGCCAGCGATCAACGGCCAGTTCCTGGACATGGTCGAGATCCCGTACTGCGGCGGGCCTGCGCCGCTTAACGGTGGTGTTCAGCCGCCAGCTTGCGTCGACGCGCATGGTAACCCAGTGATTCCGTACCCGCAGGTCCAGATTCTCGCGGACTTCCGCGGACCTGACATAGGTAGTTTCGTCTTCCACTGTCATATCCTCGGACACGAGGATCTCGGCATGATGGCTATCGAACAGGTAAATCAACACTAGTCAAGAGAAGCCAAGGTTCGCGCCGCAGCCTGCAAGAGCGGCTTCAGAGAGTTACTCTGGAGCCGCTCTTTTTTGCGCTGAACCTGCTATTGCCTGGCGGGGACGGGCGGCAGGACAAACTTATCCAGATAAGCTTCGAGTTTCTCGCGATTCTTCGCCCGGTAAGCGAAGTAGTCTCTGGCAATACCGTCGTCACCGAGGCTGAACAAGACGTAAGCATCAATGAGGCCGGCCTCATGCAGCTTCAGCAAAAGGCCAGCGGCCGGATCGGTACCTACCGATTCGGCGATCTTCTTATCTTCCCCTAGTTCTTCCAAGATTTTCTCGGCTGCATTCAGCGCCTCGGATTCCTCGGGAAGCGAGTGCCGGTACTCCGCTTCTTGAGGAAACTGTTTCCGGAACCTGCCGCCCTTTTGCCAGTCCGCCTTCACCGCATAGTACGCTCGCCAGGCAGAGGCGGCCTCAGCGGACTGTCTGGCACTGTGGGCCCCGTCACTCTTCCGCGGCGCGGGAACGGGCACGAACACGATATTGAACGCGGTATGGTTGATGATTGCCCAAGCGCGAATTTCCCGCCACACGATCTTGTTATAGGGTTCGGCCACGGCCGCATGAATGAGCATACTGCGCGATCTGGCCATATCGCCTTGTTTTGCCAGCATATCGGCGTAGTAGCGATAGGCCGTCTCGATGTTCGGGTCCATCCGCGCGGCGCGCTCATACCACTCGCCAGCTTTGGCGAAGTCATTCTTTTTGTCGTACGTGTTTCCGGTAAAGAGAGCAGCGGCATAATTGGTGGGCTCAATTTCCAAGGCCTTGGCATAGTCTTTCAGCGCCTCATCGAACTCGCGACGCGCAAAAGCCGACTCCCCGGCGTTCATGGCCTGTTCCACCGCCGGATTATCCGAAAACTTGATGGCGCCGTTCGCCGGCAGTTCCCCCAGAAGCTGCCGCAGGTTCTCCGTGAGTGGGCTGGTGTTCCCCAGCTCCCAGGCTTTCTGCACAATTTCCCTGGCGCGAAAGCGCTCCCTGGCTGTCGCGTCCGGGTCGGCAAGCGTTGCGGCATGCTCGACGAGAGAGGCTGCCAGCGCGACCAGTACTTCGCTGTCTTTCGGGTCCTGCTGTTCCAGCTCTTCCAGAAGCGGCAGAGCTTCCAGGCGTTTGCCCTCGCTAAATAGAGCTATGGCCCGTTGCCGCTTGGCCTGATCCGAAGTTTCGACGCCCGTCTGCGCCTTCAGTGGCAAGGGAAAAAAGAGTAGAAGGATAGGTACGAGAAGGAACCTTCGCTGTTGGTGGACTGGCATGGATCTTTTGTTTCCAATTTGCCAGAAACTCTCGCTACTTGCTTTCGAGCACCGGCCGCTCTCTCAAAGGCTGTAGCGGCCTGGCGGTGTTGTGATAATACTTCCGGTATTGGGCGATCTGATCTTCCGACATCTCGATGGGGTTCTTCATCACAAACCAGGAGACACCCTCGTTACAGATGGGATTCGTCAACGAACCGCGAAAAGTATAAAAGCCGTGGTCGGCGGGCAGCAGGTCCATGGCATTGATTTTCACATCTGCTGTCACCTGCTCCTTGCCGGCCGCTGGAATGTGCTCCCACAAGGTCTTGATCGCAGGATTTTCTTTGCCCACCACCACCGGGACCTCGATGATCAGAAAGGTCGCCTCCGGCGACAGGTGCACCAACTGGAGCGACATTGGCGGACGTTTCCCGTTCACCGCGTTTTCACCCGGCTCATGAAAATCGATTTCGCTTAAGCGGTAGGGCTTCCTGGCCACTTTGAGCCACAGATTGTCGGGAAACCTCACCTTAATGAGATATTTGTTGCAATCGTTCACCATATCCAGCACCGCGGGTTGATAGTGGAATTCCAAGGCCGCCAGGGGCGGGATGGGCATTTTTTTCGAGCTCGTGATATCCACCGGCGATTGCGTCTGTCCGGTGTTGCAGACGCCCGCCCAATGACTAGGCCCGCTCGGTCCCTCCTCGTAAGTGAATTTGGCCTCGCACTTATCAGAGGCCCCACTGGGCGTATTCATCTGATGGCTATGCTGATGTTGATGCTGGTCGGGTTTCTCCGGGGGCTGCGCTGCCTGACGGGCGCCGGATCGGGCCGGATGGGAGAAAACGAAAAAACACAACAAAGAAAACCACAGCAAGCAGATGCCGACCACTCGGTTGCCTGACATAGGCATAGCCTCCAGATTATGGGTCTAACATTCTTGCGAAGTGAGGCACCAATGTACCTCATCGAGCGCAAACAGGAAACCGGGAATTCGCTGGAAACTCAAGCGGGCGAGCGCGGGGAAAAAAACTATGAGATCGGAGGAGGAGATTCCTTGCCGGCGGTTCCGGGAAGGTCTGCGGCGGTGTGCTAGAATTTATGCGAATTCACTGCGCGGGAAGCGCCGAGGCAACGTTTGAAGATCAGCCGGGAAGATGTCGTGCGCGTGGCGGAGCTGGCCTATCTGGAGCTGAGCGAGGCCGAGCTCGAGAATTACCGCAAGCAGATTGACGAGATTCTGGAATACATCGGCAAGCTGGACGAGCTGGACACGGCCAAGGTCGAGCCGATGGCGCAAGTGTTGGCGGACGACCAGACGGCGGATGCCACGCTGCGCGAAGACGTCGAAGTGCCCTGCGGGCTGGGGGGCGAGATTTTGAAGCAGGCGCCCGATCCTGAGCCGCCCTATTTTCGTGTGCCGAAGGTCATAGAGAGGTAGAGGAAGTAAAGGACGTTAAGGAAATAGAGGAAAAGAAGAGTTATAGAGCATCGAGAGCGCATGACCAATTGGACGATTGACGGGATACGCGGCGGACTGGCGGCGAAGAAGGTTTCGGCGCGGGAATTGGCGGGGGAGTTTTACGGGCGGATTGCGGCGCGGAACCCGGAATTGAATGCCTATTTGGCACTCTCGCCGGAGCGTGCGCATGCCCAGGCGGACAAAGTGGATAGGTTGGTTGCGGAAGGAAGGCCATTGCCACCCTTGGCGGGTGTTCCCATTGCGATCAAGGACGTAATCAGCACGCGGGGAATTACCACCACGTGTGGATCAAAGATCCTGGAGAACTACGTTCCGCCGTACGATGCCACGGCGGTGGAACGGCTGGAAGCCGCGGGTGCGGTGATCCTGGGCAAGACTAACTGCGATGAATTCGCAATGGGGAGTTCGAATGAAAACTCCGCGTATGGGCCAGTCAAGAATCCTGTAGCGCCGGACCGCGTGCCTGGCGGCTCAAGCGGCGGGTCGGCGGCGGTAGTGGCGGCGGGTTTGGCAGTGGCTTCGCTGGGCACCGACACGGGAGGATCGATTCGGCAGCCGGGGGCGCTCTGCGGAGTTCCGGCGATGATGGGCAGCTACGGACGCGTTTCGCGGTATGGGCTGATCGCGTTTGCCTCTTCGCTGGACCGCATTGGACCTCTTGCGACGAATGTCCGTGACATTGCGACCATGATGCAAGTCATTGCGGGACGTGATGCCAACGATGCGACTTCGACCACCGCGCCCGTGCCGGACTATCGCGCGGAAATCGCCAAGCCGGTAAAAGGGCTGCGCATCGGCATCCCGAAAGAGTACTTCGGCGCGGGAATGGACGCAGGCGTCCGGAAAAAGATTGAGGCAGGCATCGAGATTTACAAAAAACTAGGCTGCACGCTCATGGACATCCGGATGCCGCATACGGACTACGCCATCGCGACCTACTACATCATCGCGACTGCCGAGGCGAGTTCGAACCTGGCACGCTATGACGGTGTGCGCTACGGAATGCGCGCGGAGAGTGACTCCCTTCTCTCGATGTATCGCAAGACACGCGGCGCGGGGTTCGGGGCGGAAGTGAAGCGGCGCATCGTGCTTGGGACGTACGTGCTTTCTGCGGGCTATTACGACGCGTATTACTTGAAGGGGCAGAAAGTGCGCGCGCTGATCGCGCAGGATTTTCACGAAGCCTTCACGAAGGTGGATGCTATCTTGACGCCGACTTCGCCAGTGCCAGCGTTCAAACTGGGGGAGCGCACGGCCGACCCGCTGCAGATGTATCTTGCTGATATATATACAGTTACAGGATCTCTTGCGGGTGTGCCGGGAATCTCCGTGCCGTGCGGCAAGATTGATGGGAAACTCCCGGTCGGTTTGCAGATTTTTGGGCCGGCGTTCGGCGAAGCGCGCGTTCTGCAATTGGCGCAAGCCTTCGAACAGGCCGGCGGGGCCACCGTCTAGTTTCCCGAGGAACGAGAAGAGTTTTGCCAACGCCCGAACCCATTATCGACAATCTAGCTAGAGCGCAAACGGGACTCTTGCGCGCGGCCGATGCCGTCCCCTCGGAACATTGGGCGACAAGAACGGCGGAAGGACGCTGGTCGGCGGGAGAAGTGGTGGCCCACCTAATCGCCGTCGAGCGGTCAATACTCGCCGGTGCGGACAAGCTGCTGCAACACCCGCCAAGACAGGTGTCGATTTACAAGCGATTTCACCTCCCCATGATGGTGGTGGAAAGGCGGTTCATCCGCCGCAAATCGCCGATTCCAGTGGAGGCGGAACTCCTGCGCGAAAAAGAAGAAATGCTGGCGGAATTGCGGGAAGTGCGCGGGCGAACGCTGGCATTTATCGACGAGACCAAGGGGCGGGATCTGAGCGCCTATTGCAGGTCGCAAGCGTTTCTCGGAACATTAAATGTGTATGAATGGCTGCAACTGATCGCTTCGCACGAAATCCGGCACACAAAACAGATGAAAGAAATTGCTGCTGGCCTACCAAAAGTTGTAGCAAGTTTACAAAAGTAGACATTTTTACCGTTTTCATCCCCAATCCCTCCCGAACGTACTAATCTTCGAGCTTTTGAAAAATTGTGAAAAACACCCAGATTTATTGGATTTGGGGCCAAAGTACTAGCCGTTCGGTTTTGCCGGCAGAGAACGGAACGACTATTGCTCTTAAGTCTATGCAGCGAATACGATGGACGTAGCATCAAAGGTAGTAGAAAAGGAAAGAGGCAAAGAGTTTTTCAGGAGTGCGGCCATGATCACCGTCAAGTCGAGCCAAAAGATCTTCACGGACGCAGAAATCGCCAGCCTGACTGGAATCTGCGTCGAACACATCCATAATTTTGCGAAGAGCCGCCACCTGGGGTTTATCGCGCGCGCCGCGGAAGCTGCCGGCCTGAGCACGGACCAGTGGCTGTTCACGCTGTCGGATCTGATGGTGATGGTGACCCTATTTCCGAAGTGCACGCACTAACGCTTCGAGGACCACTCTGATTTGAAAAGAGCTCCGGCTTGGCCGGGGCTCTTTGTGTTTTTGGGCCGTCCAAACCGTGAGTTGCAGGCGGTGAAGCCGCGGCGGTATGCTCGCTTAAGGGGCAAACCGGGGGACGCAGTGCGCATCGCATTCCTCAGGCAATCCATGAATCATTGGCGGATATTCACTCTTCTCTTTTCTGTCGCCCTGTTGGAGGGGATGGTTGCGCCTGGACAGAATCCATCCAGCTCTGGGAATCCACCCTCGCAATCGAAAACCGGGGCTGCTGAACAATCGGGCGATTCAGTGGCAACAGCGGCACGACTACCGCGTGGCAAGAAACTTATATTGAAGGACGGCAATTTCCACCTGGTGAGGAGCTACGAGCGAAAGGGCGAGCGGGTGCGCTACTTCAGCGTGGAGCGGGGCGACTGGGAGGAGATTCCCGCGGACCTGGTGGATTGGGACGCAACAGCCAAAGCGGAAGCAGCGCAAACGACCGCGGAAGCGGCGCTGGTAAAGAAGATCCACACACAGGAAGAAGCGCAAAACATCGTCACCGCGACGGACGTGGATGCCAGCCTGCCGGTGGCGAAAGGCGTGTTCCTGCCGGCGGGCGAAGGTATGTTCGCCCTCCAGGGAACTTCGATTACCAAGCTCGGGCAGGTGGGTTCGGAGATGAAGGTAGACAAGAAGAGGCTGTTCGAGCAGGTGATTTCGCCGATTCCCATCGTGCCGGGAAAACATAATTTGGTGATCCCCGGAGCCAGGGCCACAGTGAGGATCACAAATGCCACGCCGGAGTTCTATCTTCGAGAAGCGCCTCCGGATCCGGATCGCGTCACGCCGATCGAGAGGAGCAGCCGGCCGGGAGAGTCCGGACCGGAGGTCGAGCTGGTGCGCGCGAAGGTGAGCGGCGGGAAGCGGCAACTGGAAAGCATTCGCAGCCTGTTCGGGCAGCAACTATCGACGGAACGGAATTCGCTCTCGATCCAACGATGGGAGGTTGCGCCGGACGTATACCGGTTTACGTTGAGTGAGCCGCTGCCGCCTGGGGAGTATGCGCTGGCGGAGATTTTGCCGGATGGCATGAACCTGTTTGTCTGGGATTTTGGCGTGGACACCCCGCCACAAGCAAAGACAACGGGGCCGGCAAAGAAATAGCTGTGTCGATCCGTTCAGCGACGCAGGGTCTCAGCGGGGAGGGTCGAGAGAATTTCCTGCAGCAGGGTCAGCACATCCAGAATGCGGAAAGGCTTTTGCAGGTGGCGGGGTTCACCGGGGCCTGCAGCGCCTTCCTGAGCTTCCACGAGAGCTCCCGTCATGTAAATGACCGCGGGCTTGCGCGCAGCCGCGGAGAGAATGAGAGCGGCTGCCTCTTCACCGCTGGAGACTGCACCGCCCGCGGAAAGATTCAAATCGCATAGAAGAACGTCATAGGAGCGGCGCGCGACGCGCTCGAGAGCCTCTTCGGTGGTAGCGGCGCAATCCACAATCATTCCCTGCGCAGAGAGTCCCTCGGCGAGGAGCATGCGGATGCTCTCTTCATCGTCGAGCACGAGGAGAGACCGGTTTCTCCAGACGTCGGAAGAAGGGCGAATAACTTCCCTCGAGAGAATTCCCGAGTCGGCGGGGGAAGCGAGCGGTTCGCCGGCCACGGGGAGAAATACGGTAAAAGCCGAGCCGCCGGCGGGGAGCGCTTCGGCTTCAATCGAGCCGCCGTGTTCGCGGACGATAGACATGCAGATGCTGAGGCCCAGACCGGTGCCTCCTCCAGGGCGCTTGGTGGTGTAGAAAGGATCGAAGATACGCGGCAAGGCCTCCGGACGGATTCCCACGCCATCATCCTGAAAGGTAATGGTGAGGCGCTTGGCGCTATGGGCGAGGCGGATTTGAATGCGGCCCATCTCGCGGACTTCGCGAATGGCCTGCTCGGCATTGGTGACGAGATTGAGAAAGACCTGGATGAGCTGATTGCCATCGGCGATTACCCTGGGCAGGCCCGGCTCAGGATTAAAATCGACGGCCACGTTGTTGCGGCGAAGCGAATGCTCGTGCAACTGAATGGTGCGATCGATAAGGCTGTTGACGTCGAGAGGTTTTTTCTGAGGCGAGGCGGGGCGGGAGAATTCCAGGAGATTCTGCACAATGCGCGCGGCTCGGCGAGCCTGGCGGTGCGTCAGCTCGAACTGGCGCTTGGTGGCTTCATCGAGGCCCTGGCGCTCGCTAAGAAGCTCGGTGACGCCGAGGATGGCGGTGAGCGGGTTGTTCAACTCGTGAGCGACCCCGGCGAGCATCTGGCCCATGGCGGCAAGCTTTTCGGCCTGAATAAGCTGCTCTTCGAGACGTTTGAGATCGGTGACGTCGCGGCCGGATAGAACCACACCGTCAATCCTTCCCGTTTCGTCCGACAGCGGGCTGAAATTAAAACGCACCCGGCGCCAATCGCCTTGCTTGTGGCGTACGCGCACTTCCAACGACGCGAAGTTTTGTTTGCCCGCGATGATATCCCCGTACAGCGACATCAGTGCGGGCAAATCCTCCGGATGGGTGCGGCCTCCCAGTTCCATATCTTCGGTTTCCTGGAGGTCGTATCCGAGAACTTCCCGGCAACGGGGACTGACAAAGGTATAGCGGGCGCTGGAATCGAGCACCAGAATCAAGTCCGGAAAACTATCGACCAGCCGATGGGCAAATTCCTGCTGCTTGTGGAGACGCCGTTCCATTTCGCGGCGCTGGGTGATGTCCATCAAGGCGCCCTGGTAGCGGATCACCTTGCCGGAGGTGTCGCGGACGGCAGCGGCGGTGTTGAGGCAAACGATGGAACCGCCGTCCTTGCGGAGCAGCGTGATCTCGCGGCCCTCAAGCATGGGCTGGCGCTCGACTTGATCCCGGATGCTCTTGCGCTCCGCACGATCGACGAAAATCTCCGGAACACTCTTGGCCAGCAATTCTTCCTTGACCCCGTAGCCCAGCATGCGCACAAGCGCGGGATTCGCATCGAGAATGGCGCCATTCGGGGTGGTGATGTAGATGCCTTCCTGGAGGGTTTCAAACAGTTCGGTAAAGCGTGCTTCGTTTTTGCGCTGCGCGGTGATATCGCGGGCAAGCACGGTAACGCCGTGGACTTCCGCGCCATGCATCATGGCGTGGGCCACGCAATCAAAGTAATAAACAGAGTTGCGATTCTTCACGCGAACTTGAAAAACGCCGGACCAATGGCGGCGTTCGAGAAATCGGGGCATCGTGTGGCTAAGAAGCTCGCGGCCATCGCCGCCGGCATCCTCGAGAAAGTCGGCCAGGTTTTTGCCGATAATCTGCTGGAAGGGCGCGCCGACGAGATCGGAAAAGCTGCGATTGACGGCGCGAATCTCGCCTTCCAGAGAGAGCGCCAGAAGAATATCGTCGAAGGAGTCGATCAGATCGCGAAAACCCTGCTGGGAACGGGAGATGAGACCGAAGAGCTGGTCCATCTGCTTGTCGCTGGGAGGTGCGGCATCGCGCTGCTCGATGCCGCGCATGAGGCCGCGCAGCTCGGAAATCTCCTGCGTCTTCTTCCACATGTAAGCGCCGAAGAGCACGACAAGAACGACGAGGCCCACGGGCAGGGCTTCATAATGGTGCGCGAGGGAGCGCACGGAGTCCCAGGACATCCAGGCGAAGACCAGTGCGAGTACAAAAAGCACCAGAAATGTAAGGCGCCACAGTTCCCCCTGGCGCTTTTCAAATTGCGCGAAACGCGCGGAGACCGACGAGCGGTTTTCATCTCCCTGCGAAGAGCCGCTAGCGGGGCCCGGGGCGGATTTATTCTGGTCAGACATGAGTATAGGCGTCCGCCGGGCAGCCAGCGGAATCATCTTCGGCAAAGTCGCTCCAGCCATTGTAGGAATGGCGCGGGGATTCAGCAATGACGGGGAAGGCCCAAAGTTCCTGAAGGATACCTGTACGGATTAGCAACAAAGAAAACGGCGCCCCGGTTGAGACCGGGACGCCGCGATTTGTGCCGGATAGCGAGGAAAACTCGCCATTTAAACGGTTTAGCCTTCGGCGGCTGCGTCGGCTTCCGTGTCCTTTTGGAGGAAGTCGAGCGCCGCGGCTTCTTCGGCCGTAAGCTCGGCGGCTTCCGGAATTTCCTCGATCGGAGAGGGTGCGGGCATTTCCGTCAGCAACTGGATGCTGCGGTAGTGCTCCAGGCCCGTTCCCGCCGGGATGAGGCGGCCCATGATGACGTTTTCCTTGAGGCCGCGGAGATAGTCGACCTTGCCGGCAACCGCCGCTTCCGTGAGCACGCGCGTGGTCTCCTGGAAGCTGGCAGCCGAGATGAACGAGTCGGTCGAGAGCGATGCCTTGGTGATGCCAAGGAGCAGCGGGCGGCCCGTTGCGGGGCGGCCACCGTCGGCGATGATCCGGTCGTTCTCCTCGCGGAAGCGGAACTTGTCCACTTGCTCTTCGAGAAGGAACGTGGTGTCGCCAACGTCTTCGACCTTGACCCAGCGCATCATCTGCCGCGAGATCGTCTCGATGTGCTTGTCGTTGATGTTCACGCCCTGCAGGCGGTAAACCTCCTGAATGGCGTTGACCAAGTAAGATTGCGTGAATTTCTCGCCGAGTACGGCCAGCAAGTCGTGCAGGTTGAGCGGGCCGTCGATCAAAGCCTCGCCGGCCTTGACGTGGTCGCCTTCCTGAACGTTGATGTGCACGCCGCGAGGAATCGAGTATTCCTTTGTGGTCTTTCCGTCTTCGCTTTCAACGTAGACCTTGCGCATGCCCTTGGCGATATCGCCGTAGCGGACGTTGCCGTCGATTTCGCTGATGACGGCAGGATCCTTGGGCTTGCGCGTTTCGAAGAGTTCGACAACGCGCGGGAGACCGCCCGTGATGTCCTTGGTCTTGGTGGTTTCGCGCGGGATCTTCGCGAGTACGTCTCCGGCTTGCACCTCGTCGCCATCCTTGACCATCAAGTGGGCGCGGGAAGGCATGAGGTACTTTTTCCGGACTTTGCCGGCGGAATCGCGAACGAGAATCGCGGGCTGATGTTTTTCATCGCCCGGAGGCAAGGTGACCACGTCCTGCGAGAGGCCGGTCACTTCGTCCACTTGCTCTTCGATGGTCAGACCGGGCCGCAGGTCGTCAAACTTCACGGAGCCGGCGGTTTCGGTGAGGATCGAGAAGGTGAACGGATCCCATTCGGCAAGAATCTGTCCATGGGTGACGTGTTCGCCGTCGACCACGCGCAGGCGCGCGCCATAAACAACGTGGTAGCGCTCCTTCTCGCGGTTCTTTTCATCGACGATGGCGATGAGCCCGGCGCGGTTCATGGCAATGGAAGTGCCGCCACGGCCTTCGACAAATTTCATGTCCACGAACTTGACGACACCGTTGTTGCGCGCTTCGAGTGTGGAGCGCTCGGAAACGCGGGTGGCGGTTCCGCCGATGTGGAAGGTGCGCATGGTGAGCTGCGTGCCGGGTTCGCCGATGGACTGCGCGGCGATGACGCCGACGGCTTCGCCCAGCTCGACCATGCGGCCGGTGGCCAGGTTGCGGCCATAACAAAGGGCGCAAACTCCACGGCGGGATTCGCAAGTGAGCACGGAGCGGATACGGACGCGTTCGATGCCCGCGCCCTGGACCTGATTGGCCAGCTCTTCGGTGATTTCCTGGTTCACGTCAACGATGACCGTGCCCTCGAAGTCCTTGATCTTGTCGAGAGAGACGCGGCCGACAATGCGGTCGCGCAGCGGCTCGACTTCGACACCTGCTTCGATGATGGGTTCGACGAAGATGCCGTCGCTGGTGCCGCAATCGCGCTCATTGATGATGACGTCCTGAGCCACGTCCACGAGACGGCGCGTGAGGTAGCCGGAATCGGCGGTCTTGAGCGCCGTATCGGCCAAGCCCTTACGAGCGCCGTGGGTCGAGATGAAGTACTGCAGCACAGTGAGCCCCTCGCGGAAGTTGGACGTGATGGGCGTTTCGATGACTTCGCCGCTCGGCTTGGCCATCAATCCGCGCATGCCGGAAAGCTGGCGAATCTGCTGTTTGGAACCGCGAGCGCCGGAGTCCGCCATAACGTAGACGGGGTTGATGTTGCCCTCTTTGTCCTGGTTTTCGAGGGCCTTGAACATTTCGTCGGCGACGCGTTCGGTGATGTCGCCCCAGATGGCGATGACCTTGTTGTAGCGCTCCCCGTTGGTGATGGCGCCGTCGAGATACTGCTGCTGGACCTTGACGACTTCCTTCTCGGCGTTTTCCACCAGCTTGTATTTGTCGCTGGGGATGAGCATGTCATCGATGCCGATGGAGATGCCGGACTTGGTGGCGTAGTGGAAGCCCAGCTCCTTCAAGTGATCAAGCAGAATCACGGTGTCTTCCAGGCCGAAGCGCAAGTAAGCGTAATAGACGAGCTGTTGCACGCCCTTTTTCTTGAGCAGACCGTTGACGAAGGGAAATTTCTCCGGCAAGTGGGAATTGAAGATGACGCGGCCGACGGTCGTCTGAATAAACTGGCGCTCCATCTTGACGGGCACGGTGTGCGGGACGTCCTGATCGTCGTAAGCGGTGGTGAGGTCGATGACCTCCCCGGTGTAGCGCAGACGGACCGGCGTGAGCAGCTCCACTTCGCCGGCTTCGAGCGCGAGGATGACTTCGTCGGTCGCGCCGAATACGCGGCCTTCACCTTTGGCGCCGGGCTTGGACTTGGTCAGGTAGTAGATGCCAAGGACCATGTCCTGCGACGGAACGGCCAGAGGTAGACCGTGGGCGGGCGACAGGATGTTGCGCGAGCTGAGCATCAGCACGGAAGCTTCGACCTGCGATTCCGGCGAAAGCGGAATGTGCACGGCCATCTGGTCGCCGTCAAAGTCCGCGTTGAACGCGGTGCAGACCAGCGGGTGAATGCGGATGGCCTTGCCTTCCACAAGCACCGGTTCGAACGCCTGAATGCCGAGGCGGTGCAGTGTCGGAGCGCGGTTGAGCATCACGGGATGCTCGCGGATGACATCTTCAAGAATGTCCCAAACCACGGCTTCCTGCTGCTCAACCATCTCCTTGGCTTGCTTGATCGTGGTGCAATGACCCTGGGCTTCGAGCTTGTGATAGATGAACGGCTTGAAAAGCTCGAGCGCCATCTTCTTGGGCAGACCGCACTGATTGAGTTTCAGTTCGGGGCCGACGACGATGACGGAACGGCCCGAATAGTCCACGCGCTTGCCAAGCAGGTTCTGGCGGAAACGGCCCTGCTTGCCCTTGAGCGTATCGCTGAGGGACTTGAGCGGGCGGTTGTTGGTTCCGCGAAGAACGCGGCCGCGGCGGCCATTGTCGAACAGCGCGTCTACGGCTTCCTGGAGCATGCGCTTTTCGTTCCGGACGATGACGTCCGGCGCGCGCAGTTCCATGAGCTTCTTCAACCGGTTGTTGCGGTTGATGACGCGGCGATAGAGGTCGTTGAGGTCGGAGGTCGCGAAGCGGCCGCCGTCCAGTGGCACGAGCGGGCGCAGCTCCGGCGGAAGCACCGGAATAACGTCGAGAATCATCCACTCCGGCTTGTTGCCGCTCTTGCGGAACGCTTCAAGAACTTTCAAACGCTTGGCGAACTTGATCCGCTTTTGCAACGACGGATCGGTCTTCATCTTTTCGCGCAGCTCGTCAGAGAGCTTTTCGACTTCCACGCGGCGGAGCAATTCCTTGATAGCTTCCGCGCCCATCTTGGCGTTGAACTGGCCGGGATATTCCTTCTGCAGCTCGCGGTATTTATCTTCGAGCAGAACTTCGCGCTCGCGCAGAACGGCGACTTCGCCCGGATCCACGACGACGAACGCTTCGAAGTACAGGATGCGCTCGAGATCGCGCATGGAAATGTCCAGCAAGTAGCCGATGCGGCTCGGCAAGCCCTTGAAAAACCAGACATGCGAACAGGGCGAAGCCAGCTCGATGTGGCCGAGGCGCTCGCGTCGGACTTTGCTGAGCGTGACTTCCACGCCGCACTTGTCGCAGATCACTCCGCGGTGCTTCATGCGCTTGTATTTGCCGCACAAGCATTCCCAGTCGGTGACGGGGCCGAAAATCTTGGCGCAAAACAGGCCGTCACGCTCGGGCTTGAAGGTGCGGTAGTTAATGGTCTCGGGCTTGGTGACTTCCCCGTGCGACCACGAACGGATTTTTTCCGGACTCGCCAGGCTGATGCGGATGGAATCGAAATCGGCGATCAAACTGGCGCGATCATAAGGGCTGCTGCGATACAAGGTTGTTTCCTCCCTCCCCGGCTTTCACCGGGGACGCGGTCTGGTGTTTTGCACCGGACCGGCTGAGAACCCAACTACCAAGACTACAAACTCATTTTCATTACGCCTTGCCTGTAGGGGCGCAGCATGCTGCGCCCCTACAAGCTTGATTGCTGCTAATCCGCCGCTTTTTCCCCCGACGGTTTCTGGCGTTTCATTAGTTCGACGTCCAAACAGAGCGACTGCAACTCGCGCACCAGCACGTTGAACGATTCGGGCACGCCAGGCTCGATGCCCGGTTCGCCCTTGACGATGGCCTCGTAAATTTTCGCGCGGCCATACACGTCGTCCGACTTCGCCGTGAGCAGCTCCTGCAGGATGTGCGCCGCACCGTAAGCTTCCAGCGCCCAAACTTCCATTTCGCCGAAGCGCTGCCCGCCGAACTGCGCCTTGCCGCCCAGCGGCTGCTGCGTAATGAGCGAGTACGGGCCGATGGAGCGCGCGTGAATCTTGTCGTCGACAAGATGCGAAAGCTTGAGCATGTAGATGTAGCCGACGGTTACCGGCTGGTCGAATTGTTCGCCGGTCATGCCGTCGAACAGGTTGATCTTGCCGGCGTGCGGCAGACCCGCAACTTCAAGCAGGTGACGGATTTCCGCTTCGCGCGCGCCGTCGAAAACCGGCGTGGCGAAGGGAATGCCTTCGCGGAAGCCTTCCGCATACTCGAGCAACTCTTCGTCGCTGAGCTTCGAGAGCGTCTTCCAGATGGTGGTGTCCGTGAAAACTTCGCGGAACCAGCGGCGTACGGCCTCGGCGCGGACTTCCTTGCTGAGCAACCGCTTGAGGCTGTTGCCCAGCTCCTTGGCGGCCCAGCCGAGGTGCGTCTCGAGAACCTGTCCAACGTTCATACGCGAAGGAACGCCGAGAGGATTGAGAACGATCTCGACCGGAGTGCCGTCCGGAAGGCACGGCATATCTTCCTGCGGCACGATGCGCGCGATGACGCCCTTGTTCCCGTGGCGGCCGGCCATTTTGTCGCCGATGGAAAGCTTGCGCTTCATGGCGATATAGACCTTGACCAGCTTGATGACTCCCGGGGGGAGCTCGTCGCCCTTCTTGAGCTTTTCCTTGCGCTCCTCGGTGATCTTGCGGAGCACGTCGATCTGCCGCGAAGTCATCTCCTCGATCTCTTCGATCTTCTCGATGAGCAGCGGATCTTTTTCGTTGAGCTTCAGGCGCTTGAGGTTGCGCGTGGAGATTTTTTCGATGATCTCCCGAGTGAGCTCGACGCCCTTGGTCAAGAGCCGTTTGTTGGTCTTCTCGTCGTGCAAGTCGGCCTGGAGAATCTTTCCGCCGAGCAAATCCGAAAGGCGCTTGAGGCGCTCATCCGTGAGGATGCGGATTTCGTCGGCGAGGTTCTTCTCCAGCTTGAAGACCTGCGTGGCTTCGATGGCCTTGTGGCGCTCGTCTTTTTCTCCGCCCTTGCGGGTGAAGATCTTGACGTCCACGATCGTGCCTTCGATGCCCGGCGGGCAGTAGAGCGAAGCATCGCGCACATCGCCGGCTTTTTCGCCGAAGATGGCGCGGAGCAGTTTCTCTTCCGGCGTCAGCGTGGTCTCGCCCTTGGGCGTGACCTTGCCGACGAGAATGTCGCCGGACTTCACCACCGCGCCGATGCGGATGACGCCGCTTTCGTCCAGGTTGCGCAGGAACGACTCGCTGATGTTGGGAATGTCGCGAGTGACTTCTTCGGGTCCGAGCTTGGTGTCGCGCGCCTCGATTTCGTACTCCTCGATGTGAATCGAGGTGTAGTAGTCGTCCTTGACCAGCTTTTCGCTGACCAGGATGGCGTCTTCGAAGTTGTACCCGCGCCAGGGCACGAAGGCCACGAGCACGTTGCGTCCGAGAGCGAGCTCGCCGCGTTCCGTGCAAGGACCATCGGCAAGAACCTGGCCCTTCTTCACGCGGTCGCCCACTCGCACGAGCGGCTTCTGGCTGATGCAAGTGTTCTGGTTCGAGCGCTTGAACTTGATGAGCTGATAGATGTCGGCGCCCACTTCGCGGCTCAGCACGCCGGAGTGGTCGGACTCGACGCGCACGATGATGCGCTCGGAGTCCACTTGATCGACGATGCCCTCGCGCTTGCAAAGCACGACCGCGCCGGAATCGCGCGCGGTGACGCGTTCCATGCCGGTGCCGACGAGCGGCGCTTCCCCGCGAATCAGCGGTACAGCCTGGCGCTGCATGTTCGAACCCATGAGCGCGCGGTTGGCATCGTCGTTCTCGAGGAACGGGATGAGGCTGGCGGCCACGGAGACAAGCTGCTTCGGCGAAACGTCAACGTAGTCGACTTCTTCGCGGCTCTTGAGCACAAAGTTGCCGGCCTGCCGGCAGTTGACCAGTTCGGTGGTGATCTTCAAGCGGTCGTCGAGCGAAACGTTGGCCTGCGCCACCACGTACTTGTCTTCTTCCCAAGCCGACAGATAGAAGCAGTACGGCTCGTAGGTGACTTTGCGGCGCTTGAGCTCTTCGTTGAGCTCTTCGACGCGGTCCTTCTCGATGATTTCGCCGGCTTTGAATTCGCTGTCGCCGGCGTTCACGATGTGCACGTAGTCGATGATGCGCCCGCCCTTCACTTTGCGGTAGGGCGACTCGATGAAGCCGTAGTCGTTGATGCGCGCGAAGCAGCTCAAGGAGCTGATGAGGCCGATGTTCGGTCCTTCCGGCGTTTCAATCGGGCAGATGCGGCCGTAGTGCGTGGGGTGAACGTCGCGAACTTCGAATCCCGCACGCTCGCGCGAAAGGCCGCCGGGCCCAAGAGCCGAGAGACGCCGCTTGTGCGTGATTTCGCTGAGCGGGTTGGTCTGATCCATGAACTGGCTGAGTTGCGACGATCCGAAGAACTCGCGGATGGCCGCCATGACTGGCTTGGCGTTGACCAGGTCGTGCGGCATGGCCGTGGACATTTCCTGGTACACGCTCATCTTTTCCTTGATGGCGCGTTCCATGCGGACGAGGCCGATGCGGAACTGGTTTTCAAGCAGCTCTCCGACCGCGCGGACGCGGCGGTTGCCGAGATGGTCGATGTCGTCGACGACGCCGATGTTCTTGCGCAGCTTGAAGAGATACTTGATCGCCGAAACGAAGTCCGGCGTATCCAGCGTGCGGTTGTCGAGCGGCGTGTCCAGCCCCATCTTGATGTTGAACTTGAGGCGGCCGACGCGGCTGAAATCGTACTTGCGCGGGTCGAAGAACATGCCGCGGAAGAGATTCGTTGCCGTTTCGAGCGTTGGAGGATCGCCGGGACGCAGTTTCCGGTAAATTTCGATCAGCGCTTCCTTCGAAGAGCGAATCGCGTCCTTATCCAGCGTGCGCGAAAGCACCACGCCGATGTCGTCGCGCTCCGGAAAGAACACGTCGACTTCCGTGATGCCGCCTTCGGCAAAAGCCTGCCAGAGTTCCGCGGTCAGCGGCTTGTTGGCTTCCAGCAGAACTTCGCCAGTCTGGCGGTTGACGACGTCGGCGACGCTATAAGCGCCTTCGAGGTCGGCCAGTGCCGCGCGAATCTGCGAAATCTTAGCCTTGATCAGTTCCTTGAAGAGATTGTCGGTGATGCGCTTGTGCGCGCCGACGATCACTTCATCGGACTTCGGATTGCGGATTTCGTGGGTCAGCTTGCGGTCCACGATGCCCGGCGAAACGTTCCAGAACAGGTCCTTTTCGCGCAGGGAAATGCGCTCTACCTGATAGAAGGTGCGCAGAATGTCTTCGTTGGACTTCATGCCCAGCGCGCGCAGGAAGATCGAGCCGAGGAATTTGCGCTTGCGGTCGATGCGCACGTACAGAATGTTCTTCGTGTCGTATTCGAATTCCACCCACGATCCGCGGTACGGAATGATTTTCCCGAGGAAGTAGGACTTATTGTTCGCGCTTTCGAAGAACACGCCGGGCGAACGGTGCAACTGCGAAACGATGACGCGCTCGGTCCCGTTGATGATGAACGTGCCGTTCTCCGTCATCAGCGGAATGTCGCCGTAGAAAACTTCCTGTTCCTTGATGTCGCGAATGGTTTTCGCGCCGGTATCGGGATCTTTGTCGTAAATGGTCAGACGAATGGTGACCTTGAGCGGCGCGGAGTACGTCATGCCGCGCTCCTGGCACTCGTTTACGTCGTACTTCAACTGCATGGCCACCGGGTCGCCGCACTTGTTGCAGAAGGTCGGCGTGTTCTTGTTGAACGTGCCGCACTTGTGGCAAATGACGTCGCCGGTCTGATACGGATTGGTGACAACCGATGCGCCGCAATTGCGGCAAGTCGCGCGGAGGTGGTGCAGCCCCTTCAAGTTGCCGCACTTGCACTCCCAGTTGCCAATCGAGTAGTCCACGAACTCCAGCTGCGACATCTCGCGGAAATCCTTGATCGGAAACACCGACGTGAACACCGACTGAAGCCCGCCGTCATCGCGCTCGCTTGGCAGAAGATCCATCTGCAAGAAGCGCTGATACGACTTCATCTGGACTTCAATCAGGTTCGGAATCTGAATCGAACCCTGAATTTTCGCGAAATCCAAACGCTGGCGTTCCCGGACGTGCTGATTGCTATTCGGCATGCGTGATCCTCATTATTCTGTGCGGCCGCAGAGCGGCCGACATCCCGTTTGGGCAACGGGCAGAAAAAACGGTGAAAAGACACATCGAGCCGCGCGGCGCCTTCTGCCCAAAGTCAGCGCGCACACGGCTGCCGGTGGTCCCATCAGGACCCTTGTCGCTAGTACAAGTACCGGCCTCGACTTGCGTAATTGAATTCCTTTGGCGCGATCCCTCGCCCGATGAACCGCGCCCCTGCTCGAACAACGTGCTACTTCGAGCCTTGCTTGGCCTCGGCATGCCGGGGCCAAACGACTACTTGATTTCGACCTTGGCGCCCGCCTCTTCGAACTTCTTTTTGATCGTGGCGGCTTCGTCCTTGTTTACGCCTTCTTTGACGGTCTTGGGAGCGCCGTCGACCAAATCCTTGGCTTCCTTCAAGCCCAGGCTGGTAACTTCGCGAACCGCCTTGATGACGTTGATCTTGTTGCCGCCGACATCGGTGAGCACGACGGTGAATTCCGTCTTCTCTTCCGCCGGTGCCGCACCGCCTGCCGCCGCTCCGCCGCCCGCCGCCACCACCGTGGCCGCAGCCGCCGAGACGCCGAAGGCTTCTTCCATTTTCTTCACCAGGTCCGACGCTTCGAGCAGCGTCAGGCCCTTGATTTCTTCCAGGATCGTTTCGACTTTCGACATGACTCTTTCTTCTCCTCTCAATTCTAGAAATTGAACTTACTGGGCCGCTTCCGGGGTTGGTTCAGCACTGGGTGCTGCGCCCCCCGCGGCAGACCCAAACTTGTTGGCCTTGATGGCTTCGCTGACGGTGACCGCCAGATTGCGCGGCAGCGCGTTCAGCGCCATGGCGATTCGCTGGGCCGGAGCGTTCAGAAGGAACATGATCTTGCTGAGCAACTCTTCCTTCGATGGCAAATTCGCTAGCTGCTGAATCTCCGCGATGGAAATGACGCGCCCTTCCACCACGCCGGACTTAAATTGAAACGCCGGCACGTCCTTGGCAATCTTGGTCAGCGCCTTGGCCAGCGCCACTGGATCGGCGCTGGTGTACGCGATCGAATTCGTTCCGCTCAAATTCTTGAGCAGGTTTTCCGCCGGTGTGCCGGTGCCCGCGCGTTCGGCGAGCGTGTTCTTGACGACCTGGTATTTTCCGCCGACGGCTTGCACCGCCCGGCGGAGTTTGGTGTCGTCCTGGACCGTGATGCCTTGAAAGGTCGTCAGAATGACGGTGGAGACCCTTGCCAGCTCGGTCTTGAGCTTGTCGAGATCCTGCTGTTTTTCGCTGCGCTTTTTCATAAGTTCGTTCCCCGCGTTTCGGCCAAAATTAAGCGGCTGTCGCGAGCGCCTCCAACTCCGTCAGGTCGATGGTGATTCCCGGACCCATCGTCGAGGTCAATGTAATCTTCTTGACGTACTTGCCCTTGGCCGCCGCGGGCTTCGCTTTCACCACCGCGTCGATCACCGCGTGGGCGTTTTCCGCGACCTTTGCGGCGTCAAACTGAATCTTGCCGATCGCGCAATGAACGATTCCGGCCTTATCCACACGGAATTCCACTTTGCCGGCCTTCACTTCTTTAATCGCTTTCGCGACTTCGAAGGTCACTGTGCCGGTCTTCGGGTTGGGCATCAGCCCGCGCGGGCCAAGCACTTTGCCGAGTTTTCCGGCAGAGCGCATCATGTCCGGCGTGGCGATCACCGCGTCGAAATCCGTCCAGCCCTCCATGATCTTCTGCACCACATCGTCCCCGCCCACGAAGTCCGCCCCTGCTTCCTGCGCTTCGCGAACTTTGTCGCCGCCCGCGATCACCAGTACGCGAACGGACTTGCCGAGGCCGTTAGGCAGCACTACGGTGCCGCGGACGACCTGATCCGAATGCTTGGGATCGACGCCCAGGTTGATGGCCAGTTCCACCGTTTCATTGAACTTCGTGTGATGCGTCTTCTTCAAAAGTTCAGCGGCTTCGCTAAGCTTGTACGGACGCGCTTCCACCTTCTTGCGCGCGTTCTCGACGTGCTTTCCAGCTTTCTTTGCCATTGCTACCCCTTCGATTCTCTAGCGCCTGAACTTCTAGGCTTCCACGACTTCCAGACCCATGTTGCGTGCCGTACCCATCACGGTGCGCACCGCGGAATCCAGATTGGTGGTGTTGAGATCGACAAGCTTGATCTTCGCAATTTCCTGAACCTGCTTCTTCGTGACCTTGCCGACTTTGTTGCGGTTCGGCTCAGCGGAACCCTTGACGATGCCCGCGGCGCGCAGCAACAAAATCGAAGCCGGCGGCGTCTTCAGGATGAAGGTGAACGTGCGGTCGGTGTAGACCGTCACCAGCACCGGAAAGATCATCCCGTCGGGCTCTTTGGCCGTCTTGGCGTTGAACTGCTTGCAAAAATCCATGATGTTCAAGCCATGCGGTCCTAGCGCCGTGCCCACCGGCGGCGCCGGGGTGGCCTTCCCCGCCGGCAGCTGCAACTTGATGGTCGTCTGAATCTTCTTTGCCATGTCTCCGCCTCAAATCCTCTTTTTCGATCTGTAGGGGCGGGGCTTGCCCCGCCCGTTTCAACGGGCGCTACAATTTTTCTATCCCAACTTCTCCACGCTCGCGAAATCCAACTCCACCGGCGTCGATCGTCCAAAAATCGTCACCGAAACTTTCAACCGGCTGTGATCGTTGTCAATCTCTTCCACGTTCCCGTTGAAATTCGCAAACGGCCCGTCCACGATGCGCACCTGCTCGTTGCGTTCGAAAACCACTTTCGGTTTCGGGCGGTCCAGCGGCGTATGCACCCGGTTGATGATCCCGTCCACCTCCGCCTCGCTCAGCGGTGATGGCGAAGTCGCCGAGCCGACGAATCCTGTTACGCGCGGCGTCGAACGCACGATGTGCCAAGTGTTTTCATCCAGGTCCATCTCCACCAGCACGTAGCCGGGATACGACATGCGCGATGAAACGACCTTCTTGCCGCCGCGAACCTCGACGACGTCCTCCATGGGGATCAGCACGCGGCCAATCTTGTCCTGGAGCGAAAACGCTTCCACGCGGCTCTCCAGGCTTTCTTTCACTTTTTTCTCAAAGCCCGAGTACGTGTGAATGATGTACCACTGCATGCCCATGAATTCGCGATCCCCTCAAACGCCGAATGCCTTAAAGATGTACTGCACGCCCCGGTTCACTCCCAGATCCACCAGCCACAGGAAAATGCCGAAGAACGTCACTGTGGCGATCACCACCCATGTCGTGGAGATCACGTCTTCGCGGCTCGGCCAGGTTACCTGCTTCATTTCCACGCGAACGTCGTGCAAGAATTCCCGCGTGTTGTTAATCGTTCCTGTAACCCGCTCACCGACGCCGGCAGCCGCCCCGGTGATGGCGTTGCTCTTCTCTTCTTCGTTCTTCACTTTTACCGCCTGCGTGGCCATTCGCCCTCTTCATTCAAACCGGAACGGCATCCTTGCCCGTCCCACAAATTTCTGGCAGGGGAGGAGGGACTCGAACCCCCATACCCGGTTTTGGAGACCGGAGTCCTAGCCGTTGGACGACTCCCCTAAATTCAATACCGGCCTGTCCCTCACCCTGCGAAAACGGTCTGCCCGAAAACGAAAAGTTACTTCACTTCCTTGTGCGCCGTCTGCTTCCGGCACGTATTGCAAAACTTCTTCGTTTCCATCCGCTCGGTGTGTTTCTTCTTGTTCTTCGTCGTCGTGTAGTTGCGGTTTTTGCAATCCCCGCACTGCAACGTAATGATTTCTCGCATTTCTCAAAACCCTTTCAACTCAGAAAACCCGTTGTTGATAAATGAGATCCAGCCTACTCCACGATCTCGGTGACGGCGCCGGCGCCAACGGTGTGGCCGCCTTCGCGAATCGCGAAGCGCAAGCCCTTCTCGAGCGCTACCGGCGTGATCAGCGTCACTTCGCAGCTCACGTTGTCTCCCGGCATCACCATTTCCACGCCCGTCGGCAGCTTCACATCACCCGTCACGTCCGTGGTGCGGAAATAAAACTGCGGCCGGTACCCCGTGAAAAACGGCGTGTGCCGCCCGCCTTCTTCCTTCGTCAATACGTACGCTTCCGCCTTGAACTTCGTGTGCGGCGTGATGCTTCCCGGCTTGCACACTACTTGTCCGCGCTCCACGTCTTCTTTTTCCGTGCCGCGCAACAGCAGCCCGACGTTGTCGCCCGCCAAGCCTTCGTCCAGCAGCTTGCGGAACATTTCCACGCACGTCACAACCTTCTTCTGCGTCGGTCGGAAGCCCACAATTTCCACTTCTTCGCCAACTTTTACCTTGCCGCGTTCCACGCGTCCCGTAACCACCGTGCCGCGTCCCGAAATCGAAAAAATATCTTCAATCGGCATGGCGAACGTCTTGTCGATGTCGCGCACCGGCTGCGGCACGTTCTTGTCCACCGCGTCCATCAAATCGTCGATGGACTTTTCGTACTTCGCGTCGCCGTTCAACGCTTGCAGCGCCGAACCCTTCACCACCGGAATCGTGTCGCCAGGAAATTGATAGCTTTTCAAAAGTTCG